>Ga0115002_10002025_pt1 | contig 26913 bp, 17 predicted proteins | sample ArcticOcean_MG_C_8_FD_89576 | JGI IMG/M metagenome (GOLD analysis project Ga0115002, IMG submission 89576) | Marine microbial communities from western Arctic Ocean - ArcticOcean_MG_CB11_86 | ecosystem: Environmental > Aquatic > Marine > Oceanic | place: Arctic Ocean: Canada Basin | collected... | reverse complement strand
GACTTCTGCCAGTTTTCATCTTCCATATCTTCCAGATAAGCGCCCGCGGTAAAGATTCCCGCATTGCTCACCAAGATATCCAGACCTCCATAGTTGCGAATCACCGTATTCACCGCTTCCACGATAGCTGCTTCATCTGTGAGATTGACGACTAAACCAAGCGCCCCGATGGCGCTCATAGTATCGACGATTTTCGGGTTCAAGTCCAAGCCAATTACGACGGCCCCTTTATCCACGAGTGTCTTGGCACAGGCAAATCCGATTCCTGCTGCCGAACCTGTTACGATTGCTACCTTTCCCTGGTGGACGGAAGCTACCTTTGAATTCTTGAGCTTCGCTTGTTCCAACGACCAGTATTCAACGTCGAATACATCTTTATCATTTAAAGGTTTCCAACCGCCACTTGCTTCAGCCCATTGAACGGTGCGGTAGGTGTGGAAGGCATGATCGGAAATGACATTCGCTTCTTTGAGGGAAGCTCCGAAAGAAACAATGCCATTATCCTTCCATACTGCAAATCGTGGATCCTGAGGCAGGATTTGCTGACCGTCCTCTTTGTTGTTTTCAAAATACTTGCGATATGATTCCGCATAAGCGGCCACATCACTTGCAGCATTATCTCCGATGACCGCCGGGATTCGTTTGGTGCGGATGCTGTGATCTGGAGTAAGCGGACCCCTAGTTGATAGGTCTTCGATGTTTTCAAGTGAGGAGTAACCAACTGCCTCTTCACTTTGATCCCACTTGGCCAGGACAGGCACTCCACGTTCCAGAGACACCGCTTTACGAAGGTCGGCCAATCCGAGAAGGTCCTCTTTCACGCTAGCCTTAGCCAGGTGGTCGTTTCCTTGGGGTAGGTAGTCTTCTGCCAGTGCAACCAGCTCTATCATCCGGTCATAGGATTCTTTCCCATCCTCTGAGAAAGTAAAGATGCCGTGGTTCATTAGAATCAAGCCATCCACTTTGCTGAGGTCCTTACCCTTGATTATTTCTGCAACAGTTTTTGCCAGAATGAAGCCAGGCATCACGTAGGGCACAATCAACACGCGATCACCATACACTTCACGGACGCGTGCTTCGCCATCAGTGTGATTCGTCAAAGCCACCACAGCATTGGCATGGGTATGATCTACGAATTTGAAAGGAAGGAGGGCATGTAAAATGGCTTCCACGGATGGATTCGGAGCATTGGGATCCGTCATCGCAGCCCGCTGTTGAGTCACCATATCGGTGTCGCTCAGGTCATCGATCTCGGCCATCTTGAGTAAGGTCTCCATACGCACCGGGGCAAAGCCTTCCGGTTCTATAGTTTCCAAATCCCAGCCGCTGCCCTTCACGTAAATCAAGTCCTGACTATCACCAAAGAAGTCGTCGTGGGTAATTTTTACGGACGTATTTCCTCCTCCATGCAGAACTAGTTCAGGGTCCTGTCCGAGTAGACGGGACGTATAAACGCGCAAGTTTAATGGGTCGTTAATCAGGCTGGCAGCTTGCTCAGCATTCCATCGATTGTTCATCAGTCTATAGTTATTGTCGGATTACTCTAATCGGCCCTGAACTCAATGTAGTTAAGGCCCTGATTGGAGATGCCATTTAGAAAAGTTTCATTGTGAAAATCAACTCAAGTTAATCACTCCACCGGTATTATTTGACAAGAAGTATATTAATGACTTCAGCAAAAAAAAATAGGAGAGTTGATTATGAAGGAGTTCTCCGGCTGATAGCTTTGTGATCTTTTACAGAGAATTCGTTACTGATCCCATAGTGGAAACGGGTCGTCGAGACGCTTCATCTCGGAAGCCAGCAGCGCTTCCATTTCCTTGAGTTTAGCGGCGTAACGCGGATTTTCAGCCAGATTGGTTTGATGGCTCTCGGGTTTAACTCCCGTCATTGCCGCTACCGTCGAAACGTGGTGCATCGCAATGAACTCATGCGGATTCTCCGCCAGGTTGAAAAGTTGGGTTTCGCGAACAGCGCCTTCCATGACATCGTATTTGATGAGTTTCCAATCTCCTTGTTTTACAGAACGCATTCCAGGTTTGGTGCCTCCACAATAAACCCCATAAAGCACGTCACGAACGGTTTCCTGCTTTCCATCCAGAACGGGCTTGAAGCTCAATCCTTCAAAAGTATCCGGAGCTTCGATACCTGCGAAGTCACAAAGGGTGGGTAAAGAATCGAGAAGATAAATGTTTCCAGTCTTCCTGGCTCCAGCCTTGATGCCCGGACCTTTGACAATATAAGGCACACGCCAGGTGTGTTCGTAGAGGTTTTGTTTGCCCTGCAATCCATGGCGGCCAATTGCGATGCCGTGATCGGAGGTGTAAACAACATAGGTATTATCCAGCTGGCCCATGGCCTCAAGTTTGTCGAGTACGCGACCAATTTGAATGTCTATGTTTTCGTTACAGGCGAATTCTCGGCCAAGCTCATTGCGGATAGTGCGTTCGTCACGATTCTCCCAGACTCCGCCTACTTTTACTTCGTCGCGCAAACCTGGATGCCCGTGATGGAATGGGTGGGTAGGGAGGTAATTCGGTGGAAGATCCGGTTGTTTCGGATGCGCTTTGGGAAGCGAGTTCTGATCTTTGTGATTAACCGCTCCGTATTTGGCTAACAGCTCGGGTCGTCCATCGCGTTCATCATGTGGATGGGAGAAACCGAAGTAGATCAGAAACGGATCTTCATCTTTGGTAGCTTCTCTTTCATTGAGATAATTCATGACCTGATCGCCGTGCCAGGTGCTCCCCGTTTCGTCGGTTCCTCCCCGTTTGCTTGCGTCATGGCGAACCGTGAATCTTTCGTTGGCCGCCTCATAGCTATTCCCGTTCTTACAGGTGCGCATGGTGTCGTAACCGGCGCGGTTGAAGACGGCTGCCATGGTATTGTCGGCGAGGTTGGGAGGTACCAGAGCCGGGTTGGTAGTATGGGGATTCATGGTCCGTCCCGGTTTATCGGGAATATGCCATACGGTTCTACCAGACATGATCATGTGTCGGGAAGGCGTGCAGACTCCACCTACCCAGGCGCCCATATGATGAGCACTCGTGAAGACGGTGCCCTCTGCCGCAAGGCGGTCGATGTTTGGAGTCTGGGCGATCGAATCCTTATTGTAGACCTTTAGGTCGAAGGGCGATTGATCGTCTACCAGAATGAACAAAATATTCGGCCGCGAGGATTGACCATTGACGGCTTGGACAAAGGACATCGCTAGGATTAGTACCAGATAAAACAGGGACGACGTTTGAATGAAGTATCGGGGTTTTGAATTCATATATTTCGGATAAGGTTTGGGGTTCTTGTAATAAAGGTCGGTTAGTTTTTGGCACCAGTGCTTAAACTGTCATCGGGTTGATCCCAAAGTCGAAATGGGTCATCGTGTCTTCGCATTTCGGCTAACAGGAGGGCTTCCATTTCTTTAAGTTTGTTGGCGAAGTTGGAGTCGTTGGCAAGGTTGGTTTGATGAGGCGCTGGTATATTACCTACGAGAGTCGTCACTTCAGCTTCGTGATGCTCGCTGATGAGCTCGTTGGAATTTTCCACCAGATTGAAAAGTTGAGTCTTCTGATACCCACCCTCGTAAACATCGTATTTTATGAGCTTCCAATCACCTTTTCTAACTGAGCGGAGACCGGGTCTCGTTTCTGCTGCAAAGAGGCCATAGAGAACATCCCGAATGGTTTGTTGTGAACCATCGAGGACGGGTTTGATACTGATGCCTTCATTGGTATCCGGTGCCTTAATGCCAGCAAAGTCACACAGGGTTGCCAGAACATCGAGGAGGTAAAGGTTTCCAGGTGCACGGGATCCCGCTTCGATTCCTGGGCCCTTAACGATGAATGGAACACGCTAGCTGTGTTCATAGAAATTTTGCTTTCCCTGTAAGCCGTGGCGTCCAACGGCGATGCCGTGGTCAGAAGTATAGATTATGTAAGTGTTTTCCAGTTCACCGAAGGCTTCCAATTTTTCCAGGACGCGGCCTATCTGGATATCTATGTTTTCACTACAAGCATGTTGGCGACCCAATTCATTGCGGATGGTTCGGGTGTCTCGGTTATACCAGACCCCACTTACACGTTCTTCGTCTCGAGCTCCTGGCAGGCGAAACGGGAAGGGGTGATTGGGTAGGTAGTTGGACGGTAGGTGCGGTTGTTTTTCGTTCGCTTCGGGAAGGCGATGCGGATCGGTGTGGTTGGTGGCTCCATAGTTGCTCAGGAGTTCCGGTAACCCGTCTCGTGTATCGTGTGGATGTGAAAATCCAAAATAGATAAGGAAGGGATCTGTGTCTTTGGCCGATTCTCTTTCATTCAGGTAATCGACCACTTGATCTCCGTGCCAACCGCTTCCTGATTCGTGAGTACCACCTCGCTTGTCCGCGTCGCGGCGCACCGTGAACTGAGCATTGGCTGCTTCGTAACTGTTTCCTCGTTTGCAGGTTCGCATGGTGTCGTAGCCAGCCCGATTGAAAACAGCGGCCATCGTATTCTCCACCAGATCCGGTGGTACCATATCTGGATTGTTCCAATGAGGATTGTTGTCTCGTCCGGGCCGGTTAGGCGCGTGCCATAGGGTTCGTCCCGACATGATCATGTGTCTGGACGGGGTGCAAACTCCACTCACCCAGGCTCCCATGTGATAAGCCTGATCGATGACCATGCCTTCACTTGCAAGGCGATCAATATGGGGAGTGTCTAAAGTCGATTCTGAATCGTATATCTTCAGATCAAACGGAGTTTGGTCATCCGCAATGATGAAAAGGATGTTAGGGCGTTTATTCTCCTGTCCGTAGATATTTTGGTATAGAAGAGGTGTGAGCACGAGACTCAAGAAGGTAAACAGGGAAGAGGATCTCATGGTAATAGCCTAGGGTAATGATTTGTTAGATATATTAACCTTAGAGCTTTAAATATCGGTAACAAGGATTAGTGTGAGAATTCTATCCCTGATATTTTTTGCAAATGATCAAAGCAGCTTCTGTTCAATTTAATCACTCTCCTGGGAACAAGGAAGAGAACCTGAAAATCATTCGACAGTTTAGTTCGGAGGCTGCGGAGCAGGGAGTAGAAATTCTGGTATTTCCTGAAATGTGCATTACCGGGTACTGGCATGTGCGCAATCTGGAAAAGGGGGAGATCGAATTACTTTCTGAGCCTGTTCCGACTGGACCTTCGACTCAGGTCATAAAAGAGCTATCCTCTAACTATAATATGATCATAGGTGCAGGACTCATTGAAATGTCCGAAGACGGGAAGCATTATAATTCCTATGTGGTAGCTCTACCGAATGGAGAGGTTCATTGTCATAGAAAACTCCATACATTTATTAGTCAACATATGGATAGCGGTGACTCCTACACCGTCTTTGATACCCACTTGGGATACAAAGTGGGAGTACTCATTTGTTATGATAATAATCTGATTGAGAACGTCCGCGTGACAGCTCTGAAAGGTGCGGATATTCTTTTGGCTCCACACCAAACTGGTGGCTGTAATTCAGGGAGCCCGCACGGTATGGAACGTATCGATACCAAACTCTGGCAAAACCGAAAAGAGGATCCTGGCGCGATTGAAGAAGCATTAAAGGGTCCGAATGGAAGAGAGTGGCTCATGCGTTGGCTGCCATCGAGAGCACACGACAATGGGCTATTTATTATTTTCAGCAACGGGGTCGGTATCGACGACAACGAAGTTCGAACAGGCAACTCGATGATCATTGACCCCTATGGGCGAATCCTTGCTGAGACCTGGAAAGCAGAGGATGCAATGGTGCTTGCTGGACTGGATACTGATCTTCTTGATAAAAGCTCTGGGCGCCGATGGATGCGTGGGCGCCGACCAGAATTGTATGGTGGCATTTCCCAGGCGTCAGGAAGTGAAATTTCAGCCAGAGACGCACGGTTCACCTGAAGAAACCTAATATGTTAAATACAGATTTATCTAAAACTGTTAGTTTTTGGCTTCTTGGTTCAGTTTTAATAATCTCAGCAGCTAGTCCCGAGCCGGAGTCTCAACCAGTATCGCCTGAGGATAGTCTGGAACTGATACACGTACCTGAAGGCTTCGAGGTTGAACTAGTCGTTGCTGAGCCAGATGTTTTGGACCCGGTTGCCTTCACCTGGGGAGCCGATGGCCGACTGTGGGTGGCGGAGATGGCGGATTATCCAATGGGTATGGACGGTGAAGGGAAACCGGGCGGTCGAGTTCGCTGGCTAAAAGACACCAATGGTGATGGCCGCTATGATCAGTCGGTTGTATTTGGCGAAGGATTGTCTTTTCCAAATGGGATATTACCTTGGAAGAAAGGCGTCCTGGTTACGGCGGCACCCATGATCCTCTACCTGGAGGATAGTAATGGCGATGGAGTATCCGATATACAGCATGTATTGTTCGAAGGCTTTCACGAAGGAAATCAGCAATTGCGCGTGAATGGGCTGATCCGGGGACTGGACAACTGGATTTACTGCGCCAGCGGCGCGCATCGTACCGGGTATGTTGGAGACAGTCGGGTGATTTCAAAGAAAACCGGTGAGGAGATCCTGCTGGGAAGTCGTGATTTCCGTTTCAATCCGGAGACCGGTGAGTTGGATCCGCTTTCTGGTCCTAGTCAGTTTGGTCGCAATCGGGACGATTGGGGAAACTGGTTTGGTGAGATGAATAGCTACCCCATGTGGCACTATGTATTGCAGGATCGATACATCCGTCGGAATCCCTATGCCTCTTCTCCGGATCCACGTAAGCAGCTCGTGTTACCGAGAAACCCAAAGGTTTATCCCTACAAAGAGCTACAAAAACGATTTCACAATTACCAGGAAACAGGGCGTTTTACATCGGCCTGTGGCAGCATGGTTTATCGGGATGGTCTTCTGTTTCCAGAATCGGATTTGGACACAATCGATTTTTTTACCTGTGAACCCTTTGGCAATCTGGTTCAACACAACCGGTCTGAGTCGGACGGTGTAAGTTTTACCGTGTCGCTCGACGGTCCGGTTGAATTGGAAGACGGTGTCGATTTTTTCGCATCTAAAGACCGCTGGAGTCGTTCGGTCATGGCCAGGACGGGACCTGATGGAGCTCTTTGGATAGCAGACATGTACCGTTACATGATTGAGCATCCACAGTTCCTTCCCAAAGCAGCGCAGGATGAACTGAAGTCATTCTATCGCTTGGGCGATGACCGTGGACGCATTTACCGTGTCTATCGCAAGGGGCAGCAACTGCGCCCGATCCCAAAGCTCGAAACAATGAACAGCAGTGAACTGGTCTCAGTTCTGGAGAACAGAAACGGCTGGCAAAGAGACACCGCCCAGGCATTGCTGGTAGAACGCAAGGACAGCGCGGTCGTTCCCGAGTTAATCAAAATGGCAACAGCCAGCGAGCAGCCACTAGGACGATTACATGCTTTATATACCCTGCACGGTATGGATGCCTTGAATACAGACATTCTGAAAAGCGCGGCAACTGATCCATCGCCCGGAGTACGTAGGCACGCTGTAATATTGTCGGAATCCTTAGCCAATAATCATTCCGATTTGCAGGATGCTTTGTTAAAATTGGTCTATGACAAGGATGCCAAGGTCCGCATGCAACTGGCCTGCAGTTTAGGCGAATGGAGTGGGGGAGCAGCGGCCGCTGCATTGGGTCGGCTGGCCTTCGCCGATGGAAACGATCCGTTCATGGCAGCGGCTATTACCAGTTCCGTAACAGATGATAATTTGAAGGGCATATTGGAGTCATTATTGGCTGCACGTGCCAAAGTAAATGCCGGAGGTGAACTTCTCGATCCTTTGTTGGCCCTCTCTGTTGCCTTTGATAACCGCGAAGCAACTCAGAAGGCTCTGGATGCAGTTTTGGAAGATAGTCAGGACCCCGCATGGCAATATGCTTCTGTTGCAAGTTTGTTAGATGCCTTGGAGCGTCGAACAACAGTCGGTAAATGGAAGGAAGGTGTAATGTCCGATATCCAGGCGTTACTATCATCTTCTCGACGATCATCCCTGGACAATGATGCCCCCACTGCGCAGCGAAAAGCAGCTATACACTTGATGGCCAGGGAAGAAGAAAAACGTGCTTCGGATATTCAAGCTCTGGGATCATTGTTGGGATCAAATGCCACGACTGAAATTCAAGCAGCAGCTATTTCACATCTGGGGACATTAACTGGACCGGAAGTCCCAGAAGTTTTGATGTCCGCATGGAGTCGATATGCTCCATCCATTCGTTCGGAAGTATTAAACGTGATGACAACACGATCGGATTGGTTGGGGAGATTGTTGGAAGAGATCGAAAGTGGAAGCGTGGCTGTGACTGATCTCAATGCGGGAATTCGGCAGTTACTCATCACGCATCAGGACATACAGATTCGGGCACGGGCGAAAGAACTAATGCCAACTGCCAATGTGGATCGTCTCAGGGTTGTGCGACAGTACCAGGCTGCACTGGAACTAAAACCAGACAAAGAGCGTGGTAAGCAAGTATTTCAACAGGTCTGTATTGGCTGTCACCGGTTGGATGGAGTCGGCATTGAAATCGGCCCCAACCTTGCTTCCGTTACTGATCGGAATCCTTCATCGTTGCTCTCAGGCATTCTGGATCCGAATGCGGTTGTGGAAGGCAAATACCGTTCCTTTTTGGTCACCATGGAAGATGGTCGTGCCATCCTCGGAATAATTATTTCGGAAACGAGCGCCAACATTGTGATGAAAGATTTGGCAAACCAGGAGCATGTGATCCTGCGATCCAAACTGGAATCGTTGACCAATACAGGTAAGTCGCTTATGCCTGATGGTCTTGAAACGAGTCTCACTCAACAAAATGTAGCCGATCTGATTGCCTATGTGGCGGAGGCAAAATAGAAGTATGAATTTAACAACGCTTCGCTTGATGCCTTCGGCAACAGGATTTTGATTTACCAAAACAGGAAAACCACTTTTAAATCTTGTTCGCGTAGCGATTCTGTTCCGCTGCAGGCGGATCAGGTGACTGAAAGGAACGTTGTTAAACTAAATTTTAAACGACTCATAATACACAGCACTGGAACGAATGGAAAAGACAGAGCAACTAATTTTTAAAGCTAGCCCCAATTGGATTGTAATCGGATTCGCAGTAGCGCTTTGGACGGTTGCTCTGTTTACAGGCTGTTCAGTGGGCCCGCCATCACTCCAGGCCGGCGTTCACTCCATCGACATCACTCCCGAGAAACTACCCGCCATTCGAAACGGCGGATTTATCCAGCAGACCCATGACAAGGTTCTGGACCCCTTACACGCTCGCAGTTTCGTCTTCAAATCCGGAAACGAAACTATTGCTATCGCGGTAGTCGATTCATGCATGATCCCCAGAGACGTATGTAACGAAGCCAAAAAACTTGCCCATCAGCAAACCGGCATCCCGGTTAATCGTATCCTCATTGCTTCCACGCATACTCACAGTGCACCGAGTGTGATGGATATGTGCTTGGGCACGAACAGCGACCCGAATTACGAAACATTTCTTCCTCCTAAAATTGCAGAAGGTATTTCCAAAGCCCACGCAAATTTGGAGCCAGCCCGCATCGGTTGGACGGTCGTGGATGCACCGGAGCACACCCATTGCCGGCGTTGGCTGAAACACCCGGACCATTATGACACCGATCCATTTGGTGAAGAGACGGTTCGTGCCATGATGCATCCCGGGTATCAGAATCCTGACTACATCGGTGAAGCGGGGCCCGTTGATTCTGGTCTAAGCTTGCTCAGCATCCAATCTTTGGACGGTAGTCGTCCCATTGGCCTTTTGGCCAATTATTCTATGCACTACTTCGGAGCCCCTGGCGGATTTTCCGCCGACTACTATGGTCGGTTTTGTGAGCTTATGGAAAAACAAATCGCAACTTCTGATTTCGGAAAGACGCCCTTTGTTACTGCAATGTCCCAGGGCACATCCGGAGATCTTCATTGGATGGATTATTCCGAACTTAAGAAAGAGGATTACGGAATCGATCAGTACACCAGCGAATTGGCCGACATAGCGCTCAACGCGTACCAGGAAATCGACTACAATACGGGGAAACCTGATTTGGCCATGGCTGAAACCACTATCACGCTCAACCGTCGGCTGGCTGGCGAGGAGCGTATTGCCTGGTCAAAAGAGTTAAACGCCCAACGCGGCGATCGTCGCCCCGAGAATCGACCCGAAGTCTACGGCGAGCAGGTGATTTGGTTTCTTAAAAATCCCAAAGAAGATCTTGTACTGCAAGCCGTCCGCATTGGCGGCCTGGCTATCACTGCCATGCCGAATGAAGTTTATGGGATCACCGGCCTGAAACTCAAAGCACAGAGCCCGTTTAAAGCGACTTTCAACATGGAGCTCGCCAACGGCGCAGCCGGATACATTCCACCTCCGGAACAACACTACCTGGGTGGCTACACCACCTGGCCCGCCCGCACCGCCGGATTGGAACCCGGTGCCGAACCGGTGATCGTCGACACGCTGCTCGGATTACTAGAAGAACTCTCGGACCAGAAACGAAAACCTCTCACCACCGATTTCTACAACGATCAACAACGCGCGGCGATCGCCAAAGCCAAAGGCGAGGACAACAATCGTGCCAACCGCGGACTGGAGCATTGAATGTCCCACTCTTTGTATTTGAACTCACTTCTCCAAATTATCTCATCGCTTTGGAAGTTCTTCATTCAAACTTTTGATGTGATGAAGGCAAATCTGTCGGTCTTTTGGGGAGTATTCATTCTGGGTCTTGGCATGGTACTGAGCGCCCCATCGCTCAACGTCGTCATGATCATCGCCGACGATCAGAGTTGGGGTGACTTCGGATTCATGGGCCATCCAGTGATCCAAACTCCGAACCTGGATCGTCTGGCCTCAGAGAGCCTTGTATTCACCCGCGGATACGTTACGGCGAGTCTGTGTCGGCCCAGCCTGGGGACACTGCTCACTGGGTTTTATCCGCACCAGAGCAAGATTGCCACAAACTATGCCTGGAATCATCCTACGGGCTTTCCACTTGCCGCTCGACCTTATACAGGCTCACGGGAGGGAGAGTATTGGCGTACTCTTCGAAGAGGCTACGCTTTTGCCATTGGCCCCCATGCTCACCTAAAAGCCATCCATGATCGGATAGGAAAACAACAATGGTATTATCGGTGAGATTCAGTCTATCGAGTGCATCGAGCAATCTGCCTACTTGGGCATCCATAAATGAGATAGTCGCCAGGTAGGCATGTGTGAAAATGCGGAGCTTGTCTTTCTCCGGGAGCGCTGAGCTGGGGCTCAGCGTTCCGAGGATGTTTCAATCAAGAAATCTCAATTCTTCCAAAAACACTTCTGTTTGTTTCATCGCTTGTTGGAACAACTCCAAGTCGAAAATGAAGTAACCATGCACGCCTCCGTCGTGTGAGATGAGCTGGCATTGATTGCCTGTCTTCAGCATCTCTTGTTCAAAGCGCTTTGCTCCGGCATAGGGAGTTACGGTGTCGGTAGTGCCGTGGAGAACGAGAGTGGGAGGGAGGTGCTCACGAACATTATCGACGGGTGAGAGTGCTTTCCATTGGTTACCGATTTTCTCATTTCCATAGCCGTCAACTGACGTGTCAATGACTGGGTAATAAAGCACTAAGACATTGGGAGAAGGAGAAATGGACAAATCGTCATTTGTTTCATTTACGTCATTGAACAGGGCAGTGCCTGCTGCGAGGTGTGCCCCTGCCGATCCGCCACTGACAATGATTTTATTCGGATCAATCCCGAGCTCAGCTGCATGTGACCGAACATAGCGCACGGCGGTTCGCGCATCTTTCACACAATCAAAAACAGAGACGCCTGTGTCTTTGTTGTGTAGCCGGTATTCAACACAGATCCCTACGAATCCTTTTTTGGTGAAATGATCTGCGAACGGGTAAAAGTATCGGGCATCTCGATTGACCCATCCACCACCATGAAAGGTGATGTAAGCGGCTCTCGTATCCGAAGAATGGTGATCTTTCGGGTTGAATACGTGAAGGTTTAATGAGCGGTCTCCTACGGTTTTATAAACTATCTTTTGAGTGGGTTCCAGTTTGTCGGCTACGGCGTCGAGCGGTCTTTTAGGTTGTGCGTTCATTACTTGAGAGAAAATAAAACCTAGGAACAGTAAGTGCTTTAGAATATTGGAATTATACTTCGGCATCGAATCTATTTAATGTTTGAGTTCATAATGACGAGGTGACTGATAAGTTCGATACTTTAATATATTGATAGCTTGTGAACTGTAGGAGGGGGTTTATCCCCCGATTGCTTTGAGGCTTTTAATGAGATCGCGGCGTAAAGCCGCTCCTACAGTTTTGATTGAGTGTGACGTCTTTCTGGGAACGCCGAGCCCCAGCTCGGCAAAAGTGATGAGAGTCCCAAGCTAGGGCTTGGCGTTCCCAGGAATAGAAATAATAAACAGCTGTCTTGAAGGTTTCGTTTCACCCACCAATCCAGGAACAAGTATTTTCGTTCCGCTACGGTTCCAGGTGGGGGAGGGGTCTTGTCGAAGATCACCGGATAGCCATTGACCGATATTAAAGCCTTGGGATCTAAACCATAGGTTGGTCGAGCGTTGGTAGAAGGTGTAGAAATTCAAGGCCTGTTTTTTGTCTTTGTGGCCATTGACGAACCAGTCTCCTTGGGGTGAGAGGGCTACATCACCTTCCGGATCCGGGAAGATCTCTTTGTTTCCCAGATGTCCGACAATCAGATCGCGATCTACATCGTAGAGGATCTGTCTTTTTTTCACATTTCCGATCATGCGATGGCCGTAGTCCCATTCCGGGTGGCCACCAAAAAAGGTTTTCAATCGTTTGAGTCCGGTGCCGTCCGCATTGATGATGAAGGGCACATTGATTCTGGGATATTTCTTGTTTCCGCTCCAACCCGCTCGGGCAAAAAAGAACAGACGGTCGCCTTCACGATTCCAAAGCGTATGATTGATGAATAAGGCTAGCTCGTCGATGTGAGGTTCCTTCTCTCGAATGATGTTGGTCATATCTTTAAAACTGACCAGCAAGTCGCCTTTTCCCGTTTCAGTATTCACTTTAAAGATACCATCGTCTTTGGGGTGTAGAACCCCTTCTGTCCAATCCCAGGCGCCTTTGTAACCAGTGACTGCCCTCAACCTTGCCATACGCGCATAGTTAATGCCTGCAAACCAACCACCGGCCTGCATGACTCCGCCGTTGCCGATCGGTTGATCTTCGTAGCGATACTCTCGCACTCGTTTTTTCTTCTCTATATCATAAAGCACGGTGAAGATTTTCTCGGTCTTCGGATCACGGTCGTTAAAAAAGAACTGAGTATCCGGCTTCAACGGATTCCAGTAAAACATGGTTCCTTGTTGTGGATTCCATCCGCGTGATTCCTCGATCTTGGTGACCTTGTAGTCATTCTTCGAATCGATGAGCACAATATCCGCAGGTTCATGTCCCTCGGGCAGGTGATCCTGGAAATTGGTTCTCAGGCTTAGTAGGTAGCGCTCAGATTCGTTCCAGGGTATATTCTGAACATGTCCGATATATCCAAAGAAGTGATTCGAGGGACCTTGGGTGATTTGCTTGACCTCCAGGTTCGCTACTGCAGGCACGGAAGAAAGCAGCATCAACAGTCCTCCGAGCAGATTTAGAATTTGAAATATAGAATATGAGGAAGGAATCATCAGTTTGTTATCGGTATTGTTAGCAACCATTTCGAGATTCCAAAGTGGAGAGCTGGGCTGCTATTCCAAGCTATTTTATGAGGCCCTGTTTTCTTAATTCTCTAAAATAGGCTCCTGAATCGAATGTGGGATCGGTTCCCGATTTGAAGCGTTCGGTGTGGTACTTGTGACGGTAGAAGGTATGCTGTGGAGCTTCATGCCAAAGCGGCTTGATTTTGTCTTTTTCCCATGATTCGAGGAGCATCTGGAGTTGTTTGACTTTTTCGGGCATGGCGGCTGCGAGGTCATTGGTTTCACCGATATCATTTTCCAGATTGTAGAGTGCGAAACCGTAATCCTCGATCCGTATCAATTTCCACTCATCTTCACGTAGAGCTGCGCATTCGAGTTTCCGCCAATAGAGGTGGTCATGAGGAATGGTTGTATTATTGCCGGTTAGATAACGCATTAAATCAACACCATCGAGTGGACGTGGCTGTTCCAATGACCCACCGGCTGCGGCGATGCTCGTGGGGTAAATATCAAGTGAGGAAACCATGTGATGGTACTCCTTCCCAGCTGGAACATGGTTTTTCCAATAGAGCACGAATGGCACTCGATGACCTCCCTCAAACTTGGAGCCCTTCTCTCCGCCCAAAGGATGATTGGAGTAGGTGGGGCCGATACCGCCGTTGTCGCTGAGAAACCAAATGAGTGTGTTGTCCATCTGATCTTGCTTCTCGAGTGCTTCCATCACTTTTCCAATATTGCGGTCCATGCCGTAGACTAGTCCAAGATAGTTATCATCGGTGCCAAGAGCCTCCATATCTTCAGGTTTGGACTGTAGTGGCCCGTGCGGGGCGGTGAAGGAGAGGTAAGCAAAGAAGGGGCGGTCTTTGTTCTCTTCGATAAAATTAACGGTCTGGTCACCCAGGCGGTCGGTTAAATGGCCTCCAAACTTTACCTGGTTCCCATTATGTTCGATGGCTTTGTCGCTACCTTGGTTATCGGTTTTCTCTTCATCATACCAATAAGTGCGCGAACCTTCGCGCAATCCCCAGAATTCATCAAACCCTCGCACGTTCGGATAATATTTGTCTTCACTGCCCAAATGCCATTTTCCGAAGCAAGCCGTCCGATAGCCTTGGGCTTTTAGGGCCTGTCCCATGGTTAGTTCTTGTGTATCCATTCCATTGGGACGACGTGGACTGTTGCCCTCGTGCCCGAAGCGCTGCTGATAGCGACCGGTCATCAGACCGGCGCGGCTGGGACTGCACACGGATGCGCTCACATGACCATCGGTGAATCGCATGCCTTCTGCGGCCAAGCGATCAAGGTGAGGTGTTTTGATACGTTTCGAACCTTGGAAACCAAGGTCTTCGTAACCGAGGTCGTCGGCAAGTATCAGAATGATATTTGGCTTTTGGGCGGCAGTTAGGCAACCGGGTAGTGCCAGGAAGATAAAAATTAGCAGTCTCATTATTTCTTCTTTGGCTCTTTGTAACCCTCACTGCCAGGTCCCCAGAGCGGAGTAACGAGTTGCTCTTCCCACGCATCCAGTTTGGCCGTCAAACGTTTGAGGACCTTCGGATTTAGCTCAGCCACATTCTTGCTTTCGCCAATATCCGAAGCGAGGTTGTAGAGCTCAGGCTTTTGATCGGGTGTATTACGGTTCAGAAGCTTCCAGTCACCATCCCGCAGTGAGATGGGCCCCTCTATGCCGTGGCGACGCCAGTAAAGAGTCCGCTTAGGAAAGGGCTTTCGGGATGCACCAAATAAAGGGAGTAGACTGTCTCCGTCCAGCTCCCAAGCTGGGTCGACTAGTTCTCCAGCTGCTTCAAATACGGTTGGCAAAATATCCATGGTGATGACGGGAGTATCGATGACAGAACCTGGCTCAATAATCCCAGGCCAAGCCATCGCCCAGGGTACGCGAACGCCTCCTTCGTAAAGACCTCCTTTGTGTCCACGAAGTGGGTAGTTGCTGGTGGACTCTTTGCCTCCAGGACCACCATTGTCGTTGGTAAATATAACGATGGTGTTATCGTTAAGGCCGTTGTTCTCGAGTGTGCTGAGAACTTTGCCGACGTTGTCGTCCATGGCTACAATCAGCCCTGCATAATTTCGGCGATGCTCGTGTTCGATATACTTTATGCGCTGGGCATCGTAGCTGCTCTTGCGTGGTTCTAGAGGACCATGGGGTGCCGTGAAGGAAACAAACAGATAGAAAGATTCCTCTTTGTTCGCCTCAATAAACTCGCAGGTTGCATCTCCCAATCGATCCGTTACGTATCCAGTTTCTGGAGTAGGGGTGTCATTGTGACGAATGACCCTATCGCGTGATGGTTTAGCGTAAGGGTAGTAACTACGAGATCCCTGAAGCAGTCCATAGAAGTCATCGTAGCCACGATTGTTAGGGTGAAAGGCGTCCGGATACCCAAGATGCCACTTTCCTATAAGTCCTGTTTTATAACCGATCTTTTGGAGGCGCTTTACTCCAAAGGTTTCAGCGAGTGGCAGACCATTTTGTGTATCTGGGGGAAGGTTGGTTTCATGCCCAAAGCGTTCCTGGTAACGACCCGTCATCATTCCGGCTCTGGATGGTGAACAAACAGCACCGGTGACGTAGGCATTAGTGAAGCGAGCGCCAGCCGAGGCAATACTGTCAATGTGTGGCGTCAGGTGCTTGAAGTCCTCGCGAGCACTTTCCTGAAAACCGAAATCCGCGTAACCGGAATCATCTGCAAATAGAATGACTACGTTGGGTTTATTGGCTGCCCCAAGCAACACACTAGAGAGAGCAACCCACAACCCGATTGTAAGGTGAAGTCGAAGACGTTTCATGGCTGGAGGTTTAGTTGAATTTAGTAACAACCTTACGCTCCTTGACGGGGTACCAGTCCTCAATTTGTTTGGCCATACGTGCGACGACCCTCGGATTCTCACCAGCGAGGTTGGTGGCTTCGTCGGGATCGGTTCTAAGGTTAAACAACTGGGGTCGCTTTTCTTCTCGCGGGTGAGTCGTTTTGTAGCGATTTACTTCTCCGTCGTAGGTGAGGAGTAGTTTCCAATCGCCTTGAATGCACCAACGGAAGAGTAGGGAGGCTTCCGGGTTTTCAATATCTGCGATATCATGGGCAAAGGATTCGCCGAAAATGGCGTCCCGCTTGAGGGTCGATCCTTTTTCCATGGCCGGAAGTAAATTCATGCCTGGAAGTTCGATTGATGGTTGTCGAGCACCCGTTGCTGCGAGGATGGTAGGGAAAATATCGATACTGCTTACTAAATCCATACGATGAGTCGGGCTTAGTTTATCAGGCCATGAATAAAGTGTGGGTTGTCGGATACCGCCTTCGTAAGGTGTTTGTTTGGAGCGCTTATCGTACCCGTTCTTTTCAGGGTTTTGAATCCAGCCATTGTCGCCTACGTAAACGATGAGCGTGTTGTCTCGAATGTTTTTGTCTTCCAGATAGCCGACGAGGTCACCGCAGGTTTCATCCCACCATTCGATCATCGCGTAGTATTTGGCTATGGTGAGTGGATGATCGTCTTTGTACTTGTTGAGTAGTCTGGCAGGCGGATTGTGAGGTGTGTGTGGCAGGAATGCTGCATACCACAGATAAAATGGCTTATCTTGATCGACGGCTATATCCACGAAGTCATAAATGTCCTGAAGCCCCTCGCGGCCGATCTTCAATCCATCATCACCATGACGACCGCCTTTTTGTGGAAATCCTCGGGTCATGCCGTGAGTGAATCCGCCACGCGTGTGGTTGCCTTCCCACCACTTGCCACTCTGATGACTCAGGTAACCTTGCTCACCAAGCAGTTCAGGGAGAGTGTCGAATTCGTCAATGTAGGAAATGAGTTGAGCTCTACGCTCGTTGTAAAGCGGTGAATCTCTCTCGGCGTATTTGGGTGAAGGATCATTACCCGTAACTCCGTGACGATGGGCGTAATGGCCAGTGGCCAGTGTCATTAGTGACGGCCGGCACAAAGCAGTAGGAACGTAACCCCTCGGGAACACAACGGATTCGCCTGCCAGCTTATCAATGTTGGGTGTCCTTACATCCGGATGTCCGAGGAATGAGTAGTCATTCCAGGCTTGGTCATCGCTGAGTAAGAGAATGACGTTTGGTTTGTCGCTAGCGCCAAACAAGGCAAAAGGCGAAAGGCTAAAGGCTAAAGGTAACCAGAGGAATTTCAGAGTTCTTAGGGTGATTTTCATGGGTAGGACTGAAGGTAGAAATAGGAAGCATTGGTATATTCGTGGTACTGGTCAATGCCAGGAGAATTTTTATACGGAAGCATTAGTTTTGCTGACAGGATTAAAATTATGTTTTCTATAACCCTCATGTTTCGCTTGTTACCCTATATTGTTCAGTTATTTCTTTTTGCTTCAGCCTTGAGCCTTTTGCCTTTTGCATTTGGGGCCAAGCCGCTCAATTTCGTCTTTTTTCTGATCGATGATTTGGGTTGGAATGATGTGGGCGCCAGTGGCAGCGATTATTATCAGACTCCGAACATCGATCAGCTGGCTAAGGACGGCATGCGGTTCACTAACGGTTATGCAGCCTGCAATGTTTGCTCTCCGACTCGAGCTGCCATCATGACAGGTAAATACCCGGCGCGGCTCTTGTTGACCCAATGGCTACCGTCGGGGCGATGGGATGCCAAGAAAAACAAGAAGCAGGAAGCGCGCTATATTTCGAATCTCCCCCTAGAAGAGTTCACCATTGCTGAGGCTTTGCGTGAGGGAGGCTATAAAACAGCCTTCATGGGGAAATGGCACCTCGGTCCACTTCCTTATTACTTCCCTGAGCATCAGGGCTTTGATTTAAACGTGGCCGGCCGTGACTATGGGGCTCCTGGTAGTTATTGGTATCCCTTTGAAGGAAGCTGGAAGATCCCGACAACTCCAGGTCTTAAGGTCTTTAAGGATAATCCACTCTCCGGCAAAGAAGGAGATTACTTGCCGGACCGTTTAGCTGAAGAAGGTGACCAATTTATCCGAGACAACGCTGACAGTCCCTTCTTTCTAATGATGTCTCATTACGCAGTACATTCTCCGCTTCAGGGCAAACCAGACAAAGTGGCCAAATACGAGAAGATACCCAAGGATCAAAGTCAGGGAGACCCCCGCTACGCTGCTATGGTTGAAAGTGTGGATGACAGCGTTGGCCGAATTCTGAAGGCTGTTAGAGATATTGGGGCTGAAGACAATACCCTGGTTATCTTCACCAGTGACAACGGAGGTATGTGGAAAGCAACCAGTAACGCTCCCCTTCGTGCTAACAAGGGTTCCAATTACGAAGGTGGTCTCCGGGTGCCGGTAATCATTAAATGGCCGGGAGTAGCCAAACCTGGCTCCGTATCGGAGGTGCTGGTAACCAGCTCTGATTATTATCCAACGATTTTGGCAGCAGCGGATCAACCTATACTCCCTTTACAACACCTTGATGGAGTGGATCTAACTCCTGTATTAAAGAATCAAGGGCAGGTTGATCGTGATGCTATTTTTTGGCATTATCCTCATTACAATCAGCATCCTGAAAGTTTTCCTTCAGGGGTCATTCGTAAAGGAGATTGGAAACTGATAGAGAAATTCGATACAGGTGAGCTTGAGCTCTATGACCTGGCGACCGATGAGGGGGAACAAGACAACTTGGCTTCCAAACGTCCTCGTCTTGCACAAAATCTGTTGAGCGAGATGCGTGCGTGGCGACAGGAGGTAGGAGCTGACCCAATGCGACCGAATACGCTCTACGAAGGGAACTACTAACTTGTAGGAGCTGCTTTAGCTGCGATTGAATATCAAAGAGGTTCAGGTCGCGAGCAAGCTTGCTCCTACAGCTCAGATTCGATTGCTGTTGATTAATGGTAGGGCTTGATCGCCGAGCGAGCCGTTTTACTCCATCACTTCACAACCGGCGTCAGCACCACATTTTTATAACTAGCTTGCGTGTGGTCGCCCTGGAGGTAGATCGGACCTGGCTTCGATTCGTCCGACCAAAGAGCACCTCCTGTGCAGCCCATAAGTGGGACATTGTCGTGAATCTTCTTTCCGTTCAGAATCACAGTGACGTGGCGATCGACAAGTGTGATGTCGTAGGTCTGCCACTCGCCGGCCGGTTTTTCAGCCAGCATTGCTGGGGCAACGCGACTGTAGATGCCACCCATGTTGTGAGAATCGAGTCCTTTATCGTAGGTTGCCGCCACTTGAATTTCGTAGATGCCTCTCAAATAGATGCCGCTGTTTCCTTTTTCGGGAACCATCACTTCCAGTTTCAGATTAAAATCTTCAAAGGAATCCTTTGTTCGTAGGTTTCCGTAGCGCACATGAGCATGACCTTCTTCTTGCACGGGATCATTGGCTAAGATGCCGTTGACTATGCTCCAGCCGTTCAGGTCATCTTCGTTTAACAGTTTCCAGTGATCGGTGTTCTTTCCGTTGAATAAGGCGATGGGTTTGCCGTATTTGACTTTCTTTAAATCCGGTTTTGGCGGAAGTGGGGCAATACGTTTTCCGGTGAAATTCTCTCGTTTTATGCCACTGCCATCCATTTGAGGTTGTATGATGATCAACTGCATGTTCTCACCATTGACCTTGGCCATGATGGCATCGGTGAAGCGTTGTGTGCGGACGATTTTTCCTGCAGCATCTTGTCGTTCAATCTCTTTCGATCGAGTGATCGTCAGGGTATTGTCGTCAGAGAAGAAAACGCTATCTACTGGAACTACACTACCACCGCCCCACAATATGTGAGCATCGTAGTAACCTTCGTGTTTGGTCACCTCCAGCCAACCGGCACGACCGTCAGGTATGGTTAGAGCCCATCGATCCAGGAATTTGTCATTAGCTTCTATCATTTGAAGAGTTGTAAGGCTAACCAGTAATCCGAATAGGTGAAGGAGATTTCTGCGGGATATTTGTCTTCTCATGGTTTCTGTATCTTGGATTGAGGTAATTTGCTCAAGTTAATTATCGTGATTTCAAAACATCATTCTGATCTTTCCATCTGCTAGTGAAGGATCAATACTAGACCTTGAATCATAAATCTACCCCATGAAAACCAATCGTCGCCGCTTTCTTAAAACATCTGTCGCCTTTGTTGCGGCAGCCCCGGCCATCGTCCGTGGCAGCAACCTTAACTCCAAGCTCCAAATTGCATCGATCGGTTCCGACGGGAAGGGCTATTCGGACATAGCCTATATGGCCGATCATACAGGCGCTGTGCATGTTGCCTTTTGCGACGTCGATCTCGCGCGAACTGCGAAAGCTTTAGAACTGAAACCGGGTACGGAGGTGTTTCAGGATTGGCGGGACATGTTTGAGAAACTGGGAGATAAGATTGATGCGGTTACAGTTTCTACACCCGACCATATGCACGCTTATATCGCCCTCGATGCCATGCGGAGGGGAAAGCATGTCTATTGTCAGAAGCCGCTCACGCATACTGTCTGGGAAGCACGGCAAATGGCCTTGCAGGCAGCGAAGTCGAAAGTGATTACCCGCATGGGAAACCAGATTCATTCCCACTCGGCTTACCGAACCGCTGTTCAAGCGATACAGTCTGGAAAGATCGGAAAAGTAAAAAGGGTCCATTCCTGGGTGAACGCCACTGGTCATGGAAAATCCGGTTTAATTGATCGTCCTAAGGTTTCTCCACCGATTCCCAAATTGTTGGATTGGGATTTGTGGCTTGGTGTTGCACCGAAACGGCCCTATGGAGGAGATGGAATCTACCATTCCTGGGGTTGGCGAGACTGGCAGGATTTCGGGAGTGGAGCTCTGGGCGACTTTGGTTGTCATATTCTAGATCCGGTATTTACGGCTTTGAATATCACCGGTGCGCCTATTGAGATTAAGGCTGAGCACACTGGGATGAACAACGAAGTCTGGCCTGCCCAAACAACGGTTCACTATTTATTTCCTGGAACGGAATACACGGAAAAAGAAATGCTTCGCGTCAGTTGGTATAATGGTGGATTACAGCCTGTCCAGGCCGGTTCTCATGTTCCTGATACAACGGCCCTGCCAAAAAGTGGATCATTGATTATTGGAGAAATTGGCACCCTAGTACTTCCTCATTACGATACGCCGATATTGTATCCAGAAAAACAATTTCCTAAAGGAAGTATCGAGATTTCGGAGAATCTAAATCATTACCACGGTTTCGTCGATGGTTGCATTTCTGGTCGTCAACCCAGTGATGGTTTCGACTACGGGGGGCCGCTCACCGAGGCTGTTCAGCTGGGAAATATTGCCAGCCGTTTTGAAGGAGAGACCTTGTCATGGGATGCTGCTGCTTTGAAAATTACAAACCTTGCATCGGCGAATAAGTTCGTTACCAGAAAATACCGCAAGGGTTGGAAAATTAAAGCGGTGAATTAGATCGTTTAGGAGTTAACCACGAATGGACACGAATAAGAATACATCTTGTTAGAATTGTTATTCAGAACAAAAGAATTCGTGTACATTGGTGTCCATTCGTGGTTACTTTTTTAAATTTCATGGTCTATTTTTCTGATAGACTTTCTTAGGTTTGGATAAAACACCATCAAGCTCGCGGCCCTCAAAATAATAAAGCCGATGAAAGCCAACCAAAGGCCAGTATTTCCGTAAATGTGGGTAAGTGGCCAGCCGATCGCCAGGAAGGCAATCAATCCGATTAATCCAGCGTTGCGCATTTCGCTTGTACGAGTGGTGCCGATATAGATGCCGTCGAGTTGGAAGGTTGGAAAAGAAAGTAGAATGTATAAGGCTGCGAACGGAAGGCCGGTCGCTGCGGCTTCTCGTATTAAAGCAAGATCGGTTAGCGCGGATATCGCCAAGTTTCCAAAGATCAGAAAACCGGAACTCAGAGTTAGTGCCAAAATACCAGCTAACAATGTGGTTCTTCGTACCAATGTATCAAATACATCAATTTTGCGAGCGCCTGCTGCCGCACCGACGAGTGCTTCAGTAGCATAAGCTATCCCATCAAGAAAGAATGCGCTAAACGAAATGAATTGTAGCAGTATGTGGTTAGCAGCCAGCTGCACATCGCCTAATCGTGCCCCTTGTTGGGTGAACCAACCAAATCCAAATAAGAGGCAAAGTGTCCGGATCATGATATTGAAATGAACTCCAAACACTTTGAGTAGTAGCGTTGAGTCGGTAATCCGTCGCCAGTCCCAGAAATTTCTGTCACCCAGATTGCGTTCCTTTAAGATTCTGATTATAAGAAAAAGCGCCAGTAATGCAGCCGTCCATTCGGCGATCATCGTACCCAGTGCAATTCCTTTCACTCCCATGCCAAAGTATCCTGCTAGAAGTACATCGAGCCCTATGTTAACGGTATTCATTGCCACTTGAACTCCCAACAAGGCTTTTGATCGGCCGAGTCCGATGAGTGCACCCATGATGGCATAGGAGGCAAGCGCAGCGGGAGCGCCCCAGATTCTCAATTTAAGATAGGAACTGGTAATAGCTTCTACTTCCTCGCTTCCTTCGAGTAGGTACAATGCCAACTTGAAGATCGGGATCTGAAGGACGATCAGCGACAATCCAATGACAACGCCCATGAGAACCGAACGTCCTATGGCTGTTCTTACTTCCAGCTCGTTTTCTGCTCCATGTGCCTGAGCCACAAAACCAGTGGTCCCCATACGCAAGAATCCAAATGTCCAATAAACAAAACTGAAAATCAATGATCCAATAGCAACCGCACCCAATGAGGCTATGGATCCAGTTCTTCCTATCACGGCAGTGTCCGTTAATCCCAGGAGTGGCGTAGCCGAATTGGCCAAGATAATTGGCCAGGCTCGACCCGCGATAAATCGGTAGGAGGTAGAATGATTAGGAGTGTTTGGGTGCACGAGAAATTATTTCCTTCTACGGCAACGGCATCTCCGGGCTTTCACCACTTCGCGCTGGTACAAAACTGGGACTGGCCGTTTTGGTACGGACTTGTTCTAGCCAAAAAACTCCATCGTAGGGAGCGCTATTTCCACGTGTACCCACAAAATCGATATCGCCGTCCTTATCAATATCGCGTGCGATAAATTTATCGAACATGCCGCGTTTACGCCGTGAGATATCGTGTCGGGTCCACGATGCGGTTGCATCACCTGGGTTTTCATACCAGCCTATACGGCCCAATGCTCCATTCACGTCCGTAGTATCTTTATCACTGGTTCTGGAGCCTCGGCTGTAACTACCAGAGATTATATCCGTATCACCGTCACCATCGATATCCGCTATTTCCAGTCCTAATGTGGAATCAGGTTTAAAGGTTCCGATGTAATAAGAGCTCCACGTGGCGTCTGGATTTTTGGGTTGCGCAATCCAGCCCATACCTTCCGAAGTAGGCCCCATGATATCCAGGCGACCGTCGTTATTGAGGTCTGCATAGGACAGATTAAATCCACCCATATTCGTTTTATCAATGTCGATTGCATGCTCCTTGAATCGTATTTCCGATTTGCTCTGGTTTTCGAAGAATACGAGCCGGTCTTCTCCACGTGAACCTACTAGGATATCTAGATCCCCATCGCCGTCGAGATCCACCGGCTCCGAGTTTTGCGGAACGCTGTAGCGCCCCAATTCTATTTCATGCCAGCTACTTCCGTGAAGAGGATTTCCCTTCACTTGATAAACGGAGACTGCTGTTTTCTTCGCAAAATCCGTAGGTCCTGGGGCTTGTGCGCCTTTGTTGGCAGCTACCACTTCTGGAATTCCGTCGTTATTGAAGTCTCCAATGAACACTCTAATGTATGAGCCCCGTCCTTTTGTCATCGGCAGAATCAGGCGGGGCCAATTCTCAGAGCGAATGTTTTTTCCGGGATTCTGTAAGTAGAGTAAATGAGATTGCTCCGCCGCCACGATGACATCAGGAAAACCATCTCTGTTGACATCAGCGATTGCGGCATCCTCCGGAGCAGGCGTATCTGTGCCTTCGGCCAAGGTAATATTAGTCCATGCATCTGGATGTGCTGAACCAAAGGCGATTCGCACGTGGCCCTTTATTACTGGTACGAAATCGGGATCGTACGAAGCTGAGTCATACTCGGAATCGTATTCATGGACAGATACAATATCCTCAAATCCATCCCCATCAATGTCACCCATTACCAAGCCGTCACTACCATTCAAATTGAAGCCTGCTATGGTAGGATCATCGATGATGTGCTCCTTCCAGCTTATAAAATATCCGTCTTCGCTTTTAGCTTTACTGTAACTACTACCGACGGGCTCTTGGGCGAAAATTAATGGTGTCGTGATTAACAGAACGAATACGATTACTGGCTGCATTATACTCATTATGATTATTGTTAGATCCGTGGCTCTGTTCTTTGGACCCCTCAAAAAAAATACTACGACTGGAAGCCCTTTGATTCTTGATATTGGAAGGTGACATCAAGCGCTTGTCCACTATGATATGCTATCATTCTCTAACCTAAGTTATTTCGAATTACTCCTATTAACAATTTAAGATTTTTTTGCCTCTTATGGATAAACCAAACATAGTGCTAATTCTCGCCGATGACATGGGCTACTCTGACATCAATTGTTATGGTGGAGAAATCGATACCCCGAATTTAGATCGTCTCGCAGCCAAGGGTCTACGCTACACTCAATTTTATAATACAGCCCGTTGTTGTCCTACGAGAGCGAGCCTACTGACCGGTATGAATCCACACCAAGTCGGGATGGGGCACATGGCACATTACGATGATGACCGTGATGGTTATAGGGGAGACTTATCCAAGCAATGCGTAACGATTGGCGAAGTATTAAAGGCCGGAGGGTACGGAACTTACCTCTCTGGGAAATGGCACGTGTGTAAACAGCTTTTACCTGAGCAAGGTGACTGCTCAAACTGGCCACGTTCACGAGGTTTCGATCGCTTCTATGGGATTACTGGAGGTGCGGCCACCTACTTTGATCCACCAACGCTAACCAGAGATAACGAGAATATCGAGGCTCCGCGGGATGCAGATTATTACTTTACAGATGATATATCGAGCAATGCCTGTGGATTTATCGAGGATCATAAAAAAGAAAAGCCGGATGATCCTTTCTTTCTGTTTCTATCGTATACAGCTCCCCATTGGCCCCTGCAGGCTTTACCCCAGGATATTGAAAAATACAAAGACCGGTTTAGCGGTGGCTGGGATGAACTTCGTGAACAACGATTGAAGCGCATGATCGACTTGGGTATTGTAATGCCGGATACTGCCTTAACACCCCGAGATTCGACGCAGCCGGCTTGGAAAGGCACACCGGATAAAGAATGGCAGCAAAGTCGCATGGAGGTCTATGCAGCACAGGTGGAATCGATGGATCGAGGCATTGGTAGTGTTTTGGATACTATCGAGAAATTGGATGAATTAGAAAACACTCTGGTCTTTTTTCTTTCTGACAACGGTGCCAGTTCGGAAGAGATATTCGAAACCTTTTATCCTTATGAGAAACCAGCAGGAGAAGGGCGTGCAAAGCCGCTTACTTGTCGCACGCATACTAGGGACGGTCGTTTGATGAAGCATGGAAATGACCCTGCAGTCCCTCCTGGCGACGAAACCACGTTTCAAAGTTATGGGGTTCCCTGGGCGAATCTGTCCAATACACCTTTTCGCGAGTATAAGCACTTTGTTCATGAAGGTGGTATTGCAACTCCGTTCATTGTTCATTGGCCAAACGGGGTTTCGGACCACGGGCAATTGAGGCATCAAACGGGCCAACTGATGGACGTCATGGCCACCATTGTAGATGTGGCCCAGGTGGATTGGCCGGAGGAGCGAGATGGCTTGTCCATTCTGCCTTGCGAAGGAAGCAGTTTGAAAGACACCTTTGATTCTGATCACGTTGATCGCCCTCCGTTGGCCTGGGAGCACGAGGGGAATTGTGCGTACCGGGACGGTAAATGGAAACTGGTTAAACGATGGGACCGGAACAATTGGGAGCTCTACGATATGGAGGTGGATCGTTCTGAATTGAATGATTTATCCAAACAATGTCCGGCCATCCACGAAGAGCTTTTAACCAAATACCAAGCATGGGCGGATCGTGTAGGTGTAATCGAATGGCACCAACTCGAAGCTGAACGAAATGCCAAAGGGATTTTCACAGATTGGATGCCTCACCCACACGATTGAGGTTTTGGCTTTGACCCTGTCGATATCTAGGAAAATTCTATTGCTTACCATAATGGAAGGGTGACCAGGCGGTCGCCCTTCAATCAGTTTCGGGTTTAATTCCTCGCCGCTTGCGGCGTATAACAT
>Ga0115002_10002023_pt1 | contig 26939 bp, 17 predicted proteins | sample ArcticOcean_MG_C_8_FD_89576 | JGI IMG/M metagenome (GOLD analysis project Ga0115002, IMG submission 89576) | Marine microbial communities from western Arctic Ocean - ArcticOcean_MG_CB11_86 | ecosystem: Environmental > Aquatic > Marine > Oceanic | place: Arctic Ocean: Canada Basin | collected... | reverse complement strand
TGGAAGTGTGAGCAGGCTGGCGCTAAAAAATCAGCATGAGTGCCACATCATCGAAAACGGACGCTCGCGTTGATCGACCCCAACGGCGGCAGAGGGAATGGCAGGACTACTGTCTTGATGAGACCCTCCCGCATGACGATATCGCAAGAACCGTTTGGGCATACGTTGAGTCGCTCGACGTAAGCCCGCTGTACCAGGCCATCAAGGTCTCCGACCATCAGACCGGGCGGTCCGCGATCGCTCCCGAAGTGCTCGTCGCCCTGTGGCTGATGGCCACCATTGACGGGATTGGGTCGGCGAGGCAGCTCGATCGGCTGTGTTTGCGAGACGCTCGATACAAGTGGATCTGCGGCGGAGTCCGAGTCAATTACCACACGCTCAGCGACTTCCGCAGCGGACAGGTCGAGTTCCTCGAAAATCTGCTGGTTGATTCAGTGGCGGCTCTGATGGATCAGGGGCTCGTGCCGTTGGAGACGGTGGCTCAGGATGGGATGCGGACGCGGGCCTCGGCGGGGAAGAGTTCGTTCCGACGCAAGCCGACTTTGCAAGAACTGCAGAAGCAGGCCGACGAACATCTCAAGCGACTCCAGGAAGAAAACGAAAGTGACTCTCGTCACGAAGCGGATGCTCGCAAGAGTGCGGCTCAGGAGCGGGCGGCTCGCGAGCGGAAGGAACGGATTGACGAGGCTCCCCGGCAGCGGGATGAACTCGCCAGGACGCGCGAGAAGCGGAAGAAGGGCGAAGGCGAAAAGACTCGCGTGAGTACGACTGATCCGGACGCTCGCAACATGAAGATGGCCAACGGCGGCTTCGACCCGGCGTACAACGTGCAGTTTTCCAGCGACGCCGACGCTCAGGTGATCGTGGGCGTGGACGTCACGAACGAAGGCACGAACGCGGCCCAGATGCCACCGATGCTCGATCAACTGGAAGCGGATTACGGGAAACGTCCGGAGACGTGTCTGGTGGATTCCGCGTTCGCGACGAAGGATTCGGTGACGGAGGTGGAACAGAAAGGCACGACGGTGGTGGGTGGCATCCCGAGGGCCGGACAGCTGCAGAAGAGAGGTGCCGATCCGTACTCACCGCAGCGCAACGACACTCCGGAGTACATCAAATTCCGCGAGCGGATGGGCCAGTCGGAGTACCAGGCGCTTTATAAGAAACGGCCGGCCGTGGCGGACTTTCCGAATGCGGTGTGTCGCAACCAGGGTCTGCGTCAGTTCCTTGTTCGAGGTCTTAAGAAAGTAAAGGCGGTGTGTCTGTTGCACGCGATCGCGTTCAACTTTCGTCGAATGATTCAACTCGAAGCGTTGCCGGTTTCGTGATTCGAGCAACAAGAAAGCCGGAAAAGACCGGCGGATCGAATAACACGACCCGGTCGCCCCAAGCGACCATCCAGAACCAAAAGGACTCAACATGAAGCCCCCAATCTGACCCCGCTGCTCTCAAGCAGCCGTTCAAAAACAATCACCGTTGGATGATCGGGGACCAACCGCAATCTGCGATAGGTTCACAAGCTCGGAGCGAAAGGCGACTATCGGGCTTCGCCCGCGCTGTCCGCAGTTGACTGGTCTTCCTGTAGTGACTTCAAAATCGTGAAGGAAAACCGGCTGCCCGCACCGAGCTTTGATTCGACCCGAATGGTCCCGCCGCACCGTTCCACGATCCGCCGGACAAGTGCCAGACCGATTCCGGTCGTATCCAGTTCGTCTCGCGACTTGAGTGTCCGAAACACCTGGAAAATTCTTTCGTGATGCTCCTGGGCGATGCCGACGCCCGTATCCGTCACCTGGAATTCCCAGTGCGACGGTGTCTCCCGACACGACACCACGACTTCACCGGACGGCTGACCCAGGTGAGTGATGCCGTTGCCGATCAGGTTCTGAAGAATCTGCTCGAACTGAATCCGGTCAAAGACGACCACCGGCAGCGAATCGTCGATCCGCATTACGATTTCCGGCGGCGGTGCAAGCGTTTCGATGACTTCACGAGCCACCTGGCCACTGTCCACCGCGACCAGCTCCGTCTCGACGCTGGCCGTCCGTGAATACGTAAGAATTCCCTCGATCATTCCGTTCATCCGCCTGGCGCGACCATTCAGAAGTTGCAGTTGCTCCTGGCCCTCGGCGCCCACGACCTCACCAAAGTCTTCAGAGAACCACTGCGCCAGCGAAATGATGGACCGCAACGGTGCTTTCAAATCGTGCGACACCACGTGCGCGAATTCGTCCAGTGCCTGGTTGCTGCACTCCAGTTCCAGTGTCCGCTGGCGGACACGGTGCTCCAGTTCGTCGCGGGCTTGTTGGAGTTCTGCTCGAGCCGCTTCCAGTTCCTCATTCCGGCGGTGCAGTTCGTCAGTTCGCTGCAGCAACTGCCGATTGACGTATTGCAGTTCAAACGTGGGCGCCATCATCGCCGCGAGATGCTGGAACGGCTCCAGGTCGTCGAGCGTAAATTCTCCTTCAAACCGGTCGCTGGCCTGCAGCACACCAAGCATCCGGTCATCAGTGCCGACAATCGGAACGGCCAGCCAGCCGCGCATGGGCGGATGCTCGAGTCCCCGGGCGTCTTTCAGTCCACTGAAGTCTTTCCACTGCGGATGCGCTGTCAGTTCGTCATCCGTCATGCAGACCGACCGCTGCTGATTGACGATCAGTCCCCAGATGCCTTCACCGGTGGGCATGACGTCGTACGAATTGAATCGTTCGTACTTTTCGGAGAACGAGTGCGTATGCACGGCCGCAAGGAAGTCGCCATCCGGAATAAAGCTGATCGCCGTCTGATGCGCGCCGATCGCCAGCCGCGACTGCAGCGCCAGAATATGCAACGCTGCCTCAAACGACTCGGCGCTGTAAGCGTCCGCCGCCGCCTTATCGATCGCCCGAACAACTGCCGCTTGAGACGGCGATGTACTGTCAAGACGCGTCATGTCACAAGGCCCGAAAAACTCGTGGAATGACTCGACGATACGGACAACTCATGCATGATACGCATGCGCCAACTTACGACAGAAATTGACCGTATCTGTGATTACTACCAGAGAGGTACAGACGAAAAATAACGCATTCGGATGCGCGGATGCAACGCAATGCAGCCGGCATCTCGTTTGTCTGAAGCGGGATTCAGTAGTTCCAGGTTTGGGAGCCCTACGCCGAAGGCGTTACACCCAAAAGCCTGGGGTCGCGGTGCAGCCGCGCACCCCAGGACAGCATGCGAATTGCCTGCGTACCCCTTCGGGGTACGCTGCCTTTGTTCGTGTTTTCCTGGGGTGCGCCGCTGTGCGGCGACCCCTGGCTATTGGGTAGAACTCCTCCGGCGTACAGTGACTCCAGGACTTGGGATTACTGGAGTTAGCAAGAATTCCGAACGGATAGAGGCTGAGTGCCTGCGCATCCAGCTACACCGCCGCCACGCCGTTTGCGTGCAATGCGCTCCAGCCCTCGAACAGCGTCGAGCCACGAACGGAAACTCAATTCCGTCCGGCCGGAACCTGGTACATCCGGAGTGCAACGCCCATCGGAGCCGGGCCTGGGTCCTGACCACGACCGTTTGCTCCGGCCGCTCCCTGTCGCTGACCTGACGCGACCAGTTCGAAGCTCTCGAACACGCGTCGCTGGCTGTTGAACTCGGCCTTGCCGTGGAGCTGGCTCGCCAATACTCGACCGGATTCGTTCATGATGGCGTAGCCGCTCAGTCGCATGACCTGTGTGTCGCCCCGACGCTCGATCAACTGCGTGTAGAGCTGGCCCTCTCGGAACGCCCCTTTCTTCCAACCGTTCTGGCCACGTACGTTGTCCCGCAGCGCGGTCATCGCCAGCTTCTCCAGGATCGGGTTCGGAACGGCAACCCGGTCGCTTCGATCGGTCACGAAGCGAGCAGCCTCGGCTGGCGGCAGATCGTGCCAGGTGAGGTTGTGCATGCCGCGTTCCCACTCGTGCTTTCCGGGGCGACGGTCGTTTCCACGTGGTAAGTCACGCGACGCAACTTCCAGCTTGATCCCGCCGGGCGCAGTCGGCTCGCCCATCGTCAGCTCGAAACGGTTGTTCGGTATCGGTTTGGGCTTCCAGTCCCGCTGTTGAGCCAGTTCATCAAAACGAGCCAGAGCGTCGGCCATCAGTTGAGCGGATTTCTCGCGGCTTGTTCGTGCGAAACCGCCGGCCAGATACTCACCGTCCGCGGTCATGCAGTAGAAGCCCTGGTGAGTGGTTGTGTTCTGCGGCCACAGCGGCGGGGCATTTTCCGTGAACTTGATGAACAGCCGCGTGCTCTCCGGGTTGGAGAGCCATTCCTGCTTGAGCCACGGTGGCGGACGCAAATCGAAACACTCGTCGATCACGCACACGAAGTTGGATGCCAGTTGCTGATTGCGATCATCTGACCAGATGACTTTGCGTCCCAGGACGCCGTTGTTTCAGGTTTCGCCGCAGGGATGGCCGTTCATTGTCCACAGCAGAACGGGTCGCTGCAGTTGCCCAGCTTCGCGTGCGGCGTCTTCGAGTTCCGTGTGCCAGCGAACATCCTGCCACTTCAGTTCCTGCTTTGTGGGCCAGATGAAATCGACCCATTCCGAATAATTGCCATCAGTCAATTGAGGATGCGGCCAGCGGACATCGGCGGTGACACGTTCCAGCCGCGGCCACTGTGGAGCAGCCGAGCCCACCACGTCGCCTGCAGGTTGCGGCTGTGTTTTGCGAGCTATCTGTGCCGTATTCGTTCCCGGAGAATTGACTTGAGGTTGAGTCGAATCCTGGGCCGTCGGCGAGTTCGCCGTGGCTACCGACGGATCAGTGTCCGAACTGACGGGTTGATTCACGGCAACGGTTTCAGCAACCGGCTCTGAACTGGCATCATCCGAAGCCTTGGCGCGAAATTCTTCCGGCACGGGCACAGCCTGGGTGACGGACATCTTCTCGGGACCGGGTTCAGTGGGCTGCGCGACGTGCGTTTCCACGGACGGTGAGACATCTTCGCGAGGCGAACCGGATCGCGGCGCGGATGGCATGGGATTTCCGGTCAGCGACGCATCTGAATTCGTTGCCAGCAGTGCCGGTTGTCGGGAGTCCTGCGTTGCAGCGTCTGGTTTCTGAGCCGAGCTGACGGCGAATCCAATCAGCCCGGCGGCGACCACAAATGTTGCAATCCCGATCTGCAGGCCCCGCGACTGATACCACGACGAGGCCAGAGGCTGCGGCCCGTCCAGTGATTTGATCTGCCTGGCGGAGACCGGTTCAAAGCACTTTGGACACCGTAATGCGTCAGGTGCATTCTGGGATTTCGACTTCAGCCGGACACCACACGCGGGACATTCAAACGTAAATGGCATCGTATTCAGCCCGGGGATGAGAATTGTCGTGTCCAGCACACTCGCTACTGCGAAGCTGTAAGCAGATTTCTCCGAAATCCGCACGTTGCAGGTCCCGATTTCGGAGAAATCGGGCTACGGCTCAGGCATCGAGCAGCAGTGTGACAGACCAGGAAACGCGAGACGTCAACAGCTCACTGAAATCGAGGCGACGATCACCTGCCGTGTAAGAACGTCAGCCCGTTACGGCAGACCGCCGACTCGTGGCGACGGCGCAACGATCAGTGTACGCCAGCATGCGAGCGTTGAGAAAAGCAAACCCCGTGTCGGCAGCATTGTCGACTTAGAACAACGGCGCGCGTCCCAGTTCCCGGCGGACGATGACCCACTGCCCGGCGTGCATCAGCCAATGACCGCCCAGCAGATTGAACACCGCACCGAACGTCGGGGCGTATCCCTGCATCTCTTCCGGGGAAGCACTATCGAGTTGCTCGTCCGTCAGTCCGTCGAGTGCCACGATCGCTGCCGCCCGCTGCTCGTTGTACACGCGCAGAAGTTCTTCTTTGGTGGAGAAGGCGGACGCGTCGTCCGACGTTGCCGATTCCTTCGTGTAGCGATCTGCGAAACCCTCTGGCAGATCGGGCATTGAACTCGGGACAATGCCGTTGACCATCTGATTATCTGACGCGACCAGATGTCCGACCTGCCAGTTGATGTGATTACAACCGGCGTGCGGACGACGCATGAAGTCTTCGTCGGTGAGGTCGTCCAGATAGGCCATGCAGACCATGTTGCCAGTTTCCATGGACAGTTTGAGAGCTTCGCGCGCGTTCATCGGTTTCGTTCCTGTCAGAATCAAAAACTGCGAAATGAGAGGACGCAGGCTAATGAATCCGGGCGCGGAGTATCAGCGTCAGCGAGCAGTTCCTGGGCATTCGATCTGACTGTCAGGCGAGTTGCGAGATCGGCTGAATATCGGCCAGCATGCGAGCGATCTCGGACGGAATTCCCTGGGTCAGCCGCAGCTCGGCAATGTCCAGCAGGTAGTGCATCACAGTGCCCAGCAGGTCACGGCTCTGGACGGGATCCGAATTCGGTACCGACGCCGTACGGTCGGATTGTCCGATCACCTGACCCATCGGCAGTCCTCCACCAGCAAACGCGAGCGTACACAGGTTGCCCCAGTGATCGCGGCCGCCCTTCTTATTAATGCGTGGCGTACGGCCGAATTCGCCCGTCATGACCAGCAGGACATTGTTTGACATGCCCAGGCGGTCGAGGTCTTCCAGCAACGCACTCGTCGCGACATCCACGGCCGTGCCCAGAATCGGCATTCCGTCGTCGACGCCGAACGCGTTGCCGTGCATGTCCCAGCCGGCGCTGGTCACGGTCACGAACCGACACCCGGCCTGCACAAGCCGCCGAGCCATCAGCATCTGCTTACCCAGCGACACGGGAGACTGACCTGCCAGGTTCTTGTTCTTCTTCTTGTACAGATACTTCGGGATGTCGATGTGACTGGTGTCGTACTGACTGACGATGCGCGGATCCTCTTTCGACAGATCGAACGCTGCATCGATGCCGCCGAGAATCACGTCGAAGGCCTGCTGCTGAAACTGCGTCGCTCCACTGAGCACGTCGGATGCATCCAACTCACGACGAAAGCTGTCCAGTCCGGTCAGTAACCCGCGGCGATCATCGAGCCGTTTTTCGGGAACCTTCAGCTCCATGTTCTTGACGATCTGGCTTCCGGCGCTGGGGTCAAATGGTTTGTATTCGCTCGGCAAGGTGCCCGTTCCCGTGATCCGTTGAGTCTGAGCTCCCAGACGTTTGTATTCCTCGCCGGCTGCACCGGGAGGCAGAACGGCAACATTCGGAATGCCGGTCTCCGAATTCGTCACACCGGCGATACGTGCATACAACGAGCCCATGTTGGCTCCGGTCGAATTGCCGCCAGCAGCCACATGTGAAGCGGCAGTTCCGTGACTGCCGATGCCGTGACGGTACGACCGGACAATGGCCATCTCGTGCGCGTGCTTCGCGAGCCGCTCAAAATGGCTGCCGAACGTGACGCCGGGGACGGTCGTCTTCACCTCGCCGAACATGGCTCGATATTCGGATGGGGCCGTCATTTTTGGATCGAACGTCTCAATATGAGTCGGTCCACCCTGCATGTTCAGGACGATAATTGCCCGGTCCTTCATGACCGGACTGCCGCCAGTTCCGGCCTGAGATTCCAGGGCCAGCAAATCCGCCAGCGTCAGCCCGCCAAGCCCGAGCGTTCCGACCTGCAGAAACTCACGGCGCGTGGCGCCTTCGCAATTACGCGTCAAGCGGGAATCGAGAAGCTTGAACATGAAGAGCCCTCATAGTCGGACGCTGAATTTTTGTCTGGACGGTAATCGGATCGACCGTTTGTTTTGTGCCGCTCCAGTCTGGCTGTCAGCCTATCAGATGCAGACGAGCGGGGAACGGGCGAACCGAACCACCACGTACGTCTCGTAGCCGAAGTCGCAAGACTTTGGCGAGCCCGACGTGAGGCGAACAAGAGCGCCAGCCGAGACTATTTCAGGCCTTCGACAAAAGCGTCGTAACGCTTCTGAATGTCGGCGACGGCAGGTTTCTCACTGGCGGAAACGACCAGGCGATACTTCATCTCAAGCGGCTCGTCCTCAGTCAGCTTCGTGCTGAAGAATGTGCCGAAGCGACCATAGGGTCGTTCAGAGAACAACGACGGCTTCAGCAGGTGGGGATTATCGAAGTACTCCACCGTGTATCGCTGGTCTTCCAGTTCATAGGTCAGCGCGAACCAGCCAAGATCGAAGTGCTTCAGTGGCTTTGCGTCGTTGACCTGAATGGCAGTGTCCTGTTGCGGGACATCGGCCGGTCGCAGGAATCGTCCGCTGTTAGATTCAGCAATCGCCTGAGCCGCCCGGAACTGGAATCCCGCATGCTGGCGGTCCCCATTCAACGTGATCTCACCGCGTTGACTTGTGAGCTTCGTCGACCATTCGATTTGCCAACCCCCGGTCGTCGCTTCCTTCGACACACTGACGGTCCGGGTTTCGATAATGACCGGCTCGCCTTCGGCGTCATTCCAGTGAATCTCCGCAGTCATGCTGCCGTGTTTCGCATCCGCCGACATCTCAACAAACTTCGCATGCCGCAGATGGGCACCTTTACTGCAGTGCCAGAAGTCGAGTGATTTTCCTTCGAAGCCGGTTTTGCTCCAGCCGACGTACAGGCCGCGATGGTGCGTGTACTTGCCGCCCGGGCCCTTGGTGATGATCGTCTTCGAGCCGGGTCCGAACACGTGATGAAAGACCTTGTACGTTTCATGCGCCCGCGTGTCTGACGACGTATCGAAGGCGTACATGTACCGAATAACCGGCTGGTCCCCGAGCAGCAGATCGGCCGTGCCATCGTCTTCGTTATTCTGCCAGCGGAACGATTCGTCGCCCGCGAACGAGGTCGAAGTGAGAGTCAGCAGGGCCGCAGTCAGTAGGGTTCGTTTCATTGCCGTCACCATAGTCGGGGGGATGAGTCAGAGGCGGAACATCGAGAGTGTTGTTCACGCACGTCACGATAACTCAACTCACCCGGGGGTGTAAGAATCAGTCTTCCTGACAGTCAATCCGGGGGGACCATGCCGTCAGCCGGGTACCGCAGTGGGATCAATTACGAAAACAGCCCGGCAACATGTGCCGGGCTGAGTGTTTCAGGTTTGCCTTGTAAGAGTCGACGACTCAGCGGCATTTCGGACTGGTGTAGATGGTCGTTCCGAATTGCGTCCTTGTGTGTATCGGAACACGCACGACACGTTGAGTCTTCTCTTCGACGTAACGCGTGACCGGAACTTCGATCACTTCGTCGACGGTTGTCGGAACGGCCACGCTTTCCATTTCCACCACATCGCGGGAAACAGACTTGTTCTGCACCACCTGTCGGGTCCGAGTGACCTGTTGCGGAACCTGTCGTGTGACAGGAACGTTGACCGTCTGTTGCACGGTCTGGTAACCCAGCACCCGTTGCGTGCGGTACTGCGTGACATACTGAGTCACCGGCACCTGGTAATTGAACGACTCGTTGACCAGGACCTGCTGATTCACGACGGACTCGACCATCTGTGTCACGGGGGCTCGAGCCGACTGCACCGAAGCCACTCCCGGAGATGATTGAGTACACGCGCACTGAGTTGTCACCGCCCGCTGTACCCGCACGGGCACCGTTCGCGTTACCTGCCGCGTGCCAACTCGATTCTGCACGCCCTGGACTGCCACCTGCACGGGCCGGACGACGTTTCGATACACGGGCTGTTGGACGTTGCGCGTTGTCGGCTGATAAAAAGTCTGGTTGACCATGACCGTCTCGACATACTGCTGGTCGACAGTTTCCGGGACCTGTTCGACGACTGTCCTGGTGCGCTGACGCTGTTCGTATTTCGTTTCCTGTCGCTGGACGGTGCGTTTTTCCATGACGGTCTTCGGGACCATCCGAGTTTCTTCGATCACCTGCTCGCGGTACTCCGGCCGAGGAGCACATTGAACCAGCGGTGCACACGGGGCTGCCGGAGCACATCGTGACGCCGGGTAATACCGGGCGGGGGCGTATGACCGTGGATAGGACGGGTAGTGTGAGTGGGACGGGTAGTACTGAGCGGACGCACTTTGAGCCGCGAACAACGTGGCGGCGAATGCGAGAACCAGGGTGAATTGTCTCATTCCTCAATCTCCTGCAAATCCGGTTGTGCTGGTTATGCGGATTACTCCAGTCACGCAAATTATCTATTTTATCTATTCTATTCAACCTCAGTTCTAGCTGAACCCGGAACTGGGTTACTCCGAACTTATATATACTTAAACGGACACCATGAGACAGTTCGACGTCATCGTCATCGGAGCCGGCGGGTTCGGCAGCAGTTGCCTGTATCACCTGGCGAAGCGAGGAACACGAGTTCTGGGGCTGGACCGGTTCCCCGCAGGGCACGACCGGGGCAGCTCGCACGGTGACACTCGCATGATCCGACAGGCTTATCTCGAGCACCCGGATTACGTCCCGCTCGTGCTGCAGGCCTATGACCTGTGGCGCGAGCTGGAATCAGAATCGGGTCGTGATCTGCTGACGATTTGTGGGCTGCTTCTCGGCGGCCCGCCTGAGGGAGATGTCGTCTCAGGATCGCTTGCCGCCGCCGACCTGCACGGCCTGGACGTCGAGACACCATCCCGCGCCGAGGCGAAAGGCCGCTTTCCGGGATTTCGCGTACCGGACGGATTCGACCTCGTCTTCGAGCCCCACGGCGGGTTCCTCCAGGTCGAAGACTGTGTCCGCACGCACATCGAGCTGGCGCAACAGCATGGTGCCGAGTTCCAGTCAGGCGACGCCGTCGTCGGCTGGCATTCGGATGGCAAGTCGGTCCACGTGCGGACGGAGACCGATGAATACGAGGCGGCGTCTCTGATCATCACCGCAGGTGCATGGGCCGGTGAACTTCTCCAGGAAAATCCTGCGGAATCAGCCGGGAATGGGTCCGCGTCGCGGATCGCTGAGTTGCTGGAGGTCAGGCGGAAGACCATGTTGTGGAATCCCGTTCGATCGGATGTCTTCAATCTGGACGCTGGTGGCTGTGGCTTTCTGTTCGAAATGCCGGGCGGGTTGTTCTACGGATTCCCGTCGCTGGACGGTCAGACGCTGAAACTGGCCGAGCACTCGGGCGGCGAAGTCGTGACCGATCCGTTACACCTCGACCGGTCGCTGCGGGACACTGATGTGAACCCGGTGGCAGGTTTCGCGTCAGAGGTGATGCCGGACCTGGACCCGGTCCCAATCCGGCACAGCGTCTGCATGTACACAATGACTCCCGACAGCCACTTTCTGGTCGACCGTCATCCAGAGCATGAAAACGTCTGGTTCGGAGCCGGCTTCTCGGGACACGGCTTCAAGTTCACGTCGGTCATCGGCAAAGCACTGGCCGATCTGACGCTTGACGGCCGGACCGCGGCGCCGGTCGGTTTTCTCGGGGCGCGACGGTTGTTTGGATGAACACGGCAGGAAACCACGAGGCACTTGACTTCCGAGGACTCCTCGTAAGTTTCAGCGTGTCGAGTACGGATTTCAAAGTGCAAATTTCAAAATGCAAAATGCAGATTTGAGATTGCAGATCCGGCAGCTCGTCTCGTTTACCAATTTGCAGTTTGATATTTGCAATTTGCAATTTGCACTGAAGACCCACATACAAACTTCGACTCAGGCCTCCGTGGCCAGAACGTTGTCAACCTCCGACCAGGTCTCGAATGTCGCGCTCCACCTTCCGCCTGGTCATGCTCATCTCCTGTGCACACGCGCTGGTGCATACGTTCGAGCTGTCGCTGCCGGCGGTCGAGCAGATGATTGGTGACGAGTTCAATGTCGGGACGGACCGCACAGGAGCACTCGGGACTGTGTGGCGATTGCCATTTGGGCTGGCGGCGATGCTGGCCGGCTGGCTGGCGGATCGGTATGGCTCGCGGCTGATGCTGATCGTCTATCTGGTCGGCTGCTCGACGACCGCGGTGCTGGCATGGTGGGCACCGTCGCTGGGGGTGTTGTTTGGTGTCATGTTCGCGATGGGCTGTTTCGCCAGCATTTATCACCCGGCCGGACTCGCACTGATATCACGCGAAACAACGCCGGAAACGCGAGGCGCCGCGTTGGGATGGCATGGAATTATCGGCTCGCTGGGAATCGCGGGAGCCCCGTTTGCTGCGATGCTTGTTTTCTCAACCGGAGCCGTCGACTGGAGACAGTACTACCTGCTGCTGGTCATCCCGGCTGCAATCGTGGCAATGCTGCTGGGACTGTCACTGATGCGCTCGCGGCCGTCGGTCGACGCCGAGCCGGCAGACCCGTCCGCCATCAGCTCACCCGCCGTGCGTGAGTCGATTTTCTCGCGCCCGTTTCTGATTCTCGTCGCGTCGGGAGCGCTGTCGGGGTTTGTGTACGCTGCGTTCATGCACTTCCTGCCCCGGTATCTGGGCAACGCGGGCCTGCGGCCTGACAACTGGACGCCCGAGAGTTTCCGCAATGCGCTGGCCGCGGCGGTACTTCTGTGTGCTGCAGTTGGTCAGGCCATCGCCGGACGTCTGTGCCGACCCGGCCGACTCGAGAAGTTGCTTGTCATCGTGTTCCTCGCCAACGTCCCACCACTACTGTGGATGTCGCTGGCCGAGGGTTATTCGAGATTCGTCGCAGCCTGTCTGCTGGCACTGATCCACTTCATGAACCAGCCGGTTTACAACAGCCTGATCGCTCAGTTCATTCCGCTTTCACGCCGCAGCGTCGGGTATGGCTTCAGCAACATGATGTGCTTCGGGATCGGTGCCCTCGGTCCATTATGCGCGGGGCTGATCGAAAGCGAGAGAACCGTGTACGCGGGCCTGGCAGGTGTCGCCGGTCTTGCCGGATTGGTGGCGGTGGTACTGATGCGGCAGGTGCAGCGCAATCCGCTTCCGCCACAGTAGTTTCAAGTCAGGATGATCGGGTGGCTGGGGTCGAGCGAACGCGAAGCCCCCAGTTGTTGCAATTCCGGGGACTCGCTTTCGCTTTTTGAAGTTGCACACTTCAGTCCCGGAGGGACGCAGGCAAATAGCCCGGGGTTTCAACCCCGGAAAAAACGGCCTGCCTGGCCCCAAAGCCCCGGAGGGGCGGCGGCAATCACGCGACACTACGCGCCGCCGCCCCTCCGGGGCTCTGCCAGCAAATGGGCCCTTATTTCCCGGGGTTGAAACCCCGGGCTATTCGCCTTTGCCCCTTCGGGGCATCAAAACAGTGCAACTACAAAACTTTCGCTCGACCCCGGCCACCCGTCGACATAAGTCATCTCGCCGCGTTCAATCTTCCAGATCCTGGTCTTTGGTTTCCGGCGCGAAGTAGGACAGGACCAGTCCCACGGCGAACAGCAGTGCCATCGCAGAGACGGCGTACCGAAGTCCCAGCGATCGGCCAAAATTCTCGGAGAAGAACTCGCGCAGCGAGCCGCGGGCCAGCAGCATTCCCGCGGAGATCAGTCGACCGAGGTTGAAGCAGAAACTGGCTCCGGTTGCTCGCAACCGGGTCGGGAACAGTTCGGGAAAATAGATCGCATAGCCGGCGTGCATGCCGACGACGAAAAATGCCATCACAGACAGCAGCACAAGGGTCTGGTCGTAGCTGTCCGCAATAAGAAACGTCACCGGCGCCATGATCAGTGCGCCAGCGTGGTAGATCATGAACGCCTTGCGCCGCCCGGCGATTGATGCCAGCGGTGCGAACGCCAGCAGCCCGAGCAGCCCACCCGTAAAGTTCATTATGAGGTAGGCGAAGCTGGCCATCTTGCTTTGCAGTGGAATGGCCAGGTCGGACGTCAGGATTGTCCGAAACAGGCTGTAGGCTTCGGGACTCGGAACGCCGCCGTTTGGATTCAACGCGTCATGCGTGCGCTGCAGCAGGTTGACCGTCTGCTCGGCTTTACGCCGCTTTTCGTTGACCGGAGCGATGTTGTAGGTCGAATAATACGGCAAGCCGTTTTCGTCGACCAATCTGGTTTGCCTGGAGTAAACACGAATTGTCTCCAGCAGTAACGCACGATCGTCGCTGCGTGGTACGTCTGGAGCATACGTTTGCATGACGTCGCGAAATCGATTGTGCAGGACGTGTGTATCCAGATGCGGTGTTTCCGTGCGAATGACATCGCGTGCGAGTTCTGGTCCCCAGGCGTAAATGCCCCAGTACGTCCCCAGTCCAATGGAGGCGAGGCACAGACCCAGCAGGGCACGTCCGCGCCAGCGCGCGTCCCCCAACAGAGCCCCAAGCGATCCCAGCTTCTGCTCCGGGTCACCCGTCGACGAAGTTCGTGTCTGCTCCCAACGCTCGGATTCTTTGAGGCTGGCTCGAATCCACAGGATCAGCAGTGCGGGTGTCAGTCCAATGAGGAAGGCGATTCGCCAATCGGCGTCGGCCAGGAACATTCCACACAGTGAGGCGAACACGGCTCCCAGAACGCTGGACGCGTGAAAGATGCCGCCAGCCGCAGCGCGTGCTCGTTTCGGAAAGACCTCGGATACCAGTGACGCGGCAATGGCCCACTCGCCGCCAACACCCATCGCCACGAAGAACCGCAGCGCCACGATGTGCCACCACGTCGACGCGAAGTAGTGCAGTCCGGTGAACACCGAGTAAACGAGAATGCTCAGCACCATCGTTTTCCGGCGTCCGATGCGGTCGGCGAGAATGCCGAAGACCAGACCGCCAAGCGCGCCGCCGACCAGAAATGAGGCGAACGCATAATTCGAGTATCGGTCGACAAGCTCAGCCGTACCATCGGCACCCAGCACGTCGGTCATGGCTGCCGTTTTGTAGACGGCAAACAACTGCCCTTCGAACACGTCGAACACCCAGCCGGCCGATGCAATGGCCAGCACGAGCCACTGGTATCGCGTGACCCCCGAGTACCAGCGTTGCCTGCCATCGGGCTTTGCGGGCGGAGTTGCTTCGTCCGATTCGGGCGTCGACGAGTCGTTCACAGATTGCTCCTGGTGCCACTTCACTGACGTGTTTCTCGCTACAAACGAGCAGATTCACGGCAAGCCGGCAAGTCGCCCGAGCAGCGGCGTCAACAGAATCGACACGATTTCGTTCCTGTCCTGCGTGTGGAGACAAGCTCCATCCACTCGATCCAGCAGTCGGACCGGATCCCCTTCGAACGACAGGTCTAAGCTCAGACCTGGCACACATCGGCGTCCGGTGATATGTTGAATTAGGCACACAAGAGCAATTGGGCAGACGATTCACGCAAACGGCTGTCAGACAGGCATCTGTATTGAAGCGTGAAACAGCTATGCCCGCGGCAAGACACAAATCCCCCCAACACCCGGTTTCTGGAGACCTCGACATGAGATGTATGCGACTGACTCTTACTTGTATTGGTTTTGTGCTGATGTCGTCTTTGACGATCGCGCAAGAGAAGCCCGTCGTTCAGGCGGAAGCCAAGGCGTCGGTGAAACTAACCGCGTCGACTTCAGACGCGGACGCGAAGCCTGCGGCAGCGGCTGCTGCAGAATCAAAGACGGAAGACCCGGCAGCAGCATCCGACGATCTCACTGGATGGTGGACGGGGACGTGGCTGAGCCATACCAACGGGCACAACGGTCCGATCAACGGCTACTTCACGAAGATCGATGACGACCACTACTGCGTACACTTCAACGGGATGTTCTGGGAGATTTTCCCGTTCCAGTACAACGTGGTCTTGAGCATCACGGAGCGAGACAAAGACTCGATCACGATGTCCGGTTCGTCCAGCCTGGGATTGCTGTTCGGGACGTTCTCGTACACGGCCAAAGTCACCGGGAAGGACTTCACCGCATCGTACTGCTCGAATCTCGACAATGGCGTGTTCTCCATGGCGCGGTGGCAGCCGTGTGAAGAAGTCGAAGACGAAGCAGCCGATAGCGATGCAGGCGGCGATGCTACCGAGAGCGCCGAAGCCGATGGAGATGAAGACGACAGCGGCAAGTGATGTGGCGGAGTCGTGAAAGACCAAGCTATTGCGAGTTTCTGTAGTTCCAGGTGCGGGGATTCGGGTGGCTGGGGTCGAGCGCCAGCGAGCCCCCAGAATCGCACGTACTGGGGGCTCGCTACGCTCGACCCCAGCCACCCTTCTCGTGGAAAGCCAAACCTGGAACTACTGAGTTCGGCTACCACGGCCGCCTGCTGTTATTCGGCGGGTGCATAGTCGAGTCGGATGGAGCGGCGCGCGAAGCGGATGCTGGCTCGGTTCTGAGTGACGTTCGGCTCGATTACGAAACGGTCCTCGTGCTCGCCACCGCGGCGCGTACGTAGATCGACGCCCGTGCGTCGATCGAGAATCTGCAGGATCGACTCGAAGCCGGCATTTTCACCCGCTCGCTTACGCTCGTAACTGAGGACAAGGAACGGAGAGTTCTTTGGCTGATCCAGAGCCAGTCGGACACCGGCCAGGCGGCGCTGCCAGAGCAACTCTCCGGTGCGCGAGTCGAGCGCCAGCAGCGTTCCGGTCAGCGGCGGATTTCGATACACGTTGCGCACCTGCTGGAACGACACCTCGTCCGTCTCGGCCAATGCAATCACGTGACTGCCCGCATCCGAGACATGGAACGCCGTGCGCAGAGCAGTGGTTTGCTCAACAGTACACTCGGCGACAGGCCCGCCAGTCGCGATGTCGATGACTCGCAGGTTGCCGGCCGGGGTCAGGCGTCCCAACCAGTGCGTTCCGATCGCAAAGAACGAATCGAGATGCTGAGGTTCGACTTGGGGCTTCGCGCTGTCGATCGCATCGGACGACCACAGCATCTCACGCTGAGCAAGGTCGAGCACAGCGATGCGACGATACTTCGGGCTCGGCGTTTCTTCGCCGGGTTCACCCATCGTGATGATGGGGCCGTTGATCGCGAGAATCCGACCGTCCATTGGCGAGAGATCGTTCAGGCGGAATGAACCTGTCTGCCGACCGTCGAGCGTACGGATGACTGCGACGTCGCCGGACTGCGGCTGAACCAGCCAGATCGACCGCCCGTCACCCGTACACATGTTGTTGCGAGGCAACTCGGCACGTTCCCACAGACGTCGGCCGCTGGCGGTGTCCAGGCAGATGAGCTTTCCACCAGATTGATAGCACAGCGTTCCGGCCGTGACCGGACCGACTGTTCCAATAGATCGATCAAATTCGTCGAGTAACGTGAGATCGCTGATCGAGAAACCGGGACGTGACGGTTTGAGCTGCAGCGAACTGAGACGCTGGTGATCGGCCAGCGTGCGTGACCACAGGATTCGGGCTCGCGGTTCGCCACTGCTGTCGAACGGAGTAATGCCAAACAGTTCGGTCCCGATCCGCAACACGAGAAAATGGCCCACTCCCCAGCCGCGTGCCAACACGGGAAATCCTCGAAACGCGGAGTTCGATCGGGGCAGGCTGAGCTGCCAGTATCCGGAATGTCCGTCTCCAAAAAACCGCAGACGCATACCGCGCGTATCGTCGCTGACGGTCACGTTGAGTCGCTCGAACAACGTCCCCGGCTGACACTCGACCGGGATCATGCGATAACCGACATCCGCCTGTCGTTCCGGATGTTCGCTGACCGTCGGCGTGCGTGTCGGCCACGGTGAGGTGTGTGACGGTTCCGGATTCGTCGCCAGAAATCGGCTGCGAACCGCGTCTGCATCGCGGTCATAACTTCGTGACTCATACAGTTCGGCCAGACGCTTGGCCGCCGCCGTCGAGGCATCTGGTTCCTGCTGCTCGACCAGACGCAGCAGGTCGAGTTGTGACCGCGCAAAGTCGAGTCCAATGCGGACTTCGTCTCGAACGGCCAGATCGCTGACCCATGGGATCCCTCGCCATCGGCTCGCAAATCGTTGCAGGGCAAACGGGTCGGCACTTGCTGCCGCCTGTTGCGACCACTCTTCAAACCGCTGACGAAGCCGCTTGCGCGTCGATGCATCCGCGGCGGCGATGAGATCGAGGAGTTCACCCTGCACCAGGTGGTCGTGACGCACCCGTCGAGCCGGCCCAATCGAACGCGCCTCAATTTCAGACGACGGATTGAGGTTCAAGACGTCGGCATAAAGGTCGAAGGCGGCATCGAAATCACCGGCCTGCGTGGCCTTACGTGCCGCTGCGTGCGTCAGTTCGAGCCGAGCCGCAACGTCATCGTTCGGTGTCTCGGCTGGTCCCGGAACATCTGGCGGGACTGGATTTGTCGTCCAGGCGGAAACACCGTTGAGTTGTACCGCAACGAAACGGCCACTGGCGAACTCCAGTGCGCCGGCAAACCCCTGATGTCCAGTTGCAGACGACTGCACGGCACCGTCGGATAATCGCACGGCCACAAACACGCCTCCGCGCACGGGCAGAACGTGATGTGCTGAATGTGTCTGCTGGTCTGCTGCTTTCAGTTCGACGAGGCACCCGCGGCCGACAGGTTCGGCGATCGGGGTTCGCCAGGCGGTGGCGCCGGTGGCAAGATCGAGTCCACTGATCGCGTGACGCTCAACGACAATCGCGCGGGAGGCGAAGACTCCCGCGGAATAAAGCGGCGTCGCGATATGCCGTTTCCAGACGATCGATCCGTCCGTCGGATCAATCGCCTGAATCGCGTCGTTGTCGGGGCTCGTCAGCACGAGCATTTCACGCGACGAGTCCGAGGCTTTTTCGACCGCAAATTCCACTTCGCGCCAGCCGTTCCACCAGTGACGCCGGGGCGTTTGAGCTTTCGCGGGCAGGTCCATCGTCGCGGGCGGAACATCCGACCGAGGAAACCGAATCGCCCACAACGGCGATCGGGTCACCAGATCAATCCCCACGACCAGCCCGGCGGCCGTTGGGCACACCAGTGTGCCGCCGGCCTCAATCACCGGGCAGGCAATGGCATGCCAGTCGATGTCCGCTGACGAGTGTCGCGGCGTTTCGGCGATCGGCCGCGTCCAACGGAGCCGTCCGGTGTCGCGGGACAAGGCATAAAGGTGCAGCGTCTTATCGACCTGGACTAGCCCGATCGCCTCATCGTCCACCACCGTCGGCGGTCCGGTGAAGAACGCGTCCCCCTGCAATTTGACAAGGTCGGACGCCGTGAACGCCCATGCCATCTCGCCGCTCGTGCGAAAGCGGGCCACGATTCCGTTGTGAGCGGGTGATGCGAGTATTGGACCAAACGGCCCTGTGTGAGATTGCGGACTTTTTCCGCTACTCAGCGGCTCGGCCGTGAAGACCAGGTCCTGATCAACAACAAACCGCGACTGCACGGTGTCGAGCTGCAGTTGCTTGGCCAGCGAGCGGGACACCAGATACTGCAGCGACGGATTCACTGTCAGCGGCGCTGCGTGAGCCGTACCCGGCAGTGTTGCATTCCAGATCGTCCGCCCGGAATTCAAGTCCAGGGCCGACAGGCCCCGCGGTGTGCGATTGAGAACAATGTCTCCGGAGACGACCGGTCTCGCCCGCGGCAGCAACGGAATCGACTGCTCCTCGTGGAGGCCGAATGCGTCACGAACCAATTGAGCCGTTTCGCTCCCCATGTCTGATTCCCGGCGCCAGGCGGGAGTTTGCGGGACGGGAAATAAGCGGTCCGATGTTCGTTGCTCCGGCCGGTTTCCGTTCGAACCGAGATCTCTGGCGATTCGGATTCGACGCAGCGTCACGTCCCGTTGGTTGGGCGGCAACAGCGGGTGGTTCAGAATCCGCGCGTAGGCAACCTCGGCCACGCGCCATGCGCCCCGGTCCAGGGACCAGGCTGCCAGTGTCTGAAGCGCTCGGAGTCCCCCGTGTGTCTGTTTGAAACGGACGATGACCTCGCGTAGCCGGTCCGCGTCTGATCGCAGCAGAGCGTTCTGCAAAGCTGCCGTCGCCAGAGGTTCTGCCTGCTGTCGATAAAGTCGCTGTGATCTCGCAGTGAGCTTGTTCACAAGCCGACTGGCGGAGTTCTGGGCCCCCGCAAATCGTTCAGTCACAGTGTCCGAAGTGGCGTGCTCCATCCATGAAACGTCAACAAACGTCAGATGACCGCTTTCAAGGACTTCACGGAGTCGTTCGACGCTTTCGTCGGCATTGCCGGATTCGACGGCCAATGCCGCTCGCTGCAGTCGCTGACGAAGTTCACGTTCCCGAGGTGGCACGGCGGACAGTGCAAGCGGCGAGTCAACCTCGTCGGATGCGTCCGCGATCCCGGACAGACTCGCGACCCCCGGCAGGCCAGTGAGAGCGAGCAGCGCAGACAGACCAAGGGTGGTCAGCAGCGACAGGAACGGCGCATTGGCTTGTGTCGACATCGGCAGCATGCCGACCAGTCTACGCGGTAGTCTCTTATCAGTGAAATCCTGCGCAAAACGCGCAGGATTTCTGACGTAGCGAAAGTCGCCAAGACTTTCGGCCGAAACTCTTGGCGAGTTTCGCTACCACTTGGTTCCGGCTCGTCCGGGTTACGGCGATCAGCGGGAGTATGACCGCGTGCGTTTCGGCACAAACACACCGGATCACCGAAATGGCGGGACCGGGGTGGGAACGTTAGACTCCCCGACTAATCCGGCCCGGTTCTGACCGGCATTCGGCCCCATGGACCAGTTTCAACTGAATTAGACGAGTATTATGGCTGCCAAACCCCGCGACGACGATTCCTGGGAAGATCTTGCGAGTGACCTGTTCGGCATCGATGTTGGACAGAGCAAGATTGACGACGAGCCCTTTGAGATCATCGATTCCTCATCACTCGATCCCGACTCTCTGGAAAGTGCGGATGCGGACGACACGACCGCTGCAGATGAGACGGGCGAATTAACGGCCGTAGCGGCCGCCGATGAGTATGCGGTCGCGGGCGTCGCCCCGGCAACGGAATCGTCTGACGAGGGTGAAACTGTGGACGAAACCGCCGACACGGACGATTCAGACTCGGATGATGAATTCGACTTCGTGTGGGACGAAGAAGAAGAAGTTGTGGCCGAGCCAGCCGCCAAGCCGACGGCTGAACCGGTCCCGGCAGAGGCCGCAACAGACGCGCGACTGCCGCGTGAGACCATCCCAGAACCGGCTGCCGCTCAGGACGCGACTGCAGACGCGACTGCAGACGGGGAAGACGACGAGGAAGAACAAGACCGCTCGAAAGAAGACGCCTACTGGGAGCCGCTGGAAGATTGGAACATGTCGTCGAGTGATCACAAAAAAGCATCACGTGATGCAGAGGAGTCCAGGCAATCTCGTGATCAGGGTGGCCGTGGAGGACGTGACGGAGGGCGAGGTCGGGGCGGGGATCGTGACGATCGCGGCAGGGGAAGGAGCGGAAGTTCCTCGCGAGGCTCTGGCCGGGATGAATCGCGATCGCGCACCCAGGAGCCAAAAACGCCCGCGGCCCGAGCGGATGACCGAACGACAGAGCCAAAGCCGAGATCGGCCCGAACGGAATCGAGCCAGTCGGAGTCGAAACGAAGCAATTCGGAACGCCGGCCGAGTCGCCGCCCCGAGCCAGTCAAGGCCGAGGAAGTCAAGACTGAGGACGACGACTTCGGATTGGGAGTGATGGCGGACGACGACGAGAACTTCTTCGACCACAGCGCCTATGAGAACGACGATTCATCCTCTGGCGACACGATCAAGACAGACGCCCCTGGCGACGCAAGCAAGACAGAAGCCGCTGACAACACCGAAGACAAAAGCGAAGACGGTGACCGTCCTCGTCGCCGTCGCCGCAGACGGGGGCGTCGCCGAACCACGCCGGCCAATGAGGAAGTTCAAAACGAAGACGTGGAATCCACGGACTCCAGCGAGTCGCCGGTTGAAGAAGTCGCGTCCGAGGCAACCGATGGCGAGGAAGAACGTCGACCAAAACGTCGCCGTCGCCGTCGTCGCCGACCACCGCGTGCTGAATCCGAAAATTCGGAATCAAGTGAAGATGACGAATTCGGCGCGATCGACGATGACGATGCGGCCGAAGTGGTCGTGGAGACCGAAGCGGACAGTGATGCCAATGAGGGAGAGGAAGAACGTCGTCCCAGGCGTCGCCGCCGTCGTCGTCGTCGCCCAACAGAGTCAGCCGACGAAGTTCAGGCTGAAGCGACTGAAGACGAGCCAGCCGAAGACGCTGTCGCTGACGAGGACGTCTCAGACGAGACCGAAGACGCTGAAACGGTCACGAAAGAGGATCGCCCGAGACGACCACGGCGACCGCGACGCGGTCGACGTCCGCCACGCGACGAGGAAGAAGTCTCCGACGACTCTTCAGAATCTGAGGAGCCTCTGGAAGAAGCCGAACTGGACGACGACAACAGCGACGACGAGCCATCAGCGCCGCGTGTTCGCCGTGAACGTGAGCCGATTGAGAGCTGGGAAGCCGCGATCTCCTTCGTTGTACAGAAGAACGTGAGTCACCGGGAATCGGGTGATTCCAGCCGATCCGGCGGTGGACGTGGTCGTCGACGCCGGTCGGGGCCCAGTAACCGCTGACGTGGTGAATGAGATCGTCGCTGAATTCGTGAGAATCCATTCGTAGTTGAGCACTGCGTCTGATCTCTCACGAGTCCGGCTCGACTTAAGAGGGACGGCGTTCGGTCGTCGAACTGTTCAGTCCGGCGTCCGTCCTGTTGCCCCGGCGCTTTCGCGGATCGATGGAGTTGCCTGACGTGACCTACGATACCGTCATCATTGGAGCGGGCCTGTCGGGTCTCGCCGCCGGGATCCGGCTGGCCTATTACGACAAGAAGGTCTGCATCGTCGAAAAGCACTACACGATCGGTGGGCTTAATTCGTTCTATCGCCTGCGCGGTCGCAATCACGATGTCGGCCTGCACGCGGTGACGAACTACGCCGAACCGGGCACGAAGACCGGACCGCTCAGTAAACTGCTCCGTCAGCTTCGACTCCGCTGGGATGACTTCGCACTTTGTCCACAGATCGAATCGAGCGTCGCATTTCCCGGGCATCGGCTGCGTTTCACCAACGACTTTGAGTTCTTTCATCAGCAGGTCATTGAGGGATTTCCGCACGCGAAGGATGGCTTCGCTCGACTGTTAACGCTGATTGACGAGCACGACGAACTGCACCTGTCTGCCGAAACAGCATCCGCCCGAAAGATCCTCAACGAGACACTCGGCGATCCGCTGCTGACCGACATGCTGTTCTGCCCGCTGATGTTCTACGGCAGCCCGACAGCCGGCGACATGGATTTCAGTCAGTTCGTGATCATGTTCAAGGCTCTGTTCTACCAGGGATTCGGTCGACCACTGAAAGGCGTGCGACTGATTCTTAAGAACCTGGTCAACCACTTTCGCAAGAACGGCGGCGAACTGAAGCTCCGCAGCGGTGTCGAGAAGATCGTTGCCGAAAACGGGCAGACGACAGGTGTGCTGCTGGAGAGTGGAGAGTTTCTGGAAGCGAAGAACGTGCTCTCGTCAGCCGGCAGCGCTGAAACACTGAGACTCTGCGACGACGTGCCGGCGGAGCTTATCGCGAAAGGTGCACCTGGCGAGATTTCCTTCGTCGAGACAATCTTCTCACTCGACTGCGATCCCATCGATCTGGGGCACAACCAGACGATCGTCTTCTACAGCGACACCGAACAATTTCATTACGAGCCGCCACAGGAACCGTGTGATCTACGCAGCGGAATTATCTGCTCGCCCAATAACTTCCAATACGGAGACGACAAACTCGACGACGGCTGCATTCGGATCACCGCGCTGGCCGACCCTGGTTACTGGATGAATTTGCCGGACGAATCCTATTACCCAGCCAAAGAGGAGTGGTGCGCACGCATCGTCGAATCCGCACTCAGTCACGTACCCGATTTTCGTCCGCACGTCGTTGATACCGACATGTTCACACCGCGGACGATCACAAAGTTCACGGGCCATCAAAACGGCGCCGTCTATGGAGCTCCGAGCAAAATTCGCGACGGCCGCACGCACCTGGACAATCTCTATCTTTGCGGAACCGACCAGGGATTCCTCGGCATCATTGGTTCCATGCTTTCGGGCATCACCGTGGCGAACCTGCACCTTCTGAAATAGGTGTCAGGCGAGCGGCAGATGGGAACGTGCCCACTTGAGCCCGACGCGTTCCAGCGAGGGACTGCCTGGCTACATCCCGCGAGCGCGGATATTCTCCGGCCCGTCGTGAAGACAGTCCCTGTCAGGAGAGTGAATGATGATTACACGGAAGGTGATCCCCACTGCTGCGTTGCTGTGTCTGTCGTTATTCATGCCGGTCGCCCGGGCCGAGATCATGCCAGTGACTCAGGTCGAAGGGATCGCTGAGTTCAAGCTCGACAACGGCATGAAGGTGCTGCTGTTTCACGATGAATCCAAGCCAACGGTCACGGTGAACATCACCTACTTCGTCGGCTCACGCCATGAAGGCTATGGCGAAGCCGGCATGGCTCACCTGCTTGAGCACATGCTATTCAAGGGCACGCCGACGCATGAGGACATCCCGCAGCTCTTGAAGGACCGCGGAGCACAGCTCAACGGGACGACCTGGCTCGATCGCACGAACTACTACGAAACTCTGCCGGCCAGTGCCGAAAATCTTGAGTTCGCGCTGCAGCTCGAAGCCGATCGCATGATCAACAGCAAGGTCGCCGCCGAGGACCTGCAGAGTGAATTCTCAGTCGTCCGTAACGAGTTCGAACGGGGCGAGAACAGTCCGGTACGTGTCCTCTGGCAACGGATGGTTTCGGCCGCGTTTCTGTGGCACAACTACGGAAACTCAACGATCGGCAATCGCGCCGACATCGAACGCGTCCCGATCGACAACCTGAAGAACTTTTATCGCCGGTATTACCAGCCCGATAACGCGATGCTTGTGGTCGCTGGCAAGTTTGATCCGAAGCAAGCGCTGGAACTGATCGACAAGCACTTCGGTTCGCTGCCAAGGCCGGAGCGGAAGCTCGACAAGACATACACGCAGGAACCCGCACAGGATGGAGAACGCTTTGTCACGCTGCGGCGTGTCGGCGAAATCGCGGCTGTTGGGACGGTCTATCACGTGCCGTCCGGACCGCATCCGGACTACCCGGCCATCGCCGTGCTGGATTCCATGCTGACGGCGCAACCGGCCGGTCGACTCTACAAGGCTCTCGTCGAAACGAAGAAAGCGTCGTTCGTCTACGGCCTGTCGTTCGCCCTGCACGATCCCGGAATTCAGATGCTGATTGCTGAAGTCAACAAGGAGAATGATCCGCGTCTGGTTCTGGAATCCATGATCGACGTTGTCGAAGGTGTCGGCGAATCGGAGATCAAAGAAGAAGACGTGCAGCGTGCGAAGCAGGAGTTACTTAAGAGCTGGGAACTGAGTGCGTCTGATTCCAAACGCATTGCCATTGAACTGAGCGAATGGGCGGCACAGGGCGACTGGAGGCTGTACTTCCTGCACCGCGATCGACTGGAGAAAGTCAACGTCGAGCAGGTGCAGCAGGCCGCGAAGAAGTACTTCCGACGCAACAACCGAACGGCCGGTCTCTATCTGCCTGAGAAAGAATCCGACCGTGTTTCAGTTCCGGAGACTCCCAACCTGGCGGAGATGATCGGCGACTACAAAGGCCGTAAGGCCATGGCCGCTGGCGAAGCGTTTGATGTGTCGCCAGAGAACGTCGAATCCCGCACGAATCGGCTGGAAATCAACGACGGGCTGAAAGTCGCCCTGTTGCCGAAGAAGAGCCGAGGCGAATCGGTCGTGTTGCGACTGACGCTGCGATACGGCGACGTGAAGAGTCTGCACGGAAAGACGACTCTGTGTGAGTTTCTTCCGCCAATGATGACTCGCGGAACGGAGAAGTTCAGTCGTCAGGAATTGAAGGATGAGCTGGACCGCAACTTCGCTCAGCTTTCCGGTTCCGGAAGCGCCGGTTCGGCGACATTCTCGCTGAAAACGAAACGGAAAAATCTGCCCAAAGCGATCGAATTGCTGGGACAGGTCCTGAGGCATCCGACGCTGCCGGAATCCGAGCTGGAGGTCATCCGCAATCAGCAGATTTCCATCATGGAAGAGTCGCTGGTCGAACCTCAGGTCCTGGCGCAGCGCACGGCCCAGCGGAAAATCTCTCCGTACGAGAAGGGACATCCGCTCTATCAGCCGACACTCGAAGAGGAAATCGAATTCGTCAAAGCCGCCAACCGGGAGCAGCTCGAACAGCTTTACGCCGACTTCCTCAGCGGCGCGCACGGTGAGCTGACGATCGTCGGTGACTTCGACCCCGACACGACGATGGCGAGCCTGAAGCCGGTCCTGGGTGGCTGGACGACTGACCAACCGTATGAGCGACTCCGCAAAACGGCCGACATTGAACTCAAGGCCTCGACGGAAGACATCAACACTCCCGACAAAGCCAGCGCGATGTATTTCGCCGCCACCGTATTTCCGTTGCGGGACGAGTCGCCGGAGTACCCCGCTTTGCTGGTTGGCAATCACATTCTGGGCGGCGGAGCACTGGCCAATCGCCTGGGGAATCGTGTGCGGCAGAAAGACGGCCTTTCTTACGGAATTCGCTCCGGCCTGAGTGTTTCGTCACTCGATGATCGAACGGTGTTTTACATCTACGCTATCTCGAACCCCGGCAATATGGACAAAGTGAAGGCCGCGATTCGTGAGGAACTCGATCTGCTCCGAAAGGATGGAGTGACGGACGATGAGCTTAAAGCCGCAAAGAACGGCTGGCTGCAGAGTCGTGAAGTGAGCCGCGGCAGCGAGAGCAGCCTGGCATCGATGCTTGCCGGAACTTCATTCACAAACCGGACGATGGGTTTCCACTCCGGACTGGAAACGAAAGTGCGTTCGGTGACCGCCGAGCAGGTGTTGGAAACCGTTCGAAAGTACCTCGATCCGGAACGGATCGTGATTGTTGCCGCGGGCGACTTCGAGAAAGCTAAAAAGGAAGCACCGAAGCCACCCGAGGAAACGCCGTAACAACTCCGCACCCCTTCCTTGTCCCCTCTCCCCTGTGGGGAGAGGGTGCCCGCAGGGCGGGAGAGGGGCGGGGGGGGCGAATGCGGCAGCCCATGACTGGTGGACTCCGGGAGGATCGAAAAGAATCCTTTCAGGAGATCGTTATGTCAAAGAAATCGAAGCGACCACGTCGGTCGTTCAGTGACGAATTCAAACAGGATG
>Ga0115002_10002022_pt1 | contig 26939 bp, 25 predicted proteins | sample ArcticOcean_MG_C_8_FD_89576 | JGI IMG/M metagenome (GOLD analysis project Ga0115002, IMG submission 89576) | Marine microbial communities from western Arctic Ocean - ArcticOcean_MG_CB11_86 | ecosystem: Environmental > Aquatic > Marine > Oceanic | place: Arctic Ocean: Canada Basin | collected... | reverse complement strand
CGGCCACTTTGAGCGCAGATTCTAAAAAATCGTTCTCAAGGGCCAGCTCTCCGATCTTGGCGTGGAGAGTTTTCACGTCTACCGGCTTCTCAGGCGGGCCGGACGCCGGGCCTAACACCTCCTCCGCACGCTCCAGAAACTGTGTTTTCCACTGCGTGATCTGGTTCGGATGCACGTCGAACTGACTGGCCAGCTCCGCAAGGGTCTTCTCGCCCCGGATCGCTACAAGCGCCACCCTCGCCTTGAATATCGCCGAGTGGTTACGGCGTGGTCGTCTACTCATTTTTTCGCTCCTATCTCAGATGGCGGTATGTTGCCATCTTCAGGCAGCGATTCCACTTATCCAACTGTCCAGTTTTCCGGGAACACCTCTGTTCTTCCGTTGACGTGTTTGGTTTGCTGTTTGGCGTTCTGGTAAAGGTCCCTCGTCCTTCCGGGGCCGGAAGGATCGGGATGACAATACCGGTGTTCGGGCTGATTCCCTGACGGGCTTGCGATGAAGGATTTCGTCCCCAGAAGGTGTCCGAGGGACGGGCGTTTTCGCCTCGGGATCAGGATGACAATATCGTCGTGTTCGGGCCAAACTCAAACGTGTTCGCAGTATGAACGTGGGCGGATAGTCATTCGCCCCTACGATGTTTTGATCTTACGATTGTGCATCGGCGCTTAATCAGGTTCTCGGACTACTCGCGTTGGGCGGAGCGAGCCCCGCCCCTACGGTGTTTTGCCGCCAGTTGCCGTGACGCCGTTCGCTCGTTATCTACGCGACTCGAATAGAATCGTAGTGACGCCCCGTTATATGTAGGGGCGGATGGCAATACGCACGGGGCGGCACGCGCCCGACAAGCCCAACACATATGCCTGATTTTAAGATCGTTTCGGACTTCCAGCCCACCGGCGACCAGCCGCAGGCTATCGACGCGCTCTCGAAGGGGCTGGACGACGGGCTGAAGCACCAGACCCTCCTGGGGGTGACCGGCAGCGGCAAAACCTTCACGATGGCGCAGATTGTCGAGCGCCAGCAGCGCCCTGCCCTCGTGATCGCCCACAACAAGACCCTGGCGGCTCAGCTCGCCTCCGAGTTCCAGGAATTCTTCCCGGAGAATTCGGTCCAGTACTTCGTCTCGTATTACGACTACTACCAGCCAGAGGCATACATCCCCCGGTCCGACACCTACATCGAGAAAGAGTCGGACATCAACGAGGAGATCGACCGTCTCAGGCACGCCGCCACACGGGCGCTGCTCACACGCCGCGACTCGTTGATCGTGGCATCCGTCTCGTGCATCTACGGGCTTGGCTCTCCTGAGGAGTACTCAAGCTTCGTACTGAACATGAAGAAGGGCGAGTCGATCGGCCGCAACAAGATCGTGCGGCGACTCGTGGACATGCACTACGACCGCAACGACATCGACACCAGTCGGGGTAGGTTCCGGGTGCGCGGCGACACGCTTGAGGTGATGCCGGCGTACGACGAGCTTGCCGTACGGGTGCAGTTCTGGGGCGACGAGATCGAACGCATCACGGTGTTGGACCCGCTGACCGGCGAGATCCTGGGCGACCGTGACGAGATCGATATCTACCCGGCCAAGCATTTCGTAACTTCCGAGCAACGACTGCTGGACGCTCTGGACGATATCGAGGAAGAACTCGGGGAGCGTCTCAAGGAGCTGAACGACGGCGGCAAGTTGCTGGAGGCGCAGCGTCTCGAACAGCGCACGCACTACGACCTTGAGATGTTGCGTGAGACGGGCTCGTGCCCGGGCGTTGAGAACTACTCACGGCCGCTAGGACGGCGTGCTCCCGGGTCAGCTCCGTGGACTCTGCTGGACTACTTCCCGAAAGATTTACTGATATTCATCGACGAGTCGCACATGACCCTGCCGCAGATTCGCGGCATGTTCAACGGCGACCTCGCACGCAAATCGGTGCTCGTGGATTACGGGTTCCGGCTGCCGTCTGCGATCGACAATCGGCCGCTTTCATTTGACGAGTTCCAGGAGCACGTCAATCAGATCGTGTACGTGTCTGCGACGCCCGGGCCGTACGAGGCTCAGCACGAAGAGCAGCGTGTCGAGCAGTTGATCCGACCGACCGGGTTGCTTGATCCGACCATCGAGGTGAAGCCGACCGCGGGGCAGATCGACGACCTGATGGACAACATCAAGGAACGGGTCGATCAGCATCAACGGGTTCTCGTGACGACGCTGACGAAGCGGATGGCGGAGGAGCTATCTCAGTACCTTCTGGAGATGGGCGTCAGGACGCAGTATCTGCACTCAGATATCGACACGTTTGAGCGCACGGCGATCCTGCGCGACCTGCGGCTCGGCGTGTACGACGTGGTGGTGGGGATCAACCTCCTTCGTGAAGGGCTGGACCTGCCGGAAGTATCTCTGGTCGCCATCCTGGACGCCGACAAAGAGGGTTATCTACGGTCGAACACGTCGCTCGTACAGACCGTTGGCCGTGCTGCTCGTCACGAAGAGGGCCACGTGATCATGTACGCCGATAATATGACGGAGTCGATGCGTACGGCGATCGATGAGACGGAGCGCCGGCGTGTTATGCAGGACGCACACAACAAGGCGAACGGCATCGAGCCGGCATCGATCATCAAGGAAGTCCGGGACATGACGGAGCGCATCCGCCAGGTCGCCGAGACGAAGGCGCCGTACGTGGCCGCCGAGGGTCTTCCAAAGGACGACCTCGCACGACTGGTTCGTGATCTTGAAGCGCAGATGCGGACGGCGGCAAGGGATCTGGAGTTTGAGAAGGCGGCGCTGCTGCGGGACCAGGTCGTGGACCTACGCAAGGTGATGGTGGACGCAGAAGTCGGGACACCGTCCGGCGCGGATTAGTGGGCGGTCTGCTGCCCGCCCCTACGATGTTGTTTTAGAACCGCCGAAAAACCTCTCCCCAGGAGCACGTTTGGCCTGTATCATTCGGCCCCATGACGTTTGATCATGGATCGCCCGGTAATTTAACTTCCCCCACAATCAACCCTTCGTGTTGATCGGCCGGCTGCGGGGTCATTATTCGGGCTGGCTTATCGTCATCGGTGCGGCGTTTGTGTTGTTCGGAGCCGCCGGCAGTCGATTCTCTTTTGGCGTATTCCTGAACCCGATGACCGAGGAGTTCGGCTGGTCCCGTGGCTCCCTGTCTGGAGCGTTGGCGATCGCAGGATTGGCGACCGCTTTCCTGCGTCCCGTGGCCGGGTACCTCGCTGACCGTTATGACCCGGTCAAAATGGCGTTGCTTGGCATGGCGATGGCCGGTGTAGCGCTATTTGGTCTCTCGCAGATCCAACAGATATGGCAGCTCTACGCCCTGTTCCTGTTGATGGGCTCCGGGTTCACGCTCTCATCGCCGGCCACGATGACAAAGCTGATCAGCTCCGTGTTCACGAAACGACGGAGCCTTGCACTTTCCCTTGCCGGTAGCGGCTCGGCGATCGGCGAAACAACGCTTGTCCCCCTTTCCGCCGTCGTGCTAACGCTGGGCGGGTGGAGGTCTGCGTACATCGTGCTCTCCGCTATCCTGGTGATCTTGATCATCCCGGTGTCATATCGGCTGTTGAAATCGAAATTCGTTCCGGAAGTGGACGACCGTGATCCGGCTGAGCTATCCCGGAAAACCGGGAAATCAGCCAATGGAGTTACCTGCGCGTGGATGCCGGACGACGGCATGTCGTTAAAGCAGGCGGCGAAGACGCCAATGTTCTGGGCGTTATCGTTCGGATTCTTCACCTGAGGCTACACAATGGGCTTCGTGAATGCCCACTTTGTTGCCTACGCTGAGGGACTTGGCGCAGGTACTGTCCTTGCGGCGGGAGCGCTCGCCACCGTTGGCGTTACCGGAGTGATCGGGGCGCTGACATTCGGCAACCTCGGTGATCGTTACAACACACGTTATGTACTCGCGGTTGCGTACAGCTTCAGGGGCATCGGCTACGGAATCCTGCTGCTGTCGGGCTCTCTTTGGGGGGCGACCATCGGCGTGATGGTCATCGGAGCGTCGTGGACGACTGTCATTTCTCTGACGGGCTCTGTGAGCGCTGACCAGTTCGGGCTCAGGCGTCTGGGCACCGTGTACGGCTCTATCTTCGGAGTGATGCCCCTTGGCGCCGCATCCGGCGTATGGATTGCCGGGAAGATCTACGACAGCCAGGGCTCGTACGACATCGCCCTTGCGGCCGCTATGGCCGTTGGCTTGATCGCGGCCGTTGTGATCGGACTACCCCGGTACCGGCAACTTGCCCCCGAGATTAAAGATATACAACCCACGGCGGCTACCGTGGCTACAGCGGACTAGGGTTTCTCCTGACAACGTGCGTTAAGACCAGCTACAAACGTTGGATAAGCGCGAATAATGCCGCGATAATTGCCGGGAGCCCTTCCCCTTGCTAAACTGACGACATCGTTCAGCACGATCAGCGCCCGTATGGCTGCCCAAACTTTAGGACAATAAAATGACTACTGAGCAAGTGCTCACCAAAGATCAAGTGATCGAGGCCCTCAAAGAAGTCTACGACCCGGAGATACCGGTCAATATTGTTGACCTTGGTCTCGTCTACGATGTCGAAGTCTCAGACGGCGAAGTCGCCATCGAAATGACGCTGACCGCGCAGGGATGCGGCATGGGCCCATACATTGCCCAGCAGGCAGAGTGGCGAGTAGCAGAGCTCCCGGGCGTCGAAGACGTCGAAGTCGAGGTCGTCTGGGACCCGCCGTGGTCTCCGGAGCTGATCACAGAGGACGGCAAGCGTCTTCTCGGGCTGGATTAGCAGGACACTGTCTGGGCTCTGGCCACCGATATGAATTGACGGGGGCGGTCCAGACCAGGGCCGCCCCCGTCGCGTCACCACTTATTTCCTGGACTCGTCTGACTCACATGACCCAAAAGCCACCACAACGAGAGCTGACCCCGGAAGAGCGCGCCAAAGTAGACGGCATGAAGCGCAACTGGGAGCAGAAGCGACTCGTAAATGATCGACTGCAGAAGATCGGCAAGCGCATCGGCGTTTACTCCGGCAAGGGCGGCGTCGGCAAAACAACCATCGCTGTGAACCTCGCCGTGATGCTAGCCCAGGAAGGCGCCCGGGTCGGGCTGTTCGACTGCGATATCGACTGCCCGAATGTGACTCGCGTCATGCGGATCAGCGAAGGCCCGACTTCCGAGGACGGCACGGTGATGACGCCGCCGTCACGTTTCGGCGTGCGCGTGATGTCGATGGCGATGTTCCAGGAGAACGAGGAAGAGGCGACGATCTGGCGTGGACCGATGATCCATAACGCCATCAACCAGTTCCTGACAAACACGGACTGGGGCGAGCTGGACTACATGGTCGTGGACCTGCCACCGGGCACGTCTGACGCACCTCTGACGGTTATGCAAACGTTGAACCTCGACGGGTTTGTGGTTGTGTCGACTCCGCAGGAGCTCGCAGCGCTGGACGCCAAGCGATCGATCAACATGGTCCGGAAGCTCAATCTGGACATCCTTGGCGTGGTCGAGAACATGTCTGGCGATATCTTCGGCACGGGCGCAGGCGAGCAACTGGCTGAAGAGATGGAACTGCCGTTCCTTGGCCGGGTCGCTATGCGGGCCGATTATCAGCATTCGGAGACGAAGCCGACGGTGTTCACATCCGACGCCGTGGCGGACGAGTTCCACGTAATCGCCGATGCCGTGCGGAAGCGTCTTGTGGAGTTGGAGCCGGGCAACTAGGTTCCGGGGGCTGGTTGACCGGCCAACGGCACTCCGTTTAACTCGCGACATGCCACCTAACGACGCGCCCACCGGACACGGCGGCGGTCGTCTGTTCAGCCTAAATAAGCGCCCGGGCTGGCGAGTTGCCCTGGCTGGGGCCGCATCAACTTTGGCGATCAGTGTCGTCGCGTGCGGCAGCGGTGACCTTGCCCCCACGCCTCCGCCTGACACGCCGATTCCGGCTACCGCCACGCCTCCGGCCCCCACGCCACGACCGACACGCGTGCCGCGGCCGACCGCAACCCCTGTTCCGCTACCGCCGCCGATCACAATCGATGGCTATCTGATCGAGACCTTTGGCGGCATCAAGACACCCGGAGACCTAGCGTTTGACGGTGAGAACGTATGGGTCGCCATCGTCGGCGACAACACCGTTTCAAAGCTGGACAGCGACGGCCAGATCATCGCCACCTACCCGGTCGGTTTAACCCCCCGGCCGATAGCTTTTGATGGCGAGTTCATGTGGGTCGGGAACAACTCCGTCAGCTCCGTCACTAAATTGACAATCGACGGAGAGGAAATCGGGGAGTTCCCCGTTGGCGGCGGTTACACCTCCCCCGCTGCGATGGTCAGCGACGGGACCAACATGTGGGTGGTCGCGTCCTGGGGCAACTCTTTGCACAAACTTGCCCCCGACGGCGAAGACCTGCTGTCCGTCGCCGTGCCTGGCAACCACCCATCTCCGTGGGCCGTGACCTTTGACGGTAGCGCCATCTGGCTGGCCAGCCTGAACCTTCACACCGTCGACAAGATATCGTTGGACGGCGACGTTCTCGGCTCGTTCCCGGTCGGAAAACGAAACGTGGATTACGAAGGCATCGGCACAGACACCGGCGGGCAGGGTCCGACCGCGCTCGCTTTCGACGGCACATCGGTATGGGTGGCTTCTAACTGGCTTGATCTGGTGACAATCCTGAGCACCAGCGGAGAATTTTTGAAAGAGATCACCGTTGGGGCGTGGCCGTCCGGGCTGGTGTTTGATGGCGAGTCGATTTGGGTCAGCAATTTCGTAGATGACACGGTCACAAGGCTGGGTTTGGACGGCGAAGAGATCGTCACGCTTCCGGTGGGCAAGGGGCCGGTAAGCATGGTGGCCGTGCCCGCGAGCCCCGGTATGGACGCTTCGCTCTGGGTGGTGAATACATCTGAGACGACTGTGACTAAGATCACTCTGCCGTAGTATTCCGGAATTCAGATTAGGAAGGCCTTATAAATGATCCCAGACAAGTTCCTGTATTTCTTTGACAAGAATGTCATCGGTCACCTTGCGACGATGCGGCCGGACGGCGCGCTCCAGAACAATCCAGTGATCGTGATGCTTGTCGATGGCGATCTCAAGATCAGCCTCACGAAGTCGCGCAAAAAGTACCGCAACCTGATCGCCGATCCACGCTGCGCCGTCTCGATCACCGACCCGGACGATACTTCTCACTACCTCGAAGTACGCGGCACGATTTCGTTTGAGGACGATATCGACAACGCGTTCGTCAACGCCATAGCCAGAAAACACATGGGCAGGGATGTCTACGACGGCGACCCGGAGGGCGAGGTACGGGTGGTCGCAATTGTTACGGCGGATCACGTAACCGGGCGCTAAGCGCGGCCGCGTACATCTATGACCGACGTCAAATCCGGGTTCGCCCTTGTCGCCGCAGTCCTGATCGTAGCCCCGCTTGCGTCGGGGCTGGTCGACAGATCGCCGCTATCGTTCGCGTTCCTGTTTCTTGGGCTCGGGCTGCTTATCGGCGAGGGTGGCATCGATTTGATGTCCTTCGGCACAGACAGTTCCCTGCTGGAGATCCCGGCCACCATCACCCTGTCGCTCGTCCTGTTCCTCGGCGCCGTGAAGTTTCAGGTGGATCAGTTGCGGCGACGCTGGCTGATCCCGGTGCTCATCCTTGGGCCCGGCACGGCGCTCGTCATCGTTCTCGGAGCCTTCGCATCCGCCTGGTTGCTGGGCTTCTCCGTCACCTTTGCCGTGCTGGCGGGAGCCATCCTGGCATCCACAGACCCGGTCATCCTCAGGGAGGTACTGCGGGACGAGCGAATACCACGATCCATCCGGCGGATACTGCGGATCGAGGCCGGGATGAACGACCTGGTTGTGCTGCCGGTCGTGCTGATCATGATCGCCGTGGCGACGGATGCCAGCATCAGCACTTCCGGATGGTTTCGCTTCGGGTTCGATCTCGCCATTGTTGGCCCGGTTCTGGGCTTTGTGATCGGCGGCGTTGGTTCGTGGTCTATGTTCCAACTTGACCGAAAAGTCACTATCAGGCGAGAGCTATAGCCTCTGTACGGCATCGGGCTCGTGCTGGGCTCGTACGCCGGCGCGACAGCGCTTGGCGGCGACGGGTTCCTTGCAGCGTTCTTTGCGGGTCTGGCCGTGGTGACGCTCAACCAATCGCTATGCGACTGCTTCCTCGACTACGGCGATGTCACGGCCGAGATGGCGATGCTGCTGTCGTTCCTGATGTTCGGGATCGTGCTCTCGGGAATCCTGTCCGAGAGCACGATCTGTGGAAGACGGTTGCGCTGGCGGCGCTCATCATCTTCATCATCCGCCCGATATCGCTGGCGGCCGTACTGTCCCGCGCCCACATAAGCTGGGATGGCCGGTTATTCACGAGCTGGTTTGGGCCACGCGGCTTGAACACGCTGCTACTGGCGTTGCTTGTCATCGAGGCGGGTATCGAGGGGTCCGAGCTGTTGCTCGCTGTGGTCGGCACGGTCGTTCTGGCTTCGAGCGTGATCCACGGGGCAAGCGCTACCCCGATCGCCGCATGGTACGGGCGTCGAATTTCGTCGTAGGTCCACGAAGAAGAACGGGAATCTGATGCGGCGGCCGTGTTTGGCACGCACGGCGATGCGGCCACTCCGATCAGCGTTCAGGATCTGCATGAACGGATGGAATCGGGCGAAAGTTTGTACGTGCTGGATGTGAGGGCGCGCGCCAGTTATGAAGGCGATCCGGAGCAGATACCGGGCGATATACGTGTGTTGCCGGATCAGATCGCGGACTGGGCGGATCGGCAAGACGCCGGATCGGCCGATTGTCCTGTACTGCGCCTGACAGGACGAGGCGACGAGCGCCCGTGCAACGCTGGAGATAGGACGGTTTGGCTGGGATGCGGCCGCGCTTGTGGGCGGCATCCGGGCCTGGAGCGAGAGCTATCCGGTTGAGTCGCACGTTAGTGCCGAGCTCGAACCCGTATCGCCACGTTTCATCGAGCCCGGAAGTCGATTGTCGTAGCCCCGTATTAGGCCGTGGACACCAGCTTGAGACAGACGGGCATCGACACCGAAACCTCTGTGCCGGTGGCCGTCAATTTGCCGGAATCTCTGTCGATCTCGAATACGACCAAGTTGTCGGAGTCCTGGTTGGCGGCCAGCAGATAACGGCTCGATGGATCGATGGCGAAGTTGCGGGGGCTGTTGCCGCGGGTGGGCTCGTGTCCGACATATTCCAACTGGCCTGTCGTGGCATCTATCGCGTAGATCACGATGCTGTCATGGCCGCGGTTTGAGCCGTAAATGAAACGGCCGTTCGGCGAGATGTGGAGATCCGCGCAACTGGACCACTCGTCCCAGCCCTCTGGCAGCGCAGAAACGGTCTGTATCGGCGTGAGTCGCCCGGCGGCACGATCGTAGTCCATCGCAGTGATCGTGTTGTCTAGCTCGTTTATGGCATACGCGTGCTTGCCGTCCGGGTGGAAATCGAAATGGCGTGGCCCTGCGCCCGGGTGAAGCTCCACGTCCATTCCCGCCGGGGACAGCTTCCCCGTAGACGAGTCCAGCTCGTACGACTTGATGCGGTCCAACCCGAGATCGTTGATATAGACACGGCCGGTCTCCAGATCAAGGTTTGCGGAGTGTGCATGCGGACCTTCCTGTCGGTCCCCAACCACACCTGCACCACCCTCATGCTGAACGAAATCGGACGGCGGGTTGAGGCTCCCGTCGGCGTTGATCGGCAGTACGGCGACGCTGCCGCCGTTGTAGTTGGCGACCACGGCGTTCTGGCCCCCTGCGTCAACGTTAACGAAGCACGGGCCCGGGCCGATTGTCGGCTGGCGATTGAGGAAGGTCAGCTCGCCGGAGGAACGGTCCACAGCAAACGAGCTGAGCGCGCCGCTAACGTTTCCGTCGTAATCATCTATCTCGGTGACTGCGTAGAGATGAGATAGCGATGGGTCGAGCGCAACGAAGGACGGATTTGCCAGCTCCGCAGCCAGCTCCGGCGTGGTCAGCGTCCCCGTATCGGCGTTGAACCGGGCGACCCCGATGCCGAGGCCGTCGCGTCGTGTGTAAGCGCCAATAAATACCAGGAAGTCGTTGCCGGCCATGTGTATCTCCGTCTAATAACCGCACCCGTGCCGGGTGGCAGGCCGAGATCATATCAACGTCCAGCGTTCAACACCCACCGGTGAGATACCCGAGCGGGGTTTCTCGACAAGGGCCCCGGCTGGAGGATCTAGCCAGGGCCCGTTGGCGTTTGAGGTGATTACCCCTACGCCGATCACTTCTGATTTCGACAGCCACACAGAATCCTCCGAGCTGTCTGCCAGTCGTCGTTTAGTCCATCTTGTTCGGGGCCAGGATGACCTGCGTGGTCGAACCCGGTGCGCCGACGATCTAGACCACTACGGTGTTGTTCTCGCCTTTTCCCATGTACTTGGAAATCTTGAGAGACATCGTTGTGCCGCTTGCTACCCACTCAACACCGGCTACTTCACCGTTGACGGTCACCAGCATGATCTTGTTGCCGTCATTTCCGTTGATCATGTTGGCGTACTTCACTCCGTCAGACACGTTTTCGACAACTTCTGAATTGAGGTGATTCGGACCTGAAATCACGATCACGTGGTACGGAAGGTTGGAGTCGATTTCGCCGTCAAGCGTGCCGCCGAACGGGACGACCCGGCCGGCCGGGTTGGTCAGGTTGGTCAGGTTGGTCAGGTCAAACTTGATGACACTCTCTTCGATGTTCTTGAACGCACCGGTGCCGACGACGATTAGGAACGAGCCCGTTGTGTGCAGAGACGGGGGGCCGAGAGCGCGTCCAGTCTGACGCCGACCGCGTCCCGGACGTTTCGTGGCAGAGGGCGGCCGATCTCGGAAGTCTGAGAAAGGTCCGCCGGTTCCCGAGCGACTTCCGAGACGAAAAACGGGTTCCCGCCGGTCCGGTCGAAGATGTCCGAAAGCCGGCGTGCAGATGGCCGTGCGCCGGTGATGTCCCTCACCAGTTCGGCCACCTCCGTCGGCCCCAGCCCGGTGAGGTGCAATCGATCGAAGTTTGGTAACGCTGCCACGTTTCCGAGCAGGGTCCCAAGCGGATGGCCGGGCTCGAATTCGCGATCGCGATAGGTGCTGACGATGAGTACCGGAACGTCCACGAGATCACGCGCCAGCACTTCGATCAATCGAAGAGAGGCGGAGTCGCCGTTGTGTAGGTCTTCGATCAGTATCAGGAATGGTGACGCCAAACCCGCGGCCCTCAGGAGACCAGAAACGGCGGCGTTGGTCTGGAAACAAACCTGGTCCGGGGTCAGCGTGGAAGCGCTGTCACCGTCGACGGCCCTGATGGCGACACCCGGGGAGATGGAGCGCAGGTGCTCAGGATACGGAATGGTGTTCAGAAGTGAGTCGTCATTGCCGGCCACGATGAACCGAATGATCTGGGACCAGGGCCAGTAAGGGGGAGCGCCGCGATCTTGCGGGCAGCGTTCCCAGTGGACTTGGACACCGGAGGCTTCCGCGAATCCAGTAAGTTCCTGGAGCGTGCGGTCTTCCCGATACCCGGATCGCCGCTCACCAGGCTCACGCCACCACTACCGGAACTCGCCAGCGCGAGCGCTTCCCTGAGCTCCGACATTTGGGCGCTTCTGCCGACGAACGGCCGCCCGAAGGCTCGAGGTGATCGTGAGTTCCCGGCGGGCGCAATGTTTGATGAAGAGGATGGAGCTGAGGCCATCTGGATGCTGCCGGAACGCCCTCGCTGGGATTCGATCTGGTAACCCTGTCCCCGAAGGTTCTCCAGATCCCGCTCGACGGTACGCATCGCCACGCCGAGTTCATCTGCAAGCGCGCCAAGCGTTACGCCTTGTGCCCCTGCACTCAGGCGTCTGACTATCTCTTCTCGACGCTCGTCGGGTGTCATTGGCCTCTTCGATCCATTCCACCGGTCTGGTCTTGATTGCAGTTGGCGATGCCCAGGTTGCAGTTGCCGACGCCGGTAATGCGGCTAGCTACCCTGGCCTAGATGTTCCACGTACACCTTCACTGAGTCTTCAAGCGTCCGGCTGGTGTCGAATGTCTGTCTGGTCTCGCTGGCGAACGGCGTGCTGTCCAGCAGCAAGAATATGTCACGAGCCGCCTGGTGAAACTTGTCGGTCACGCCGGCCGAAGCAAACGTGGTAGCGATCTCCTCCATCTCGCCGATCCAGCGGCCGGAGTCGAGCGGAAGCCTCGGCACGGCGCGCTTCATGCCGTCGTACGCAGCCGCCTGGCTTGACGCGAGTTCGGCGCCAAGTTCTTCGGTGATGCCGAGCGACTCCGCTGCGATGGCGACCGCGGTCAGGAGGGTGGTCATGCCTTTTGTCATTCCGGCGTAGCACATCTTGACGGAGGTAGCCCGCCCAATCTCATCGCCAACGGGCATCACCTTGATGCCTTTTCCGTCCAGTTCCGTTATCGGAGCGAGGTCCGGTCCGCTGGCGTAGAAGCGGGGCGGGGAGCCGGGTCGCCCGGGCGCGCTGCCGATGATCCCGGCGTCCGTGTAGGGCGCGCCGGCGGCGGTTATAAATGCGCCGATTCGCCGCGTGGTGTCCGGCGCAATGGCATTGCACTCCACGAACATGGGGGTCGATCCAGATGCCTTGATCGCGGCGGCGATGTCGTTACCAAATCCCTCGGCCGCAGATGGCGGCATGATGGAGAGGATGATGTCCGACTCCGAGACCATCAATTCGGGGTTGCCGACGTCCCGAATTCCGGCGACTTTGGCCAGGTTACGGGTGTGCTCGCTCCGCCCGTTGAGGCAGCTGATGACGTCGAACCCGTTCTCACGTAGCGCCTGTCCAACGGCGTGCCCCATGTCCCCAACACCCATGATCGCGACGGTCTTAATCGGCAAGTCTGATTCTCCCGGTGATGTATTGATATCCGGGTGAAGGGTATATGACAGCGTGGTCTGTTGGGGCAGGTCGGCTGAAACCATCGTCCCCCGTGTCTTGTGTTTTCGAGTGACGAGCGAGGGCGGGCCGCTGCCCGCCCATTGAGCGATCACGCTGTGGTCTATGCGCTGCCACATCCGACTGTCATCCTGAGACGAGACGAAGGATCTCCCGGGTAATTCAAAATGAACGCCGAATCTCCACATCCAAGACCATCCGTCCGGGCCTGCCGCGGCCGCACCATGAACGGGGATGTCAGCGAACTGATCACACTTAGATGGCCAGACGCACGAATACTCGGGAGATTCTTCTCCTTCCCCGGAAGGATCAGAATGACAACACAATGGTTTCCGTAGATACCAAACGTCCCGCACCGTAGATGTACTCACAACAACCGGGCGGGCCAAGCACCGCCCCTACGCCATGTTTACGCCAGATGAATGTTGCGTATGTAATCTGAGGTTCTTGCAGGCCGGACGTGGGCGTATTGCCATACGCCCATACGGTGTTACCGAGAAATGTCCCTCGGCGGTGACAGGTGCAGGCGCCGGTTCCTCCTCTCCCGAACGGGAGAGGATATAGGTGAGGGTGTTGTCGCTTGAAAAGCGGCAAAGGCCGAGCGCGTTATCCCACGTACTCGGTCCTTCGAGAGCCTCAGGACGCTGGCGCGGGTGGGCATATTGCCATACGACCCTACGGCGTTGTTGCAGCATCGGGCGGGGCAGTGCCGCCCCTACGGGGTGCGTACAAGCGTGTTAGCGTTCTCGCTCTCTCGGACATTGATCTGCACCTCAATAGGAGACCACGAATGCAACTCGGCATGATCGGCCTGGGACGCATGGGCGGAAACATGGCCCAGCGGCTGCTGCAGTCCGGCCATCAGATCGTCGCCTACGACCGGGACGACGGCGCTGTCCAGGCCACGGTTGGACATGGAGCCACACCGGCAGCAAGTCCGGCCGATCTGGTGTCACAGCTGGATGCCCCGCGCGCTGTGTGGATCATGCTGCCGTCCGGCGATGTCACGGAAGCCGGGGTCGACGAGCTGCTGCGTCTGCTGTCGCCGGGCGACACGATAATCGACGGCGGCAACTCCAACTACAAAGACTCGATCCGACGCTCCGAAAAAGCAGCGGAGCACGGGGTCGATTTCCTGGACGCGGGAACGAGCGGCGGCATCTGGGGCCTTCAAGAGGGTTACGCCCTCATGGTGGGCGGCAACAAAGCCGCCTACGAACGGCTTGAACCCATCTTCCAGTCGCTCGCGCCAGCGGCTGATCGCGGCGTCGGACGGGTCGGCCCGAGCGGTGCCGGTCACTTCACGAAAATGATCCACAACGGCATCGAGTACGGGATGATGCAGGCCTACGCAGAGGGCTTCGAGATCCTGGCCGCAAAATCCGAGCTCGCGGAAGACCTGGAACAGATCTCCAAAATCTGGCAGCACGGTTCGGTCGTCCGTTCATGGCTGCTCGACCTCGCGGTTGCGGCGCTTGAAGAAGACGGCGATCTGTCCGCCCTGACCTCGTACGTTGACGACTCGGGCGAGGGCCGCTGGACCGTCCAGGAATCGATCGATCTCGGCGTTCCAGCCCCTGTGATCACGGCATCACTCCAGGCGCGATTCCGCTCCCGGCAGACCAACCCGTTTGGCGGCCGGATGCTGGCGGCGCTGCGCAACCAGTTCGGCGGCCATGCCGTACACAAATCCGAATGACCGAAACGCCGAGCGCCGACTCCACAACGGTCGTCATATTTGGAATCACGGGCGATCTTGCGGCGCGCAAGTTGCTGCCTGCGCTGTTCAACCTGGCCTGCCTGGGACGACTCCCAAAGTCCACACGCATCGTCGGCTTCGCACGTCGTGAGCGGTCCGTCGAAGAGGTGCGTGAGCTGCTTCGAGTGGGTGTCGCTGCCGAGGGTGGTTTGGACGGGCATCTTGAAGAGTGGGATGAGTTCTCCCACAACATCACCTACATATCGGGCGACCTGACCGACACCGACGACTACCGAAAGCTGGACGCCCACCTGAAGGGGTTCGAGGGTTCAGGTTCTTCAGGACGGGTCTACTACCTGTCGGTCGCCCCGAGCCTCTACGGCCGCTGCGTGACGGAGCTCGGCGCAGCCGGCATGTCACGGGAAAGCGGCGGCGACTGGCGACGCGTTGTCATCGAGAAGCCGTTCGGCCACGACGCCGCATCTGCCGCAGCGCTGGACCGTGACGTGCAGGCCGTTTTCGATGAGAGCCAGGTGTACCGGATCGATCATTACGTCGGCAAAGAGACGGTCCAGAACCTGCTTTATTTTCGCTTCCTGAACTCCATCTTTGAGCCGATCTGGAATCGCAACTACATCGAGTCGGTGCAGATTTCGGCGCTGGAAGAGCTAGGGGTAGAGGGCCGAGTCGATTTCTACGATCAGACCGGCGTCGTGAGGGACATGTTCCAGAACCACCTCCTTCAGGTGCTCGCGATGGTGGCGATGGAGCCGCCGAACTCTATCGATGCGGACGCGCTCAGGAACGAGAAGACGAAGGTCCTGCGGGCGATCCAAAGCCCCGAACCGAAGCATGCTGTGCGCGCACAGTACGAGGGTTACACGTCACTACCGGGTGTCGCGCCGGGATCTACGACGCCGACCTACGCGGCGATGATGCTGCATATCGATAACTGGCGCTGGCAGGGTGTCCCGTTTTTCCTCAGAAGCGGCAAGGCGCTGTCCAGCAAATCAACCGAGGTCGTGATCCAGTTCCGGGAGCCGCCGCACCTGCTCATGGGGACGAACGGAGATGCCGGCGCGGCGAGCATCGAGCCGAACATTCTGGCTCTACGGCTCCAACCGGACGAGGGGATACATCTGCGTTTCATGTCCAAGGTGCCGGGAGGCGGAACGGCGACGCGGCCTGTGGACATGCATTTCAACTACGACGACTCTTTTGAAGGCCAGACGATCCCCGACGCGTACGTACAGTTGCTGGACGATGTCCTGCGGGGCGATCCGTCGCTCTTCACCCGCTCGGACAACATCCACGCCGCATGGGCGGTGGTGGACCCGCTACTTGAGGCATGGAGCGCGGATGGCTCGCCGCCGCCTGCTTTGTACCGGGTTAGCTCAGACGGCCCGACGCAGTCCGACGCCATGCTGGCAAACGAGGGACAAAGCTGGCGGGCGGGGTGAGTGGCGTACTGATGGGCGGGCAAGTGAAATGCCTTCAATTGCATCCTCACCCGCCATATTTCACAACAATTAGGAGGGAAATTGGCATCCCCGCATAACAATCCCATCCAATGTGAACGTTGCTCGCGTAGTGTCATTCCAGTGGTGGAGCGTTAATTACACAGTTGGATCATATGACGCAAACGAGGAAAACAGACGCAGCTATTCAATGGTTCTGGACGACGAGATGGCGGAGCAGTAATTCCCTGTCACACCAGTAGATCAAACCAAAACTCAACGACTGTGCTTTCAGTGCTTACGCCAGCTGGGATTCCCTGAGGACGCGTTCAATTGGGTATCCGAGCAATGGGCGACTGTCACGACTTATCTCAGAGATCTTCAAGGGTCGTTGGCCGTATCTATAGCGTCCCAACTGTTTCAAGATCATGGATATGCCGTCCATTCGACCGGATTCGAGATGATGTATCCGCCTTATGCGTCTGGACCCGCGAGACTAACTTTGGCTGACGCCAACGAAACTCAGTTATCGGTGCGGTCCACACCCGATTTGCGTCTAGTTGATCGAACCGTCAACAGTTTTATCGATGTGGAAGTCAAATCCACTACACAGACCGATCGCAGCCGATGGCGCTATCCGAAAGACAGTATTCACCGCCTCCAGAAGTACCACCCCTCAGCCATTTTGCTTCTGTATTCCGTTCGATCACACGCATTCGCTGCGGCGCATATTCAGAATATTCAGTGGCAAGATCATCCTACGTACCCCGAATCGATCCAGACTGACGTACGTGACTGGCTTGATGTGTGGGATGTCTTTAGCAACATCGCGCGGGAATCTTATATGGAATTTATGCTCGCTTCGTTGCGAATTCTGAAATATTTCGGATCCTCTGAAAAACCGGCTGTATTCCCACGGAATTCGAGACCTGACTGATCTCTGGCTGATTGAACAGAGATTTTCGGCCGACTAATTCCCATGACGCTCGGGCAATCCGATCCATCGACGATTGATATGTTTACATCGTTACAAAGGTCAGATGGCGAGTCGGTTAACATGCCCGCTTCCGGCATATTGCCCGGAACGCTACATCGGAGGTTAGAGATGGCACGATATATGATTCAGGTTTCTTACACATCGGAGACTTGGGCGACACAGATCAAGAATCCAACAAATCGTTTGGAAGCTGTTGCAGCGATGCTGGCTCCGGCGGGGATCACGTTTGTAGATGCCTACTACGCATTCGGCGAATATGACATCGTCGCGATCATCGAAGGGCCGGACAACGTGAGTGCGGCGGCCTCCATCATCGCTGTCGCAGCTGGTGGCGCCACATCCAAGGTGCAAACGACGGTTCTGATGAGCGCTGAAGAAGGTCTCGAGGCGGTCACCCGGGCCGGGTCTATCGGCTATCAACCCGCCGGTTCCTGAGAGAGCTCTCATAAATCACATCCGAGTGAATAGCTGGGAACGGAGCGCATCGGCATCTGTCGATGCGCTCTTTTCTTTTGGTCTATCCCCGTAATATGACGAATCGGATCAAGCGCACGAACTGGGAGGCATCAATATGTCAGGAATCGTCGAAGGCAAAGTCGCTCTCGTTACCGGCGCTGGATCGGGCATCGGTCGCGTAACGGCACTCGAGTTCGCCCGGCAAGGGGCACACGTCGTGGCGGCGGATATCGTCACGGAGTCTGCTGTCGAGACGGCGCGGCTCATTCAAGCCGAAGGCGGCGAGGCCGCTTCCGTGCATGTGGATGTGACGGATGAGGACGCCGTGGCGGCGATGGTTGAGTTCACGGTTGCCGAGTATGGCCGGCTCGATTGCGCACACAACAACGCCGGCATTCTTGGCCCGCTTTCGGACATCGCCAACTACCCACGTGAGGAGTACGACCGCGTTATTGCGGTGAACGTGACCGGAACCTGGCTATGCCTCCAGGCGGAGGTACGACAGATGTTGAAGCAGGACCCGCCGAAGGGCGGGCACACGATCATCAACACCGCATCGGTCGCCGGGCTGGTGAGCAATTCCGCAATTCCCGCCTACACGGTCAGCAAACATGCCGTGGTCGGCCTCACCACATCGGCTGCACAGTCTTACGGAAACCAGGGGATCAGGGTGAACGCCGTCTGCCCGGGGACAATAGAAACGGCGATGTCACTGCCATTCCGCTCTGAATCGGCCGCCCCCAGTCCAACCCGGATCCGACAGGCGATAGATCGCAACGGCCAGCCGGAGGACGTAGCCACGCTCGTCGTGTGGCTGTCCTCCTCCGCGTCGTCATTCATCACCGGCACGCCGGTGCGAGTTGATGGAGGCGCGCTGTCGTAGGGGCGGGGCTTGCTCCGCCCGATGAGATCTGATCGATCTAAATCACGTTGGCGTCTTGCCGACCTCGGGTCGACACTCCCTCTCCCCTGCCCTCTCCCGGGGAGGAGAGAGGGAGCAAGACGACATTCAGTCAGCCATAAGTGTCCTGAGGTTCTCGAAGGACCGGAACTGGCGTGAGCATTATTTACAGCGCTTGGCTCCATGATTGAATTGCGATCCAATCATGCGACCCTCACCCCAACCCTCTCCCGACCGGGAGAGGGGGCACACACCGAAAAGTGATCGTTGGTTTTGGGGAACATAACGCGCGAAACGGCGTGTTGTCATTCTGAGCCCGAAGTGAAGAATCTCCTGGCCAACACTTCACCACGTTGGTGAGCGGGAGAATGACGATCATCCAGAGGCTGTCCTTCAGAGATCGCAGTTCAGGGCGGAGCAAGCGCCTCCCCCACGGGAATTAGGATGGTCACGATGTTCAACGCTAATCCCACTCTCCCGTTGGGAGAGGCTTGGGGCCTGCCCTTCCGCTTGCCGGAAGGGTGAGGGAGGTCAAAGTTTCTTCCGTAGACGTGTTTGGTTTGCTGGTTGGCGTTTTGGTGAAGGTCCCTCAGCTACGCTCGGGATGACAGATTGTTGTTTCGCTGGTTTCCTGAGGTTCTCAAAGGCCGGGCGAGGGCGGATACCAATCCGCCCATACGAGATCTTAGAGGGGGCTACCCGGTCACCTCGAACACCCAGATCTGCATTAGCGCGTCCGGTATCCCTTTGGGCATCGTCTGAACCGGCTCCGTGGCTTCGGTCAGCTTCCACAGGCCGGCGCTTTCGAGCTCGGCTTCCTTCGCGACGAACCCCGCCGGTTCTCGATAATCCGGCCGCATTGAGTAGATGACGTAACCTCCGGGTTTCGTTATCCGGACCATTTCGTCGAGTGAAGATACGGGGGCATGTCCGAGGGTCAGGACGCCGACGCAGGTGACCGTATCAAACGAGTTCGTTCCATAGTCCAGCGTTATGCCTAGTTCCATCTGCCGGAGATCGCTGTAGACGTTTTTTAGCCGCGCCTGTGCCAGCATCTCTGGCGAGAAATCGAACCCATCTAAATTCGTATACCCGGCCTCGTATAACAACTGACCTACCAGCCCCGTACCGACTCCTGCATCAAGGATTCGGCCATCCAACGGGACATGCTTCTGCACCACCTCAGCAGTCTTTCGAGGAGCGGACCACCCGTAGTTATCTTCCATCTCGGCTTCGTATGAAGCTGACCAGGTGTCGTAGCGTTCAATCAACTGCTCCGAACTCGTGGACGAGTACACCCACTCCACACCGCCCTGTCCGGGTGCCGGGCCGCCTGGTGTTGTGCTCATAAAATCGCTCCCTTACCGTTTAGATCTCGATGTCAATAGAGGCGCCCCGACCGAAATCGGAGCGCCTCTATTTTTAACCCGATTTTAACTGCGTCGTTGACGCCTATTTCAGCAGGTCCGGGTACATGGAGAACTCCATCTGCTGCGTTGTGATCGTCTCGATCAGTACGCATGTACCTTCGCTGTTGAGTTGCTGCGCCTTCTTGATCGCCGGGCCGACATCTTCGGGGTTCTCGACACGGATGCCGGTGGCCCCAAGGCCCTCTGCGATCTTGACGTAGTCACCACCCTGGTTGCCTGCGCCAAACTCTTCCATGGCGGTCGGCTGGTGGTGGTTGTAGCCGCCCATGGTGCTGTTGTTCAGCACAACGGTCGTGATCGGGTGGCCGGACCGGACTGCGGTCTCGATGTCCAACCCGGACATGCCGAAAGCGGCGTCGCCCATAATGTTCATGCAGAACTTGGACGGGTCAGCGATCTTGGCGCCGATCATCAGGGGGATGCCGTACCCGAGGTGGGTGGTCTTGCCCCAGCCGATGTAACCGAACGGCACGGTGGCCGTGTAGAACGGCATGACCTCGTCCCGCGGGTGTCCGGCGTCGTGGGTCGCCACGGTGTTCTTGTGGTCAACGACTGCGTTGATCTCTGCGACGACCCGGTACGGGTTCATCGGCGTGCCTGCGGTCGCCAGCTTCGGCGCCCACTCGGCCTTCCATTCGGCCCAGGATGCGGCGACACGCCCTGCTGTGGCGTTGTCACCCCGGCGACCGTTTTCGCCGATCGCAGCCTTGACCTCTTCAATCATTGCCTCCAACACCAGTTTGGCGTCGCCGACGATGCCGAGATCGATCGCGTAGTCCTTGTTGATGTCCTCGTCCGAGATGACGGCCTGGATCAAGAACTTGCCGTCCGGAATCTCAAGACCGAAGTTGGTCCGGGTGAGACCGGAGCCGATGCAGAACATCGTGTCCGAATCGCCGAGCCACTGCCAGACGGGCTTCGGCGCGGTCCGGTTGGACGATCCCAGGGCCAGCGGGTGGCTGTCCGGGAATGCGCTCTTGGCCTGCATGGTGGTCATTACCGGGATCTGCGTGAGCTCTGCGAGCTCCATCAGTTCTTCGGTCGCACCGGCGTAAAGCACTCCCTGCCCGGCCCAGATGGCCGGCGTTGTTGCAGAAAGAAGCTGCTTGACGGCGTCCTTGATATCAGACCGGTTCGGCGCCGACTTGATGGTCGAAGTGGGCTTGTAGCCCATGTACTCTTCCGGCACTTCCTGGCCGAGTACATCGCCGTTCAACTGAAGCAGCGTCGGGCCTGGCCGGCCGTTCCGGGCGACGTGGAATACACGCCGGACCTGCTGAGAGGTTCGCTCAATGCGGTTGACGTCCAGCGCCAGTTTCGTGATGTGCTCGTAGTTCTCCGGTGCGGAGAAACCCGGGAACACGTCCTCACGGAAGGTGCCGTGGCCGCCGGGCATGTAGACGAGCGGGACTGCGTCACCGAACGCTTGTGCGATTCCGGCGAACGAGTTCTCTACGCCGGGACCACCCTGGGATGCGAATACGCCGATCTTGCCTTTTGAGGCGAGCTGGCGGCTGTACGCGTCCGCCGCCTGGATTCCGCCGCGCTCCTGTCGGAAAACGATCGGCCGGATGCCTGCCTTGGCGACCGCTTCGATGAGCGGGTTTGCCGGGAAGCACGCCATCCATTCGACGCCTTCTTTTTTCATGCATTGGGCTACAAAGTCGAAGCCGTTCATCGCTGGAAGACCCTCCGTCCTCAGACGTGTTGTTCTTTTTGGTCAGTTAAATACCGGGACTCGTGTTGCCGTAGGCCGTTTCGAGATCGTCGATTCTCGTCGCGCCACCCCATAAATATTTGGCGATTTCTGGGAATTCCCGGGCGGGTTGGGCTGGCGCATTGTACCGCCGAAGGGTGACCCGCGCCGGTGTCATCTCTCCGGGTACGCCATGATCTCAGCAGGATTGGCCGGAATTTTCATGCCCCGGGGGCGTTAGGATATCGGTCCAAACGGAAGATCAGATACCAGCCCGATCATTAGTTTCAGGACATCGACGCCGTAATGACGGATGTTCAGATGAATTCAGGGGTGAACGTGACCGAAGCGACGCTGGAACTGGAAGACGGTTCTACCCTCTCCTACGAGGCGTGGGGGGAGTCGGCCGATCAACCTGTGGTGTTGCTGAACCCCGCAAACGTTAATGCCGCACCTTTGCGAACGCTCGCCGAAAGACTCTCCTCAGACTTCTTCGTCGAACTGGTTCCACTCCCCGGCGACAAACGTGGAGGCGACTGGACATCGGCGGCGCTTGATAAAGCGGGCGCGCCCGCACTTGTGGTCGGATACGGCCAGTCGTGTCGCGCTGCGTTCGTTTCGACACGGCTTCGGACAGTCAGGGCCCTCGCCGTGATAGACGCCAGCCTGCCAGACCCAGATACCGACACCCCCGGCGTGTCCACATTGATCATCCGCGGGAGGCAAGCAGAACGCTTCACACACGAGGCTGCGGTGTCGTTGATGAACCGGCTTCCGGGGTCGAGGCTGTTCGAGCTTGAAGACTGCGCCGACGACCCGGCGGTCGAGGCTCCAGACGCGCTTGAGACAGCGATCCGGTGGTTTATGGACCACCTGCCGGAAGACGGCCCGGTGGAGTTTCCAGAAGCGAACCCGGAAGCGATCTCAGAGGCCAACCCAGGCGATTCGCCAAACGTTCCTGGGGACTGATACTGCGCATGAGCTACCGGTTACACGGTTATCAGCAGCATATCGCGGTTGCCGGTAGAGTCGTACTAAGCTAACTTTTTGGCACGACCGACCCGGCGACCGGAATCACTCTACTCAACGATACCCAGGGAGCGACTTGCATGGTCACCTCAGCGGCCATCATCGAGCTAGACGCCGCCATCGAGATGCGCGACGGCGTCACGCTGTACGCCGACATCTATCGCCCGAACGTCGACGGCGAGTGTCCGGTGATCCTCCAGCGAACTCCCTACAACAAGAGAGTTGCGCCAGCACTGAACGTGCTCATGGCCGTTGAGCGAGGCTATGCGGTCGTCATGCAGGACGTCCGCGGGCGGTTCCAGTCTGAAGGCACCTTCGACACCTTCGTCAACGAGGGGCATGACGGGTTCGACACGGTCGAGTGGATCGCGGAGCAGTCCTGGTGCAACGGCAAGGTCGGGATGGTCGGCGGTTCTTATGTGGGCGCGACACAGTGGCTCGCTGCCTCCGAAAAGCCTCCACACCTGACTGCGATCTTCCCGCGCATCACCGCTTCCGACTACCACGAGGGCTGGGCCTATCAGGGCGGCGTGTTCCAGCTTGGATTTAACGTGTCATGGGGCATCAGACTGGCGGCAGATAGCGCCGACCACCTCGGCGCGGACCTGGGTCTCTCGGATGAAAGAATCGCCGAACTGGCGCGCACTGTTGACGATGTAGAGAGCGCCTTCTGGAAGCTCCCGCTTGATGAACAACCCTACATGAGCGCCCAGACCTCGCCCTACTTCTTCGACTGGCTGAACCACCCGGCGGACGACGGTTTCTGGTCGCGAATACGAATCGAAGACAAGCACGACGACATCCAGACCCCGGCGTACAGCCTGGGCGGCTGGTACGACATCTTCCTGATGGGAACGCTGCGCAACTACGTCAACATGCGCGAGAACGGCGGTTCCGAAGAGGCGGCCAATGGCCAGAAGCTGATCATCGGCCCGTGGAGCCATTCGACAATCGGCCAGAACGTGGTCGGAAATGAAGACTTCAAACACCAGGCCACGGCAGCCGGTATAAACCTGGATCAACTGACCCTGCGTTGGTACGACCACTGGCTGAAGGGCGAAGACAACGGCATCGCAGACGAGCCACCGGTCAAGATCTTTGTGATGGGCGAGAACGTGTGGCGGGACGAGAACGAGTGGCCGTTGGCCCGAGCACAAAGGACCCGATACTACCTCCACAGCGACGGCCGCGCCCACTCCCCAAGTGAGCACGGCGTTCTGTCCGTTGAAGCCCCTGAAGACGAACGCCCGGACGTGTATCTGTACGATCCGCAAGCACCGGTGATGACCCTCGGCGGTCCGTTGTGCTGTGGCGGGGGCCCACTCCCGGACGGACCGAAGAATCACGCAGAGAAAGAAGAACGGGCGGACATCCTCGTCTACTCAACGCCCGAACTGGAGTCCGATGTCGAGATCACCGGGCCGGTGACGGTCTCGCTCTGGGCCTCCACATCTGCGGCAGACACGGACTTCACCGGCATGCTGCTGGATGTTCGTCCGTGTGGCTGCGCAGTCAACCTCACGGACGGAATTGTTCGTGCCCGTTACCAGGACTCTCGCAAGCGCCCGCATCACATAGAGCCCAACCTTCCAAAGCGGTTCGATATCGACCTGGTGGCGACGAGCAATATGTTCAAAAAAGGGCACCGCATCCGGCTGGAGATATCATCGTCCAACTTCCCGCGTTTCGCCCGCAACCTGAACACCGGCCTGTGGGCGGACAGCGACCAGATAACGGTGGCGACGAACACGGTGTTCCACGACGCTCAGCACGAGAGCTACGTGGAGCTGGATGTCATCCCCAGATAATCCAGCCAGATACATCTGGACTTTATTTGGGGGGCGGACTCGGTACACGATCTAGTCACGTGCTCGCGGCGCTGTCTCTTCAGGAACATTTTGTCCCCGGGTGTCATGACCGGGCCTTCACTAAGACTTCTATTCTGGCGTAGTCTTTTCGCCTGAATGAGCGAATCCCTGGACGAGCCCAAACAACAGCACACGGAACCGGCCGCTGATTCGCGCGCCTCAAATCCAACCACGTCTCAGACCGCATCAGGGGCGTCGATCGCGCCTCAACGGCTCGGCGGCATTCTCGAAGCATTTCAGGTCCGTAGCTTCCGCTTCCAGTGGCCGTCCGATGGGCTGACGATCTGGGCGTTCGAGATGGAGACGCTGGTCCTCGGCTGGTACATCCTGAACGCCACCGACTCCCCCGCGCTTGTCGGGTTGATCGGCACGCTTCGTTTCGGCGGCACGCTCTTCGGGCCGTTATACGGTGCGCTCACCGACAAGTTCAATCGCCGGGTACTGCTCATAACGGATCGGGCGGTGCTGGCCGTTATCGCTCTCGGGTTCACCGTACTGGCGTTGTCCGGCGCGCTTCAGCCATGGCACGCGTTTGTGCTCGCCTTCCTGACCGGGATCGTCCGAAACCTCGACAACGTCGTGAGGCAGGCCCTCCTCGCTGACGTGATGCCGGCGCGCTCCCTCTCCAACGCCCTGGCGCTCAGTCGTGGCGTGATGGACATGTCACGAATCACAGGCGCGCTACTGGGGGGTGCGCTGCTGAGCGCGCTTGGCATCGGAGAGGCGTACGTCGCCGTGGTGCTGTTGTACGCCGGTAGCAGCCTGATATCGGTGGGCATCGTCCTCAAATCCCAGACGGTGAAAATGGACGATTCAGGGTGGCTGGCTAACCTGAAAGACGGCGTCAGTTACATGCGGCACGATCCGGCCATTCTCGGGCCGCTCGTACTCGCGTTTCTCGTGAACTTAACGTTGTTTCCGATGGTCAACGGGCTCATGCCGGTGGTGGCGCGAGAGATCTTCGACAAGGGTCCAAACGGGCAAGCGGTGATGCAGACGGCGGCGGGGATCGGCGCGCTTCTCGGGTCGATCTGGCTGGCATGGCACGCAAGCTCAGCGGCGCCGATGCGGCGAATGATGATCGGGATAGTGCTCTGGCACGCAAGCATGCTGGTGTTCGCCATGATGGGCTTGTGGTTCGCAGCACTGGCGACGCTCGTGGTGTACGGGACGACCCAGAGCCTGGCGATGATCTCGATGTCCACGGCCCTGCTCCACGCCTCGCCGGCGGAGTACCGGGGACGGGTTATGGGCATCCGATCGCTGGCCGTTTATGGACTACCGATGGGGCTGCTCATCAGCGGCGTGATCGCCGAGTGGCTGGGCATCCGAACGGCTCTTGCGATCAACTCCGTTGTGGGACTGGTCGGCACCGCGCTGGCGGCTGTTGTGTGGCGGGGGTTGTGGGCGAAATAAACGGCTCCTGTTGCATCAACGCGTAAGGGGCGGGCAGCTGCCCGCCCAGGGCGGATAGTCATTCTCCCGGACTACACGCCCTCTCTGGGCCAGCGAGGCTCTTCCTAATCACCACGTCGCTGGCGGGCCTCGATCTGACTTCGATTCCCATACTCTCCGCGCATTATCGCCAGCCGGGGCCCGCGTAAGCCGAGCATGAATCGGTGAACTAGAAATCCGGCGACGGTACCGACCAGGCTGATGATGATCGCCGGATCGCGGTTTGCGATGTACTCGGCGTGATATGCGCCTTCTGCGATTCCGTTGCCAAGTTCGTTCCCGGCTATCACAAGGATCAGCGCGCCGATCCACCACTCGACAATCGTCGTTTTATCTCCGGACCAACCCCATTACCACCGCACGTAGACGTACACCATCGCCGCGCCAGCGACGAGGCCGCCGGAGTAGCGGAACAGGGCCAACGGCCAGCCGCCCATCGAGTCGGGAACTTCGACTCCCGGATAGACGCCGACAAAACCTATATCGAGCGCGTACGGTGAGACGTCGGTTATCACCGCCACGAACACGTGAACGGCTTCATTCAGGGCGATTGGCGCCACGAAAATGAGCGCGACCGCCAGAACGACCGTGAAGGCGCGGATGAGCCAGGATCGTGAACGTTTGGCCTCGGGCTTGTCGGGGGGGGGGCCTGCATGGCGGACAGGCCAACGGTTGCGGGCGTCGTCGGCACATCCTCATGCGATGAGATACGACCCGCGTGCGGGGTTTGGTTGGTTTGGCGATTATCGGGGGATCGCCGGCACCCTGAGTATCACCGTCATTCACGAGTAGTCGGGAATCCAGTGGGCCGCTACCGGGGTCACACCGACCTGATGGTATGCACGGCGTTTTCTGGATTCCCACCTGGGTGGGAATGACGTGTTTTTGTATCGATCCGCGATTTATTGCGGACGGTCATCGTGTGCGAAGGCGCAGGGTCTTGTCGGTAGAAGGGTCTCCACTTCAGAACCGTAGGGGCGGCGCTT
>Ga0115002_10002016_pt1 | contig 26970 bp, 23 predicted proteins | sample ArcticOcean_MG_C_8_FD_89576 | JGI IMG/M metagenome (GOLD analysis project Ga0115002, IMG submission 89576) | Marine microbial communities from western Arctic Ocean - ArcticOcean_MG_CB11_86 | ecosystem: Environmental > Aquatic > Marine > Oceanic | place: Arctic Ocean: Canada Basin | collected... | reverse complement strand
AGAGTTTATAAAAACCAAAATACTCACACACTAACTGGGCCAAGAATTAGGGCCCGCTCAAAGGTTTGGCCACCGGCGGCTTGGTCGAAGGTTTGTTGATGTGGGCCAATCACCGTTTCTTCTGGTGGCCTTTCCATCCGCTCGGTTTTGTCGTCGCCGCCGGATTTAACACCAGCTACGGATAATATCTTCGCTGCTGTGCTTTTTTTATTTTATGAGTCCACTCCTTTTGCGGCATACGATCTGTCATGGTCGTGAGCAGATGGACATGCGTTAATAAAATTTGCTGTATATATTAGAGAAATCAATTTTTTTCACATTCAATACGGAGACATCATGGAAAAAGTAACCGTCTACCACAACCCCAACTGAGGGAAATCTAATGGCGCGCTGAAGATTCTGCGCGACCGCAACGTCGAGTTCGACGTTATCGAATATATCAAGAACCCGTTGAGCGAAGGCGAGTTGAGGAAATACTTCGCAATGCTCGCCATCGAACCCAAGGAGATGCTGCATCCAGGCTCCTTCGCCAAGCTCGGCCACGACATCGCCGACTATAACGAGCCGGACGCGCTGATCGCATTACTGGTAGAGCACCCCGAAGTTATGAACAGGCCACTTATCGTACACGGAGACCGCGCCGTCATCGCCCGTCCGTCGGAGCGAGTCGAAGAGATCCTCGATTAAGAGAGCCTTTTCACACCTACTGATTTGGCCTGTCGGTGCCGTGTTATTTATACTCGGGGCTAACAGGCCATTTCTTTATTATGCCGGCAATTTACCGCCATCTTTCCGCGATCTATCGTATATCTACACCTGACGGCACTGCATAAAAGCATAAACTGCCCGGCTATGGTATCCGTGCCGCGCAACCGATCCACTGCAACGCCACTCACCTATCCGGCCTTAAACATCGGTTGCAAAAAGATCCGTCCCGTCCCACCCTCTGCTTCAAAACGCACATAGGCCTCATCGCCGGCCGCATATTGAAAAGACGTGCCCTCACCCGTCGCCAACCGCTGCCCGCCCGGCCCAATAAACGCACCAGCGCACGGTGCGTCGACCTCTATCGAGATCCGCCCGTCGGCCTCGTCGACCGCCACCAATAACAGGCCGGTAGTCGCGTAACTGCGCCCGCGCTTAGCCGCCTCGACCACCCCCGCCGGCGTCGCCTGCTCCACCTGCACCATATTGTAAGCGTTGTCGAAATCGTCGGGATCATGGAAGTCGTCGTTGGCGAAACCCCACATACGATGCCCCGCCGTCAGCAACTCGTCCCAGAAATCCGCGTAATAAGGCTGTCGCCCCATCTGCAAGGCCTGTTCAATCCCATAATGACCGTTATAGACCTCGATGCCATCCGGCCAAGTCCCCAATGCCTCCAGTTTTGCCCGCGTCCAGTATTCGCGCCGGGGCCCTTCCGGCTGCGGATGGCAGACCACTGTCAACAATTCGCCGGCCTGCGCCAGCGCCTCCTCCAATGACAGCTTGTAGAGCGGCTCGACCTCCGGCCCGACAAAAATCACATTTTCGCGGGTACTGTATTCGAAGCCGTGCAGAAGCGCCAACTGTCCATAGCTCGCCCGCATTGACGACAGGTCGGTGACGATATCGTGGTCGGTAAGTGTCACAAAACCCGCGCCAACTTCGCTGTAGCGCTGTACACTATCGGCCAACGGCACCGATGCGCAAGCGCTGTGCTCGCTGCAATGGCCATGGAAAGAGCCGCGAATCCACACTCCTTGCCCGTCGCGATACGAATTGTGCAATTGAGTCCCCATCTGTCGCCTCCGCTTTATGCTGCATTAAGTTCCACCCGATTGCCCAACATCGCCGCCGGGGGATATAAGGTCGCAATAGCCATGATCTCTATAAACTTGCGGCTTATCACGACGCGACAAAAGGCCAGTGCTACAAACAAACAACCTACGGTTAATCACAATACGGCAACGGCCGGTACAATCAATAAGCGAATAGGACCATATTCTCAATGCAGACACGCCCTGCAATTAACAGAGGGCTACCGTCTGCAAAGGCTAACCAGCGATTTTGAGGTCGATGCCTTCCCTCGTCCAGGTGAACACCGGCTCGCCCCCTTCAGACCAAATTCAGATCCGCCTTCTGCCCCTCTTCGACAAAGGCGGTCAACAAGTTAACACCGGCTTTAAGGTCTTTTTTGTCGACCAGTTCAACCGAAGAGTGAATATAGCGGGTCGGCACCGAGATCGTCGCGACCGGCACGCCGGCCCTCACTCGTTGCATCGCCCCGGCGTCCGTGCCGCCCAAGGGCAGGATCTCCATCTGGTATTTTATTTTTCTCTTCCTGGCCAGTGCCTTGAGGTGGGCGACCAAACCCGGATGCGAAATAGACGACGAATCCAATAGCTTGATCGCCGCTCCCGCGCCCAGTTGCGTCACCTGCTCATACTCGGGCACGCCCGGCAGATCGACCGCCAATGTCGTGTCGAGCGCCACCCCCAAATCCGGATCGATGCCGAAGGCGCTCACCTGGGCACCGCGCAAGCCGATTTCCTCCTGTACCGTCGCCACCGCGTAGGTGTCGCAACCAAAGGTCTTCGCCTGCTGCATCGCGCGGATCATCATATACAGCGCGATGCGGTTGTCCATCGCCTTGCAGGAAATACCGTCGCCGATCTCGGCGAAATCGCGCTGCAAAGTAACCATCGAACCGACCTCGACCTCGCGCTTGACCTTGGCGGCAGGCAGATACAAATCGACGATGAAATCTTTGACCGTCAACTTGCGGTCCCGGTCCGCCGCCGTCGCGATATGCGGTGGCCGAATTCCCGGATAAAGTAAACCAGGCAGGTCTTTCTTTGGGCCGCTGACGACGACGCGCTGCGCCACCATATTGCGCGGGTCGTGTCCGCCCAAAGGGACAAGACGCAACCAACCACGGTCGTCGATATGCGAAACCACGAAACCGATTTCGTCCATATGCGCGGCGATCATCAGCTTCTTGGCCTTCTTGGGCTTCTTGGCCTTGCTGGCCTTTTTCAGCGCGATCAAGTTGCCCAACGCATCGACCCGTATATCGTCGGCTAAAGGTTCCATCTCACGGCGCACGATTTCGCGCAACCGGCCCTCGCGCCCTGGCACCCCCGCACTTTCGCACAACTCTTTTAGTAATTCCATTATCCGCTCCTTATATGAGAATCCATACCGAGATTATGCCTGCTCGGCCGAATGCCGTCAACTCCGCCGCCGCCCTGAACCAGACCGCTTAATTGCCTATGCTCGCTCTCAGAGCCCGCCCCTTCACAGCAGTATAATATACCCGCCCCGCAATACGAAAAACTGAAATTCACCGAGAAGTACAGCGAGCAAATATTGGCGCAGTCGCGCGCCTTTTACCGCGAGATCTGAGAGCGTCGTAGCGTGCGGTATTTTCCCAATCGCCCCGTGCCGCAGACCATTATCGAGAACGCACTATTGGCAGCAGGCACCGCGCCCAGCGGGGCCAACCAGCAACCCTGGTACTTTGTCGCGATTTCGTAGGTGGCATCCGAATGCAAAAATCCCGTCGAGCAGCGAGATCTTGGCCTCGGAGATCGGCACTAATTCGCCGTCGACGAAGGCCGTTGCTTGTGTATAGCCCATTGCACCTGAACCTTTTTGCGCTCTGCGACACAACCCGTCAAATATTGACCGAGGGCGGCACCACACACAACTGCGGATCCGGATTGACCCGGCCGCCGCGCTTAAGCTCTGTCACCACATTTTGCGCATCATCCCCGAGCCCGCCCACTCGAAATTTGCTATTGTCCAACCGCGGCACCGGTATTTCTTCCGGATCGTCAGCCTGGGGTATCCACTCATAGGGCAGACGATAGGCGCGATAGATCATATTGTGGTTGCCGTTCTTGCCATAATAAGGGCTGATATACTCCCAGACGATTTCGTGGTCTCGCGTCACCTCGATCAGGCGCCCATCCGTACCCTCCGTTATCAACGTATTGCCATTAGGCAACCGCTGCACCGAACTGACAAAACCGCTATAAAAGCGATGCGCTTCGACAACGGGGGGAAAACCGGCTTCAACCGCCGAATATTGCCAGACAATCTCCAGGGTGACCGGATCAAATTCGAGCACCCGCGAAAAGTCCCGACGAGCGTTGTTGTGCCCCGTCGGCGAAGTCGGATTCGGCGCGCCATAACCGGCCCAGCCGCCATTGTCGAATACCAGGATATTGCCCTCGCCCGGCAAGCCTCGCGGTATCATGTGTGGATGGTGCTGCCCGACGATCCAACCCAATGCCCTAAGCTCGGGGCTGGCATCGTAATCGGGGCCTATGCGCCAGACGATCTTGCCGGATTTTTTATCGGTTATGGCGAAGATATTTGCCTGTCGGCTGCTCCAAATGAGATTGTCCGGGTGGAAACGCGCGTCCCCGCCATCGTGCCATTTATTCGGCCCCAGCGTCGACAGGGAGTTGATATGCATCCAATCGCCGATGCCACCGCTGGCCGGCACGATATTGGGATTGCGATACATCGTATTTTTGGCCTCTTCGCCAAAACCCATCTCGTCAAAGTGCTCGCTGAAGATCCACTCCCAAACGATCTGGCCGTCCCACGTGACTTCGATAATCGTATCGTCGATCAGCTTTTTTTCGCTAATTTTCGTATTCTTCAGATCCTTGTGCGACAATATGAGCGTATTGCCGCCACTGACCGAAGGCGGCATACCGGGCACGTAATAGCCCACCGGATTGCCCTCGCGCTGATAGTCGTGGTGCTGCCTGGCCATCCACCGGGCTTTGCTGCGCGGGTCTTTGATCCGCTGGTATTTGGCGAACTTCCACACCACATTGCCCTGCCAGTCGACCTGCACCAGATCGACATTGTCCATATAGCCGTATTTAGGGTTTCGAATATCGCTACTGCCCATCGCGAATCCTCCGGGGAGAATTTTGGCGGGAAAACCGATCAACCCCTTCCAGACATTGACCAAGTTGCCGTTCATATCCATCAGCGCAATACCCAAAGCGTCGGTCGGGTTGCCGATGGGAAAGACGGTATAGCCGTTAAAACATTTATCGGGATAATAGATGGTCGTGCCGGTGGGATAGACGCTCGGATAAGCCATGAAATATTCCCTAGTCGCTCAACATCATTGATTAAAAAAAAGCGTCGGACGCGAGGATAGGTCGGAACTCAGAACAGCGACGCCGTCACCGCCTTGGCGATCATCTGCACCGCCGCGCAGACCATGCCCACTAACGCCATACCCACCCCATGGCCCACAGCCAGCACCATCGCGTATTGGCGCCATTCCTGCTTGCCATAGCGTGGCCAGAAATAGTATTTGGCCAGCAGTGCGCCGATTACCTCAGTCAGCATCGCGAAAAAAGTCGCCGTGCCGGAGGAGGCCACCGCGCGGATATACCCCCAGACAAAGAACATCGGCATGCCGAAGAAACCCAATATCATATAGAACACCAGGCCAAAGCCGAGACCCATGACCGCGATCGGCCACTTCTTCCCACCTAATGGATGGCGGATATCCTCGTCGATCGCGCCGTCGCCATCATCGTCCTTGAAGTTGCGCCATTCCTCGTCGATTAAGCCATCGAGATCATCGTCGCGGCCATCGCGCGTATAGTCCGGGTCCGTGAGAAAAGTTTTGAAGAACAGCGGCAGGTCCAGCGAGGACTGCGCAAAATCGCTGTTGAACTCGGGCGTGTTGTCCACCTCAAAGACGAATTCCAACGAGTCGGCCGAAATCGCCGTAGCACCCAAATAGGGATTGGGGTCGCTGATGACCACGCCATTCTCTACGCCCAACAACAACACCGGCGGCAGATGCTCGGCGATTTCTTCCATCGAACGGATGCCCTTTAGATGTTGCGGCTCTTGCGGCGGAACTTGCTCAACCCCCTGCCCAGCGAAGTCGGTATAAAAATACCCCGACTCCGTCCACGGGCCATAATTGCGTCTGCCCGGGTTCGGCACATCCACTTCTTCGGTGATTCGCGCCCGCCAATAATAGATCTGCAGGTCTTTCAGGTTGCTCGGACTCCACACCGCCTCGTTTGCTTCGACCCTCCGCTCCTGTACTTCCTCACCGTGCCGCCAGGTCTTGTTATACGACGTACTCGACCAGGCCACCGCCTGGTTAAAGGCCTGCAGCGGCCACATCTTCTGCGCATACGGATAGGCCTCAGAGGGGATCGGCGCCAGTTTCCACAAGAAGCTCCAGTACATCAAGCTCGCAGCGAGCACCACCGGCACCATCACCACCTCGGCCTTAAAGAGACTCGTAAACTTCATCCCCGTCAGCTCGACGATACGGAACTGCTCGGCGTTACCGCCGAAATCCTGTCCCGGGAAAGGCACGAACCAAATCTCAACGCCGCGATAGCCGGTAAGAAAAACCACCGCCTGGTGCAAATAGGGAATCTGAATATTCTGGCCGATCAACCCGTCGAGCCGAGCCGAGACAAAGGACATCAACGGTGCGTAGATAAAAGCCAAAAAGAGGAAGATGACCAACAGACCCGAACTGACCAGCACCGGAAAAAGCGCCTTGGCCATAAAGATCGGATAGGCGGCGAAGATGAAGAACAAGGTCACGCAGACCCACAAATTAAAATCGCCGCGCCCCAAGTGCTTGAGGCAATAACCGCGCATCTGCGACGCTTGGTCGCAACCCTCGTGTTTACAGACGCCGTCTTCGTGCTCGTGGCTGTCCGCCCGATCCGCCCGCTGGTCCTTGCTGGCTTTGATCATCTGCGCAATGCTGATAATCGTCACCGCCATCGTCACGCCCATGCCGAAAGCGGTCCAAAAATCGACCCCCACCGCGATTTGCGTCTGTATCGCGTCGATGCCCGGTTTCCAGCGCGGCATAAAACCGTAGTGCTGAATGATCGGCGACGAAATCATATACATCATGACCCCGGTAAACGAGCCGATAATGCCCCAGAAAGGCGCCAGCATACCGATGAAAATCGGCGTCAAGCTGAAGCTGATGGCGATCGGCGTACCCATCAGGATCTGCCCTAATTGCGGTGTCAGATCGACGAAGGGAATCGGAATGATCGTGACCTTCTGCCCGGCGAAGACCTCGGTAAACACGGGGATGCCGACATAAATCGCGCCAAAAACCAAACCGATCGCCCCGCCAATAGTAAAACAAGGCCAGCGCCAAGAGTGATCCTCCGCCCCGCTCTCTTCGGCCAAGGCCATCGCCGACAGTGCCGACATCGGCGCGGTCGGGAAAGGCAGACGCTCGCGGTCGGACACCAAACGAAAGAGCACATACCCCGAAGTAAACCAGGTTACGCGGCCGACGATGATCCCGATCACCATCAACAGGATCGGCAGCGCCCAGTCCGTATGGAAGAAGGTCCGGTCAATGATCGCCTGTGAGTCGGGTGAGGGCACGAACCACCCGTAGCCCATAAACTTCAGGTCCACCAGCCGCTGGGTCAGCCCAAACTCCTGCATCTCCTGCGACCCGACAAAATACTGGCGCTGAATAAGCGCGAGGAAAGTGCCTGTCTCCGCCCGACTGATCAGCGCCGACGCAACATAAGTCAGCAGGTAGATCTCCTGCCGCTTGAGACTGGTGAACGAGCGTTTGGCGACCTCGAGAAAGAGGATCACCGTCACCCACTGCGCCGCGTCGTTGAGCGTCAATCCGGCGAAGAGACTCAGATACATCTGCCCCGGCGTCATGACCAGGGCGATAAAGAGTACCCCGATCACGGTATTGCGGGTAAAGCCCTCTTCGTAGCGGTCGGGCGGTTGCAGGAGATTGCGGTATTCGTCGATCTCCTCCCACTGCCGATCGTGCTTGGCCTTCTTTTTATCTTCGCTCACGCGAATTTTTTGTTCGTCAGTCATCTCGTTATCCAGCCGCCTCCCCCGTCTCGAGTGCGGACGCCTCTACCATCACCGACCGCCCCACTTTCGCGTGATCCTCCTGCACCGAAGCTTTCAATGTCTGCCAGAGCAGGAACTGCTGCCGCATCATCAACATAAAACCCAGGTTGAGCCGCTGCCAAAAAGCCACCGGCCCGCTAACCCGTTCTATATAAAGCTCAATGCCGAAGATATTCTTGATCTCCGTCGGCTCGACCGTAAACTGCAAATACTGGCTCACACCCATATCGAAAGGCGCCAACCACACCAAGAGCTGGACCGAATAAATCCGCTCGCCGTCCTCCCGCTCGTCGACGACGATCCGCGTCTTCTCGGTATAGAGCTTACCCACCGATTCGTGGCTGTAGTCCGAGAAATACGCGTGAAGATAACCACAGAGGCTCTCGATGGCCTGGCGGTTGACCGTAAAGGGAAAGGAGAAGCGCCAGACATCGTCGTCGGGGTCGGGCAACTGCCAGCGTCGCACCACGTCGGGCACCGCCAATCGCGAAGCCACCCGCGCCGGATAGAGGGCCGACAAGAGCACCACCGCCATGACCAAGAGGGACGAGGCGATCGCCGATAGCGACGAATAATTGAGCGAAACGCCGCCCAACATGTCAAAAACGATCAGCAGCTTGGCCGTCACCTGGCCGACCAAATAGCCGACCGTGACCCCGAGCACGCCATAGACGCTGGCCTCGGCGATAAAGAGGAAGGCGATATGCACCGGCGCCAACCCCACCGACGAATAAACGCCGATCTCGCGGAAACGCTCGTAGACGGCGCCCATCATCGTATTGAGCACGATCAGCGCCGCGATCAGCATGGGGATAAAGAGCGCCCCCAAGCCCTCCATGCTCGTCACCCCCAACGAGGTATAGGCCAGACTGCGCAATTGACCGGCCTCATCGGGCAGACCAACGAAGATCCGAAAACCCGCGCGGCTCAAAAAGCCCTGCACCAGCCCCTCGCCGTCGACCCCGTCGTCAAAACGGACGGCCACCGAATAAAGCTTAGCGTCCATGCTTTCAAGCGCGCTATAGGGCAAGATCGCAATGCGCCCGGGATCGAGATGCTCGAAGCTGACGTCAAAGTCGACATCGGAGTTGTACAGGCTCGTAGTCAGCTGTTCCATACCCGGCATGAAGTTCTGCGCGAAATTCTGTTTGGCCGGCGTCAGCGGTTCATCGTTGAGATCCTTGATCTCGGCATAGCGCGCAGCGTCGTACAGTCCCCGCACACGCCAATCCTGCCCGAAGATCGACACCGAAACCGAGCCCACATCCTCCGGTACAATGCCCAACTGCGCGGCCAGTGCCACCGGCAGCAATACACTCTCCTCGCGATCTTCGCTAAACCACGAACCGGCGACAAGCGCTCGGTCCACCCCCGTCGCGCCAGGCTCCTGCGGACTCAACCCCATCAGCGAGAGTATATCGACCTGCCGCCCCTCATACTGGATCGGGATATACCCGCCCTCCTCAAAACCGAGCGAGAGCCAAGTGCGCGGTACCACCGTGGCGAATTCGCCGAAATGCGATTCGATATAATCGTAAACTGAGTAGTCCCACCACCACCACTGCACGTCGTGGAAGAGTGCCCCGTGATAGGCGGGTTGCCACTCCTTGTCGAAACCAACAAAACTGATCTGCGGCTCAAAGGAGGTGAACGAGAGCACCGTAAAGGTCAGCAGGGTGATCGTCAGCAGGGTCAACGCCGTACGCAATGCGCGCCGCCGCATATTGGAGATGCCCAGCATAAACGCCACATACGAAGTGCCCGACCGGCTGATATCGGCGCTCTCTGTACCCGTGCGCTGGTAGCGCTGCTGGTCCATAAAAGCATTGAATCGGCCAAACAACAGCGAAATAACGAAGAACGCCATCACTATGATTATCAGCGCCAAGAGCACGATCACCGGATGCGCCAACTGGAAGGCGGGGTGAACCTGAGAGAGTAATATCCAGATCGCGAAAGTAATCAGCCCGGTCAGCCCCAACTGATGGCGGATATCCGAGGAGGCGAAGAGCAAACGCTCGGCAAAAAAGGCCGCCGGCACCAATAGTGCGACAAAAAATACAATACCGACCACCACGTCGTTTTGCGTCGCGACGACGTCTTTATAGGCGTGATTTTCGGTACCGAGCGCCTCGCGCGCATAACGCACATAAGCCGCCCAGTTCAACTCCTCGCGCGCGTCCTCAGCCTTGGCGATCAGCTTTTTTGTCCGCTGGTGCCGCTCCTGAACCCGCGGGTTTTCGATCGCGTAGCGCCGCATCCGCTCGTAACGCACCTCGTTGAGCCACCACATATTCTTGGCGAACTCCAACGTCCCGCCCTCGATCATCCGCCGCCCATCCAGGCTGTAGCCCCTGCCCTGTGCCGATTGCTCGTCGGTGGCCCCGGCATTATTGAGCAGGAAAACCGATTGGTCGACGACCCTGAGCGAATCGTCCCGGTCACCAAACAGCAGCATCGATGTCGACATCCAGTCGCCCATCACATAACCGAATTTCCTGGGTGCAGCCCCCCTTTTGTCGAGGACCTTTAGGCTCTTGCTGTTGCTGCCCATCGTAAACAGAAACTCGGCGTGCACCCGGTCGTATATTTCAACGCTCTCGGCAGGGAAGAGGATCGTCATCCACTGGGTCTCGGCTTTGGCCAGAGTCTGCTCGAACGCGCCAAAGGCCTGCGCCCGTTCGCCCAGGTCGGTCGCATACATGATCCCGCCATCGTCCTCGTCGAGCAGGAAGGCCTGAAGCTGCACCCTGCCGGGCATCATCCCCTCGACGCGATAGTTGCCGCGCCCGTCCGCCAGCGCCATATAGGGACGCCAGGGGTCATCGGAGGAGTATGGCACCAGCGCCACCACTGCGCCAGGCACCGGATCGGTAGGGATCGTGCTCTTGCGCGGCAAAAGCCGCAGCGCACCGCGTACATCGAGCAGTACATCTTTCAAATTCTTATCGTGTTTGGCGCGTAATTCCACGGCGTCGGGGCCGAAGATCTCGGCGTCGGCCAATGCACTGTACAACATGCCTTCGAGCAACGCGCACTGTCGCTGCAAGTTTTCGTAAGTCAGCCGGTCGGGTGTATCCAATGGCGTGTCGAGCACCAAGCGCGAATCATTGACCGTCATAAGACTCAGCGCCATATGCCCCGTGCTTTGCGCGATGATCCCATCGGGCACCACCACGTCCTCGGACACATAGCTGTCCCAGCTCAACCCCTTGATCGGACTCACCCCGTTGACGAAGGCCTGCTCTGGATCACGGCCCAAGGCACCGGCGGCCTCCTTCCCGTGCCGGGTAAAGCTGCGCCCCAACGGCACGAAGAACCGACGGAAGGCCGAGCGCCAAGTATTGTGCCAAACGCCAAGTTGGTCGCTCTGGCTCGACAGTTCCAGCGAGAGGAAAAGGTCGATTGCCAGTGTATCCGATTCGAGGTAAATACCGAAGGTATCGGGTTTATTGAGCAGACGCATCTGCTTGAGCCGAGCGAAGAGTCGCTCTTTATCAAGCCCAGCGAATACCTGAGCGCCCGACGCCGGATCGACCGCCAACCGCACCCCGAGTGAATCGGGTGTGATGCCCCGGCGCTTGCTCTCCGCCAATAGCTGCGCGACATTGAGCGAGTCGGCAACAAAACGCTTCGGAATTTTCTTGAGGAATTCGAGCTTTTTGCGCGAGTGCTGATTGAAGAAATGCTTGAGCCCAGCCTGGCCGAGAAAATGCGCGCCGGTAACTAACAATAACACCGAACGGGCTGGTGGATGCTGCCTGAAATAATGCGCCAGTTCTATAAGTCCCGCCACACCCGAGGCGCTTTCGGCCGCCGGCGTCAGTTTTGGCGCGACCGAGATCCCGTCATAATAGGTCTGTATCGCCCAGAGATCATCTTTTAGTGTGGGATCGGTCCCGGGAATAATACCCCAAATATTCCACGTCTCGTGCTGCTCCCAATCGACCTTGGCCCGTATTCTGATCGGCTGCTCACCGGCCGCGAGTTGCGCCTTTAAGGCCAGCCCTTCTTCGCGTCCGATCCAGAAACGCGGCACGTCGAGCGGCACCCAGCTCCACTTTTGCCGCGCCTCGAACATCGTCGTCTGTTCGGGGGCGATAAAGATGATCGCCCGTGCGCCTAATGAAGCCGCGTTCTCCCAGTTGTTCCAGGTATTGAAATCCAACAACAACACTCCGCCTTCGACCTGGTGACCGTCGAAATCGGCGAACTCGCCCTGCCCTCCGTAAAACAACGGCCCTTCGATACCCTCTGGAGGCGTTGTCGCCGTCCGCACTAAATTGGGCCATAGGGCTACCAGCTCGATGCTTTCGCCTTCCGGCAAAAATTCGAGCGTTGCGCCATGATCAACCGGCACCACGACCTCAAAGCCCTCGCGTTGCACATCCGCCACCCCAGCCTCCCGCAACGCACCCTCGACAAAATCGGCCGCTAGACGATCGCCGGCATACCCTGCCATTCGCGACCCACGGGTCGACAACTCGCTGATGGTGGCACGAATGCGCTCGAGGTCAGCCCCTTGTGCCGCCTGGCTGCAATACAGCACCACCAGTGCCGCCATGTAAATCGACCACCGCATCGTCATACCCAGAAGATGGAGTTACCCACCGTCCCGGTGAGATAGTCGATAACTAGCCAGATCCCCGTGATCAGCATCCGCCCGACGACAATGCCCAAAAAGAAATAGCGACTGCGCGTAAACATCGCCGCTCCACCGTATTTGAGCACTACGATCTTGATCAGCCAGGCGAAAAAAATGCTGAACCACATCCAGTCGACCAACCAACTGGTCATGATCGGGAAGCCGATCGGGTGCAACGGCCACCACAAAAATCGCTGACGCAACCAAGTCAGCCCTAACATCGCCGCCGCACCGATGCCGGTGAACCCCATACCCGGCCAATAGACCCCGTGCGGCTCAAGCGTCTTTACCGCCGTCCTATAAATGGTATTGGGCATGCCGTTGAAGAACCAGCTACTGGTGTTGATACCGCCGTTTTTGTAAGCCAACTCCATAATGGTCCACAGCGAACTCGAAATCCCAATGAAAATGGCGATGACGATCGCCCAGAACACATAGCGCCGACTGCGCTTGTTCATGCCTTCGATCAGCTTCAACCCATTGGCCACCATGCCCATGAGAAAAACGCGGATATCGGTGGCGAAAATATAGCTCAGCGAGAAAGCCGTTATGGCCTTGGCCCCCAACACTGTCGAGCCCAGACCGTAGATCATAAAGTCCGGTGCCGTCATCGGTGAAATCAGCGCTGGCACCCCCGCTTCAGCGACGATGCGCGAGATACCGGTAAAAATCACCATCGCCACCACTACGAAAATAAGCCCCGACCACCACGGTGCCCCCAGATAGGCGAACCACCCCACCATCACCGCCACCCCAACCAAGACGACCGAGACCGCCGCGCGATAAGACATGATCTCGTCGTCGTCGCTCAATTCCGATTCGGAGCCGATAAATTTCTTCCAGACTTCGGTAAGATGCTCGCGCCCGACCCACAGCCCCAACAGCACGAAGGCGAAGAGCGCCCCCAAACCCTGATAGTTGAGTAATTCGGTAACCCGCACCGCCCAGACGTCCTGTTCCTTGATCACTCCCTGCGTGACAAAGAGCGCCTTTTCGATCTTGGCCAATAACGCGAAACCCCAGATCCCGGCGGCGATATCCGGACTGATCAGATAGGAGAAGCCCAGCACCGCGAAACTCAAGGTCATATTAATCGACTGGCCGCCGAATATCGGAAAACTCCACGCCGTCTGAATAATCGGAAAGCCCGGGAAATATTTGGCCAGACCGGTGAATAAACCGACGAGAATCGGGATGGCTGCACCATACCACATCGCCCGGCTTTTAAAGAACGGATTGATGGTCTCGTTTTCGTCTTCGCCGCGGATGATAGCTTGCGCCGCCTGCACCAGCGGATAGGCAAGACGCTCTCGATCCATCCACTGCCGCCGCAGAATCACTGCGACTCCGACCATCGTCATATACAGCGCTAGTAAAAATGCGCCCCACAGACACATCGGCCGCAACCAGATCCCATAGGGAATCGAATACTCGGCCGTCGCGAAACCCTCGAAGAATGTGCGATTGCCTTGGCCGTCGTCGACCATAATCTCGCGCGGCAGATGCGGGAAGAGTAGCTCGGCCCACTTATTCTCCGGGCTGACGTAGTAGAAGGCTCCCGTAATGGCCGGCAGAATCGTCTCGCACAGCCCCATCGTCGCCAGCGAAGCAACGACCAATAACATGATATAGACGACAATCAGCTCCGAGCGATTCAAAGCCAGATTGCGCCCACCCATAGCCAATAGGGCATTGGCCAACAGGGCGACAACTATGAAGCCAGAAAAGAGCACGCCGGGAGAATAGGGTAGGAGCGCGGTAAACGGATAATAGTTGTAGACACAACAGGCCGTCACCGCCGTGAAACAAGCAAAGGCCACGGCGGCATTGCGCCCGGCAAATTTAAAAAGCGCATTGAGCAGACCGACGAGCACTAAAAAGAGGAAAATTGCCCCGGGCGCACTGAAATCCAGCGTCATATAGCTGCCGGAGATCGCGATATCGGCATAATTGGCGCCAACGCCGAGAAAAAAAGACAGAAAGGTCCCCACCACCAACGCACGCAAGGTCAATGGTTGATGCGCCTCGGCCTCGTCACCGGTGACCGAAGCCCCGCGCAACGAGAGGTAATTTCTGAAATCCTGAGGTATCCCGACCTTCACAACACCCATCCCATCTTGTTTTTATCTATTTTTTTATTCTCGGCAAAACATTATAATATATAAACAAATGCTAAAGTTAGCATATCCTTCTTTATCTGCCCGGAGCTACGTCATGCCAACCTTCTTTGATTCAACTCCCAGCCTCGACGACGCGCAAGCACTACGCACCCGAATGCGACAAGACGGCTATCTCTTTATCCGCCGCCTACTGCCGGCCGGGCAACTCGCCGCACTCCGACTGCAATTGCTCGCCATCGCCCGCGACAATGGCTGGGTAGAGAAAAACAGCCCGCTGACAGAAGCTATTGCCGACCAGAACGGCTTTTGCGTCGAACCGACCCCCGAATACATGGACGCCTACCGCCCCATGTACGCTCTACCCGAATTCCACGCCCTGCAACACCACCCCGCCCTAGTCGGCCTGCTAGAAAAACTGCTCGACGGCCCGGTGCTGCCGCACCCGCGTTTGATCGGTCGCACTATTTTCCCCAAGCGCGAATCCTTCACTACCCCGCCACACCAGGACTTCATTCCCATCCAAGGCACAACCGAGACCTATACCGCCTGGTTCCCATTGCACGATCTGCCGCCCGACATGGGTGGATTGGAGGTCGCCGCCGGTTCGCACCAGGACGGCGTCTACGAATTCAGTCCCGCGCTCGGTGCCGGAGGTTTGTCCATTGCCGACCCGCTCGCCGACACTTGGACCGGCGGGCCTTTCGAAGCGGGTGACGTGCTGTTCTTCCACAGCATGACCGCTCATCGCGGCGTCGCCAATACCGGCGGAATCGCTGCGCCTCTCGATCGACGCCCGCTACCAGCGCCTAGACGCCCCGATCGCCCCGGGCAGCCTGTTACCACACAGCCAACCCAATACCTGGGAAAATGTCTACCTCTATTGGACCGATAGCCGCTTGCAATACTACTGGCGACAATACGAATTGCACATCACCGATTACGACGACAGCTATCACGAAGAACGCGACCGCCAGGCCATGGAACTCGGCGCGCAAGGCGACCGACTCTCCGTCTCGGTACTCCAGCGCATCATCGCCCGCGACAAGGACCTGCAAAAACGCCAACGGGCCGCCGAGTTGCTCGCGGCTATCGAAGACGACGAGACGACAGCACCCTAGCTTTCGCCGATGCGACCGGTGCAATCATTTGTATTGGAGAGACACGCGTCGATTAACGCAAAATGCCGATCAACCACAGATGCGCACTTAAAGAGAACGTAGAAGCCGCGTAAATATCGTATTAAAAAACGCCCCCTAACCTAGAGCGCGATCTGCCAAAAAAACGAATAACACCATGTTTTTGTCTTACGACGATCCTCCGTACGCTCCCATCTACTCGCTCAACCCGATTTATCCAGCGTGTCGTCGACCCTCTCCTGGAAATCATTGACCTGCATCGGCTTTTCAATTAGACCGACGAAGTTATGCGCCTCAATTTCTTCGGCTCCCACATAGCCCGACAAGGCGAGCACCGGTATATCGGGGAATTCTTCCTTTAGTTGATCTACCAATGCGAAACCGTCCATACGCGGCATCTGTATATCGGCAATAACGAGGTCAGGTTGATCTGCGCGGATCGCGACCAGGGCCTCTTCGCCGTCACCCGCCTCGCTAACCTCATAGGCCGTGAGCAATCTCTGCACCAACTGCCGCACCGCCGGTTCGTCGACGAGGATCTGGACCTCTTCCACCTCGATCCCGGCTTTCTCCGCCAAGAGCGCCACCGCCAGTTTTTTTCAACCGCCCGCTGATCCTTCTGCGAACGCACCCGTTCAAGAACATAGTCCCGCGCGCGCACGTTATCATTAAATATCTTGCTAGACAGGATCTCGACTAATTCTTATAGATATTCACGCGCATCGGCGGATCGCTACGCAACATCGACTCAAAAGGGCCGCGCGCAATGACCGGCACCCTTGCTCTGCTTGGGCACTTCGACCGACGCCGAACGCCGCTGGCGGTTGAATATGCCCATCTCGCCCACAGTGGTGATCGGTTGCAAGGTGGCCAAAAGAACACGATCCTCCCCCTTGCCCCCAAGTTCCCCCGCGATGAGGATATACACTCATCGCTATCCGTACCGTGGGCGCAGACCACATCGCCCGGAGCGCAAGCCCTCGACTGACAGAGGCCGAGGACTTTCTTGACCTGGGACGGCGATAGGCCTTTAAAGATGGGAATCTTCTTGAGCGTCTGCAGTAGTGTTTTATTTTGTTCCATTAGTCCCCGATACGCTGATTCTATACCCCTATCTATAAAATACACCCGCGATACAGTATAACCCCGCTGTAAGAGAGACTCAAGTGCAAATGCCTGCCCATCACTTGGCCCCGTCAAGCCTGAAGGATGCAAAAAATAGCGCGATATCGGGGTTGTCATCAAAGGCATCGGGCGCTCCGGCCGCCATCAAACTATAGAGCCGCGTCCCCACCTGTAGACTCTGCAACCGCAAGAGGCTCTTGTCCGATGCCCGGATCTTCGTCTGTCGGGCCGGGTGGCCGGACATCTCTACCATCTCCTCCGCCAGCATTTCCCCTTCCATCTTGCTCAACATCCGATCCCGGCGGGAGACGGTCGCGCTGTCGGCCCCGACTCCTACTGGCATCTCGCCATAGGAGATCGCGTATTGCACGTCATTGCGCGCGAACATCAGGTATTGGAACTCCACCTCGCCGAAGGGTAGGTCTTCGCGCAACTTGCGCAAATCAGATTTGCCGGCTGTCTTCGCGACAAAGGCACCCGATTCGTAAGCCATTTCCTCCCACTCGGGCTCACTGCTCATCCAATTACTTAGGTTGTACGCAGCGATCCCGCCCAAAATCAGAAAAAAGAGTTTTGCTGAAAAAAAGTCCTTTTTGTTGTCACGCGTATCACTCATCGTCACTTGACCTTGAACAGACTAAATTCGTCTTCGTCGCCGGCGCTGAGGTGTTGCAAGGCAAAATCAGAAGTCAGTCGCAAAACCTCGACAGCCAAAGGATCGAACCCCCCGTTGGTCTCTTCAAGCCCGATCCCCAGTGTCAGCGAATCCCCGTTCAAAGAGAGCCGATCGCCATCAACGGCACAACGATAACCGATGCGATTATCACCCATCAATGGTTCCTCGTGTACCGGCACTGAGAGCCGTCCGACAATCGGCACCGTACCGAAAACGTCAATCTGCATTCTTTCCAGGTCTATATCCAGGCTGTCCCCGTCCGCAGACCAAGTGCCGTGCAAGACGAGAAAACCCCCGTCGAGTGCGTCGAGTTGCCCAGTGTCAATATCGATGCCGTCGATCGTATTCAATTCCTCGATGCGCGTTAGGAAAGCCCCGCCTACCCTATTGGTAAAAGATCCGTCACGAGAGAAGGTGTAGCTGAAATCAAATTCCTCCACCTCGACCTCGGCCAATTCCAAGCGCCACTGCCCCTCTAAAGAGCTCTCCTTGACCGAAAGCGGGGTATCGACCATCGCCTCCGACAAACATCCCGACAAACTCAATACGCCGAGCAAGAGCACAGCCCGTAATTTCCACATCACAATTTCCCTTTCCATAAATATTAGCGATGGTCGAAAAGACGCCGCCAATAGCACATAATCTTGTGCACAGCAGACGGCGCCTCTTACGCGCCAGCTCCTAGACAAAGACCCGCATCGGCGGGTCCTCCACCTGCAAACCGCGCTCACAGGCCCATTCCCGCAAAGGCACGCGCCCACCCTCGAATTCCGCGCCAAAAAGCTGAGCGGGTATATCATCCATACTCGCTAGGGTTCGCTCGCCCGGCGAGGGATGCTTGTGGGCCCAGAATCTATAGGCGTAACTGATCAGCATCCCCTTGGCGATGCGGTCGGTGAAATTAATCGCCGGCGTGTGATAAAGGCTGGTGCTAAATATATACGCGTCTCCAGCCGCAAGCGACAACTCCAGAAATTCCGGCGGATCCAGCTCGCCTTTGGCAAAAGCCAATGGCCGCTCAAGCTTGTGGCTGCCTGGCACCAAGAGGGTAATGCCCGAATTCGTCTGGCTGAAATCCGTCAGACAATACCCGACGCGCACGGCAACCGTACCGCGGATCGGGTTGTTGGGGGCAAAATTATTGAGATCGCGGTGCCAATTGCGAAAAGACCGCCCGTCTCCGTCGGGATAGACCGGCTCACGCGAAAGGGGTTGCGGGTGTTTGTAGATCGCATTGGCCCGCATCAGACGAATATCGGGCGAGAGCAACTGCATTACCAGGGAGACCGCGGGCGACTGTGTCGCCAAGGCGACCAGCGCATCATCGTGCAATAGATCGATATAGCGATTGGCGTAGAAATTGTGCACCGGCCCCGCCGTCTCCATAAAGCGATCGCCGACAGCGATAAACCGGGCGATGGCCTCGGCATCCAATAAACCGGGCACCACCAAGTAGCCATTTTCTTCAAAAAAAATGCGATCTTGCCGACTCAGGGGGATAAAATCCAAGATAGCCTCTCTGTTTACGCCGCCCGCTCCATATCACCCTCTGGCCTTTTCGCGCGACGCGGTATTAGGCCAGACCCAACTTTTCTTCGGCGCTGTCTGCGGGGATATAACCCAAAACTTCGCGCGGGTGGTCAATATCGACCCAAGACCAGCGATTATTGGACACGCCATAAAAAATATCGAAGCGCAAATCTTCGGGCGCCTCGATTGTGCGCTCGACCAACTGCACTACATCGCGCACACTGCACCAGATGGCACCGCCGCGTTCGTCGCGAGGATGGTCTTCCGCATTGACCCAACCGATACGCAAACAGGGCACCGACATATGATGCACATCGGCATAATAGCGCGCCAGTGCCTCACCCCAGACCTTGCTCGCCGGGTAGAGACCGGTCGGCCGAGGTGCCCACTCGTGGGTAACCATGTCTATTTCGCCGATCTCGACCTCGTCGAAACGACCTTCGGCGATCGCCTTGTAGGGATCCTCCTGCTGATATCCCCAAGACACCATGATCGAACTGGCGAACACCACGCGTTCAACCCCCTTGCGTTGCGCGGCTTCGAGAACATTCCGCGGCCCGACGATATTGCTGGCGAGCAAACTCTCCCAACTCGCGTCCGGCCGTGGGTCGGCGGCCAATTGCACGACGACGTCCATACCCTCAACAGCCTGTTCTACCACGCTGTAATCGCTCAGGTCCGCAAGGATGAATTTCTCCTCCGGCACCACCACCTGTTCATCCTGAGGCGCTCGCTCCGAACGCTGAGGCCTCCGCGCCAGACCGTAGACGTCATAACGATCTGGCTGCGCTTGCAGATGTCGATACACCGCTCCAGCGATTAATCCGTACACACCAGTAATTAAGACTTTCTTCGGGGCCATCGCAGGTATTCGTCTCCTCGATAGTTCAATGTGGATTAATTACTCGATTATGGCGATATGGCGCAGAGCGCGATAGCGCTGATCATAGTCCATGCCATAACCTACGACAAACGCGTCTTCAATCTCGAAACCGCAATAATCGACCGGCACCGGCAATGCCCTACGGGCGCTTTTATCAAGCAATGCGCAAGTCTTTAGCGAATCGGGTCGCCGAGTGCGAATCATCTCTAGGACGAAGTCCAAGGATCGGCCCGTATCGACAATACCGTCAATTACTAAAACGTCCCTGCCCTCGACCGCGACGGCAAGGTCCTTGACCAGCTCAACTTGCCCAGTGCTTTCAGTACCCTGATAGCTCGAAACATCGACGAAATCGTAGTCTAATCTCGCCAACATCTCCTCGGGCAAACGATCAATCAACGCCATCATAAACTGCGCCGCTCCGGTAAGAATCCCGACAAAAAGCGGCGCCTCGGGATAATCGGCGGCGATATCAACAGCCAACTCGCCAATGCGCCGCTCCACTGTTTCGCGATCAATCAGCACTTTCAACGCGGACTCACCTACCTGCCTTTAAATGTTCTTTTGAGTATACAGCTTATGCTCTTTTTTTTCCAGCATCAGCTTCTCTCGCAGTCGAGTAGCCTATCAAAAGCCCGCATCAAGATCGCCCGATCCTCGGCCAGATCTGGTGGCAGGTGGCGGTCGATAACGAATAACCCTTCGTTCGACACCTCGAGATAATTGCACAATGCCTGGATGTGAAACTCGGCCCGGGTCGTGCGCAATGAGCAATGGGCCAATCGTTGGCGAATTTCACTGCGCAAATAATGTTCTAATAGTATAGGGAATTGCTGGAAGAGCTCTTCCGAGGTGAACATAACCCGCAATTCTTCGAAGAAAGGCAACGCTCGCAACGTATCTTCGGTCCATTCGTTCTTTTTTATTTTCCAGCGCGGATCCATCATAACCTAAAGTGTACGACAGTCCGGCTCTTTCCCAAAGAAAAAAAGAAAAAGCGCAGAGGCAAAATGCCCCTGCGCTTAATTGAACAAAAATAGATGATCTGCTAAGCAGCCTGACGGCTATCGATACTAAGCGGAGGGATCGGATGACATATGGCACAAGCTAGTTGCACGCCATTTCGCCACCAATCCGTCGCTCCGCAACACGGGCACTGCGCTTCCCTCTCAACTAGAGCTTCGGCGGGAATACCGGGCCGCACACTAGAGGCCACCGATGCGGCAAATGCACTCAGCTCTTCGGCGCTTGCCAGGTCGAGATCACCCTGCCGATAGGCAGCATCAATTCGTTCGCACAATAATTCCAGGTCGGCCCAGGAACGGGCCAGGGCAATATCTGTCCGTAGGGGAACGGTGATCTGTTTCAGTCCGGCAGTCTGCATCTGCATATTCTACCTTCCTTCGACGCCCTCGTCACAGGGGAAACGCGAGTCGAGACGCTGCATCCGCCTAAACAAGAGCGTGGGGCAACTCTAACGGCCTTCGCGCCTCGACTCGCAAAATCTGTACGAGATTATACCAACTCGACCTCTGCTTCTTCACTTTCTGGTTCAACCGCCGGTGCTTCTGCACCTGCAACTTTCAGCTTGAGAGATAGACGCACTTCTGTCTCAAGACGAGTGCACAGTTCATCGTTCTCGCGGAGGAAAATCCGCGCGTTCTCGCGCCCTTGGCCTAAGCGATCGCCGCCATAGGAAAACCAGGTACCGCTTTTTTCGACAAAACCACGATTGACGCCCAGATCCAACAGGTCGCCTTCTCGCGAAATACCCACATCGTCACCGCGGAACATGATATCGAACTCGGCTTCGCGAAAGGGCGGCGCAACTTTGTTTTTGACGACTTTGACGCGAGTGCGGCGACCGATGACTTCGTCGCTGTCTTTTATCGCACCGATACCGCGTATATCGAGACGAACCGAAGAATAGAAGCTTAGCGCACGGCCACCCGTAGTCGTCTCTGGGCTGCCGAACATCACACCGATCTTCATGCGCAATTGGTTGATAAAGATCACAGTGGTGCCTGCCTTTTGCACCGATCCGGTCAGTTTGCGCAAAGCTTGCGACATCAACCGCGCCTGCAAACCCATATGCGAATCGCCCATATCGCCCTCAAGCTCTGCCTTCGGCACCAAAGCCGCAACCGAGTCAACGACCAGAATATCGATGGCACCACTGCGCACCAGCGTATCGGTAATCTCCAACGCTTCTTCGCCCGAATCTGGCTGGGAGACGAGCAAGTTGTCTATGTCGACACCCAACTTGCGGGCAAAACTCACATCCAAAGCGTGTTCGGCATCGACAAAAGCGGCCACCCCCCCCATCTTCTGCGCCTCGGCAACTATACTCAGAGCGAGCATTGTCTTGCCGGCTGCCTCTGGGCCAAATAGCTCGATAACGCGCCCCCTGGGCACTCCGCCTACTCCCAGAGCCGCATCTAGCGAAATAGCACCCGTGGGAATAACTTCGACATCCATCCCGGTCGATTCACCCAAACGCATAATCGAACCCTTGCCAAACTGTCGCTCGATTTGATCGAGGGCTAAGCTAATAGCCTTGTCCTTATCATCGCCAAACGCTTTGGAAACGGTGCCGCTGGTGGTGCTCTTGCTTTTTGCCATGATATCCTCCTAGCCTGTACGCTTGAAATACGTGAGAAATCTATACTATCTAGTTGCCAGGTACTACACATTTGTTAACTGAACAAAAAGATAGTATATTAATGTTCAGGTGTCAAGATCTTTTTTAATTGAAATTGATTAACCTGATACAGTTATTCACATCAAACGACATGCCATAAGAAATAGCCTATGCAAGATACATGTAAACAGTATCTTATACAGGCTATAGGAAATTCGCTATAATGGGGATGTAGAGTAAAAGAGACAGCTATGGGTAGATAATGTAACAGCTAAGGAGGAAAATCGATCTAAACAAGGTGCACTACTCAGGCCACCCTAAGGCCTACTCTGCAAACGCCAATTCTTCCGCCGCCTCCATCCCCCCGACCCCTATCACTTCCATCCCCTCCGGCTTTTTCCACCCCTTTAAATTACTGCGCGCGACCAGACACTGCTCAAAACCCAAACTGCGCGCTTCCGTCACCCTTCGATCGATCTGATTGACCGGTCGAATCTCCCCCCCCAAGCCGATTTCGCCAATAGCCGCCATTTTCGCATTGATGGCCTTGTTGCGGAAACTCGACACAATCGCCAACCCCACTCCCATATCCACCGACGGCTCGTCAAGGCGCATCCCGCCGACCACATTAACAAAAATATCATCGCCCGACAGATCGTGACCGCAACGCTTTTCGAGTACCGCGATGATAATCGATAAGCGCTTGGTGTCGATGCCGGTGGCCACGCGCTGCGGATATCCGAAACTAGACCGGGAAACCAAGGCCTGAATTTCAATCAGTAGCGGGCGAGTTCCCTCCATACTACAAACAATCGACGACCCCGAAACCCCCTCGGCACGTTCGGCTAATAGGATCTCTGAGGGATTCGATACTTCGACCAACCCTTGGTCCCGCATTTCGAAGATGCCGATCTCATTGGTCGAACCAAAGCGGTTCTTGGCGGCGCGCAATATGCGGAAGTGATGATGGCGTTCGCCCTCCAGATAGAGCACGGTATCGACCAAATGCTCCAGCACCCGCGGGCCGGCCACCGTGCCCTCCTTGGTCACATGCCCGACGAGAAATACCGGGATGCCGCTCTCCTTGGCCAGATAGACCAAGCGCGCGGCGCACTCCCTGACCTGTGTCACGCTGCCGGGTGCGCTCTCCAATTCGGGCATATAAATAGTCTGGATCGAATCGATGACGATCGCCACCGGATCGACGGCTTTCAATTGATCTAGAATTGTTGAGAGATTTGTTTCTGCGAGCACCAGTAACTCCTCACACAATGCCCCTAGACGCCCGGCGCGCAAGCGGATCTGCGCCGCCGACTCCTCGGCGGAAATATAGGCGATACGCAGATTGGAAGCCGACAACTGGCCCGCCATCTGCAGTAAGATCGTCGACTTGCCGATGCCGGGGTCACCGCCGACCAATATCACTGAACCCGGCATGATACCGCCGCCGAGAACCCGGTCAAATTCGCCGATGCCGATTTGCAGCCGCTCGTGGTCCTGGTCGTTGACCGCGGTGATGGCTTGAAACTCGGCGCGCGGCGGGGCAGCGAGATGCTCGCGACGCTTATCGACCTCCTGCGGCCGCTCTTCGACACAAGTATTCCACTCGCTGCAAGCGGCGCAACGCCCAAACCAGCGCGCGGCGTTTTGGCCACAGGATTGGCATACATAGACGGAACGGCTTTTTTTGGCCATGGTTTTTTATCCGTTTAGGAAGAAGAAATACGCGCAACGACGACTCGCGGTACTTCGTTCAAATCGGGTTTCGTCTGAACCTCGGAGAAGGATGCAACCTGCGCAAGTAGCGCTTCAACCGCTGTACTTTGCCCTTCGCCGACTTCCATGAGCAGATAGCCTCCAGGGCGGATAAACCCAGGTGCTTCCTGCGCGATCCGACGATAACAGTCCAGACCGTCCTCCCCCCCATCCAAGGCCAGATGGGGTTCGTGGTCTTGCACTTCCGGTTCGAGACACGCCAAATCCCCATGACGCACATAGGGCGGATTGCAAACGACAATATCGAATGGTGCTGCTCCTGCGAGCGGCGCAAAGAAATCGCCGCAAAACCACTCGACGCGTTCCTGCAACTCATGGCTTACACCATTAGCTTTGGCCACCTTTAGCGCGGCCTCCGATATATCCGCGGCGACGACTTGCGCGGTGGCCGCCTCTTGAGCCAAGGACAAGGCGATCGCCCCCGACCCACAACACAGATCGAGCACCCGGCCTCCATCCGGCAGATATTGCAACGCCACATCGACCAATATTTCGGTCTCGGGGCGCGGTATCAACACATCGGGGGTTACGCTGAGCTCTAAATTGCGGAAAGCGGCCACGCCAACGATATACTGCACCGGAACACGCTGTAACCGTTGGCGTACATAATCGCGGTAGAGGTCTACTTCATCGGCGAGCAGAAGGCGTTCGAATTGCAGATAGAGGTCGAGGCGTTTGATGTCCAGAATGGCCGCCAACAGAAGTTCGGCCTGCAAGCGGCCGTTTTCCATATCTCTTGAATCAAAGAAACGAGTCGTTTCCTCGAGAATCTCGAGCAGCTTCCAGGCGCGCTGGCTCATCGCCGTCAGTTAGTCGGCCGTTGCACTGGCCGTCTCCAACGCATCCTCTTGCGCGGCCAGAGCCAACTGCTGCACGAATTCGCCGAAATCGCCGTCGAGAACTTCCTCTAGACGATAAAGCGACAAAGTAATCCGGTGATCAGTGACCCGCCCCTGGGGGAAATTATAAGTGCGGATCTTGGCGCTGCGATCGCCACTGCCGATTTGACCGGCGCGCGTCGCGTCACGTTTGGCTTTCTGTTCGGCTTGAATCTTATCGAATAGCCGGGCGCGGAGGATTTTCAAGGCCTTATTCTTATTTTTTAGCTGCGACTTCTCGTCCTGACATGAAACGACCAAACCGGTGGGTTCATGCGTAATCTTTACCGCTGAATCAGTCGTATTGACACTTTGGCCGCCCGGGCCACTAGAGCGATAGACCTCGACCTTGAGATCCTCCGTTGCGATATCCACTTCCACGTCCTCGGCTTCGGGCAGCACTGCCACTGAAGCCGCCGAGGTGTGAATCCGACCCGAGGCCTCGGTTTTGGGAACGCGCTGCACGCGGTGCACCCCGCTCTCGAATTTGAGCTGACCGAAAGCCCCTTTCCCCGACACCATAAACACCGCTTCCTTAAAACCACCCGCCGGATTCTGGCTGGAGGACAGTTCTTCGATCTTCAAACTATTGCGCTCGGCGAAACGATGATACATCCGGTAAAGATTGCTGGCAAAAAGCCCCGCCTCATCACCGCCAGCTCCTGCACGGATCTCGATAATCGCGTTGCGACCGTCGTTGGGATCCTTGGGGACAAGCAACACCTTGAGCTCTTCTTCCATACGCGCGACTTCCCCTTGCAACTCGTCGCGCTCGACCTCGGCCAATTCGACCAGGTCCGGCTCGCTACCGTCGGCAATGATCTCCTCAGCTTCGGCCAGTTGCCCATGCGCTTCGCGGTATTTGGCCGCAACATCGATCAGCTCCTGCAAATCGCCCAATTCCCGCGCCAGTTTCTGATACAAAGCCGGATTCTTGGTGATCGCCGGATCGGACATCTGCGCACTCAGGTCTTCGTAGCGTCGTTCGTATTGGCTCAATTTATCCAGCATGGCACCTACCTCAATCTATAACTTGAACCGCCTTGGCCTCTTCGCCAAGGACACAGCGCAAAGCCACCAACGCGACCTCCAACTGGTCGTCATCGGGCTCGCGGGTCGTAATACGCTGCAACCAAAGACCCGGAGCAATCAGCACCCGGGTCAAGGGGTGATTGCGCTTCTTGCCCGAAATCTTGAGCAATTCGAAGCTGATCCCAGCAATAAAGGGCAATAGTGAAAAATGGGTGGCAAAACGCTCAAAGAGACTCTGAGTATGCCCGAAAACAACGACGAAGAGCGAATCGACACAGGCGAAAACCGCAATCGCGAAAAGCACGACAATCAGCATAAAACTGGTCCCGCAACGCGGATGCAACCGACCAAAACCCCGCGCCGCCGCCACCGTCAGTTCGGCACCGGCCTCCAAAGTAAAGATACTCTTGTGCTCAGCACCGTGGTACTGGAAAACGCGTTGGATCTCGCGCCATTGGCTGATCGTCCACATATAGAGGACGAGCAAGGTCGTCCGCACCGCCCCTGCTACCAGGTTGAATTCCAGGGCGTTCTGCTGCAAACCGAGGAATTGCGCGACCAATAGGGGCAAAAAGAAAAACAGGCCGATGCCCAATCCGAGCGAAAAGACCAGTGTT
>Ga0115002_10002013_pt1 | contig 26995 bp, 21 predicted proteins | sample ArcticOcean_MG_C_8_FD_89576 | JGI IMG/M metagenome (GOLD analysis project Ga0115002, IMG submission 89576) | Marine microbial communities from western Arctic Ocean - ArcticOcean_MG_CB11_86 | ecosystem: Environmental > Aquatic > Marine > Oceanic | place: Arctic Ocean: Canada Basin | collected... | reverse complement strand
TAAAAATTCTGCCGTCATGTTCTTTAAAAAGATCCTCAAGAATTTTTTTGCAGACTCTAAAATTCTTAATAGTCTGATCCTCGTTTTTCTCAACAGATTTGCTGTATCCAACAACGTCGGTTGCAAAAATTACTGCAATCTTACGTTCAATTTCTTTAGTAGCCATTTAGGACCTCTTACTGATAAGGAAATAAAATATTGATTCTCAAAAGCAATCGAGTATAACAAATTTTATCTAAATTCAAGATAAAGACTACATCATTTAAAGGGGAAATCAAAGCGTGCTAAGAAGATAAAAATAAAAAAGAAGAATTTCTGTGAGGGCGTGGGAAAGTCACAGGAGAAAAATTATGGGATAATTTGAAACGGGGAAAAATGTTGTGATTGTGGAGGTGGCGTCCACCACTTGTGCTGATATTATTGATTATTTTTATAACTCAGCCGTTTTTACCACCATTTTTACCACCAAATGATCGGCTTAGGCTAGCTGAATTATATAAATCACTATATGACGTTGTTTGAGAAAGGAGTACACATATGGAAAAAATAAAAAATATTATTTAAAAATAATACTAAATTATTTTAATATTTGATCTGCAATTTTTTTTAGATTATGCCACATTTTTGGCATTAATACTTACTATAAGATTTAAATTATTATCTACGATAGCTTTATCTCCTGGTGCAATAACAGCTGTAGATTCACGTTCTTCAAAAATAGCTGGTCCTTCAATAATAGAACTTGGTGTCAACAAATAACGGTCATACACCTTTACCTCAGCAAAACCTTGAATTTCTGGGAAAAATGCCTTTCGCGTACCTTTGATAACTTGATTAATTTCTATTTTCGAAACATTGAATGCGGTTTTTCTCTTAGACAGATTTATTTCTGGTTTTGGACTTTCGACCCTTAAACGCCATGTTAAGGCCATAATAGGATTACCTTCAAAAATATGGCTATAGAGCCTTCGATATTCCTCCACAAATTTAGATTTTATATTATCTAAATTATCAGGTCCTAAAATTCCATTTGGTATAGGTAAATGTATTTCGTGAAATTGGCCGAGCAAGCGCATATCAGCAGAACGGATAAAAATCATTTCATTTTTATCAACACCTGCATCTGATAATTGTTGCTTACCGTTCTCTTCCATTTTTTCGTATATTTTGTTTAGTTGGTTCCAATCCAACTTATCTAATACTATTGGATATGATTGAGAAAAATCAAAAGCGATGGGAGCAATGAGAAATCCAAAAGCAGAAGTTATTCCTGCTGCATATGGCAAGACAACTTCTGGTACACCTAAAATACGACCTACCCTACATGCATGGGCAGGTCCAGCTCCACCAAATGCCACCAATGAGTGACGTCTCGGATCTTTGCCACGTTCAACAATATGGATACGTGTAGCGGCAACCATATTTTCATTGACAATAGAATGAATACCCCATGCTGCATCAGTTAAACTTAATTTCAAGGGTTCGGCTATTTTAGATATGGCTTTACTTGCGGCAGTTAAATCCAGTTTAATTTTTCCACCGAGAAAATAATCAGGATTCAGATATCCTAACAAAAGATTAGCATCAGTAACTGTTGGTTGGTCACCTCCGAGTTTGTAGCATGCTGGACCTGGATCTGCACTAGCTGATTCTGGTCCTACATTCATTAATCCAAGATCAGAAACCTTAGCAATAGATCCTCCTCCAGCTCCAATTTCTATAAGATCAATGGTTGGAGTTTTAATAAGTATACCGCTTCCTTTTTTATATAAATGTTTTCGGGCAGCTTCCTGAACCATTTTAACGGTGGGGACTCCATCATCTATTAAACAAGCTTTCGCAGTAGTACCTCCCATGTCAAAAGAAATCAGATTTTTTCGCCCCATTAATTTACCATAATATGCAGCAGCCATTGCTCCTGCTGCTGGACCTGATTCCAATAATTGAATAGGTAGTCTCTTAGCTACATTTGGTGAAACAGTTCCTCCCGAAGACTTCATTAAATAGAATCTGCCTTTAAAACCTCCATTTATTAGAGAATTTTGAATTGCACTAATATACTTTTGCATTAAAGGTTTAATGTATGCATTAGCGCACGTAGTTACTGTACGTTCATACTCTCTTATTTCTGCCACAACTTCATTAGACATTGACAGACTTAGAAAAGGGAACTCATCTTCTATTAACGATGCAACTTGCCTTTCGTTTGAAGGGTTCACATATGAGTGTAAAAAGGAAACAGCAAGTGATTCAACTCCTTCCTCTATCAAAAATTTTATTTCTTTTCTAAGTTCTTTTAAATTCAATGGCTCAATAATTTTCCCTTTACTGTCAATACGTTCTGAAATTCCACGACGCCATCTTCGAGGAACAAGCGGATCAGGAAATTTTAAGAAAAGGTCATATATATCATAACGTTGTTCCTTACCCATCTGCAAAATATCACGAAAGCCCTTTGTTGTAAGCAAACCAGTTTTGGCCCCTCGCTGTTCAATTAGTGCATTCGCGGCAAGGGTGGTGCCATGAATAGCTAAAGAAATTTCTTCTAGTTTAATTTCTCCTTTTTTAAGGATGGTTTTTATGCCATTTAGGGCTCCATCTGCAGGATCCGTAGGTGTAGTTAGACACTTGTGAAACCATATATTTCCAGATAATGATTCAACGAGAACAAAGTCTGTAAATGTTCCGCCTATGTCAAAGCCAAGTAAGTAGCGACTCAATTCTTTTTCCTCTTCAAAAAATATTGATCCTCTGCACCTTTTGAGGACAGAATTTCATCCTTTAAATCTTCTTCAATTGCTGAAGGATCACGATCCTTAGGATTACCAAAACCACCTCCTCCAGGTAATTCTAGCGATATGCACATTTGATCATCAAGATCTACAAAAAGTCCATCTAAACAGTCTTTCTTATTTTTTTTATCAATGCTTTGAGTGTAAAGTTTCATTCTGTTTCCAGCTTGTCCGCCAAAAAGACCAGGATTCTCATACTTTAAAGAGGCCGGCCAAACACCAATCTGATAACTCCCACTTTTTTCGCCAGGCCTTCGACGAATTGTAACCCTTTGTCCTGGGGCTCCTCTAAATTTACCTGCTCCGCTGGAATCAGTAATAAACTCTTTTTCCATTACAAGAAAACCTGTTCGCATTTCAAACATTTCAACAGACACATTCCCAGCACTAGTAGGGAAAAGCAGAGTACTTTGTCCATCACAAACACTTCCAGCGCCCTGTCCACCTCCTTGAAACATATGATCATTAAAATTTTCACCACTATCAGTAACTCCATATGTTTTAAATGAAACTGGGTAACCAGTTGGAGCTTGGATTTTCTCAGGAATAATTTCTGCCAAGGCTTTCATTATTGATGGAGGTACATTCCATAGGCTGCGTGTTCGTTGATTTACTGCTGCTGGAATTTGACAATTGAAAACGCTTCCTTTTTTAGCATTGATTGTGATAGGCCGAAAATCCCCATCATTTCCAGGTACATTTGGAGATAGGATGCATTTTAGAATATACACCACATCTGCTACTAAAGTACTATAGGTAATATTTGTTCCTCCATAAGGGAGCTGATCAGGTACATCAAAAAAAGAAACGGAAAGCATGTCACCTTTAACCTGAATCTGTACTTTGAAGCAAAAAGGTTCTTCAACACCATCACACCACTGTGTTGTTTCATAATTTCCGTCTGGAATAGCTGATATTTCATCCCGCATTACTTTTTCTGTTCGGTTCTGGACTTCTGTAGTTAAGTTTTCTAGTGTATTTAAATTATATTCATCCATAAAAGAAAGTATGCGATCAGCACCCATCTGATTCGCACTTACCATGGCATGGATGTCACCCATAACCATATTAGGCATTCTTACGTTATTTTCGATAATTTTTATAAGTAAATCATTTAAATTTCCTTGTTCATAAAGCTTTAACGGAGGCAAAAAAAGACCTTCATCAAAGATTTCGCGAGTGGTATGTCTAGCTCTTGTTCCTCCTATATCCGCAACATGTGCACAACTGGCCATTATTGCAATGACATTTCCTTCATGGTTGAAAACAGGTGTCAGAACAGCAACATCGAATAAATGCCCTGCATTTAACCATGGATCATTTGTTGTTAAAACATCCCCAGGTTTTAATTCATCAATAGGGAATTCGTGTAAGATTCCCCTTGCACAGTTGGGTAAGGCAAAATTAAATGCTGGCATCGATTTAGCGGGGTGAGCCAAGACTCTGCCTTTGGGATCTAAAATAGCACATCCATAATCAAGTGCTTCACCAACTACAACAGAAAAAGAAGTTCGCCAAATTGTAATCCAACACTCCTCAGCGATACTTATAACACGCTTCCACATGATTTCCATGTTTATCGGGTCGCTTTTGTATTCCATCTCAATTTACTTTTGCAGATATAAAAAAATATTTACGATATTTTAAATCGGAATTTTTTACAATTTTCATTATTGAGAAACTTCAATAAATTTCTTAAGTGGAAGAGGTTTCAAGGGAACACGAACCGTAAAATCCTCTTTTTGCAATTCTTTGGTGGATATATATCTTGAAAGTATCTTCATTATTGTAGGATAACAGAATCTACCTTGGCATCTTCCCATACCTGTTCTAAGTATATTTTTTAATGACTTTAGATTGCCAGTACTTGGGTCCTTTAAAATCTCTTTAATTGTTTTATAATCTACCTCTTCACATCGACAAATAATTGTTTCTTCGGTAAGAATGTTGAAAAATCCCGATTTAAATTTATAAATTTTATTTAGATGTTTCTTGTACCAATTATAGCTTTTAAGATCTTTAAGCAATTGTTTATGACTAAGATTTGCTTTTTCTTTAGTTAACTTACCTAGTAGGCGAGAAACTTCAATTCCTACAATTTTACCTTCTATGGATGCCATTTTGTCACCACCAATCCCCGTATTATCACCAGCTACAAAAACATTTTTTTCTGATGTTTTGTAGACATTATTAAATTGACTGATCCAACAAAATTGTTCTAAATCAAAGTTGTGTTGACAGCCGGATAAATGAGTTAGGTATGATGAAGGCATGAAACCAAAATTAACTCCAATTAAATCTGTTTGAAGTGTTTTCTTTGTGTGACGTTTAGGGCACCATTGTGAATCAACTTGGGAAATTGTTACTTCCCTTATTTTGTCTTTTCCTTTAGCGTCAACTACCATATGTCCGAAATAAATTGGAATTCCAGCTTTTTTGATTTTTCTCAGACACTTTATTCCTTTAAGCATTATGCTTGGAAACCTTAAAAGCTGCATTCCCCAGGCATACCAATCCAACATGGAAGATGCCTCTACTATTCCTATTACATTTGCTCCATTTTCTATTAGCTGTGAAGCTGAAAGGTACAAGAAAGGGCCCGTTCCTGCGATTATTATCCTGCCTTCAGGAATAACTCCCTGACTTTTGAGCAATATTTGCATACTACCAAGAGTTATAACACCAGGAATAGTCCATCCAGGAAATATAACAGGCATTTCATAAGCACCTGAAGCTATTAGTAAATTTCTGGCTTCAATTAAAGGTATTTCTCTATTGTCAGTAGCTATTATTTTAGAGTTGATTTCAGAATTATTTTGGGCTTGGGATTCTTCTTTTTCGAATATTCCCCATACAGTAGATGAACTGTAAATTTTTATGTTATTATGTATTATACTTTGGTTAAGTTTTTCAAAAGTATCTTCGCTTTGTTTGTCCAAATGCTTTTTTCGATAAATTTCAGGAGGAGTTTGTCGAAATATTTGTCCTCCTATTTGCGGGTTTTCATCAATAATTGTTACTTGTACCCCTAAATTAGCAGCAATTATAGCAGCATTTAAACCTGCAGGTCCTGAGCCTATAATAACAAAATCTTTTTCCAATGGTTTTTTCATAAGAGAGTCTTAACCTTTAAATTTGGCTTGGCTAACGTTTGACAGGCTCTTACTTCAAATCCCTCCTCAATCATCAAGACACATTCACTGCAAACACCCATACCACAATAATATCCTCTTAAATTCTGATCTTTTAGGGTTTTTCTTGTTGCAATTATACCAGAAGTTAAAAGAATTGTAGCTAAAGTCTCACCTGGAAAAGCCGAAAATAATTCTCCATCAACAGTAATTTTGAATGGCTTTCCCCTTACGAAATTATCTATTCTTTTAAACACTGATTTTAATCTCGAATTCAATGAACAAGTGTAACAGATGAATGATCACACAAGTTAATATGGCTTGGTGTTTTCACTAAAATTCCCTTTTCTGAAAAGTGTTTGAGTATATTGATCTACAATTAATCTGTTCAAATTAAATTTGGGGAAAATTTTTAGTTTTGGGAAAGTAATTAATAATCAATCCGTTCATGATTTCATAGAGTCCCAGTTTCCTTGAAGCAAACGCATGAAATCAAAAAGTTTTAGAATCCCCCGTCTTTGTTTAGCTAGATTTAGTTTATTATTAGTGTCTCTCTTTGTTCTCAGGTTGAAAGTTTCAGATGCTATGTTTGCTAATCTTTTTACCTAGAAATTGAGTTACACTTATGAGTTGTATTCAGTTATTTTTTAATCTTAAGTAAGTTCTTGATGTTCATTTTTAACTTTTTTATATAGATTTTGATCCGTTAGTAATTTATGAGCCGTCAACGCCATTGCCTTACCAGCAACATTTACAGCTTTAAATGCTGACTGCCCATTTGACGCTTCTGCCCATTCTGGAGTATGACCTGGAGTACCTTTAGGGACAAAACCTAGTTTAAGAGTCGAGGCAGGTATATGATGACTAACATTACCGAAGTCTGTAGAACCCAGTTCTTTTTCTGCTTCCATCACATTAGGTGCATCAGCTTCTATAGCCGCATCAAGCATCATTTTGTCTAAAGTGGGCAGTAGAATTTTGTTATCATGTTTTCCTAATATGTTTATTTTGACTTCAGCTCCCGTTGCAAGAGCTCCAGCTCTTGCACAATTAAAAACTCTCTCACTAATTTCGTCAAGATAGCCACGGTCTAATGCCCTAACATAATATTCTAAACTAGCATAATCAGGTACAACGTTGGGTCTTGAACCTCCATTTGTTATAACGCCGTGAATCCTAACATCTTGCCGAACGTGCTCTCTGAGATATTCAAGAGCATTCATTGTTAAGATAGCAGCGTCAAGCGCACTTACGCCAAGATGGGGATATTTTGAAGCATGGCTTGTCTTTCCTTTGAATTCAAATTCGAGGGAATCAATCGCGAGTGATTTCCCTCCAGTTGCGGTGCGATCTCCACCATGCATGATGAGGGCAATATCTACATCATCGAATGCACCTGCATCTATCATGATCTGTTTGGTTGGTGGAGGAACTTCTTCTGCAGGTGTACCAATGACTACAACTTGACCTTCTAGTTCTGGCTCAGAATCAATCAATGCAATAGCTGCAGTTAATGCTGATGCTGCAATTAAGTTGTGACCGCATGCATGCCCTAAATTGGGTAATGCATCGTATTCAGCTAAAAATGCAATAGTTGGTTTACCCTTTTCAGGAGTTCCCCTCCGAGCAACAAAAGCCGTCTTAAGATCTCCAATCTTAGTGTCACATTGGAACCCTTTTTCAGATAGGAATGAGACTAATTTTTTTTGGGCCTGGAATTCATTATGACCAAGTTCAGGATTTTCATGCAGAAATTTTGCAATAGGCCAAGTTTCTGACATGAGTGTATCTACTGACGAAAATATTTTATTTTTTTTATCCATAATTTTTCTCTTATTATTTTAAGTTCTCAGGAATTATATCACCATTTTTTAGTACTTGAAGATCATCTACCCAGAAATTGCAATTTCTCATACAAAAATCTATATGTGCTTGAGTAACATTTTCTCCACCTAACCCAACAAAATAATTAGCACCGATTCCAAAAAGAATGTCACCGTAAAAAGATTCTGCGTCCATTCCTCCTCCAGGACCAGGTAGACCAAGTTCAAACCACAAAGCTCTGTGTTCTGTACCCCAACCAATGTGGGCTGGGATGTAGGCTTTTTCATCCTCCCATGCTTCGAAATACTCTCTTAACATAAAAGCATCTAATCCCCCTTCAATACTGACAATTTTACCATTTTCGAAAATACATCGGATTGGTTCTGAAACGTATCTTTCCAAACGCAAAATTACATCACCAATATCAAGGACAAGAATACCCTCAGCTGTTCCTTCGACTGGTGCACATGCGCACTGTCCTGATGGCCAATGATCCCATCGACCAGGTATATCTGAGGCTCCATACTGACCCACCCCTTTTCTACCTGTTTTATCTAAAGTAAGATCAGTTCCTGCTGAAGATGTCATTCTCAATTTCTTCCCTTCTTGAAGAACTTCAGCTCCAGCAAGAGCTCGGCGTTTGACATTTTCCTCTGGTAGAAGTCTTCTTAATATTTCTGGAGGATTATTTACCATCAAAGTACGTGTACCACTTGCTAAAACCTCATTATGAACCTTAGTATATAACCAACCTAATGTTGATAAATCTATTACTATATCAGCGGCCTGCATTGCTTGCATTGGACCATTTTGGGGTATAACATCATCGCTAGCAGCCCTAAGTATCTTCCGGGTTGTCTGTGTAAAAAATGGGACTTGAATTCCAAAAACATCTGCGCCTATATCCATTGCTGCTCCCATAAATGCTGCTGGATAATGAGGGTTAGTTCTAGAATCATAAAAAAGTGCTACTGTTTCATCTGGTTTTACTTTGCAAAACTCTAATTCTTTCTTGAAGAGAGGTACCAACTCTGCTGTCATTCCATAATTGATAGGAAATTCATTTCTAGCCATTTTTAACTCCTTTTCTGTTCATAAAAAAATTATTAATTTTTAGTGATAGGTGTTTTTGAAAACCTATTAGGATCAAAAACTATTGGGACTATATAAGATGAGTCCAAGATTGAGTTTGCTATTTTTCTTGCACCTGCTGCTCCAAGCGCAATCCCCTTATCCCCGAAACCGCAAGCCAAGAAAAAACCTTTAGGATCTTGCAATTCTCCCAAAAAAGGTAATCCATCTGGACTATAAGGTCGTATTCCTGCAAAAACACGAATTATTGATACTCTTGAGAGCATAGGAATAAAATATTCAGCTCGTTTTATTATTGCGTTTATTGCTTCGGGTCTTATTTCAATTTCTTCTTTTCCTTCCTCTCCAGACCTGCCAATTAAACAATTCCCACTAAGTGTTTGTGCAAATACCATATGCACATCATATTTTGAATTATAGTCAATTTTGTTTTCTGGTTTTTTTTTGTTTTGTATATTCGTTTGTTTAAATTTGTTTTTTTTATCAGTACACTCTCCTTTCAGTCGAACTCCTGTTGGAGGAATTGGTTGAGTGACTAAAATATGGCCTCTATTTTTCTTGATTGGCAGGTTACTCCCTACCATTTTCCCAATCAAATCTGCTGAAGGTCCAGCAGCATTAACAACAACTTCGCAATTAATTATCCCTGAAGTATTTTTTATTCCTATTACCTTGCCGTTTTTTACAATTATACCTGTAACTGCTGTATTTGTATAAATTTCGGTTCCAAGGGATTGTGCTGCACGAGCTAAATTATAACACAATAATAGGCTGTTAATTCTTGCACTAGACCGACAATAAGCTGCTCCTGAAATAATATGAGAAACGGAAGGATCAAGCTCTCTCAGATTCTTGGCATCAATATATTCGATATCCAGCCCAGCTTCTTGTTGTTGCTTTACTCGTCTTTGGGCCCAACTAATTTTTTCTTCGAGATCTATCAGCATCAGACTAGCAGTTACTTCAAATTCAAACAATTTACCAAAAGTTTCCTCTAGATTCTTATAAATTTTCAGTGTTTCCATAGCCAAATCCCATTCCGGACCAGGCATCCGGTTGTGAAGAGACAGATTGCTCATTGTCTTACTTGAAGTACCTGATGCAATTACACCTTTTTCTATTAATCCGACTTTCATCCCAGCTTTGGATAGAAATAAAGTCGTAAGAACACCTATAATGCCTCCTCCTATAACTACAACATCATAGTTTTTTCGAGCCATATTAGCTTTAATTTTAGTATCCTTTTTTTAGGTTAACCACTCCTTTTAAGGGTTCCTTACATTCAAACCTTCTCAGGTTTTCAATGAAGTATTTGATCATTTCTTCAGGTTGGCTTGGACCAGAATGATGTGGACATACTATCACATTATCCATATTCCACAAAGGGTTTTCTTTTGGTAAAGGTTCCTCTTCAAAAACATCTAAAACAGCTCCTTTAATGTAACCTTTTTCAAGAGCTGATATAAGTTCTTTTTCTTTGATTAAAGCTCCACGAGCTATATTTATGATATAAGAACTATCAGGCATTGCTTTGAACTCATTTTGACCAAAAAGTCCTTTAGTCTTTGGAGTTAAAGGTAAAGTGATTACAAGAAAATCTAACTGAGGTAGAAATTCATATAATTTTTCAAAAGAATAATAATTGTCTAATTGGTCTAAGTGTTTTTCAGTCCTACCATAACCTAAAACATTCATTCCCACAAGCTTAGCCTTTTTTGCAATGGTTTGTCCTATTTTACCCACACCAGCTATACCCAATGTTTGATCGCAAAGCCAAGAGAGTTTTAATTTTTTCCAAATTTTATTTTTTTGGTTTTCTATAATTAATGGAATTCGTTGGTTTAACGCTAGCATATAGCCTAAAGCAAATTCGGCCATAATCTCTCCAAAACTTGTATTTACGCGAGTAAGAACAATCTTTTTAGGAAAATTTTCTGTATTTGACACAAAACGATCTACCCCAGCCGAAGCTAGTTGAATCCATTTTAAATTATTAGCTTTTTGAATGTAAGATTTTGGGAAATTTGAATTCACAAAAAGGACATCTGCTTCTCGAATATAAGATCTTAGATCTTCTTCATTTTCACAGATTATTACATTGATATTTTCCTTGTTTAATTCTTTAAATTTTGGAATTAGCTCAATGTACTGATCTATATAATCTGGATTGTAGATTAGTATGTTATAATTCAAATTGAAAAAATTTATTTAGTTGTTAAGAGCTATAACGTTTAGCTGAAAAACTTTCTATTGAAATTTCAGGCTTACCTTCGTCTATTATTTGTGCTATAAGTTTACCAATATAAGGTCCAGTGGTGTATCCTCCGAAACAACTTGTAGCTAAAAGAACCTGCTCCTTTCCAGGGATTGGACCAAGAATAGGAAGTTGATCTTCCGTGCGACCATCGAAACCTGACCAAATGCGGTTAGCAGTTGTTTTGAGTAGTTCTGGAACTATTCGGGTAGCTATTTCTATGTTTCCAATAATGCTATCGTACAAAAGCATTTTTTCGTCTTTTTCTACAGACCCTCTTCCTGGCCACCCTCCACCAATAAGAATAGTACCATTCTCAACTTGCTTTATCGTCAAATTACCGTTGACGTGAGTAATCATATGTTCAACTATTCGAGGAAGCTGAGGAGTTACTATCATTTGGTTTATCCTAAGATTAATTGGGAGATATAATCCTAACTGAGTTACTATTTCTTTGGCCCAAACACCTGCTGTAATTACAAGCCAATTGCATTCATATTCACAATTTTTTGTAGTAATAAGAATTTTTTTGTTTTGGTCTTCCTCAATTTGAATTTTTGTGACTGGATTATGTGTAACGATTCTTGCACCATTTTTTTCCGCCTCTTTAGCTATCATCCGCCCAGAAGATAGTGCATCACTATAGCCATCTAAAGGACTATAGTTTGCACCTTTGAGTGTATGGTTTAAATAGGGCGCTAGAGATTTGACTTGATTTGGATTAAGATACTCAATACCCAAATCATGCTTATTCTGTATTTTACGATCTTGATGTAAACGTTCTAATTCGACTTCAGTTTCCGCCACCCTCAAACCTCCAGTCTGTTTCAATCCAAGACCACCAATTTCCGATTCTAGTTCTTCCCAAGTTTTCATACCCTTTATTGCAAGTGGTATTATAGCTTGAGGTTTGTTTTGCATTGATAAACTGCCGGCGTTACGACCGGAAGCTTCTTCACCTATATTTTTTCTATCAAATAATGTTACATCATGATTTAATTTACTTAAAAAAAAAGTGGTGGAAATTCCGATTATCCCAGCTCCAACTATTGCGATCTCTGTTTCCAATTCTTACTAAAAAACTAAAAATTAACTAAAATTTTTGCTGATAAAAATTAATTTCTATAATTCAATTTTGGACATTATAGACTTCAATTTGTTAATTTCTCCCCCATTTAAAGGTAAAATAGGTTTTCTGGGATATCCCCCAGGTCGCCCCATTATATTCATAGCAGCTTTCAATGCAGAAGGAAAAGTTCCTAGACCGTGCACGGCTTCATCCAGTTTAATTAGTTTTTGCTGGAGATTTCTGGCATTTTCTGTATTTCCACTTTTGCTAATTTCATATAGTTCAATTGCAGTTTTACCCATAATTTGTGGTTCTACGCTACTTACAAAGCCATCTGCTCCCATTGCTACACAAGGGAATCCTCTGGTTACTGAATGACCTGCAAAAACAACTATCTTTTCTCCACATAATTCAACGGTCTCAACTACATCAGAGAAACTAGACGAACTCTGTTTTACAGCGACAATGTTATCTATTTCAGTTAGCTTTAAAAGTAAAGCGGGGGAAGTAGTTACACCAACACGTTTTGGAATATTGTAGACAAGTATAGGAAGGTTTACATTGTCTGAAATTTGTTGGTAGTGTTCTATGATCTCAACTTCGTTAGGGAGTATATAAAAAGGTGGAGTTATCATGAGACCATCAACACCCGTATCTTTGGCCCTTTGACTGAGATTTATAACCTGTTCAGTAAGCATGTGAGAAGTTCCAGCAATTACTGGCACTTTACCTGAAGCAGTTTCTACTGCCAAGGAATAAAGTTCTACACGCTCATCATCACTTAATGCCCAAAACTCTCCAGTACATCCCGCTACTATTATTCCGTTAATCCCTTCTCCAATTAGAAGTTCGATATTTCTTTGAAAATCAAGATTATTAATCTGACCATTCTCATTGAATGGAGTTATTACTGCATTAAAATTTCCTTTCCATTGCACATCTTTTTTATTCATATCTACTCCTTTTGTTAAAATGATTAATGATTTTTCAAATAAATTATTATAAAGTAAAAATTTTTCTAAATTTCTAAATTTATTTTTGAAATAAATCTTTTCTTCAAGCGGGTCTTTCTACGTATTTTGTTTCTTCAACTCCTGTTTTTTCTGTAAAAACGTATCCCAGTTTAGTCCCCTCAGGTATTGAGTGACTTCCATTGAGACCACCTGTAAAAGACCAGCAGTATCCTGTCGTTGGCATGGTAACATTTTGAACTAAATCACCATAAGCATCTACGATTTCAATAACTGTTTCTCCCTTTTCAATCTTTTCTCCTGGTTTCTTTTTGGCTAACATAAATCCACCACGTTGAGCGAAAAGCCATCCGAAGAAAACCAGTTCACCATTTATAATATCTACATTTTGTTTTTCAGGATTTCCTTCCAACATATTTATCGTTTTCATAACATTTAATATCCCTCGAGAACCGATTTTGTATATTTCCTCCCATAGATAATTTCCAGCAAGTTCTGCAGTTATTGAGGGTTTACCATGGGAGGCGCATATATCTCTAATACTGGTAGCTTTAGTTCGTGGCCAGTTGACTATTGTTGTTCCATAACCTTGTGCAATTTTTTTGACTCCATTTCTGGTTTTTTCGTCTTTGCACATTTCAAAATCTGTTAAAACAAATGGGATTGAGGGTAGCGGATTTGAATGCATATCTATGACATAATCTGCAATTTCTAAGGCTCCATTTATATAGTAAGCCAATCTCTGAGTTGCGGAAGCCTGTTGCTGGTCTACAGTTGGCATATACCAAGGACCTGATAAATTTACATTGTCTATTGGTGTAGTGTAGGTCCCCAAACGAGTTGAAATAGGGTTTGCTGCAGGAATAGCGATAAGGGCTCCTTTTAGTGCATTAAGATCAATTTGTTTAATTGCATCCCAAAGTGCACCTAAGCCACTGACCTCTGTTCCGTGAACAGCAGTAGTCACCGTGAGCACAGGTCCATCTTCAAGTCCATTAACATTTATTACAGGCACCTTGGCAACAATTCCGTCTCCAATTTCTACACCTCCCAGTGAGCCTTTTTCAATTGTTCCAGGTCTTGCTTTGGTATCACCAATTTCAAATGTATTTTGCATAATATCTCCTTTGATCAGATTTAAGGGTTGTAAAAATAACTTTTTAATGTTTCTTCATTTAATTGGACACCTATTCCGGGCCGATCTGGTATTTCAACATAGCCGTCAACTACTTTGATGCGATCTTGACATACACTTGTTCTTAATGGGGTTTCTAGGGTGCAGTATTCAATATATGGAATAGATGGAATGCAAGATACCAACTGTAGTGTAGCACTCAACAAGATATCACTGCTCCAACAATGAGGAATACATGTAATTCCTTCTTTTGTTGCCAAATCTAAAATTTTCTTTGATTCAGTAAGTCCCCCCACCCTTGCAATATCAGGTTGAATTATGTCGACTTTACCAATTCTAATAAGATCTCTAAAACCATAATACGTTGTTTCTTTTTCCCCAGTCGCAATTGCTATGTCTGTTTTTAAACTTAGTCTTGCGAAACCTTCCAAATCATCTGGTGAAAGTGGTTCTTCAAGGAAAAAAATGTTAAATTCCTCCAATCCTTTTACCATTTGCAAGGCTTTATTCATTTCCATACCATAGCCAACATCTATCATGATATCCATTTCTTTGCCTGTAATACCTCGTATACTAGAAATCAGTTCTAAGTTACTGTCTATGTCATCGCCAAGAGGCCCCCATCCAAGTTTAATTGCTTGAAAACCTTCTTCAACAACTTTATTTACTTCTTTTTTAATTTCTTCTATGGAGTTGGGCATCAACATACTTGCATACGCTTTAACCTTTTGATTATAGCCCCCACCCATCAGCATATAGACTGGCATCTGAGTCACTTTTCCCAAAATATCCCAAAGGGCTATATCAATTCCACTGATAGCATGAATAGTAATACCTCTTCTACCATAGACTGAAGAATTACGATACATATCACGCCAGAGTATTTCTCTTTCCAAAGGATTGCGACCAATCAGGATCTGTTTTAGTCCAATTGCCGATACATGAGACATTGGAGCTTCGATTATAGCTTGAGCTATATAGGGTGATGAATGAACTTCCCCTATACCTATGATGCCTTCATCCGTCAATACCTCTATAACAAGTAGATCTTGGATACCGTCTGCAATAGGTTTAACATTTGGTTGTCTAAGAATAGTTGTCTTTATATCAACAATTTTCATTTTTTAATTAATAATCTAAAATCTTATTCTGATCAATTTTGTTTACAAATATAATTTAACAAATTTCAGCAAAATATTGTTAATTATTTTGTTTTTCAAAAAAATCTTTTTTGGATAATTTTTTGCTTTTTAAAACCATTTCTGCAGTTTTAAGCATTGAAATTATTGGATCAATTACAGGAACTTCTATTGTATCACTTATAGGTTTCAACATGCCACCCCAAATGGTACATGCAAAATAAACTACTTCAGCACCTTCTGAAACAGCTTTTTTTGCTTGTTTAAGTCCACCTTCTCTTATCGATTGGCTGTATTTTTCAAATACTAAATCTAGAAGTTTTTTCCATTCTTTTTTTGATATATGATCATCAATAATATCCTGTTCAATTGGTTCTACATTTGTTAAATAAAATCGTGCAAAATCTCTACGAAAATTGTAGAAAGTAATATTGTCTTCATGCCAAGATATTGGCCTTTTTCTTTTCCCATTGTTAGCAGGACAGATTATTGCTATTTTTTTCCCTAGAAGTCCACCGATATGCAAAGCTGACTTTAAAGGAGCAAATATAGGTAACGATGTTATAATTTGTGCTTCTCTGATTCCTGGATCTGCAGAACAACCAAGCATCACACCGTCATATGTTTTTTTGCTATCATCTATAAGTTTGAACAAATCACTATAATAATAAGGGATTCTTGGTAAGGTTATACTTTTTGTTGTTCCTTGGCAAGGAAGGGAGGCAACATTAACGATAGTATCAGGTTCTTTATAACAATTTAGAAGATTGTAAAAATGTTCATTAAACAATTTTGAGAAATCTTCATGCATTAATGAATAGTCGATGTAAAGCAATTTTGTATTCATTTATAGCTTAGTTTATTACTGAATCAGTTTTGTAATTTGACCAATTCTTACCTTTGGAAAAAGAACTAGCGGCAAAACATTTTGCTTGATGATTTTCATAAAGACTTTCCATGGGAGGATTTTCTTCAAAACAAATTTGTCTAGAGGCTTCGCATCTTTCAGCAAATTGACAACCTGAAGGAAAATTAATCAGGTTAGGTACTCTGCCAGGAATATAGTAAAAACTTTCACTATTTTCTGAATAAAAGCTGGAGGCTAGCAAGCCTTGTGTATATGGATGAAGAGGTCGATTAAATACATTTTGTGTTGGTCCAAATTCTACTATTTGACTTGCATACATTACAGCAGTGTAATCACAAGTCTCAGCAACCACTCCTAAGTCGTGAGTAATGATCAAAGCTGTTGAACCAAAATCAGATACCATTTGGTTGAATAAATCGAGAATTTGCGCCTGAATTGTTACGTCTAAACCAGTAGTGGGCTCGTCAGCTATCAATAACTTTGGTTGGCAACTTAATGCCATAGCAATCATTATCCTCTGGCACATACCTGTGCTCATTTCAAAAGGATAGTTTTCCAATCGTCTTTCGGGATCTGCAATTCCTACTGAATCTAATAATTCAATGGTTTTTTTTCGAGATTCCCTTTTATTTAAATTTTGATGACGTTTTAAGATGAAGAACATTTGGTCTTCAACATTAAATAAAGGATTCAATGCTGAACGGGGATTCTGGAAAATCATTGATATTATTTTTCCACGAATATCTTGCATTTTTGATTCACTCTTAATGAGAAGGTCTTCATTTTCTAAGTAAATTTTACCTGAAATGATTTTACCGGGTTTAGTAATAAGTCCCATAACTGATTTAGCCGTTACTGATTTTCCTGAGCCTGTTTCACCAACTAATCCTGTTATTTTGCCCTCATGTAGGTTCAGATTAACTCCTGACAAAGCATGAACAACTCCATGGAAAGTCTCAAATGTCACATGCAGGTTTTCAATACGTAAAAGCATTTCTTTACTATCTTCTCTTTGGATCAAAAACATCTTGCAGTCCATCCCCCAACATGTTGGCTGATAAAACAAACAAGAAGATAAATAAACCTGGGAAAAAGGCCATCCACCATTCTCCTAATATCATAAATCTCGTACCTTCAGTTATCATCAAACCCCATTCAGGATTTGGCGGTTGTACGCCTAATCCAATAAAACTCAAACTTGCAGCCATTAGAACTGCCCAACCTACATTTAGTGATCCTTGAACGTAAACAGGACCCATACAATTAGGTAGTATGTGGAGAAACATTATTCTAAAGTCTTTATTTCCTGCAGCTCTCGCAGCATCAATGAATTGAGATTGTTTTACTGAAAGTACCAGGCTCCTAACCAAACGCGAATACATAGGAAAATTTACTGCAATCAAAACTATGATAACATTGCGTGTACTAGGTCCTAAAACTGCGGCTATTGCAATAGCAAAAATTATTGTTGGAAACGCCTGGAGGCTATCTAAAATACGCATGATAACATCATCTACCCAACGGCCATAATATCCGCTTATGATGCCAAAAAATAGTCCTATAATGACAGCTCCAATAACACTAAAAAATGCTATATACAAATCAACGCGTGCTCCATAAACTATTCGTGTAAAAATGTCCATACCTAATTCGTTTGTCCCCATCCAATGTGTTGTTGAAGGTGGTAAAAAAGCCGATTTCAGGTCAGTTTTGATTGGATCATAAACGGTGAAAAAGGGGCCTAACAAACCCATTAAAATAATCAAAAGCATGATTATGCCCCCCACTAAACTGAGGGGGTTACGTTTCAACAGGTAAAAAGATAGTTTCAAAAAAGACTTATATTTAAGTAATAAAGAATGAGTAAATAGTGGTTTCTCATCTTCGTGAAGTCGTTTTTCAAATTGCATTTTGTTCTATTCCTTATTATAGATTTAATATTACTAAGTCAAAATTATTTAAATCAAAACTTAATTCTAGGATCGATAAATGTATACAGTATATCTGTTATCAAGAATATAATTACATTTGAAGCCGCAGCAATCATAGCAAGAGCTTGTACAGGTGCGAAATCACCTGCTAAAGCTGCATCAATTGACCAATTTCCGACACCGGGCCAAGCGAAAACTATCTCAATTATTACTGCAGTACCGATCAAATCTCCCCAAATTACAGCTATTTGAGTAATAGGTGGCAATAATGCATTCTTTAAGGCTAACCTATAATAGATTAAACTTTTTTTTAATCCTTGAGATAATGCCGTTTGAACATAATCACTGCTTAAAGCTTCTATCATAGTTGATCTTACCAAACGTGTAAGTTGTCCCATTTTTCTAAAACTCAGCGCAGCAACTGGCAGAATAAGAAACAGAATGACATCTTTAAATGCTTTAAAATCTCCAGCAATCAGAGTGTCAATCAAATAAAAACCTGTGAGTTGATCAAAATTAGTATTTATAGAAAATCTACCTATCGGTGGTGGCAACCAATCTAATTTAAAAAAGAAAATATATATTAGTAATAGAGCGAGCCAGAATCCGGGCATTGCCACACCCATTAACGAAATAATTCTTGCAAGATGATCAACCCAAGTGTCTCTTTTTACAGCAGCTAAAATTCCTAGAGGTAAAGCTATAATTACGCACACAATCAAACTAATAATAATCAGTTCAAAGGTTGCTGGCAGCCTTAATGCAAGATCAACTACAACAGGATTTCTTGTACTCCATGACATCCCCAAATTCCCGTGAAGAATATCATTCATATAGTAATAAAACTGTTTCCAAATTGGTTGGTCAAGATGTAGATCTTTTTTGATTTGTTCTATAAGTTCCTGATCGGCTTCTTGACCAATGAAAAGATGGACAGGATCAGCTGGTATTATATGACCAATAATAAAAGTTATAACTAATACTCCTAAGACAACAGGAATTAGAGCAATCAGTCTCCAAAAAATATATTCAAGCAGATTTATTGTCATCTATATCTTTTTATTTATTATAACACTTGGGATCTCTAAAATTTTAAATCCTTAGTCAATTCTATACCTTTTGATTGCTTCTGGGTTCAACTCTGTGCCCAATCCAGCTTTATCTGGGATATGTAAATATCCATCTTTTGGTTGTAAATTATCTACATACAATTTATCTTCTTGCCTAACTCCTATTTCTTCATGAAAATACTCCACCCAGAGAGTGTTAGGCAATGCACCAACCAAGTGCATGTGGATCTCTTGTTCCCAATGAGGGGCAATTGGAATTCCATTAGCAGTAGCTAATGCAGCTACTTTTAACCATTCAGTGATTCCCCCTAGTACAGTTGCATCGGGCTGGATAATATCAACACCACCGTTTTCAATTAGTTCTCTGAATCCAAAGACAGTATATTCCAATTCTCCAGAAGCAACTGGAATATCTAAAGCTTCAGCAACCTTTTTACTTCCACTTAGATTGTCTGGGTGAACTGGTTCTTCAAAAAAATAAGCGTCTAATTCTTCAAGAACCCTCCCAATTTTGATTGCCGTATAAGAGTCATAACTATTGTTGGCGTCTATTAATAGAATTCTATCAGGTCCAATTGTCTCTCGTGCAGTCTTAACTCTTTCAATATCTTCTTTGACACTTAATGCACCGATCTTCATTTTCATAGCCCAGTGTCCTTTATCCACATACATAGCCATTTCTTCAGCTAATCCTTCAAGGCCTTTGTTTTTATAATAATAGCCACCACTCGCATAACAAGGTACAATTGATCTATATCCACCTAGCAATCTATATATAGGCATTTCTAATGCTTTTCCTTTCAGATCCCAAAGTGCAATATCAACTGCACTAATAGCCCGGATAGCAGAACCTTTTCGGTCTCGGTACATTTCTCGATACATGCTGTCCCAGATTTTCTCATATGCGAAAAGATCTTGACCTATGACTAAATCTTTAAGTTTTCTGTCTATGATTGATGCTACCGAAATTGGGTCTCCAATAGGCACACAACTTTCCCCAATTAAACCAATATCAGTAAAAATTTGAACGATAGTGAATTCTCTTTTGTCAACTAAACGTGTGCCAAATTCAATAGGATTTTCCAGATTTATTACAAGAGGTATTGTTTTTAAATTAGTGATTTTGATTTTCATGAAATTTTACCTTTTAATTTAATCATTAGGAATTGAATAAATTTGATTTTAATTTATTAAATGACATGCCACAGTTTGGTCTTCGGAATTTAAGACTGGTTTAATTTCTGGTTTAATTTCTTTACAGATCGGTGTGACTTCTGGGCAACGTGTACTAAAAAGGCAACCTCTAGGCAAGTTTATAGGACTGGGTAACTCACCAACTAATTTCAGACGATTTTTATTTCTATTCACTTCCATTGTCGGGATAGCCGATAATAATGCCTTAGTGTAAGGATGAAGTGGAGAACTGAACAACTTCTTTGTAGGACCTGTTTCCATAATAGAGCCTAGATACATAACTGCGGTTTCTTTACAAACCTGTTTAACATTACTCAAATCATGAGAGATCAATAAATATGTTGTTCCAAAATGTTCTTGCAATTCTAAAAGGAGTTCAAGTATTCGACCTTTAACAGAAATATCTAAAGCTGAAGTCGGTTCATCGAGTACAACCAAATCTGGGTTTGTAATAATCGCTCTGGCTACACTAACACGTTGTTGTTGACCTGTACTAAGTTGGTGAGGGTATCGATCTAAATGTTCTGGTTGGAGGCCAACTAGTTCCATGATTTGCAAAAGTTTTATTTTTTTTTCAGAATTAGAAAAGTTTGTAAAAAGTTTTAGAGGTTCAATTATTGTTTGCTTTACGGTAAAGCGGGGATTGAGTGAATCTGCAGGATCTTGAAAAGCAATCTGTATTTTTTTACGGTATGGTCGAAATTGGACTGGACTCAAAGAACCGATTTCAGCTTGGTTGAAAAAAATTTTTCCTGATGTAAGTGTGTCTAAGTGAACTATACACCTTGCAGCAGTTGTCTTACCGCAACCACTCTCTCCGACTAGACCAAAAATTGAACCACGTTTAACTTCAAATGATATATCGTTAACTGCCTTAATTTCATCATTTTTGAAAAATGATTTTTTTTTGTAAAAAACTTTTTTCAAATTTTCTATTCTTAGAATAGGTCCGTTTTTTTCATCCATAAATTTATTATACAACCAAAGAGAAAAAAATAATATAATTTTAATATATTAAAACGATAATTTAAATCCTTATATTACATAATTATTTATAAAAACATAATATTAAATTCGAAAATGATGTTTTATTCAAGTTTTTTTGTTAGTTCATGAATGATTTGAGAGTTTGAATTGAATTGGATTTCAGATTATCCCGTCAGGTTCTTTGGTTAATATAAAACATAATCCTCCTAATATAGTAATTATACTTATTACAAAAAATGCAGTCGAATAGTTGCCATATAAATCAAATAATAATCCACAAATCATAGGTCCTCCCAGAAAGCCAAACATGACAATTAAAGACGAAAAACCAAGAATTTTTCCATAAGATTTGATGCCAAAATATTCAGCACGCAAAGAAACAATTTGTGGAATTCGTATTCCAAAGGCTAATCCATGAAGAATACAAAATAAAAAAATAATAGAGAGCTCTTCAGCGTAAGCAAGTAAAAGGATCCCCATACCATTAGAAAACATACAAAAAATACATATCCAACGTTTATCAAACCGATCTCCAAGATAACCACCAACAAGTAGTCCCAGCAACTGAAAAATACCTACAGTTGAATAAATTATACTAGCAGTAGTCAATCCTAGTCCAAGAACTAAAGTCAGATGAGGAATAAGATGAACCACAACTGCAGAAACACTTAATAGTGAGATAGCATGTCCTAAAGAAATTAACCAGAAAGCAGAAGTTTTAAGGGATTCATTCAAGGTTAAAAAATTCTCGATTTTCTCATTAGATGTGACTACTGAATTTTTTGAAAAATTGAAAACTCCGTCAACCTTTTCTTCGATGTCTTCTGGTTTATGTTTCACCCATTGAACCAAAGGTATTCCTAAGAAAATAAGTATAAGTCCAGAAATAAATGACATAAAACGCCATCCTTGGTATTCTATGCCAAAAGCAATTATGGGAACACAAAGGCCACAAACTGCAGGGCCACTTTGAGCTAAGGCTACCGCTTTAGCACGATGTTGATTAAACCAATGTACGATTGAAACCATAAAAGTTTGATGACCACCCAGACTGAGACCCAAAGACATAACAAATATTATAATATAGAACGAAAGTAGAGTTTGAATCTGTGATAAAATTAAAAATCCTAAACCAAATATAACTAGTCCAAATGTAAGAATAAGGCGAGGACCATACTTGTCAACAAGCCAACCCTGTAATGGACCAAGGAGACCACTTACGATTTTAATCAGTGCGAATGCTCCTGAAATTATTGTCATGCTCCACCCAAATTCGCTTTGAAAAATTACTGCGTATACACCGAATGCCTGAACCCACAATAAGTTCCCCAAAAACTGAATAAGGGATGAAATTACTACAATCCACCAACCAAAAAATATATATCCTCTAGGCTTGAAGATAGAATTTAGGTTTGAAATAATAAATGATTTCATTTTTTGGAAAAATTAAACGAAAATATTTATGTGTAACATGTTTGTTAAATATAACTGAAATATTATACAACCAACTTATGAAAAAGAAATATAATGAGCAATTTAATTGAATCTAATTATTCTATACAGTTAGAAGCACCTGAAATTTCAGCTTATAAGCATGGAAACACAGGAATAGATTATGTCCATCAGTTTGATTCAGGTAAAAATGGGCCACATGTAATGATAAGTGCAGTTGTACATGGCAATGAATTATGTGGAGCGGTTGCACTAGATCATTTGTTTAGGAATGAAGTTAGGCCAATTAAAGGGAAACTTTCTTTGGCTTTCATGAATTACATTGCTTTTCAAAGGTTTAATCCGGAAAAACCTAAGGAATCTCGTTTTGTTGAAGAGGATTTCAATCGACTTTGGACTAAAGAGGTCCTTAATGGTGAAAGAGACAGTCTAGAATTACGTAGAGCAAGAGAAATTCGTCCACATTTGGAAAAAGTTGATTTCCTTTTAGACATTCATTCAATGCAAACTAATAAAATTCCATTAGTGTTGTCAGGTCCGCTCAAAAAAGGGAGAAGTTTTGCCAAAAATCTTGGTATTTCAGAAATAGTTGTAACTGATTCCGGTCACAAAGCCGGGAGAAGAATGCGTGATTACAACGGTTTTTCAAATCCATCTAGTAAAAAAAATGCTCTTCTGATCGAATGTGGCCAGCATTGGCAAAAAGAAAGTGCTATGCTAGCTATTGCTTCCTCATGGAGATTTCTTTGGAAAACAGGCTTGATTGCAGAAGAAAAAGCAGATCAGTTTCAGACAAACAACAAATTGCCTGAAAAACAACGCTTTATCGAAGTAAATAGTCTGTACACGATCAAGACCGAATCTTTCCGTTTTGTTAAAAATTTCGTTGGATTAGAAATTATAGAAAAGGCCGGAACCATAATTGGACATGATGGAGATGAAGTGATTAAAACACCTCATGATGATTGTATCTTGATTATGCCCACAAATAGAAAAACTATTGGAAATTCAGCTGTTCGGTTTGGAAAATATTTTGAACATTATGAATAATTAATTTTGCTACTTAGGAATTTTGGAGTTCAAATTGGTTTTTTCAAAGTATGTAATTTGCGGGATATCATAAAGATGCTCTTTTAAAGTATTTACAAAATCATTCCTATCATTGAGACTACGTTATTTGAGTGTCTTTTATATAACTGATCTGCAACTTTGTATACAAAGATGTAAAGAGCATGTGCAATTTCAGAGATGAAACTGGTTCGATAAAAGGCCGACCTCCTATATACAGGAGTCTAGTTGAGAGTAATTTGCTAACCGCTTCAAATGAATGATTTCCAAAGAAAAAGTGCATCCAGAAAATTACCAATTTAGTCGGCTCAGACAGGTTTAAATTGCTCTCGCAATTTTCTTGGTGATGACGATGCCTTAAAATAATCAGCAGACTTTTGAAATATAAGACAAAAGGAGTTAGTACATTTCCCTTTTTCAGGAAGACTTTATTCTGTAAAGACTATCAGCAAAAAAATGTGTGCTAAGGAAACCTGGCCAAGCCTGTGTTAGATTTCCTGCTTATCAAAATAACCTGCATCGAAATTGCTTAAACTCAGAATGGCAGGTAGAACTAATGTTATGTCTGGGACTCCCAGGCCGTTCTTGGGGCGCAGCCATTAAAAAAAGACACATTCGGAATAGTTAAACTTTTGCCCAAGATGTCTAGGCAATGTCCAATCCGGATCTTCGCCAATGACTTACGGATCTTTCTAAACAGTATCAAAACCAGCTACATCCACCCATGCCATCATTGACTAAAAAACGGTTGGGATGAGGTAAATGATCAATGATTGAGAGCAGTTTTTCTAAATAAAACGAAATTCTCTATATTAAGGCGCTCACACAAAAAAAACAAAATGCCAGATTTTTATTCCAGCATTTTGCTTATATATATAGTATTGATATTTGAATAAGATGTGGCATTGAAGTTAAAAAAACTATTCAACTTTATCCACAAGCCAAAAGTGATGTAACTCTGTATTTTGAGGGATATAGCCTATAATATTCTTTCTCATAGCCAGTTGAAAATTAGGCTGTGCAATCCATATCCATGCAGCATCTTCAACTATTATTTCCTGAGCTGCATCAGTTAAGCGTGCTCGTTTAGCATCATCTAATTCGAGCATAGCTTCGTTTATTTTAGGATCAACTGATTTGTTGGAATAACCTGTTGGATTGGCAGAAGATTCGGATTGATAATTGATTAGCAAGCCGTATTCAGGTGTCCGAATCCAAGCAAGTGATTCTCGAACAAAGAAAGCAAGTGAATTTTTTCTAATACCGGTTTCAAATTGTCCTACAGGAAGTTGCTGCAATTTGAGATTAACTCCAATCTTTTTCAAATTTTCAGCAAAAAGAATAGCTATCTGTTTATGCTGAGGGTAGCCAACTTCATAAGTCAATGTCAGTTCTAGACCATTGCCTAGACCAGATTTATCTAGATGCTTTTTAGCTTTTTCGATATCAGTAGTGTAATGCCTTTTGGTCAGTGCTCCTGGGACCGTTGTAGGAATCGGTCCATTGAGAGGCTGAGCTTCTCCTTGGTATAAGGAATCGATAATGTCATCATATGGGAATGCATATGATAAGGCATATCGCAGATCTTTATTCCCAAATGGTTCTTGATCAAAATTCATTCCTATGAACAAAATATTGGTGCTTGGAGCACTTAATATCTTGAGGTTAGGATCATTACGAAGTGAATTGGTCTCTCTTCTTGGAAGGTTTAACGCAACGTCGATTTCACCCCTTTTTAGAAGTAAAACACGTGAAGAAAGATCTGGAATGACTTTAAAAATAATTTTATCCATTGGAGGTCTAGGTCCCCAGTACTTATCAAAACGATTCAGGACCATTTCTACACCTGGACTCCACTTCTCTATTTTGTAAGGTCCTGCGCCAGCATCGTTTTTTGCAGCAAATTTCTTCGACCATGGATCATCACTAGTGGCATTTTTTAACATTAATTTGCTGTCGAAGTAAACACGTTGTGCCCAAAGGTCAAAGTATAAAGGCATTGCTCTTTTAACCTCAACATCCATAGTGTAATCATCTACAATCTTGATTTTTTCATCAAGGAATTCAGACTTATACATTGAGCCTAAGAATCTATGGAGATAGTCCCTTTTGAATGCGGCTCTCCTTTGTAATGCATATTTAAAATCATGGGCTGTAATAGGATTACCACTATGATGAACTTGACCTGGTCTGACATGGAATCGTTGAAAAGTTTTACCTCCTTTTTCAGTAGTCTCCCAAGCCCATATAACACCAGGATCAAATTTTTGACTGGAAACAAGTGCCCCACTTACACTAGCTTTAGGCGCCCAAGACATCCACTGCCAATCATAAATTTGAATTAAAGCATTCTTAGCAGGTCCTACAGACTGTTGGTTATCAATGACTGCTATATCACCTGCTTGTCCAATTACTAAGACTTTTTCTTTAGCATTAATTTGGTTGGGCCAAACGTTAGCTAAAATAACCATTGTTAACGAAAGACAAAAACAATATAGATAGTTTCTTTTATTCTGCATGACTTCCTTTCATTTCTACAAAATTTATGGAAAATATCTAACATTCCAGTAGGAAAATCAGATAAGATAAAAAATATACATCCTTTATTCCATAATAAATGTTTTTTGTCAAGTTTTTTTTAAATTTATCTAAATTATGTTGATTTACCACCAAATTTTACCACCAAAAAACACAGGGAGCAAAGGAATAGATTGGAAAAACTTCGAAAGTTTAAATTACTAAAACCCAGTGTTTGCAAGGGTTTAATGCTTATTCATGGAATAATTTGGGATAGAATAGTAGTGTGGTGGAGGTGGCGGGAGTCGAACCTGCCCCACCAAATTGTCTATAACTACTTAATATTATAAGATATAATTAGAATGCTAAAAACACTAATGGGACAGGTGTAATGGGACAGGTTTTCAATAATTATAACTATCAGAATATTAAAACAATGCATTATTTCTATAATTTCAGTTGTTTTGAATGGCAAAATTCTTAAATTTAGATTCATTGAAG
>Ga0115002_10002010_pt1 | contig 27037 bp, 27 predicted proteins | sample ArcticOcean_MG_C_8_FD_89576 | JGI IMG/M metagenome (GOLD analysis project Ga0115002, IMG submission 89576) | Marine microbial communities from western Arctic Ocean - ArcticOcean_MG_CB11_86 | ecosystem: Environmental > Aquatic > Marine > Oceanic | place: Arctic Ocean: Canada Basin | collected... | reverse complement strand
TACACAGGCATTGATGAAACAGAGGGCTCGGTAAGGGTCCATGGGCTCGGTTACTTGATTCGAGAACTCAATTATGGAGACTCTTTGCTGATTGTTGACGATGTTTTCGATAGCGGCCGAAGTATCGATGCGATTATCACGACACTTCAACAACGTACACGGCGAAATATGCCAGGCAATGTGCGAGTGGCAACTCCATGGTACAAGCCAGGGAAAAACAAGACTGATCGTGCACCCGATTTTTATATACACCAAACCGAGGCCTGGTTGGTGTTTCCTCATGAACTTCAGGGCCTCACGCCGACGGAGGTCGCCGAGGGAAAACCCGGCATTGCTGATATCGTTTCCCGATGCGGGAGCTAGAAGAAGGTTTGTTTAGCTGTTCTAGGTCACTTCGGAAAGCTTACGGTTACCTCAACCCCGTTGGCATCACCGCGGTCTTTCGCGGTAACCGTTGCCCCATGGAACTCAGCGATTTCGCGAACAATATATAAGCCCAGACCGAGATGTGAGTGGCGTGCATCGGTTGAACTGGAGACCATGGGGTCAAAGACGCGTTCACTGAGTTCCTTCGGCAGGGATGGCCCGTCGTTGATAACTGAAAGTTGAATGATATTTGGAAGCTCATTGACTCGCACGATAATTGCGCTCCGTTCACGGCCGAACTGAACTGCATTGTCGATCAATTTATCCAGCAGCTGGGCTATACGGTCAGGCGTACCATGGATGAGTGCTGGAGAGGTCGGTACGTGGTTTAGGAATGCGCGTGAGGGGTTGCTCAATTGGTACCCATCGACGCAACCTGTAACCAGCTCGACTAAGTTGAAGCGTTCTTCATCGGATTGTTCATTGCGTAAAGCTTCTTTCAGGTTAGCAGCTTCAGTAAGGCTGGTCAGGATTGTGCGTAAACGAAAAATCCCGCTGCGAGCACGGTTTAAGTACTTGTCGTCGACGAGATTTCGATGCTGATACTCTAGGTAGTCCAGAGAAGAAGCCACAACATTCAAAGGATTGTTCATTTCGTGGGCTAACGTGTCAGGCAGTTTTTCTAGATAGCGGGTGTACTGGCCGAGGTTTTGAAGCATCGAAGAGATACTACGTGTCAGGTTGCCTAACTCGTCACCGGCACGGGTTCCGGAGCGAATGTAATCCTGCAATAGGCGGCCATCTGTCGTCGTGGCTTGCTCCGTCTCTCGCTGCAGTCGGGTCACGCGATACGTTAAGCGAGTGGCAAATACACCGATGGCAATAGCCAAGAATAAAAATACACTGAGGAAGAGAATGACGAAACGACTTAAAGTCGCGTGTTTTATGGTCGCCACGCGATTTCCGCTTTGTTTGATCAAAACAGAGCCTATAATTTTGTCTTCTGCCCAGATCGGTTGCGCGGCGGCGATAACTTTGGCGCCCCCATGACGTCTCAATTCACTGACGCTCTTACCTTCGCGCATTGAATGCTGAAGCAATGGTTCATCCAGCCGATTAAGAGCTGTAACTGAATCGAGATCATCAGTTGCTGGAATCCTAAGTAGCCAGTCCATTACGTCCAAGGTTAGAGCCGATACTTGATCGAGCAGGGCCATGTCAGGTCTATCGGCGGCTGCTGGTTTGTACCCTTCAGGGAAGATAGAGCCTAATTGTGCTCGAACTCGATATTCCTTATCCCAGATGGTGATGTTAGCGGCCCGCAAATGTAGTGGTCGAATCAACTCTGCGAGTTTGGGGGTCGTTAGATGCACCTGACCCACATGTTCGCTACCGACGGGAGAGGTGCTGATTTTCGTGCGGATTTCTCTCGACATTTGATCATCTACGTCAATGACTTCAAAAAATAAGCGGGCCGACTTACCTATAAAGTCTTCCGGAATTCTTATACGGACCGTATAACCGGTCTTCTCGCGTTTGAATTCAGCAGCGACAATAGTCAAAGAATCTCCCGTGAGCGGCGTTCGCCAATCAGGCTCCATGCTGTACATGCTCATACGTCCTTCTTTTTTTCTCGAAAGCAAAAGGTAACGATCAGGTGATTGGCCCGGGGACTCTAGGGTTAGACGGACCTGGTCGCTGTGGTCAAGTTTCAAGCGATCCGGATCTCGGTAAATAACGATATCGTCGACAACATCGAATAGGGCATAAAAGTACTCATCACTGATGCCAACCGCATGTCGCACCCAAAAGGACTCTGGAGAGAATTCGGTTCCACACTCGTATGAACCACTGCCCGTGTAATCAGCTAATGGCCCAAGGAGTTCGGCCCACTGTGTTCCAGAAGCTTCAAATGGCAATGACTCTTTCAATTCAGTGGGAATCGGGTGGTAGGCGAGGCCGACGACTTCAGGGACACCGACCAACCCTGAAAATAAATCCTGTCGGCCGCTAAGAAGACTCGCAATCCCTTCGGCAGTCAGTTCAAGGGCCTGGCGTTGACCTTCCAGGAGAAACGATTCCATTTCTCGAACTGATTTGTATCCCATCCATGGAATGGTCAAAAGGGCTAGTATCAGAAGCAGTAACTTTGTTCGAATGCGCAGAGCGGGGCGTTGTCGCGAGCGCTGTCGATCGGCGTGAGGAGCGTAGGAGGGAGTCCTCTGCAGTTCGGGCGAGGGCAGGGAAGAGGGTGGGCGAGTAGGGCTCGTTAGTCCTGGGCCCATTTGTACCCCGTTCCGTGCACAGTTTGAATGTGATTAAAACCGGTGTCGATTTCTCGAAATTTGCTTCTGATGCGACGGATGTATCCATTAATAGTGTTCTTTTCAACCAACCCTTGTCGAGTGACGTCGATGAGGGCGTCGTAGGTTTTTACGTGTCCGGGCCGACGGGCGAGTGATTCGACGATCTGAAACTCGGTCAGGGTAAAGTTCAGACGTTGCCCTTGCCAACGAATTGACATGCTGTTTTCATCGATTTCGAGTTCGTTGATGGTAAGGACAGTTGCATTGAGTTCGGGGCTTTGTAGGTGGGTTGCGATACTGAGTAGCGCGTGCACACGGGCTACCAGAAATTCAAGACTCACAGGCTTGGTGATGTAATCCCACGCCATCATGCGTTGCGAGGAGATTCGATCGACGTCGCTATCTCGGGCCGTTATGAAAATGACCGGCACGGTCTGACTCTGGTTTCTCAATTCCATGCATAGATCAAAGCCCCCGTCCATGTCTTGGCCCAACATAATGTCCAAGATGGCTAGGTCAGGCAGTGTTGTTCGAAAGGCCAATTGAGCCGAAGATTTATCGGCATAGGCGTTGACGGCGTAGCCGTTAGCCATCAGGACATCGACGTAAGTGTCCCGCTGATCCGCATCATCTTCGACGACAGCAATGGTGGTCGCCATGGGCGGTTATCGGAGCAAAAACGACATTGTGGAATCCAATGCTGCAACGCCGCGTGAACCCGTTAGTGTGGGTTCAGCTAAGGGCGGTTGGACCACCTGAACTGTTGTCGCTGCCGGGGCGTACCGGACGGGTAGCGCCGGGTCGTAGGCGAGTGGTTCTAGCGCCGCGATCGCCGGCGGCGGCCTGCTTGTCGTGCTCCATATCGATGGACCCTTTAAATTGGCAACCATCCTCAAGAACCACCCTAGGCGCTCGAATGTCACCCGAGACCTGGCCCGTCGGACTGATAATGACCTGTTCAGTACCGCGGAGTTCTCCTTTGACTTCGCCATCGACACGAATAATGCGTGCGCTGATATTGGCGGTCAGGCGGCCGTTTTCGCTGATGACGAGGTTGTTGTCCTTGAGATTAACCGTGCCTTCGATGACCCCCTCGACCACCAGGTTCTCCTCGCCAGTGACGTCTCCGTTGATCGTAATGGATGGGCCGATCGAGGCAGACGGGCCTATACGCGTGTCTTTTCGGTTCGATTCGGTAGGTTTAGACACCTCTGTCGGGGTGGCATCGTTGTTTTTGTCAACCATGGTGGTGGCTCCTTTTAAGGCGAATTCGTTAAATAAACGGCTCAATGGTCTGGGGGCATTGTGTTTCAAGGGGGCGGGGGCGTCAATCACCGCTGTTGAGGGCATCGGCTAGACGTTATGTAGACGACTTTACATAATATACATTATACGAATAACGAGCGCTCCCCAACAACATTAGGTGCCTCTTGCCGCTAGCAAGGTTTCTTCGTGAAGGTCCCGTTTGGCGCCGCGGAACAGATTAAAGAAGTTACGCGTCGTAACATCAGCAAGATGCGCCACCTCTACACCCCGCAGCTCGCTAATGAAAACCGCCGTGTGATAAACATACCCGGGCTCGTTTCTTTTTCCTCGGTGGGGTACGGGTGTCAGATACGGCGAGTCAGTTTCGATTAGCAGTCGGTCCTCCGGAACGTATTTCGCGACCGCTTGAATGGCTGTGGCATTCTTGAAGGTCACGATACCCGACAAGGAGATATAGAACCCCAACTCGAGCGCGGCTCGCGCGACCGTAATGTCCTCGGTAAAGCAATGCATTACTCCACCGGCTTCCCTTGCTGTTTCTTCACGTAGAACGTGCAAGGTATCCTCGGCCGCACTTCTGGTGTGAATGATTAAGGGCTTATTTAACTCCCGGGCGACCTGGACATGCATCCTGAAGCGATCCCGTTGCCAGTTTAAGTCCCCCTCAGAACGGAAATAATCCAGCCCCGTCTCTCCGATGGCAACTACTTCGCCTTCACTGCCCGCTTCGGACACCCATTGCCGCTCCCTTTCACTGTCCATCGACACACTATTGGGATGAATGCCTGCGCTCGCAAACAAATAACTCCTGCTTTTAACCAGTAGCAACAATGATTCAAAACTGGAGGCCTCTACTGAGACCACTAGGCAATACGCGACCTTGTTTTCAACCGTGCGCTTGAGGACTTCATTGCGGTCAACATCGAACTCATTAAAATCGATGTGGCAATGTGAATCAACGAGGATCACTTGGCCATCATTCCTTCCACTAGCCTGCACGCCGTGTCGTTTCAGACCTTCCGCTTACATCGAGTGGGTGGTGCGATCGCTGTTCGACGTGCCCGTAAGCAGTGCCTCTATTCTTTTTCGTACCGGTTCGCCGTCCGGCGAATTAAAATGAATCCCCACGCCTGCCGTCCGTCCAGATTGCGCGCCTACCGGTGTGATCCAGGCGACTGTACCGGGGACCGCGTGTTGATCGTTATCAGGCAACTTAAGGATCAAGAAGACCGGGTCTCCCACTGTATACGACGCATCTGTTGGTACAAATATGCCTCCATTGGCCAAAAACGGCATGTAGGATAAGTACAAGGACTTGTCGTCGCTAATCGCAACAGTCATAACCTTCGGTCTCGCGGTCTTGACCGCCCCGGCGCCATTCCCGGCAGATGTTGTATGTGCCATACGTGTCGCTCAATCCTGTCTGAGTGATGGTCTCACGGGCCCTATTCTAGCGCCGTAAGGAGGTGTTCCACAAAAAGTGTTTCGTCGACTGTTCCCGGGGTCGCGGTTAGAAACCGTCCGATCGCCCGGTAGGCCCAGAAATCCCGGGCTGACGAACGCCTAACCTCTTCGAATCCCCTATCCTTGAGCGACATTAGCTGAAAATGTATCCTGCGACAGATTGCCTGTTGAACCCGCGGCAAGAGAAGACGAAGTTGCTCGCCATCGAAGCTGGTTAGCATTTCGCCCTCAATATCCCCCCCGGGCTTGATAGCGCGTATCCATTCCATCCCCTCTCCACTGCTCGCGTCCGCTTTTGCTTCCGATAGGATTATCGTCTCTGCGACCTCTGGACAGTTCAACCCAATTGTCATTGCTCGATCGAGCATTGTTTGAGTTGATGATTTAAGGCCCGCCAGGTGTTTCCGAAGCACTGCAACGGGTGGAGCGGATAGCGGTACGACCATGCACCGACTACGGATGGTCGCTGCAATTCGGGCAGGCATTCGGCACGCCATCAGAAAGAACGTATTGTCCGTCGGTTCTTCTAATGCCTTTAACAGGGCGTTAGCGGCGTTTGGGTTCATATCATCTGCCGTCATAACCAATACCACTTTTGAACCCGGGCCGTGCGCCGTAGAGGCGAGCGCCCCCGTGAGGGTGCGAATCTGATCGACTGTGATGATACGCCCGCTCACGCCGCGTCCGATACCTGCAAGATACCGCTCCCCTGCTTTGATTGGCGAATCATCATAAGTATCGAGGAGGGGGCGAGTCGTCAATACATGAAAGTCAGGGTGATGGCCTACCAAAAACTGACTGCATTGTTTGCATTTTCCGCAACCCTGTGGCTCATGAGTGCACAACAAAGCGCGCGCCAGGTGGTTTGCAAAACGAAGTTTTCCAGCACCTCGCCCGCCAACCAGCAACAATCCCGGCGGTAATCGCTCTGGTTGCGATACGATGGTGTTAAATGCCGCGACGTGCCAGGGAAACAGCGGCTTCACAGGTTCGAGCCCTCCAACAGTTGGCCGAGTTTTTTCCCCATTTCGTTTTGAATGGTCTCGATGGGAAGCGTGCCATCCATGCAAAGAATCCTTGACTCCGTCTTACTACGCGCCAAATAAGCTAACCGAACTCGCTGCTTAAATTCCAGATCCAGACTTTCGAAGCGGTCCCGACTTCGATCCAACCCACGGCGTCGCCGTAGGCCAATTTCTACCGGCAGGTCTAACAAAAACGTTAGATCAGGACTGAGGCCCCCTTGGGTCATGTGCTCAAGCACCTCAATATGTCGTGAATCGATCCCCCTGCCCCCACCCTGGTAGGCGTAGGTTGCATCCGTGAAGCGATCACACAGCACCCAGGTCCCTGCGACTATAGCGGGCCTAATAATCTTCTGGACATGCTCCGCCCGTGCGGCAAACATCATCAACAGTTCCGTGAGCGGTTCGATAGGTTCAGTAGCATCGAGCAGGATCGAACGCAACTGTTCCCCCGCATTGGTTCCACCCGGTTCCCGGGTGACTAGGACCGTAATGTTTTGTTTCACTAAATAGTCAGAGAGATACTCGAGGTGGGTCGTCTTACCCGCACCATCAACTCCTTCAAGCGAAATAAATTTCCCAATCACGTCTTTCACTCTGGCTTGCTCGAGGACTGTCGCAGTTTTATTTGACGATAGGCTAAAACGGCTTTTTGGTGTTCCCGGTATGTCGCTGAGAATTGATGCTCTCCGTTACCGCGGGCAACAAAATACAAAAATTTCGTCTCAGTAGGTTGCGTCGCCGCTGTCAGAGCAGCCCTGCCTGGATTAGATATCGGGCTCGGTGGTAAACCTTTGCGGGTATATGTATTGTAAGGGGTATCAGATGCCAGGTGCCTCCGCGTTAACTGGCCCTTAAATCCCGAGCCCAATCCATAAGCGACTGTCGGGTCGGCCTGTAAACGCATTCCGCGAGCTAACCGTGCGGTAAAGACACCTGCGATTAACGGCATCTCGAAATCAAGGGCGGCTTCCTTTTCAACGATCGATGCCAAGATTAATGCGTCATAGGCGCTATTTAAAGGGAGAGTTGAATTCCTAACCGACCAGGCGTCAGCCAGCATCTGCTGCATTCGATGGTGAGCCCGTTGCAGTATTGATATGTCCGTATCGCCGTGGTTGTAATGATAGGTGTCGGGGAAAAACCAGCCTTCCGATCGATGTTGAGCAATCGCAAGAATTTTACGCAAATGGGCATCATCAATCTTAGGGAGTAATCGGATCAATGCAGGGGCAAGACCCAAGGCGTTTCGCATGCTCGCTGTTGTCCATCCCTCGAACAAAGTCACCTGGTACGTGACCACCTCTCCCCGTGTGAGCTGACCAAGTATGGCGTGTAATGTAGTGGGTTCTTGAAATCGATAGTCACCCGCCTTGATCTTACCCAATTGGCCCATGGCCCCGGCCCAGGCGACGAAAGTCCATCGTCGTTCGATAACCTTACGGTCGGTAAGTTTCGTGGCAAATGCGGACAGCCCACTGCCTACGTCAATACGGTAAACGTCGGCACCAGGTCGAATTAAGCGATGCACATCCGAATAAATGAAGGAAAAGACCGCCACAAATACAATCATGATGACGACCGCACCGGTTGCTAGGCGAACCCACCACCGATTGGTTGCGGATTTCACTGCAAGCGTCGAAACACCAGGCTACCGTTCGTGCCACCAAATCCAAATGAGTTAGATATTGCCGCTTCGATCGAAACGTCTCGTGCAGCATGGGGGACGTAATCGAGGTCACATTCAGGATCGACGCTGTCCAAATTAATCGTCGGAGGAATAATTTGATGATGCAGGGACAGGATGGTCGATATCGCTTCGACACCGCCAGCGGCGCCAAGCAAATGACCGATCATTGACTTGTTCGAACTGATCATCATGTCGTGGGCGTGATCGCCGAAAGCCAACTTGATCGCCTTGGTCTCCGCGATGTCGCCAAGCGGCGTGGAAGTGCCATGGGCGTTAACGTAGCTAATAGATTCCAAAGGGATACCCGCGTCGCGCACCGCGTTCACCATACACTGTGCTGCTCCATCACCATCGGGCAACGGCTGTGTCATATGGTTAGCGTCTGCGTTGAGTCCAAAACCCGCCAACTCTGCGTAGATACGGGCGTCTCTTTGTCGTGCGTGTTCGAACTCCTCCAACAATACGACGCCTGCTCCTTCACCAATCACAAACCCATCGCGCCCTATATCCCATGGTCGGCTGGCTTCACTCGGGACTTCATTGTGGCGGCTGAGTGCACGAGCCATACTAAAACCAGCTACTGCCGTCGGGGTAACAGGGGCTTCTGCGCCGCCCGCTAACATGGCATCCGCATCACCATATTGAATCATGCGCGCCGCTTGGCCAATGCTATGGGTCCCCGTACTGCAAGCAGTTGCAATAGCGATGTTAGGGCCTTTCAAGCCCAAGCGGATCGATAGATTTCCAGAGATCATATTAATGATGCTTCCAGGAATATAAAATGGGGATACTCGCCGATGCCCACGCGTGGCGTACAGCGCGGTGGTATCTTCGATGGTTTGCAACCCGCCAATTCCTGCGCCAATCGCCACCCCGAACCGCGGCGCCAGCGACTCAGAAACTATGATGCCAGAATCAGAGAATGCCTCGACACTCGCCACAAGGCCAAGTTGAATAAATCGATCCATCTTGCGCGCGTCTTTGGCCGAAATGATCGGCTCAGGATCGAATCCGGTTGCTTCTCCCGCTATCCTGCAGGGGAGATCAGCGGCATCAAAAAGGCTGATGGGTCCAATACCAGAAACGCCCGAGACCAAGCCAGCCCAAGTCTTCTTTGCGGATAACCCAACCGGGGAGACACAGCCGATGCCAGTCACAACGACTCGCCGCCTCGTCAAAGTCGGAAACCCCGTTGCAGCTGCCACATACTCGCTACGGCCAGTGACGCTAACGATTGCGACAACGGCGCTTAACCTTTTTCGCTGGCCTCTATAAAGGCGACAGCCTGCTTAACTGTCGTGATGGCCTCGGCTTGATCATCAGGAATCTCGGCATCAAATTCCTCTTCTAGTGCCATTACCAGCTCTACAGTATCGAGAGAATCGGCACCAAGATCATCGACAAATGAGGCTTCTAACGTCACCTGATCCTCGGTCACGCCGAGTTGCTCGATGACAATCTTTCTTACGCGTTCTTCGATGCTACTCATCAGTCTTCCAGCCTCCGTAGGTTACTCACTCAGTTTGTGTCTTTTGTTTGTCGCTCTTATCAGACCAGCCTTCAACTTGGCCGCATTTGTGGATTCGATGCCACCGCTGAGTGGCACGGATTAAACAATATTCCCCGCAACATGTCCATATGATGCTTTACCAACAGGTGCCCAATTAGTATCAACTCAACCACAGATATGCCGCATAACCCTTTGGTTTTAATGCATATACATGCCACCATTAACATGCAGTGTATGACCTGTGATGTAACTAGCGCCTGGAGATGCCAAAAACGATACAGCCTCAGCAATATCCGTGGTCTGACCGAGGGCCCCCAGGGGGATCCTGTCCAACATCTGGGACCGGGTTGCGGAGTCGAGTTGGTCGGTCATATCAGTCTCGATGAAGCCCGGGGAAACCGCATTGACTGTGATGTGTCGACTTGCGACTTCGAGCGCCAAAGCGCGAGTAAAGCCTTCAATGCCCGCTTTAGCCGCGGCGTAATTCACCTGCCCCGCGTTTCCTGTGGCACCCACAATTGATGTGATACTGATGATACGGCCTCCCCGCGCCTTCATCATGGGCCGAAGGCACGCTTTGCTCATGCGATACACCGACTTCAGGTCCGTATCAAGAACAAGATCCCAATCTGCCGATTTCATTCTTGCCAAAAGATTGTCACGAGTGATGCCAGCATTATTAACAAGAATGTTGACCGCCCCGTGGCGCTCCATTATCTCCGCGGTCACTTGTTCAACAGATTCATCCTGCGTGACATCAAGCATACAGCCCTCTCCACTATGTCCCGCTTGGCGAAGTCGCGCGGTGATGGCACTTGCCCCCTCCACTGTCGTGGCTGTGCCAATGACAATGGCGCCACAAACCGCCAGCTCGTTAGCAACCGCAAGTCCAATACCTCGACTGGCCCCGGTTACCAGTGCTATCTCCCCCTGGAGTCCCTTAAGCATTTTTAATATTCCTTGAGTTTAAAACGTCAGGAGAACACTGCCCCAAGTAAAGCCGCCCCCAAACCCTTCTAGCAAGATATTTTGATCTCGCTGGATACGACCATCTCGCACTGCCTCATCAAACGCCAACGGTATCGAGGCAGCCGACGTATTGCCGTGACGGTCGACCGTCACCACCACTCGCTCCATGCTGAGCCCTGCCCGTTTTGCTGTTGCCGTGATAATCCGTAGATTGGCTTGGTGCGGTACCAGCCAATCGATATCGGACTGATCCATGTTGTTATGTTCCAGCGCCTCTTTAACTACCTCACCCAGCCCCTTCACCGCCCATCGAAACACCTCAGAACCGTGCATCTCGGTATATGCTTTGCCTTGGGCTAATGCCGAATGAGCGGTCGATACACCCACAGGCACCTGCAACAGGTGGGCATAAGTACCGTTTGCATGGAGATGGGTTGAAAGGATCCCTGGCGTTTCGGCAGTTTCCACCACCATAGCCCCAGCGCCATCACCAAACAGAACACACGTCGACCGGTCGCTCCAATCAAGGATTCTAGAAAAAGTCTCCGCACCCACAACCAATGCGCATTGGGCAGCCCCACTTTCAATATATTTGCTCACCACGTCCAAGGCATAAACAAACCCTGCGCAAACTGCCTGGATGTCAAACGCCGGGCAGTCCTTTGCTTGTAGACGCGCCTGAAGCAAGCAAGCCGTGCTCGGAAAGACCTGGTCAGGTGTTGTTGTTGCCACGACTATAAGATCAATATCACCGGGTGATCGGCCCGCATTTTCTAGCGCGCGGCGAGCCGCATGTTCGGCCAAATCACAGGTAAATTCATCATCTGCTGCAATGCGGCGTTCGCGAATGCCACTGCGCGAGTGAATCCAGTCATCAGTCGTATCAAGAGACTGGCTTAACTCTTCATTGGTCAGTACACGATCTGGCAGATAACTGCCGGTACCCATAATCCTTGCGAATGCCATCTGTCTTATTCCTGGAGTTGCTCCATTTGGTCCGCAATATGAGTGACAATATCTTTTTCGACGGCTTCCAACGCCACTTTAATGGCTTGTGTGATTCCAACAGAATCAGCACTGCCATGGCTTTTAATCACAGGTCTTCGTAGGCCGAGAAGCATAGCGCCATTAAATTGCCGTCGATCAGTGCGAGCTTTAATCCGTCGAAGAACTGACAACGAGCATAACCCAGCCATACGACTCATAAAATTTCTGCCGTATTCCTCTTTAAGGATCGCGTGCAGCATCACAGACAGACCCTCACTTGTTTTTAATGCCACGTTACCACTAAAGCCATCGCAGACAATGACATCCACCTGCCCATCGTAAATGTCATTGCCTTCAACATAACCAATATAATTTAAAGGGCTTCTTCGGAATAAGTTCGCCGCTTCGTTCAAGCTGTCACTGCCTTTACCCTCCTCAGTGCCAATATTAAGTAGCCCAATAGTGGGATGAGAATTGTCATCAAAATATTGCGAAAGCATCGCCCCCATAATTCCAAACTGGAACAAACGCTTTGGACTGGCATCATTACTGGCGCCAAGATCGAGCATGTGGACATGCCCACCGGCTCTTGGCAAGGCTCTTACGATCGCTGGCCTTTCAATCCCCGGTAATCGTTTAATCACCAGCGTGCCCATCGCGGTCAGGGCGCCGGTGTTTCCGGCGCTGACACACGCCGCCGCACTGCCGTCGTTGACAAGATCAATCGCACGACGCATTGACGAATCCGGTTTGGCCCTCAGTGCTGCGGTGGGTGCCTCATGCATCCCAACGACTTCTGAGGCGTCGTGAAACCGCAGACGCGGATGATCCAATAGCGCTGCATAAGTAGGGTAGATGTCGGCTCGTCGACCGACGACCACTAGGCCCAAAGAGGCGAACTGAGCTAGTGCAGCGACCGCTCCCGGCACTGTCGCAGCGGCACCAATGTCGCCGCCCATTAGGTCCAGCGCGATGATTGTTTCCACTAACCCGCCCCAGTTGGTCGCTCGGCGGACAGCCGCTGAATACGGTTAAGTCGCTGGTTATTCTGAAATTTCTTTTTCAGGAACAACTCGATGTCCGCGATAATACCCGTCAGGGCCAACATGGTGGCGCCGATGGAGTTCTCCGGAGACCGGATCAGTAGATAGGGCGGTCGTTGGGAGAGCATCGTGTGAACGGCGCATGCCCCTTTTAGAGGGGGTTTTCCTATTTTTCTGTACGGCCATAATGATTTGCTTACCTTAAAATAGATAAATCGGGTACCTGAAACTACGACAGCATTTAAAGTTGCCTGGGCAACGGCCGCAACTATATTCGGAGAGTCATTGAGTGTCAAAAAATGAGAAAAAACCGGGGTTAGTATTGGCATCTTCTTCGCCTTTTCGGCGGCAACTGCTGGCACAGCTCCAAGCACCCTTTACGGTCGTTATTCCCGATATCGATGAAACGGCATGGGCACATGAGAAACCGCAAGGGCTAGTGGAGAGATTAGCCATTGAAAAAGCCAATGTGGTTGGGGCCAATCTTCCCGACTCCTTGATTATTGGCTCAGACCAGGTGGCATCGTACGACGGGAAAATCTTTGGGAAACCGGGTAATCGTGAAACCGCGGTCAAACAATTATTGGCCGCATCTGGCCAAACAGTCCGTTTATATACAGGGGTTGCCCTCCTCAACTCCAACTCCGGGGTCATCCGATCACGGGTAATCCCTTACGAAGTAGTTTTCAGGGATATCACCCTAGCGATGATCGAGCGTTACCTCGAACGCGAAGAGCCCTATGGTTGTTGTGGTTCATTGCAGGCAGATGGCCTGGGGGTCGCCTTACTGGCGCGTATTTCCGGAGATGATCCGAGCGCATTAATCGGCTTACCACTGATTACCGTGATCGACCTGCTTGCACAGGAGAACTATCCTATCCTTTAACCGAACCTAGCCCCCATTACCGCCGTTTGGTTTACTGTTTCAGATCGAGGCTTTTGAGCAATCCTGTAAGTTCCTCCGGTACTGGGGCATTGACCAGCAAGGGCGCTCCTGATTCCGGATGGATTACGCCAATGCTTTGGGCATGTAACCACATCCGCCTGAAGCCTTTTTGACGCACGGTCTTGTCTGCTGTTCTATCGCCATAGTAGTGGTCCCCAACCACTGGATGACCTACGGCGGCGGCATGTGCGCGAATCTGATGCATGCGTCCGGTGCCAAGAGTGATGTCGACCAATGTGTAATCACGAAACCATTGGACCGGCCGAAAATGAGAGATGGCACGTTGGCCGGTTGGATCCGGCACGGAACGGCGCACTCGATCGACGGCGAGCGTACGGGTGGATAATTTTAAATCGATCGTCCGCGGTCCCGCGTTCCATTCACCGTGGACCAAGGCCCGATAATTCTTCTTAACGCCCCCCTCTGACCGAAATTGGGAATGCAGATGCCGTAAAATCGTTGATGATTTAGCAATCATCAAACACCCCGAGGTCGGCCGATCTATTCGATGGACCAGCTCAAGGAATGGCGATTTCGGTCTATCCAGGCGGAGCGATTCAATCAAGCCGAGTCGGATCCCGGTTCCACCGTGCACCGAAATTCCGGCGGTTTTGTTTAATACCAGTAAAGCGCTGTCTTCATAGAGAATATCGAGACCTATTAAAGGCAGCGCCATCGGATCAGGTATCCCTTGGTGAGCATCGATGCGAACGGGCGGGATGCGCACACTGTCTCCCGTCTCCAATCGATAAGTGGGTCTCACCCGCCCGCCGTTGACGCGAACTTGTCCGTCTCGGATGATCTTGTACAGATGGCTGCGTGGTACGCCCTTGAGTTGTTTAACCAGCCAGTTATCCAGGCGCTGCCCTTCTGAGTGGGTTTCCACGAGCAAATGACGCACCTTTGCTGAGTTGCTGTGGCTTGGCATCATAACCAGATGGAATATAGCCCCTACTTCTGGTAGATTGTTGTACGGAGTTAGCGACTCCGCCCACCGTGAGCAGGGATTGTGCCGCTGAGAGCGGCAGTGATCCAGGGGTTTGTGGGAATGCGTATCAGGCTCAGCCGAAGCCAGGAGTAGTGCTTTTGGCCGCTGTACCGAACACGCGCCCCCAACCACGCCCAGGTCGGCATCACACAGTGATGGGCACAATGGTAGCCCTCAAGTGAAGAAGGATGTGAAGTACAAGGATTATCTGGAATTGCCGTCGAGCAGTTGGCGGGGGTTCCATAGTTGGCGGCATTAACGTGACGATTAATACTCGTTTGCTGTTCGGTTACACGCCGACGAAGTAGGCGCTAAATGCGAATGGGTTACTTGGCTGACACGCTGTCAGGCGAGTCTTATTCCCGGTCGCGCCTCGGCCTTCATTACATCCCTCTTCCTGTGTATCGCAAAACGTCTTCGACGTATATGAAGACTCAATGAACGGTTGTTGGGTTCAACCTCAAGGTTTGACCCAACGCGAATAGAATCCCCGCCGGATAGGTGACGGGTTCTGGGAAGAATTAAAATGAAAAGAATGTTGTTTAATGCCACTCACTCCGAGGAGCTTCGAGTGGCGATTGTCGATGGCCAACGGTTACTTGACTTGGATGTTGAGTCTGCTATCCGCAATGAACGCAAAGGAAACATTTACACCTGTATCGTCACCAAAGTGGAACCCAGCTTGGAAGCGGCTTTCGTCGATTATGGGACAGAACGTCAGGGGTTTCTGCCACTTAAAGAGATTTCCCGTTCACAGTTTAAAAATCACCCAGCAGACAAGCCAATGGCGCAGGTCCGGATTCAAGATGTAATCCATGAAGGCCAGCAGTTATTGGTTCAGGTAGAAAAAGATGAACGCGGTAATAAGGGCGCCGCGTTGACTACTTTTATCAGTCTCGCAGGGCGTTACTTGGTGTTAATGCCGGACAACCCCAAGGGCGGCGGGATTTCTCGGCGTATCGCCGGCGATGAACGTTCTGCCCTGCGCGAGGCGATGGATTCCCTGGACTTGCCCAGTGAACATGCCTTGATCGCGCGCACAGCGGGCATTGGAACGTCGGCGGAAGAATTGCAATGGGATCTGGATTTCTTACTGCAATTGTGGAAAGCCATTGATACGGCTGCGAAGGAGCAGCCCGGTCCATTGCTTGTGTACCAGGAAAGCAACCTTATCGTCAGGGCCATACGAGACTATCTGCGTGCCGATATTACTGAAATCATTATCGACCAGCCCGATATTTATGAACGGGCAAAACGGTTTATGACGCAAGTGATGCCACAGAACCTGGAGAAACTAAAGCATTACGAGGACACAGTCCCTTTGTTCTCCCGCTATCAAATCGAGAATCAGATCGAAAACGCCTACTCCCGCACGGTCACTCTGAAATCTGGTGGTGCAGTGGTCCTCGACCACACGGAGGCGCTCATTACCGTTGACGTTAACTCTGCCCGTTCTACCCGTGGATCAGACATCGAAGAAACAGCCCTTCAGACCAATCTGGAGGCAGTAGATGAACTCGCCCGCCAGTTACGTATTCGCGATCTCGGCGGGCTAATCGTCATTGATCTCATCGACATGACCTCGACCCGTAATCGACGGACCGTCGAAGATCGATTGCAAGAAGCAATTAAACCGGACCGTGCCCGCATTCAAATCGGACACATTTCTCGTTTTGGATTGCTTGAGATGTCACGACAACGCCTACGTTCATCAATTAGCGAAGCCAACTACCAGACCTGTTCGTTTTGCAGCGGCACAGGCAATATTAGAAATGTCACCTCTTCTGCCTTGAGTTTTCTTCGCATTGTCGAAGAGGAGGCGCTAAAAGAGAACACCGAAGCAATTTTCGCCGAATTACCCCTGGACACGGCAACGTTTATATTGAATGAAAAACGTCATGAACTCTTGCAGATTGAGTCAACACTAGGCACCCGCATCGCCGTTCTTCCTTGCGCAGACCTTCACCGGCCGCAATACAGACTGAAACGTTTGCGCAGTGAGGAACTCGATCATTCGGCTGCAACGCCTAGTCATGAACTCGAACTGGAACGGGAGGATAAGGACGTTCCAAAGACACCAATGATGCAGGCCACACAACGGCCAGCGGTGAGGCTCGAAAACCTCGAGACCACTCCGCCACCCGAGCCAGCGACAACCAGCCGGACTTCAACGGTTCAAAGTTCCTCGTTATTTGCAAAAATCCGAAAGTGGTTTATCGGCCTCGCCCCGAGCGAAGAAGAAAAGCCCGCAGTGCGGCCAAGCCGACGACGCGGCGGCCAACGGCGGCCGAATCGGTCGCGTACAGGGCACCGGTCGAGCGAATCAGGCGAGTCGAACGACGGAAAGGTGTCAGCCGATAATCGGGGATCTCGCTCTCCTCGAACCAACACACAACAGGGTCAGAGTAGTAACTCACGGCCTCAACGGTCACGGAGCGGGGGGCGTTCCGGTGGCGGTCGCAGCCCCTCGGGTCGACCCCAATCTGACCAGGCTAATCGCGGAAGCCAACGCTCTTCTGATCGGTCATCCCAGGGCCAAAGTACTCGGCGAGATCGAGGAGGCGACCAAAACCAGACCGAAAGCCAAAGTCAAACCCGTAATGAAATCCCGGCGAGACCTGCACGCACCGAGCGACATTCAGAACCCGACGGCAACCGTGCCGACCCAAGGGACAGAAAAGACCCACTGGATAGCTAGCTCGCGGCTTCAAACAAACAGTGCAATGGTTTCGACGTGCCCAGTGTGTGTGAACATGTCCACGACCTGAATCGCCTCAAGTCGATAGCCAAACTGGATCGTGAGTGTCGCCGCGTCACGTGCCAAGGTCTCCGGGTTACATGACACGTAGACAATTCGTTCCGGGGCAATGGCCGGCACCATGGCATTCAAGATCTCTAGGGCTCCGGATCGCGGAGGGTCCAGTAGCAGTTTGGTGAAGCCTTCCGATCTCCACCATTCGCCCACGGGGGCCTCCGTAAGATCTGCTCGGATAAATTCAACGTTGTCTTTGTGATTAAAGAGGGCATTGTCTTTCGCACGACACACCAGTTGCTCGTCGTAGTCCAGCCCTACTACACGATCAACGTTTGACGCTACCGGTAGGGTGAGGTTACCTAGCCCGCAAAATAATTCCAACACGCGGTCGCTCCGTGTCAGCGCCAACATATGCAATACCGAGTCCACAATCTCCTGATTCGCAGCATCATTAACTTGGATGAAATCGGTCGCTAGAAATTCAATCGTGTCACCACTGGCTCGAATCCTATAGGTCAACGGTTCCCCTCGCTTCTCCAACGGAACTATCGTATCGGGACCCCCGCTTTGGAGATAAACACGAACCTTCTCTTCTCTGCCGAATGAGGTTAATTGTTGAAGATCCCGCTCGCTCAAAGGAGTCAAGTGACGCACGACGATCGCCGTAGCATCCATACCACTCGCCACTTCAACCTGTGGAATATTCTCTCGACTACTGATGTCTTGTAACTGCCCTTTTAAACTGGGTAACAAGGCGGAGAGTTCTGCGACCAGCGTATGGCACTGTTTGATATCGGTGACGTAGTTCTTTTCGCGCTCGCGGAAACCAACCAAAACCCCGCCCTTTTTGGGCACATAACGCACACCCAATCGCCCTTTTCGACGATAACCCCATGCACTAGGTGAAATGCCCGTTATCCGATCAACGGGGAACGCGACGTTATGACGTTCCAGTGCTGAGACAACGTTCGCCTGCTTGTGTCGTAATTGCCCACTGATTGACAAATGTTGCATTACACATCCGCCGCAAACACCAAAATATTCACACCGTGGAACGACTCGATCAGGCGACGCTTGCAAGGTGATGATTTTTGTCGCTCTCCGGATCCGCCTCCGTTTGTAAGCAATGGTCGCTCGGACAACTTCCCCAGGAAGTGCATCATCAACAAGCCAGGTCTCTCCGTCGTGTTCGGCAACACCGCGGCCATTGCTGGTCAGACCGGTTATCGAAAAATCAATGGTCGTCAAAATGGTCGCTTTCTTCAGTCGTTGGGCGTTCCGACTCCCAGTCGGCCAGGAAGGCCTTCAAATGAGGCTTATCGGATGCAACGAGTGCTTTACGGACTGCCTGGTGTTCACTGTGCAAGGTTTCGCTGTTTAGTCGTCCGCGAAGCGCCTCGAAACGCAGGTAGATCAAATACGTATTGAGCACATCAGTTTCACAGTAATTTCTGATGGTCTCAAGCTTTCCATCCAGAAAAAGACTGCAAACATCCTTGCCGCTGATCGCGCCCTTTCCGGGCAAATCAAGCAATCGTGAAATATCATCCAGCGGCGCGTTCGCCCGCCCTTGGTGGCCCGCCAAAATGTCCATTAGATCAATATGGCGCCAATGAAAACGGTTAAGGTAATTGTTCCAGCGGTACTCGCGATCATTGTCACCAACCTCCCAATATCCACCCGCCGATACATTTCCTAACAAACTCCGGTAATGGAGTACGGGTAGATCAAAGCCGGTACCGTTCCAACTTACGAGCACTGGGTTGTAACGTTCAATGCCTGTAAAGAATCGTTGGACAAGTTCCTCTTCACTCGATTCCTCATCTCCTAGCGACCAAATCCGGAATTCCTCTCGAGTCCGTAAACCGATCGAGATCGCCACCACTCGGTGAAGATACAACGGAAGGAAGTCTGAACCCCCCGTTTTCTCACGACGTATCGCCCGCATCGCCTTAACAACCTGTTCGGCAGGTAGATCACCAAGTTGGTATAGACGAATCCCAGCATCGACATCAGGGACCGTTTCAATATCGAAAACCAAGGTGTTATCAAGCATTACGTGCCCATAGTTAGGAATATGGAGTAAACAGGGGATCCATAAAAACGGGCAGGATTAATCTGCCGATATGATTGCCCTGACCTCGGCCACATCGGCACGTACCCGTGTTGGCGCAGGGCTCTGCGCGATCGCAGTAGCGGGATCCTTCAATCCATGCCCTGTCAGTGTGCATACAATCACAGAGTCATCTGGAATAACACCAGAATCAATAGACTCTCGAACCCCTACGAGACACACTGCGGACGCCGGCTCACAAAAAATTCCATCCCGTTCAGCAACGTCTCTTTGTGCGCTAAGAATTTCCTCGTCAGAGAAAGCGAGAAACCAACCCTGTGATTCTTTCTGAGCTGTCCTCGCCAAGTCCCATGATTGAGGCCGCCCAATGCGGATGGCAGTTGCGACGGTTTCTGGCCGCTCGACTGGATTGCCCAAGACAAATGGTGCCGCCCCACTGGCCTGGCAGCCAATCATGCGGGGCCGTTGATTGCTTCGGCCGGCCTCTAGATATTCGTTGTAGCCAAGCCAGTAGGCGCTAATATTACCCGCGTTGCCCACTGGCAAAAAGTGATAATCCGGCGCGTTTCCAAGCGCATCTACAATTTCAAATGCGGCCGTCTTCTGACCGGCTAATCGGTGTGGATTAACCGAATTCACCAGCGCAATACCCGTCTCATCTGCGAGCGACTTGACGATAGCCATGCCATCATCGAAATCCCCGGATATCTGAATGACCTTCGCGCCGTGCATCATGGCTTGGGCCAACTTACCTTGCGCAATTTGCCCATCGGGAATCACGACAAAAGCCTGGATACCTGCCCTCGCCGCATAAGCGGCCGCGGAGGCGGACGTGTTGCCAGTTGAAGCGCAAATAATAGCTTTCGCTCCTGACCACAGTGACATGGTCACCGCCACCGTCATGCCGCGATCCTTGAACGAGCCGGTTGGATTCATGCCTTCACATTTCGCATAGACCGCTATACCTCGGTCTCTTAATGAAAGGCTGGTCAATGGGATCAGTGGTGTTCCACCTTCCGAGATACTGATAACCCGCGCATCCGCTGGAACCGGAAGAAAGGAACGATAGACCTCAATTAAGGTTTGCATTATCGGCTTGGTCAAACACCGTCGGGGTAAATGCGAATGCGTGTGATGGGTGCAACCACACTATCCAATGCTTCTATTCGCGTTGAGGCCCCGACAATCTGTCGCTCGAGAGTGCGATGAGTCGTGATGATTACCGGCACAGCTTCACCATCGTGACTGGCCCCTTTCTGAACAATCGCTTCGATACTGATTTGCATTTCTCCCAGGATCCGCGTGATGTCGGCCAACACACCGGGTTGGTCTATAACCTGAAGTCGCAGATAGTTCGAACTATCAACTTCAAGGATGGGGACGACCGGCAAATCAGTAAGGGCGCTCGGTTGAAACGCCAGATGAGGCACTCGATTACCCGGGTCCGTCGTCAGGGCTCGAACTACATCAACAATATCGGCAACGACAGATGACGCGGTCGGTTCTGCGCCGGCTCCGGCACCGTAGTGCAGGGTGGGCCCGACGGCGTCTCCCTCGATTAGTATGGCGTTCATTTCTCCAGTGACATTGGCCAACAAGGCACCGACCGGAGTCAAACAGGCATGTGTTCGAAGTTCTGCACCCGCCGGCGTCCGTTGCGCGATGCCAAGGTGTTTTACTCGATAACCTAACTCAGCGGCGTATCGAATATCGTCTAGAGTGACGTTCGATATTCCTTCGACATGAACACGATCAAACTGTAATGGAATACCAAACCCTATGGCCGCTAAGATTGTCAGTTTATGGCCCGCATCGATGCCATCCACATCAAAGGACGGGTCCGACTCGGCAAATCCTTTTCGCTGAGCCTCTTGCAAAGCCGATTCAAAAGAGTAATCTCCCTCCAGCATCAAGGTGAGAATATAGTTGCACGTGCCATTGATGATCCCAATGATTCGATCAATGCGATTACCAGAGAGTCCTTCACGAATAACCTTAATGATCGAAATGCCACCGGCAACCGCAGCCTCAAATGCAACCATTAAACCCCGTTCATGGGCTACCTGAAAGATATCGTTGCCGTGTAGAGCGATTAGTGCTTTATTAGCTGTTACGACATGCTTGCCCTGATGAAGCGACCGTAGGACAACCTCTTTTGCGATATCACATCCCCCAACCAATTCCACAACTAGGGAAATATCGGGATCATCGGTCACGTCAAAGGGATTGGAAGTCAGCGTCAGGTCGTCAACAGCGCAGTCGCGCGATGCTTTGAGGTCTCGAACCGCTACCGATCGAATGCGGATTTCTCGCCCCGCACGGCGGGAAATTTCCACCTGATTTCGGCGCAACACACTGACCGTTCCCGCACCAACGGTGCCGAGTCCGACGAGCCCGATATTAATGGGGTCAGTGCTGGCAGTTGTCATCATTCATCTGTCTGCAGTTGAGAGCGGCGCAGTGTATCCCATCCGCGGCCACTCGGAAATCACCCACATTCTCTGCCCCCCGACCACTTGTGTTAGTGTCCAAGGGTCACGTTCTTCTTGGCTACCCCCGTGCAACTTCAACTCGACAGCGACGATAATATTGAGGCCATTGTTACGGTTTGCGATGATTATATTGACACTCGAAAAACCCGTCTCAAGGAAAGTTTCTTAATCACGCCGGAGGTGGTTACTGCACACTGGCGACCAAAACGATCAACTGATATTCGCTCAGCAGATCTGGAAGTCCTTCTGGCGACGAAGGCGGAAATCTACCTGGTGGGAACTGGACCCGATCAATATTTTCCGGGCGCGCTTGAACTTCAATCTTTTATCAAGAGTGGAAAAACCATTGACTTCATGAACTCCCGCGCCGCTTGCCGCACGTACAATCTCTTGGCCAGTGAAGGGCGCAAGGTCGCCGCCGCTATTATTATTGAATCCGACTGAGCCGTTAGCGTGTCAATCTCCAGTGCGAACGGGCAAATAGTTGAGGGGATTAACTGGTTTGCCGTTTTTTCGAATTTCGAAGTGCAGTCGCGCTCTACCCGTATCTTTCTTTCCCATCTCTGCGATCTCCATCCCAGCGGGGATCGTGTCATTTTCTTTGACTAACAACCGTCGATTATGGGCATAAGCGCTCAAAAAATGATTGTCGTGTTTTAAGATCAGGAGATTGCCGTAACCGCGTAACCCAGATCCCGCATACACCACCTTGCCATTAGCGCTGGCTCGGATCAGTGCCCCTTCTTTGCCGCTAATTTCTATTCCATTACTGCCATCACGGGCGGTGAAAGAGCGAAGGACTTTACCTTGCGCGGGCCATAGCCACTTTCGTTGAGTTGTTTCTCGATTGATGAGGGGGGCATTGCTTCCTTTGGTGCCTTTGTCAGAGTTCAATCGTGTGCCTTTAAAAGATTTCGTCGGCACGGTCGAAACGATTACCTTTTTGGGAAGCGGGACACCGTAAGTCTGATCGCGCAGATTTGACATGCGAATGCGTTGGCCTGGTACTACACGGTAAGGAGGTTTCAGTCCATTCGCTCGGGCAATGACGCGATAATCAATACCCTCCTTCCAGGCCAGCACATACAGCGTTTCACCAGGTTGGACGGTACGGATTGAGGGGCGGGACGCCTCGGTCGTCAGGTCAGCGATGGGCACCCTTGCGGGTGTTGAACATCCGTGTGCACCAAGGAGGCACCCTAATATCAAGACCCACCCATAGCGCGAGTTTGAGCCTGTTTCCATCAGGCAATCACAGCAAAATAAATAACGCCCAACAAGACGACCATTCCCCATCCGATCCCGTCCGCATAACGTCTTATAAAGGTTTCAAGCGATGCGCCGCCCCAATAAATAAGTCCCGCCACCAGAAAGAAGCGTGCCCCGCGACCGACCACCGAAGCCACAACAAATGGAAACAAGGGCATGCCCACGAGCCCTGCCGAAATCGTAAATAACTTATAGGGCAGCGGTGTAAAGCCAGCGATCAGAATTACCCAAGTGCCATATCGCCCAAACCACTGTTGGGCCATTATGAATCCTGCTTGTGCGTGATAGAACTCGATAACCGCCTCGCCCACTGTGCTAAATAAAAATACGCCAAGGACGTAGCCAAGGCAGCCGCCAAAAACCGATGCAACAGTCGTTAGCAAGGCATACCGCCAGGCCTTATTTGGCCGAGCCAGGACCATGGGCGCAAGCAACACATCCGGGGGGATTGGAAAAACCGATGATTCTGCGAAGCTTAGGAGCGCAAGGTAGCGCGGCGCGTGGCGATGTTGCGCCCAGCCAAACACTCTGAGATAAAGCGTTTGGAAGATTTTCATTACACTGTCTCCCTAAGCATTGGCACGAAACGTACTGCCTCACCACGAGTCTCTTTGAATCCGTCGCTTGTTCGGTCCGCAATAACCAGTCGTTGTTGCTGTTTTGTCCCTACGGGGCCCACTAGTCGCCCCTTCAGAGCCAACTGCTGCAACAGGGAAAAAGGAATCTGGGGGGGGGCTGAAGTCAGGAGAATGACATCATAGGGTCCTCGACCAGGCCATCCCAGATAACCGTCGCCATGGCGATATTCGACGTTCAATATACCCATAGCCCCTAAACGCTCCTTGGCCGAGTCCAATAACGCCCCGATTCGTTCAATCGTATATACCTTATCTGCGAGACAAGACAATACAGCGGTCTGATAGCCAGATCCGGTTCCAATTTCCAACACTCGAGCGAGTCTAGAGGCTCCGCGAAGGGCCATTTGGGTCATTAATCCAACGATGTAGGGCTGCGATACCGTCTGATGGTGACCGATGGGTAGGGGGATGTCGTCGTAGGCCCGACTATTCAACGCAGGATCAGGGATGAAATAGTGACGAGGTATTCGTCTAAATGCATCAAGCACAGTCGGTTCGACAATACCTTGACCTATAAGGCGATCGAGGAATCTTTTTCTTGTTCTATCAGAGGTAAAACCGATTCCCGACGGTGCCTCGCGGGACATTACGACGGGGCATCTCCCAGCCATTCGTCCACCTCAGCCAAGCGAGTTCGGTCCGTCATATCCGCTGTGAGCGGAGTAATGGATACGTATCCGTTCGCGATTGCGAAAAAATCAGTCCCCGGGCCCGCGTCCTTTTCAAGTCCCGCTGCCCCTATCCAGTAAATATCTTTGCCGACAGGGTCCGTCGCCCTGATGGTGGGGAAAGCCCGATCCCTCCCCCCTAAGCGGGTCGCTTGCCATCCACTAATTTGGTCTCGCGGCAAATCGGGAACATTGACATTAAGAATGGTTCTTGGAGATAGCGGCGTCTGGAGCATTCTTTCGAGTAACTGTCGTACAACGTTACCTGCTGTATCGAAATGGGTAGGATCGTCTCCAGCCAGTGATACTGCAATGGCCGGTAAGTTCAGAAACCGTCCTTCCATCGCAGCCCCCACGGTTCCCGAGTAGAGAACGTCATCGCCGAGATTCCTAGCGTTATTGATTCCAGAGATGATCATATCCGGCCCCTGCGCCATGAGACCGGTTATCCCGAGATGGACACAATCAGTCGGTGTCCCACTACAGACGAAATAGCCATTCTCGATCTGCTCTACTCGGACAGGAACCGTCAAAGTCAGCGAGTTACTGGCACCGCTTCGATCCTGATCCGGGGCAATGACGGTCACCTCCCCAAAATCCGATATCGCTTTGACCATTGCCGCCAAACCTGGTGCCCGATAACCATCATCGTTGCTTAGCAAAATATTCATCCCACGAGTTCCCGGATTGACTGCAAGTTGCCCGCAGCAATGAATTTCCGTTAAAGCGGCCGAGTCCTGATTATGATTGAAATCGCAAAGAGATTCAGCGTCCCCGGCCTATCCATCAGGATGCCTGCATGCCGCTCTCCTCTCCAGGACTCATCCGACAATTCGACTTCAGTGGTCACCCACCGCACGTTACCCCGCGTCGTCTGGCAGCAGTTCGACTATCACCTGTTGAATTTGCCGCCCAGAGGCTGCTTTGACACGGACTCGCAATCCATCGAGATCGAAAACCTCCTCCTGGATAGGGATTCGTTCTAATTTCTCGAGCAGCCATCGACTAATCGAATCGGTCGGTTTACCCGGTAAATCAATGCCAAAATACTCCTCCAGTACGCGTAATTCTGCGCTGCCGTCGAGCAAAGCACGGTTGCCATCGATGGGAGTGATTTCTTTGGGTGGTTCGTCGCTCTCATCATAGATCTCGCCAACAAGTTCTTCCAAAAGATCTTCAAAGGTCACCAGGCCCTTTAATGTTCCATGTTCATCGATGACGATGGCCATGTGTTGTTGTTCTTGGCGGAAGGAAGCGATCGTTTCCGTTACAGCCTGCCTTTCAGGAACGAATTTAGCAGGGCGGCCCAGACTAAAAACAGGGACCTCTAACTCCCCTCCAGTTACCACCGGCAAGAGATCCCGCAAATGGAGAATCCGCGATATGTCATCGGGATCATCTGAGTATAGTGGTATCCGACTATAACGGGTCTGCGACAATGTCGGCAAAAGTTCGCTGATCATGCGGCCGCCGTCGAGCATAAATATCTTCTGTCGCGGCGTCATGACATCTTCAACGGTCAGGTCAGTCAGGGTAAACGCTCTTTCGATTAACTGGCGTTCTTGTTGTTCGATCGTGCCCTCCTCCTCACCGTAAGCCACCATGCTAATGAGTTCCGATTCGGTCACTTGAGGTTCGTGTGTCTGCGGCCCTGCCTTGCGTTCGAAAATATTGGCCATGTGCATAAATGTCCACACTAGCGGGGAAACCAACCATAAAAAACCAGCCATTAGGGGTGCGACCACAAGGGAAATTCGCTCCGCATGCCGGGTGGCGATGCTTTTTGGTGTGATCTCCGCAAAAATCAAGATAACCAAAGTCAATACTCCCACAGCGACTCCGGGACCGACCGAACCTAGATGACGGGTTGCAAAGACCGTGGCCAGCGCCGACGCCGAGATATTAGCCACGTTATTACCGATCAATATGGCGATCAACATTCGTTGAGGTTCACTCTTTAGCTTGAATAATGTCGCGCTGCCCCTTCGACCGTGCCTCATTAGCGACTCGGCTCGGGCGAGAGACAGGGAAATCATGGCAGTCTCTGACGCCGAAAAAAGCCCGGAAAGACAGAGCAAGATAAACAGCGCAAGTATTTCACTCATTATCGGGCTGGATCCCCAAAGTCGTTCGCTGCCACGCCCGCCTTATTGGTGAGTGCCAGTTAACGAGCTTATTTCTGAGGAATCGGCAAACTTTCGACATAGGCGACCGGTGCATTGATTTCCTCCTGGGAAACCTTGAATTCTGAGTAGTAAGAAACGGCGTCTGAACACTTGGCATCTCCAGAGACTCTGAGGCAGACTGGATGCGGGCGGCTGGCATAAAACGTAGGAAAACGCTAGCGCACATCTTCGTGTTGTGCCATCGAGGGAAATGATGGGGCATTATCAATCCCTCCCATGCGGTTATATTCCCCGATAACATGACAGCGAGCGCATTTCGCTTTGGCCACCTCGAACCCGAACTCTGCTTTGCCTGAGGCCTGACTGCCTGAAATTCAACATAGCATGAGAAACGTCAATCGCACGGGATTTCGACGTGGGACACAATGCCGTTGACCGAGTTTCATGGTAAACCG
>Ga0115002_10002000_pt1 | contig 27097 bp, 21 predicted proteins | sample ArcticOcean_MG_C_8_FD_89576 | JGI IMG/M metagenome (GOLD analysis project Ga0115002, IMG submission 89576) | Marine microbial communities from western Arctic Ocean - ArcticOcean_MG_CB11_86 | ecosystem: Environmental > Aquatic > Marine > Oceanic | place: Arctic Ocean: Canada Basin | collected... | reverse complement strand
TGGGCTTCCCCCGAAGCCCCAGGGGCGAACAAATCTTTTCGGCAGCATGCGATTCCCACAGAGCGCGCAGCACCGAACACGAGTGCCAGCAATCCGAAAAGTTTGGCTCGACCCCAGAAACATAGCGTTTGGCTCGACCCAGAAATACAGCGCACTAACTCGCTGCCGGCTTGCTTCTGCGTCGCTTGCGCGGCGCTCCCGTCTTGCCAGGTCCACCAGACGGCTTTCCCTTTTTGAAGTTGGCCGGCGGCTCGGTGCTTCCTTTGCGGCGACGTGGCTTTTCGTCGGCCGAACCGCTACTGCCTGGCTTCGCTCCAAAGCGGCGCGGCTTGCCACCGGATCGGCTCTTGTTAGCGCCGCTGTAGCCATTGCTTGGCCGGGCAGTGCTGGAGCTGATGGGTTCGGTCGGTTCAAATCCTTCAACGGTCGGCTCGACTTCGATGTTGCGCCTGGTCAGGCGCTCGATCTGCTTGAGAAAGCCTCGCTCGTCGCCAGCGCAGAAGGAGACGGCAATGCCTTCGGCACCTGCACGTGCGGTGCGACCAATGCGGTGGACATACGTTTCGGGCGTCTCTGGCAAATCAAAATTCACGACGTGCGAGACATTATTAATATCCAATCCGCGGGCCGCGATGTCAGTCGCTACTAGCACGGGCGGGTTCTGGCTCTTGAACTGAGCCAGTGCACGACTACGGGCGCCTTGGCTCTTATTACCGTGGATCGCAGCGGCATGAAGACCTTTCTTCATTAAATGTCGAACGATTTTATCCGCACCGTGCTTGGTGCGACTGAAAACGAGCGTACGTACCCAAGTGGTGTCTTTGAGGAAGTGTGAGAGCAGGTCGGGCTTGCGATTCTTGTCGACCATGTGGACCGACTGGGTGATCCTTTCGGCAGGCGCGGCGGCAACAGCCACCTGAATCTCAGCCGGTTGGCTCAACCACTGCTGCGCCAATTGACGAATGGCGTCGGGCATCGTGGCAGAGAACATGAGCGTCTGACGTCGCTTAGGAACCGACGCGACAATACGCTTCAGCGCCGGCAGAAAACCCATGTCGAGCATTTGGTCCGCTTCGTCGAATACTAGGATTTCGATCTTCGACAGATCGATATGGCCTTGGCCCATCAAATCGAGCAAGCGACCCGGGGTGGCGACCAAGGCATCGACGCCGTGGCGCAAGGCCTTCACCTGGTGATGCTGCGAGACGCCGCCGTAGACGACCGTCTTACGCAGCGGCGTGTACTTACCGTAGCGATCGAGACTGTCACCGATCTGCACGGCAAGCTCACGTGTGGGCGAAAGCACTAGCGCTCGAATGGCCCGTGGACGTGGATTCGAGCCCTTGGGACCACGACGCTGGCCGTCGTCCGTAGGCGTCTTTGCTGGACTAACCGGTAATGTCTGCATCAGTCGGTCGAGCATCGGCAGTGTAAACGCAGCCGTTTTGCCGGTTCCAGTCTGAGCACAGCCAATCAGATCGCGGCCCGCAAGCACGTCCGGTATGGCCTCGACCTGAATCGGGGTGGCATTTTCGTAGCCGAGTGCTTGGGTGGCACGGAGGAATGGTTCGGAGAGCCCGAGTTCTGAGAAATTCATCTTTGTCTATTTCTTTCTGCTTGTTGCCGTATCAGTTGCTTGGCTCCATTTCCCGAAGCGGGAGGGAGACTCGGCGCAATGCTTACAGCGGTGCCCCGGTCATTGGGGCGATTGCCTGGTTGTCAGTCTACGTCCCTACGGATTACACAATCCAGGGGAACCAACGCCGGCGCTATTGCAAACAACAATCGCGCGGGCGGAGACCGCAAGGGGCAAGAAAATCAGTCGCGGTCGAGAGTAAGAAATCCGGAAATCGCACTACGATAGGTCCCACTACTGAGTCGTTAAACTGAGTGGAGAAGCTGAGCGGTTAAGCCCACCTATCAAGCGCGCCGGATGGCCGCTTACATCGAATTTGAATGAACACAACCGACACCGTCAATCGAGCTTTCGCTTAATCAATTCATCAGCACCGGAAGGTCTCACACCTTAATTTGGTAAGCCACTAGGATAGCAGAGCAAGGCCGTCTTGCCAAGGTAGAGAATTTGGGAGATTCCCGCTTGCAGTCGGGCCGAGCGAACCGTTGGGTGCATCGAGACGGCCAGCAAATTTATGTCAAAGTTTAACGATTAAGTAGACGATAAGGGTAATGCTGACTTTTCTGCTGGTGCTGCGCACCTCCTATAGGTTGCCGAGTGCTAGCAGAGGGTCGTCCGGGGGGACAAGGAAACTTGCCGGGGGGGGGTAAGCGGCCAATTTCGGGTCGCAGGCAGGTTCTCCCCCATGTCCGGCAATTGCGCCTAGGCACAGTAGACGACTCGGAACCACGAAAGCAGCATCATGAATCCGCAGATTCGATCCATCACCGCTTGGTTGTTGCTCCTATTAACGTTGGTGCCTGGCTGCCAGCCGATTCAGCCGTTTTTTTTCAACTCGGATGGCAACATCCTGGGCGAGGGCGATCTCTCCCATTACATGGATGTCGCCACCGACATCGAATTTCCCAATGTGCATGAACCAAGTCTCGAAGAAGTGCAAGCAGCCCGCGCTCCTTTGACTCTGGCAAATTCCGAAAACTTCGAGATGTGGGACGTCTCTTTGGAAGAAGTTACGCGTATTACACTCTCCAATAGCCAAGTTGTTCGCCAATTGGGTGGCAGAATCACGGACGGTGGCAGCAACATTGCCGGCGCGACTCCAGAAACCTTGCAGCAAAATGCCGCCGGCGCCGTCACCACCTACGACCCGGCCCTGGTAGAAACCGGTAGCGGCACAGGGACTGGTAGCCAGTTAAGTGGTACTGGTGTCGAAGCAGCCCTGGCCGAATTCGATGCTCAACTTGACAGCAGCGTAACGGTCCAAAACAACGATCGCCCCCAGAACTTCGCCACAATAGGAGCCATCTCCACGATCTTTGCTACCGAATTTCAACAAGACACGAGCAATTTTACCGCAGGGATCACCAAGATTGCTGCCGACGGCACGACATTCGACGTGCGCAACAACACCCTCTTTGACTCGAACAACAACGGCAGTCGAGCAACACCCAGCGATTGGGTGACGAACGTCGAACTCGGGGTGTCGCATCCCCTACTCCAAGGTCGCGGTACCCAGCTCAACCGTATTGCCGGTCCCCAATCGGCCCAACAAACCGCGGCTGGTGTCGTGAACCAAATTGATGGCGTACTCATTGCTCGCATTCGCCACGACATTACGCTTACCGACTTCGAAGCGGGCGTGCGCAATTTAATGCGTGACGTCGAAGATGCTTATTGGGAACTCTTCTTCGCCTATCAAGACCTGGAAGCTCGCAAAATTGGTCGTGACAGCGCGCTCGAGACCTGGCGAAAAGTCAAAGCACTGCAGCGTGTGGGTGGTCAAGGAGGCGAAGCCAATCAAGAAGCCCAATCACGCTCGCAATACTTCTTGTTCCGATCGCAGGTCGAAACGGCTCTGACTAATCTTTACCGCGTCGAAAACAACTTGCGCTACATGATGGGTCTCACGCATTCCGACGGTCGGCTGATTCGTCCCAGTGATGATCCTACAACTGCGGCCGTTCACTTCGACTGGAACATGATTCACTGTGAGTCACTCACCCGACGGACCGAAATCCGCAAGCAGAAATGGCAGGTGAAGCGGCGTGAGTTAGAACTGATTGCCACGAAGAATAACTTGCTGCCCCGCTTGGACTTGGGCGGCCGTTACCGCTTTCTCGGTGCAGGCGACGATTTGATTCGCTCCGATCGTCTAGGGGTCCCTCCCTTTGGCCCAGGTTCGAATGCCTTTGAATCCTTGACTACGGGGGACTTTCAGGAATGGGAAGTGAATTTACAATTCTCCATGCCGATCGGATTCCGCCGCGCGATGTCGGGCGTACGCCACCACCAACTGTTGCTCGCTCGGGAACGGGCCGTGCTGCAAGATCTGGAACTTGAGGTTTCGCACCAGCTGGGGAACTCAATTCGAGACGTTGATCTCAACTTTGCCTTGACGCAATCTAACTTCAATCGGCGCGTCGCCGCAGTAGACGAAGTCGAGGCGGTAGAAGCAGTTTACACCTCGGGACGAGTGACTCTCGACCTGGTGCTCGACGCGCAGCGGCGCCGGGCGGAGGCAGAATCTGCCTATTATCGCTCGCTGGTAGATTACAACCGCGCTATCATGCGAGTCCATTACCGCAAGGGATCGCTGCTCGAATACAACGGCGTGTACCTGGCCGAAGGGCCCTGGCCCGGCAAAGCAAACTTCGATGCCTTGAGCCGAGCACGAGAGCGTGATGCAGGGACCTACATCAACTACGGATATACGCGCCCAGGCATAATTAGTCGGGGGTCTCATCCCCAGTTCTACGACGTCCAAAAGTCTACCTCAGAGCCACCACTTTACTATGAAGGCCCTGTGTTTGAAGAAGTGCAACCGGAAGAGAGCCTCGAAGAAATCATTCCGACACCCGAGGCCGATGAAAAGAGCGCTATTTCGATTCCAGTCGATACGAATCTGATCAGCACGAGTCCAGACGACGCGGCAGGCCCAGTCCGACTGCCAGAGTTCGACAGCCAGCAGCTCAAAACCATTTCTACCGCGCAGCCTTCGCTAAATCCAGTACGCTTGACTTCCCATGCACAACCGACGAACAGTCCCGTCGCCCAGCCGATCGCCGAAAATCCGTATCGTCAGCTTGACTCCATGAATGGGGTCTCCGGACTCCGCGATCTGCCAAGGCAACCCGCAACAGCCAATCCGCTGCGTCCGCAAGATTTTATCCGACAACTTCCCGCCCCGGTGGCAAGCAGCGAACACTTCGATGACACCAACATGCCTTACACTCCTTGGGAAAATAACAATTGACCAAGGGTACCGGGCGGCTTCGGCCCGCCGTTGGTCTTTGGGTTTTAGGTCATTGGCCTCGTTCCTTTTTCATCTAGCAAGACGCCCTCCTAGGACTGTGCAGCAGTTTGCGGTAAAACAGCTGCTATGTTCTTTTCCTTCGACGGTATTGACGGTGTCGGCAAGACGACGCAAATGCAACTATTCTGCCAGTGGTTGGAGCAGGCCGGTCGGGTAGTCGTCACATGCCGCGATCCCGGCAGTACGCCGCTTGGCGAAAAAGTGCGAAAATTACTTCTCAACAGCGGTGACGATACGCCCATTTCGGCGCGAAGCGAAATGTTGCTCTACATGGCCGCCCGTGCGCAGTTAGTTGAACAAGTCATTCAACCCGCCTTGGCGGCTGGTAAGACGGTGGTTTCTGATCGGTATTTGCTCGCCAACGTCGTGTATCAAGGTTACGCCGGTGGTCTCGATGTGGCGGTGGTTCGTGCGGTTGGCGCAGTTGCCACCGCGGGTTTAGTACCCAACTGCACTTTCCTCTTAGACATGTCCCCGACCGAGGCTCGCAAGCGGATGGGTGACGAGCTTGATCGCGTCGAGCGTCGCGGCGACGATTATCGCAAGCGATTACGAAGCGGTTTTCTGGAAGAGGCGCGCCGGCAGGGCAAGACGTTCCATGTCATCGACGCGGCGCGGCCGGTAGCCGAGATCCAAGCAGAGTTGTGCAAAATTGCTGGAAGCCATGGCGTGGTAATTTCAGCGAAGTAAACCCTGCCGAATTCTATTGAAGTTCCTAAGCGTCTTCCCTTTCAAGGCATTCGCGGCAAATTCATTTCAGCCTTGCTGCTCCAATGCTCCAAGAGCAGCACCGCCAGCATTGCTCCAACGGCCAACAGAAAACAGACCGTTACCTCTTGGTCCCAACGTTCGGGCAAGACGGACTCGAAACGTTTGAGTTTGAGCTTCGTGACTTCTGGAGTAAGGTCGTACTGGAACGGCCACATCAGCCGTAGCGAACCGATCATGAAGCCTCCCAGGATGGTCATCATCGGGTCGTGCCCAACGGCAAGCAACCATTTCAGCAATTTACTAAAGCAAATTAGCCCCACGGCACAGCCCGCCGCAAAAACCACGAGCGAAATCAACTCGTTTGGAGTCGCGTGGAATTTTAAAACATTGTGGATGATTTCTGTTACTGCCATATAGGCGCCTAGTAGCCACAAAATGTACGCCCCGCTGATGCCGGGGAGAATCATTGCGCAAATAGCAACCGTCCCGCACATAAAGAAATAGATCAGGGAATCGTGAAAGCCAACTTGGTCTAAACCGACCAACCAATACGCAAATGCGGCGGCAGCACAGGCCAAACCCGCATAACTGGTCCACTGCCCTACCCCGCGCGGCTTCACCATCTTGGCTACGATGACGGTCGACCCCAGAATCAAGCCAAAGAATACCGCTAAGGTGTGGCTTCGTTGCTCTAACAAGAGATAATGCATCAACCCGGCAAGAGACCCGATACCGATAAGAATCCCTGACCCCAAGGTCACCAGGTAACGCAGATCAAAATAATCGGCTGCCTCGGCCCATTTTCGTTTGACCAGCAAGCCCAACAGGTGACCGTCGAGATGGCTAATCGCGGTCACGAGTCGCTCGTAGATGCCCAAAATGAGCGCAACAGTCCCTCCCGAGACTCCCGGTATGATGTCGGCACCACCCATTAGAAAGCCACGGACGAGTTGGGCAAAGTCTTTACGCTCTGGTCCCATCAAAGTTATTTCTCCTTTTTTTAAAAAAACGTGCCTTAATCGGTCGCGCAACAGGGGGGCCAATCGTGAATTCCAGTCAGATCAAGCGGTTCACGGACGTTTTGAACTTCCGTTGACCCGAATCCCGTGAGGCCTTAAAATTACGGTAGTTTTTGAGTTTTGGCATCTTGATTCATGAAAGATTCGGGCGTGTCGATTCAAACTGAGTCGCGTCCGTAAAATAAAATTCTAGATAGGACGAGAGTTGGAATTTATTTGATTATACATAATGAGATGACGAGCGAAGTCGCATGTCATCTCGTTTTGCTGACGACAAGTCTGGATGGGCACCCATGTTTCCCCGCAAGGTCGGTTCAGCTTGGGAAGTTTTTGCCCCTGCGAAGCTGAACCTGTACTTGGATGTGCTGGGCCACAGGCCCGATGGTTTCCATGAACTGGAAACTTTGATGGTGCCTGTGCGGATTTATGACGGGCTCCGCTGGACGAGTGACTGCTGTGTTGGTGACTCCGATGTTGGCGACTCCTGTGTTCGTGACTCCTGGGTCGGCGATTCTCCCATTGGCGCCGGCGGCCGGCTACGTATCCAGAGTCTACTGCCGCACGGCAGCTCGACGGATGATCGTACACCGGATTTTGGCGAATCTTCCCAAAACTTGGTGCTACGTGCTGCGGAGCTCTTAGCCCGCTCGGCTGGTATCGAGCCACATGGAACTTTTCTACTCAGCAAGCGGATACCTGTACAGGCAGGGATGGGCGGCGGGAGCAGTGATGCCGCAGCAGCCTTACTGCTAGCTAACGCCGCTTGGGGAATCGGACTCGCCCCGGAGCAACTCGCATCACTCGCGTTGGAATTAGGCAGCGACGTGCCCTTTTTTCTCCAGTCGTCTCCTGCCGTCTGCCGTGGGCGGGGTGAACACGTTGAATCCATATCAGGCCTGCCGCACTTGCATTTCGTCATCGTTAAACCACCGGTTGGGCTTTCGACGGCCGAAGTTTTTTCACGCATGAACCGTTCAGAATTTAGCGACGGAACCATCGAAACTTCACTCACTCAACTTATTAACTCGCTCCGCACGGGAGCCCTCATGCAAGCAGGTTCCTGGATGCGTAACGCACTGGAACCCGCTGCTGCAGAACTTACCGAGTGGATCGATCGTTTGCGGCAGGCACTGATCGAGTGCGGTGGCTACGCGCAGTTTATGACGGGCAGCGGCTCGGCCTATGTCGGCGTGATGCGATCTGCCGTCCAAGCAAGAATAGCAGCTCACTTACTATCAAACCGAGGACTGGGGACCGTTTTGGCGACATCAAGTTGTTCGCTGGGGACATCGTGCGCCTAGGGTAACTACTGGCAAGGAGACGAACTGTGGAAATCACCGAGGTCCGCATCAAACTCATGGAAGAACCTGGCGAGCGCCTCAAAGCGTTTTGCTCGATCACTTTCGACAATTGCTTCGTGGTACGCGATTTGAAGATCATCGAAGGTGCGAGCGGTCCGTTCGTCGCTATGCCTAGCCGAAAATTAGCAGCGCACTGTCCTTGTTGTCGGGCCAAAAACCATTTACGTGCTCAGCATTGTAATCAATGCGGCGGTCCACTCTCGTCAGACCGAATACCGCTCGACCAAGAAGGCCGAACCAAGCTCTACGCCGACATTGCACATCCGATAAACTCCTCCTGCCGCGAGATGATTCAAGAACGCGTTATCCAAGAATTTCACGAAGAGATCGAACGTGCCAAACTGCCAGGCTACGTTTCTCGCTACGATGATTTTGTCCTAGACGACAGCGATTTACGGCGTGTCGATCAGCCTCATGGGCAGCAACGTGCGCACCCGCAAAGATCAGGGAGTGCTGCCGAGCGTACGGCTGCAGAAGGGCGTGGTTCTTTTCCGCCACGCAAGTCCGCGCCAGATAAGTCACCGCAGGACGAAGAAGGCAATTTTGGAGCGGGAATCCTTTGAGGGCGGCAAGCTTTAACAATTAGGCAAAAATTGCGCCTGCAGTACCTTGCCAGCATTATTGAAGCTGGCAGTATCTTTTGCCGATAAGTTAACCAGTCGCCAGTCAACCTATTTCATCCAACCTAACCTTTTTATTCATTTAACGCAGAACAATTTATCGGTAATTTATAACATCCTTTCGCTACCAGGGAGGCAAGATCTCAATGGTGGAGTGCAAGAAGCGCATTCATAACTTTGAGGACATTCGCCGGTACGTCACTGAAACGCTCAGCAGCTTCGAGCTGCTTCAACCCAAAGTCTCGCAATTAACTTGTAATTTACTTTCCCGGAAAGGTCAGGCATGCGGTGTTTATTTTTGCTTGCATGGGCCCCGCGCAGTTCGCTTGACCGCCATCTGGGAAACCGACGCTAATAGCATTTTGTTTTACGGTTCCTGTGGCAACCGCCTGCAAAGAACTCGTTTGCTCGAAGCCCCGAAACTAGAAGTGCAGGCAGTTGACAACCTGTCGAGTGCGGCCTAATTGCCCAGCCAGAAAGAGTCTGGCTCAAAGAGGCGCGGTACGCGGCAAAGAGTCAGCTATGTAATCGAAACACCGTAATCGAAACACCGTAATCGAAACACCGTAATCGAGACGCCATAAAGAGGTAACAGCCGAAAGGCCTTGCAAGGCCGCTTGACGCGGCTATACTGTACATTATTACACTACACGAAGCGACAATGATAAGGAGCTGCAACATGCTGGTTTTATCGAGAAAAGAAACCCAACGCATCCGCTTGGGCGACGACATTGTAATCACGGTGGTCCGGCTCACTGGCGATAAAGTTCGCTTGGGGATCAAGGCACCCAAGGACATGCTGGTGCTGCGAGACGAGCTGGAGCCTCATGGAAAAGCCCAACAAAATGCCCCGTTGGGAGCAGCAATTGAAGTCGAAGTAGCCGCCGCGGTAGCCGCTGCCTAGGAGGCCTACTTCTTTCCGGGGCGGGCTCTCGAGGACAGGGCCGCCCAGGGCGGTGCCTCGTGGATGCCCCCGAATCCACTGACGGCATGCTCACTTTTCTCAATGTCAGGCTCTGCTTCCCGCACCGCAGGGCGCACAAAAAAGGCCGCCGAGCAATAGGGCTCGGCGGCCAGTTTGTTTTCAAGGCCCGGCTATTCTTCAGAAACTATTCTTCAGAAACTATTCTTCAGAAACTAGTTTTCACAGACTAGCGCTGGAGGCCAACTTCAAGCCTGACGTCTCTAGTCACGCGGCCGCACCGCGCCGGTCAGTCCACTATAGTCGGCGCGATCCGATTCGTGCCACAGGGGCTGGCCCATGCGGACACGCTCGGCCATGACCTCCAGTTTTTCGCGGGAGCCAGCGGGAGCCTGGGTGGAACCGAAATCACGGTCAGAGCGAGGTGCAAAATCCTCGTCGTGGCCGTACTTCAGAATGGCCTCAAATACGTTCTTCAGTTTTGGGTCTGACATCTCTCAATCTCCAACAAGCTAACAAAAAATTCGGCCGGTCTCCGGCGGGGCCAATCTCCAACGGGGGAGAGTGGAAGGACCGACTCGGGTAGGGTAAACCACAACTGAACTGCAAAATATCCGCCAGCGGGGGGGTCTCAACCCCAAAAATCGCGGGGGGGTCTCAACCCCACAAATCCGCGAACACCAGCGGTTTAGCACTGCATCCAGAGATAAGAGATTATTACCACTGCTGTAGACATGTCAAGTTTTTTCTGCGTAGGTATCGACAATTACTGGAGTCGCGAGTCTTGCGCGCGAAACTATGCTGCCTAGGTTCTCCTATCTAGCTAATCTTAGACACTTCGGTGCAATTCTGGCGCCTGTCGAATTCGGCCAGTCAGTAAGTGGACATTCGGCGACGCGTAACGCTATGCTCTTACGTGTATTTGTCGCTTCCCCCCTGTCTCAGCTCACCGGTCGGCCGATGGCCTGGATACAGCGCACCATCAAACTGCCCCCCCAACCACGCGGATTCCAGCCGATCTCGCAGGAAGTCGTAGCAGGCCTGCCGGAGCTGGCTGAGATTCGCATCGGGCTCTTGAATTTATTCCTACAACACACGTCAGCATCGCTGACAATAAACGAGAACGCCGACCCTGACGTACCACTCGACTTAGAAAGCTCGCTGGCGGCTATCGCGCCCGAAGATTTTCCACATCGTCACACTTGCGAGGGCCCCGACGATATGCCGGCGCATGTTAAGTCGTCGCTCTTAGGCTGCGGCCTAACAATCCCCATCCGAGACGGCCAGCTCTCGTTGGGAACCTGGCAAGGGATCTATCTATGCGAGCATCGCCATCGTGGCGGGTCGCGAAGAATTGTCGCTACGATTTGGGGAGAATAGTCTCCCTGCTGATTCTGATCAGACACGCGCTGCTAACAAATTTGAGGGCAACACCTCCTGTACTTTCGGAGATCGGAGTCTGTAGACACAAATCCTTAAAGTGAAAAGAGTTCGGTAAAGAGCCCGTCTTAACAAAAATTGAAACGCAGAGGACGCAAAGAGCGCAGAGATCGCAGAAAAGGTTTGTCTGTTAAGATTTCTCTCTGCGTGTTCTCTGCGTCCTCTGCGTTAAATCGTTGGCTATCTGAGTCAGTTTGACTCTGATATTTTGGTTGCCGCTAAAGGCCGCGCCGGGTTCAATCCGTGGCTCACCGAAGGGGTGCAGGAATGCGCTTTTTCAAAAGTACCGGAATTACGCCCAATTCTTAATCGTAATCTTAATCGTAATCTGACTGGGATTAAGATTACGATTAAGATTAAGACCTCAAAATTGTGCTGCTGCACCCTCATCTAAGTGAATGATCGAATCGCCTGGTAATTTCTGGGAAGTGCGTTTTTTCAGAAAGTGCACACCCTCGTCGTGATGTGGAGTTCAACTCACGAACCCATGCACATGCAGATCCTCACCCAATGTCTCGTAGCTTACGCCTTGCAACTTGATCGCCTCTGCCATCTCGGCAAGTCCCAAGCCCGTGAACGCGCCCGGAGCGTTTTTGCCGCCGATCAGTTTTGGGGCGACGAAGGCGTGTACTTCGTCAATTTCTTGCATATCGAAAAACGAACCTAATAGATGAGAGCCTCCCTCGACAAGCAAATTGGTCATGTGGCGTCGGCCTAATTCCTCGAGGAGCGATGTAAGTCGTGCCGGTTCGTCCTCGCCGGCAAGGACCAATATCTCTGCACCCAGTTTTTCCAGTTCGTTGCAGCGTTCGTCCGGGGCGCCCTCGGCTACGGCCATGAGCAAAGGAGCCTCATCGATCGTCTGGACCAATTTGCACCCAAGTGGCAGGACGGCCTGCGTGTCGAGCACGATACGGGTAGCGGTACGCGGGCCAGCAGGGCGGGCCGTTAGCAGCGGATCGTCGGCAACAGCTGTGCCGCGACCAATTAATATCGCATCAACCGTCCCGCGTAACTGATGTACCGCGGCGCGCGACGCTTCACCGCTGATCCACTGGCTGCTGCCGGTGCGCGTCGCCAACTTACCGTCAAGTGTCATGGCCCACTTGGCGATAACCCACGGACGTTTTTTGCTGACGAGTTTGGTAAACGGCGCGATCAGCCGCGCGGCTTCTTCGGCGAGCACTCCTAGGGCGACTTTGATTCCCGCGGAGCGAAGCTGGGCCAAACCGTTGCCGGCGACGCGTCGGTTCGGGTCAAGGCAACCGACCACCACTTTTGCCACGCGGGCATCGACCATTGCATTCGTGCAAGGTGGCGTCTTGCCCGTGTGGCAGCAGGGCTCTAGCGTAACGTAAGCGGTGGCACCTTGGGCAGCCTCTCCTGCCGCTTCGAGCGCTACCACCTCGGCATGCGGGCCACCAAAATACCGATGCCAACCTTCGCCAACAACTGCGCCCTCGCGCACCAGCACACAACCCACCATCGGATTGGGCTCCACGTAGCCGCGACCTTGCTGGGCAAGCTCCAGAGCACGGGTGATGTAGCGGTGATCTTCGGAGTTAGGCATAACGGTAATGACGAATGACGCCTAGTCTATGGAAACATGGCCCAATGACGAAAGTAATGACGAAATCCGAATGACGAGCGTCAGATGCAGCACCCTTCGTCATTCGTCATTGGGCCACGTTTCCATAGACCCGGCGTCATTTTCTACTACGGTGTCCATATCGCGGACTGCTTTGCACCTTCTTCTGCAGATGGCGGCGCGTCGTCGCCCGGGGTCCAGATGGCCGAGGGCTGTGCTGGTGGTGCTGCGTCTGTTGGCACCGGTCCTGGATGTTCCTGAGGAGGAGCCACCAGTCCTGCCGCATAGAGCAAGCGGTAAGTCGCGTCGGCAATACCCGGCTCGTTAAGATGATTGGTCCGGATCTCGCCCAGCATTTCTTGCACTCCGTCCGAGTCGCCGCGCTCAATCGAAAGTTCCAATTCCAGGAGCACCCACTGCGCGACAGAATTCTGCTTTAGCGCTGACCAAGCACGCGCTTTTTCTGCCCACAGCTTTGCCTTTTCGTAGTTCGGTTCCAGACGAATCAATTGCCGGTAAGCTGGGGTCAAGTCAGACGCCTCCGTGCGTTCGGCGAGCTGCTCGGCCACCATGAGCGTGGCAAAGTTGGCTCCCATCAGCACGGTCCTATCCAGCAATTCTGCCAACGGGCCAACTGCCATTTTGGCGAAATTTAAGCGCGGAATTCGTACCAGCGGCAAATGTTCTAAATCGAGTTCGGCCGGATCGATTGAGTCGAGCTGTGGCAGCCCAAGTTGCGTGCGGAGCTTGGTAAACAGTGGCAACTCGCCCGGATCAACGGCCGCTTGTTCGATAATAAGCGCACTCGCGAGCAAGGCGACCTTTAGCTCTGGGTCGCCAGCCGCTCCTTGTGGCGACTTGTTATTCAAAGCCGCCCGCGGTGCCGCGGTCCAGCGCTCGAGAATCGCATCGTGGCGTTCTTCCGACAGCAACCTACGGCGAAGCTCCACCGGCGTATCATCGGGCAAGCGCCACCGCCAGCTAAGAGATTCTTCACTGATCGATTTCTCGGCGACGACTTCTTCATCGACCGGCTTGCCCAGACCTTCTCCGGCGATTGCGCTGAGCAACGACTCGACAATTTCGAGCGACTCGCCACGATCGGTCGTGACTTCTAGCAACGCTTCGCGATCCGTACGTTTGCCGTAGACACTTAAAAAAGCGACGACATGCGGAATTTCTTTGCGCTGGATATTTACACCGGTAGTAGGTGTCGGCCGATCCAGCAGCACATGCGTGCTGCGAGGACGCACCATTTCTTCCGGATCGTCCTCGGGAATTTCCAGTGGATAATCTTCGACACGCTTGTCTGTTCGCAACCGTTCACCGAGCGCCTCAACATCTTCGAGTACGTAAGTCTGTTTGATGGTTTCGAGATACGGGTCCTTGAGCTGGGGGTCGATCAGTTGGGCCAGGGCTTCGGCTTCAGTCGCATCGTCTTGCGACACTTCAAGCCGCGCATATTCATGCAAGCCAGCTGCAAATTTTTCGATCTCGCCAAGCCATCCTTGTGTCAGCGCCAGATTGTAAACCACCTCGGGCACGGCACCTGCTTCGTTTCGAAGCTGCGAAAGGGCCAACTCCGCCCGACGCCAAAGTCCTCGGGCCGCAAAACCTGTTGCTTCTTCAAACTTTGCTCGCCAAGGCACGTCCGTGGGGCAGGCCTGCAACAGCAAATACTCACGCACTAATAACGGCATCCCGGACTGAAGATTCATTCGCAGCAGTAGTTCGAGCCCTTGATTGTCTTCGCGAGGAGCGATCGTAGCGTAGAGCAGCAAGTGCGCCCGGGCCGCAACCAATTGGCCCTCCATCAATAGGGCCTGTCCTACGGCGCCGACTGACTCGAGCACGCGCAGCGGCATCTCATCATCAAGCCTTTCGAGCGCGCTTTGCAGCGGGGCGACCGCCAGGCTTCCAGTCTCCGTGGCTGCGATCAAGATCGCTTGCTGCGCGTGGGCCGTAGCGTTCTGGGGGTGTGTGGCCAGATAAGCATCGATCGTTTGCCGAGCCGCCTCGAATTCGTGCATCGAAAGTTCGATCGAAACTCGCAGATCGAGCAGCGAAGCGCGCTCAGGCTGTTGCTCGAGCAATTGGGCGACATGCTTGAGTGCCGCGTGCGGCTGCCTACCGGCAATCATTTTGTGCACTTTTTCGATATCCGCAGCCAAATCGCTGCAACAGAACTTTAGTTTTTTGCCGCTGCCGCAAGGGCAGGGCGAATACAGATCAACGGCCATGACAAAATCGCCTTCCAATGAAAATAGCTTGAGTTTCTCGTTACCGCGGGAGGCAACAACCTATGTTTTTGCCGGCACTCGCTTTTCTGCAATTAACGCCAGTAAGGCCTTTTGCGGGTCGGCAAATTTCTTAATCCCCTCGGCCATCAGAGTGTCTTCCAGCCGTTGCATGTCTACTCGGGCAGTAATCTCTTCGCAAACCTCGGCTGGGAGCATTTGGTCGATCGTGCGAGAAAACGTCTGGCCGCTGTTTTCTACCGCTTCGTTCGTTGCTGGCGGGTTCGTCTGAATGTCGCTGCCGGCCAGAGCGGCAACATACTTCCATGGCGGATCGTCGGCGCTTTTCGTGCCTGTGCTGGCGAAGATGATCTCCTGCTGAAGAGGCGTTGGGTGCTCGGCCCAAAACGATTGGTTATCCTGCCAAAGCAACTTGGCATTCAAAATCCCTACCATCCCTTGTGCGGCCGGCGACAGCTCAGGGACGTGCTGCTCGGTGTACACATCGACGCGCGAAACGAAAATGCTGTAAACGCTCTTGAACGTAGCAAGCGATGTGCGGCGCTGCGCGCCACGCCAAACCGCGTCACGAGCAGCCTGATATTGTCGATACGTGAATATTAACGTGACATTCAGCGGCACCCCCCGCGCAGCTAATTCCTCAATCGCCTCCAAGCCCGCCGGTGTGGCCGGAACTTTAATCATCCGGTTCTGATGCCCTTCAGACCACTTGGTACCCAGTTCGATATACTGAGCCACACGCTTGTCGTGAGGCAAAGGATTGTCGGGATCCTCAAGCAAGGGATCGACTTCAAAGCTTACGTACCCGTCGTCACCATTTGTTGCTTGCCAAACGGGCAAGAATTCTTCCTGAGCCGCTGCCACCACTTGATCCGTGAGCTGCCAAGCTAGATCGTTATCGGAAAGTTCTGCTTGGCTTCCCAAGTCGGCTAGGACATCGTCGTAGCGGCCCGACTTGATTAGACCGCTGATAATGATCGGGTTGGAAGTGGCACCTGTCGCCCCCAAAGCTCGGTTTGCTTGCACGAGATCGGGATCCACCGAATCGAGCCAGAGTTTGGTGCCCGAGTGAATCAAAGCTGCTAAAGGGGAAGTCATCGCGGGAGCATCCTTGGGGGGAAAGAAAGAGTGACGCCTATTCTAACGAGAAGCGGTCCATTGAAGATTTTTATAGCAGACTGCCACCTCTTATTTGCTATTCCACCGAAATCCCTGAAACGCCATGTAAAAATGGGCTGGATGGGGCCCGAGAATAGACTGAAACCAACTCTTTCGATTATCTGGATTATCACAATTTTCCCGATTCTAATGGTTATTACTGCATTGTCACCCCGCTCCAGACGATGAATCCTTTGTACGAACCGCGGCGCAAGCTGCGGCGGAACCGGAGAATAGTTTGCTGGGAGGCAATTCCTGTGAAGAAAATCCTATTTTTACTCGTAGTGGGTGCAATCGGCGCGAGCAGTCCAGCGACAATTGCCCAGGAACTGCTGGTACCGAATCTGTCTCAGAGTTTTGACGATCCGCTGCCAGAACTTGAGCTTGCCGATCCAGAGGCTCAGGGCTCAGGCACTCGCGAAACGCTCGAAGCTCCATCGGCCGACGACGGCGGATATTCGCAGAAGCCCCTACCCTCCGGCGATCTACAGTCCTCTCTCCAATTGTTTGAGCGGGGAGAAGTGGAGCGGGTGTTCGACTGCGAACCCGCCCTGCTAGAAAGTACTGGCACTTGGTTACGACGCGGGTTTTGGTCGGCGGAGCTTGATGTTACTTTTCTTGACCGTATCTGGCGGAAAGACTCCCTGCACTTGATGGGCCAATCTAACTCTGGCAACACTCTCGATAGCACACTTACCGTCGATGGAGGTGCTTCAGGCGCCGAAGCGTCACCACGCTTAAAGATCAGCCGGTTCTTTTTCCGCGATCAAATGAATCGAGACCATACAGCGGAAATGATCGTTTACGGCGGCGGCCAGTGGAATCAAAACGCCCGTCTTGACGCAAGTACAGGTTCAACTTTAATTACTTTAGTCGACAATGGATTCCCTTCGTTTGGCGGTGCCACTACTGCCCAGTTTAACTACGACAATCGGTTTAACAGCTTCGAGCTGAATTATCACGTGAAGGCAAGAATGTTACGAGATCGAATGGTACTTGAGCCGAGCGGTCATTGGGTGCGTCGCGCACAACCGTCGAATACGCGGTCACTATTGGCGGGGTTGCGTTTTATATCTTTCGACGAAAACTTTTCCTGGGATGCTTTCGGAATTCCCGATAGCACGACAGACCCGGATAACCTCACGGAAGCTGGTAACTATCGAGTGACTTCCGATAACAATTTGATTGGGCCACAGGGCGGTTTTTCGTGGAATCATGAGCGGGCCCGATGGAGCTTGGGCATCCTGTCGAAAGGTGGCATTTTTTGGAATCATACCGACGTCGGCTCCTCCTTCGGGGTCACCGGCGGCGGCGCCGCTGGCGGCAGCAGTACTCAGGTGGACAACCTATCTTTCATTACTGAGGCAGCCCTCACGGGCAAGTGGCACTTGCGACCTAATTTCTCGTTGAGGGCTGGGCTAGAAATACTCTACGTCAGCTCCGTGGCGCATGCAGTAGAACAAGTGAACTTTGTCCCCTTCTCGACAGCTCAGAATATTGCCTCCGGCGACTCGACCTACATGGGCGGTTCGATCGGATTTGAGGGATACTGGTAAAAGGCCGCAAGCTGCGATGCTAGCAGATGCTCCCCCTCTGGGCAAAAATTGCTGGGATAAGCCTGTCTGTGCGCTGGATTGAAGCCCGTTCTGGCTAAGTCCGGGCAACCGCCTCTACCTGTTTCCGAGGGCTGCCGGCGTAGACTTGAACACCGATTCTCGGTAGTCTAGCTCTTTGTGAATCTGCTGGCATCGCAGCGCTTGACAGCAGAAAAACAGTCGCTCGCCCACTCGATAAAACAAGCCCCTGTGGCCGGGCAGGACGCATCGGGCAACGCTTCCTCTGAAGAGTTGCACCTTGGATTTCCACCCCACCCTACGCTGACAAGCCGATGAAGCAACCTTCGTTTCTGGCACGCAAAACGCTGGGTCAACCTAATTACTTCCTGCTGGCGATGGCAGTTGCCTTTATCGTGGCGCTGCTGCCGCGAGGCGCGCGGCGTGCCCTGGAAAGCAATACGAATAAAGCCGAAGACTGGCTGCCGCCCAACTACAGCGAGTCGATCGACCTCGCGTGGTTTCGCAATTACTTTTTCGGCGAGCAGTTTGCGCTGGTGAGCTGGGACGGTTGTACGCTTGGCGAAGACGAAAAACTTCATCGTCTCGCGCGGCGGCTAGTTCCCAGCGAAGAAGAACTCGCCAAGGCAGACAGGGATTTCGAAAGAAACGGGGGCTCCTCAACTAGCACCGGGGAAATCGCTGAGGCTCGTCAGCGAGCTCGCTGGTACAAGCATGTCCTCACCGGGCCCCAGGTCCTCGAAGAACTTACGACGCCGCCGCTTAGCCTGAACTACGGCGACGCGGTCAAGCGGATCGAGGGCGCATTGGTCGGCCCTGTCAAGCGCGATGCTGAGGGCAATTCACTCGGCAACGATTCACGCACAACCTGCCTGATTGTCTTCTTAAGTGAAGAAGCGACCAATACGAACAGAGAAATGCGCGCGGCGATCGAGCATATCGCTGAGATTGCGTCAACAGAATGCGCTATAGCTCCTGAACTGATCCACATGGGCGGTCCTCCCGTCGATAACATTACCATCGACGTGGAGGGGGAGCGTACCCTGGTGCGCTTAGCCTGGCTGTCGGGCATCGTGGGACTCGGCCTATCCTACTGGTGTTTCCGTAGTTTCAAACTGACCAGCATTGTATTTGCCGTTGGGGTGCTCAGCGCCGGCATGAGCCTGTCGATCGTATTTTATTTCGGCATTCTGGAAGTTATGTTTACTTCGCTGACTTCCCCACGACTGGGAACGGTCGATGCGATCCTCATGTCGATGCCGGCAGTCGTTTACGTGCTGGGACTATCGGGCGCTATCCATATCGTAAATTACTACCGCGATGCACGTCGTAGCAGCGGTGTGCACGATGCAGCCGAGACGGCGGTAAGACTTGGCTGGGGGCCGTGCACCTTGGCTGCCTTTACCACTGCGGTTGGCTTGGGATCGCTCTACACGAGCGACATTTTGCCCATCGCAAAATTCGGCATGTTCACGGCGATTGCCGTGATGGCCACGGTGGCAATCTTGTTTACCGTCTTGCCGGTATTCTTGCATCGATTCCCTGTCTCCGAAGAATTGATTCGTCGCCAATCGGGCGGACGCCAAGAAGACCACCTGCCCAACTGGGCCAAGAGGCTATTCGGATTCATTGTCGCGCGCCATAACTTGGCGTTCGTCATGTGGATTGTGGTGATGAGTGTCTTCGCTTTCGGTTTCACGAAGATCGGCACGAGGGTACAGCTCTTAAAACTACTCGATGAAGACACCGACTTGATTCACGACTATGCCTGGCTCGAAGAGAACCTTGGCAATCTTGTTCCGATGGAAGTCGTGATCACCGTTCCTCCCGAGCGCTGCCGGACAGCAGAAGAGCACGCAGAAGAAGATGGCCTGCAATACCGAATGACCATGCTCGAGCGCCTGACCATGGTACGTGAGTTAGGAGCTGGATTTGCAGAGATGCCAGAAATCACGCGAGTCATGTCCGCCGCCACGTATACCCCCGAAAGCACCAATTCAGGCTTAGCCGGCGTGGATCGAAGCACGGACTACACAATCAACAAGAGCTTGGAGGACCGTCGCGGCGCCTTGCTAAACAGCGGCTACTTACGCGTTGAAGATGCGCCGGAAGGCAGTCGCGACGCGACGGGCCGAGAGCTTTGGCGATTAAGCGCTCGTGTCGCTGCCCTGGGTGGCGGCGAGGATGGCGAGGGAGTTGACTACGGCCAGTTCGTAACGCAACTCCAAGATTCGGTCTCCCCAATCCTGAGGGCGTACGAGCAACGTGACAAGATTGTCACCGAGCTACACGATTGCGGCAAGCAACTCGACGGTGCTCAACTTTGCATTCTATACCGCACCGCAGACGACGATCCCGCGCCGACGTCAGATACGCAAGAAGCGCGACTGCGCGACCTCTTGTTGCGTAGTGGCGTACAGGCAAAAGATGCCTCGGTAGTTAGCAAGAACAAAGGCATATCGTTTTATAATCTGGCCGACTTTGATGCCCATGAAGGCGATCAAATCTATCTTGATCGTGCCATCACAAAGCTTGGCGAGCAAGATGCCCTCGTTTTGGTCTCAGCGAGCAGCGATCCCACGGCAAAACTATTGGCCGACGGAGGGCTCAAGGTCATTGACGTATGGAATATACCAACCCTCGAAGGGTCGGCCGCAGCCCCGTCGCCTGCGGGCGATTCGCCGCGCTCGATCCGTGCGGTTTACACCGGCATGATTCCGTTAGTCTATAAGACACAACGACAGCTACTATTCAGTCTCAAAGAAAGCATCATTTGGGCCACAGTCTTGATTTCGGTAGTCATGATGTTTGTGCTTCGCAGCCCAATTGCCGGGGCGATTGCGATGATCCCCAACGTTTTCCCGATTGTGATTATATTCGGCACGATAGGCTGGGTCGGTATCAAAGTTGATATTGGTATCATGATGACCGCAAGCGTGGCACTCGGGGTGGCCGTTGACGATACCGTACACTTCCTTACCTGGTTTCGCCGCGGTGTGAAGCAAGGCTTAGATCGGGTGCAGTCCGTGATGCTTGCTTACGACCGCTGCGCGATGGCAATGGCTCAAACCACTCTCATCGGCGGACTCGGACTGGCGGTGTTTGCGACCAGTACGTTCACGCCTACCCAACAATTTGGCTATCTCATGATCTCGATGCTGGGTGCAGCGCTCGTCGGCGACTTACTGCTGTTGCCGGCTATCTTAGTCGGACCACTCGGCAAATACTTTGGCGGTAGAGCGCCAGATGCCGCCGGTGTTCCCGGATTCGAAGTGGTCGATCCATCTCGACAGCAGCCCGCATTTGAAGTCGAACCGGTTCGACTCGCTGAACCAACTCGAATCATTCCGGAAAAACCCTTCCAACCAACTGGCTTAGAAGATATTCGCGAGATGAACACCGATTCTCGCAGCACCGAATCGACAACGACAGCGCCCACCATTTTCGAAGCCCGGAACACGGAGTTGATCGACGCCGAGGCGATGCGAGAAGAAGCCATCCATGGACCCCACGCGGCTTTGCATGCCAAGCTCCGCAGCCTCAGGCGAGAAGAAAACCCCCACGACTCGGTTCCCTCATAAACTCTGGCTGGACCTTGGACCTGACTCTGCGGTTGGCGCTGCTCACGGGGATCTAAACTTTTGGTTTGGTAGGCGGCGCCCACTCCACAGATATCTTTAGTCATTACCACAAATGTCGCACCGTAATCTGCTACTCTTGCTGGCCACTGCGGCAGTCTCTTACGCTTGCTACATACGCGCAGAACAAAATCCATACGCCCGCTATGTGGCTGCCGGCTATTCGGTCATTGATCGCTGGTCGTTGGTCGAAACTCCCGATCAGCAGCTCTTCGAAGGCGCCATGCAAGGCATGGTCAGAGCCCTGAAAAAGCAGGGAGACGAGTATTCGGCGTTTGTCAGCGAAACGCACTGCGAGGAATACTGCGAAGACATGCGGCAAGAGTTTGGCAGTATCGCCGTACGAATTCCCATCTTGGGTGAGCCACCCCTTCCCACTGTAATCAGCCCTCTCGAGCCGAGCACGCCTGCATCCAAGGCAAATTTACAACTCGGTGACCGTATTCTCGCGATCGACGGCACGCCGACCGCCGGGTTGACGATGCACGAAATACTTCGCCAAATGCGCGGACCCGTCGGCGAGCCGGTTTCCTTGACAATTGAGCGTGACGCTGCGGCCTCTCCGCTCACGGTGGCCGTCACGCGGCAAGTCATCACGGTCGAGTCGATTCTCGGCGACTTCCGCGATAATAATGGAAACTGGAATTTCCGATTGGCCGATGATCCACGCTTGGGGTACATCCGCATCGATCGGTTCGGCGACAAAACATTGGCTGAGTTAACGCATGTGCTAGCCGACCTCACCCAAGTCAATTCACTCGCAACTGATGAAACGAAAGCGATCGAAGCAGTCATCCTTGACGTTCGGGACAATAGCGGCGGAGCCCTCGACGCAGTGGTAGGTATTAGCGATCTGTTTCTCCGCGCGGGATTACCCATTGTCAGTACCCGCGGGCGCGACCAAATTCCCCGCGATCGATTTGTCGCGACGGGCCGCAGCGGCTACACAAAAATTCCTCTGGCCGTGCTCGTTAATAACGAGTCAGCCAGTGCCAGCGAGATCCTAGCCGCCTGCTTGCAAGACCACCAAAGAGCAACCATCGTTGGCCAGCGCACGTATGGCAAAGGTACCGTCCAACGAGTCATGCACATTGAATCGGGGCGCAGTCGCCTCAAACTCACCTCGGCTACCTATTGGCGGCCCAGCGGACAAAACATTCATCGCATGCCAGGAGCTACCGCCGCAGAAGCCTGGGGAGTCAAGCCCAACTTGGGTTTTCAAGTTGAACTCGATGAGCTGGAGTCTCTTAGCTGGCGGCATTACCGTAGTCGGCGAGATCTTGTCGATAATCCGCATAGTAAGGAACTTCTAGAAAAACTCAGAATCCAATATGGCGAGCTACCCGGTTCTTATCGCGACCGGGTGCTGGATCGAGCCGTTTTACACTTGCAAGCAAAGCTCAGCGAGTAGCGATCCCCGATCCGTTTCTACTTAACCCGGATATTTCATCCGTGTCTGCTCCGGCGGCCGCAGAGTCTATAGCAAATTGGCCTTCCATGGCTGCGCCGGTGTTTCGCGCCGCGAGGCTCAGCGTGTCAAAACCCGATAGCTTGGCTCCAACCGTCACAGACAATTCACGCGTAAAAGTTTGGCCACGTGGCGCCATCCCTTTAGTCAGAAGCACCAAACTTGTTTCAGAGACTAGGGTTGTGATGCTTTGCGCGCAGCATTTCCGACGACAACTGTGATCACTCCGACTGCGAATTCTCGTATTGAGCTTTCACCAGTTTCGTAGCGATCTAGTTGCTAAAGCCTTATGTCGCCTTGATTTCTGTAAGGCAGGCTGTTTTTCGGCACGCCGCATGCTTCTATTGTTTGACGGTCAGTCAGATTGAGCATGAGGCGACACGTCTGGCGTATTCGATTTTTTTGCAGGGCAAACTTGGCCCAAGGAGAAGACAATGTTCCGGAAATTATTATTGAGTGTGGCAGTCATTGCGGCGCTAAGCTGTACGGGCGCGCAAATGGCAGAGGCCGGAGGGTGCAATCGAGGCGGTGGCGGCGGTTATTACCCGGCCTACCGCAGCAGTTCGTACTATGGTCGTGGGCCCTCCTACCACAGAAGCAGCTACTACGGTCATGGCCACTCGGTGTATCGAAGCAATTACGGTCCGTCGTATGGTGGCAATTACTATGGTCGTTCCCGACACGCCCGAAGTGGTGTGAGCTTTTCGATCGGGTTCTAGAGCGAAATCGCCGACACGTGATAAATCTCTCCTGGATCGCAGGGTAGCGATCTAGGACTTTTGCTCTCACCCACTCTTCGGCCCGACACAGTGCCTTCGGGCAAAATTGGACTCGCCCAAGCGCCGCATATTTGACTTCTCACAAAGAGACTCTGTGTCGCCTATTTGATGACAATTGATGCCTTCCTGTCATTTTGCGGGAGCAATGCTATCGTCGCAAGTCTTTTTATTAAAATAGGTTATGACACCCATTGCGAAATTGGCATGGCAAGTGCATCCTAATTATAGCAGAGCGGCAACCATCAAGAATCCCACTTATGCCGCTAGTGCTTTGTGAATGTCAGTGTAATTAGGGTGCTATAAGTGAAAACACCCGGTCACGACCCGCCAGAGGAGATAAAAAGATGTTTAAGCGAATCCTTGTTTTGTTGGCTTTAGTTATCGGTTTTTCGGTAAGTGCCATGCCAGACGCTAACGCCTGGATTGTTCGCCGTGTGGCTCCCGTCCAGCGCGTCGCCCGTGCCGTCCTGCCACCCTACCCAATCGCCCGTCGTGTCGTTGCCGGTCCTGTGGTGCGCCGCCGCGCATTCTACCGTGCACCTGTGGTCTATGGCGCACCGGTGGTCTACGGCCCAGCAGTCCAAGTTGGCTACTACGGCTGGTAATCCGGTTGACCTGATCGAAACTCTGCATTAACGCCCCACCCTTGAATTTTTCGTCGCCTGCTAGCAGCTCATGCTGGCAGGCGATTTTTTGTGCGCGCTCGCGCCAAGCTTGTCCCCTATATTCCGAATAATCCTCAATCTCAACGTAGCTTACGTCCGAAGAGAGGAAGGAGGAATTTCCGTTGCCGGGGGTGTACAACGAATGCACCAAGCGGTACTGAACGGTATCTCGACGCGCCGGGACGCTTTCCCTACAGGACATCTGATCTTGAGCGAGTAACACTATGCTGGTCATTATCAGCGACCTTCACCTTACTGACGGTACGAGTGGTTCAACCATCTCGCCGGAGGCGTTCCAGCTACTTGCCGAGCGGCTTGGCGACTTAGGGCTTAGCGCTTCGCACCGTCGCGATGGCACCTATCGCCCCATCGAACGGGTCGATCTCGTGTTGCTGGGTGATGTGTTAGACGTAATCCGCTCGACGCAGTGGCTGCAGAATCCGATTCGGCCTTGGGACGATCCCAAGTCAGGTGCCCTGTTCGATACCGTTGCAAAAATTACGGGCGACACGCTCATTCACAACAATCAAGCACTCAGCGAGTTTCGCAATCTGGCTGAGCGGGGCATTGCACTCCCCCCCCTGCCACGCGTGCCGGCCAACCGGCCGGCGGCGAAGCCCAGGCGATCCCAGTGCGAATCCACTACATGGTGGGCAACCACGACTGGTTCTACCACTTGCCGGGGGGAAACTACAATCAGTTACGCCCCAAGATTGTTGCGCACCTGGGACTGGCAACCTATCCCGACGCTCCTTTTCCGCACGAGATTTGGGAAAGCAACGAACTCGTGCAAGTGATGCGACAGCATAAGGTCTTTGCCCGCCATGGCGACGTCTACGACCCGTTCAATTTTGAGGGAGACCGCGACGCCAGTAGCCTGGGCGATGTGATCGTGCTGGAATTGCTCAATCGGCTTGGCGTGCAGGTTGCCCAGCAATTGGGCGATGATTTACCGAGTAGTGCCCTGGCCGGGCTGCGCGAAATCGATAACATCCGTCCACTGCTAATGATCCCGGTTTGGATCGATGGTCTGCTCGACCGCTGCTGCCCCCAACCCTCGGTACGCAAAGAAGTCAAACGCATCTGGGATGAACTCGCCGACGAATTTCTGCAGCATCCTTTCGTTCAGCAGCGTGATACCTGGTGTCCGGTGGACATTGTGGATGGCCTGCAGAAAGCCCTAAAGTCCAGTCGCTGCTTGTCGGCAGACTGGGCAAGTTGGGTCGCGGGGTGGATTGCCGAATTGCGAGGCGCCGGAACCGCTTCGTATTATCAGCATGCGCTGACCGAGCAAGACTTTCGCAATCGACGCGCCAATCATATTGTCTATGGGCATACGCACACTGCCGAGGCGGTTACCCCTCGATGCAAGCTATGCCGATGGCTATGTATTGCATCAAACGTACTTTAATGCCGGCACTTGGCGGCGAGTCCATCAGCAAACGCAGTTCGCCCCGCGCGAACATGAGTTTATTGCTGCCGACACACTGACCTATTTGGTATTTTTTAGAGACGATGAGCGTGGTGGCCGGCCCTACGAAACCTGGACCGGCACTTTGAGGGTGCATCCATTCACCTCCAACTCCTACCGCATCGACTCCGCCTCGCACGCTGGAGCGACACCACATGACCCCAGCCAACCGCTTTCGACACCAAACATACCGATCCGAGCGCCCCACTTCGCCGTACCACTTGCTCCCAGCAGTTTCACCGACCGATCCCCGCACCGGTGAGTACGCCGAACAATTGGCCGCTTCCGGTACCGCCTTTCAGCGGGCGCATGTCGCAGCTATCTACTGCGTGCATGGCACTTTTGCCGGCAACGATACGTTCGGTTTGCTCACCGAACTTGCGCGATATACACCCGGACTTCGCCGTGCACTAGGTCGACTGGGTAAGCTCGCTGTCAATCTGATTGCCGGTGAGACCGGCAACTACACGCCACAATTTGTCGCCTCCCTGGAAAAGGGACTCCGCGCCAATACCAGCAAGACGATCCCAGTACGCTTGTTCAATTGGTCGAGCGTAAACAATCACATTGGCCGCGCTGACGGGGCCGTGCGTCTGATCTATGAGTTGGCCAAACTGGCCGAGGCATTGCCAAAAGATCGGTTCCAAGCCGTATCGCCACGGATATTGCTGTGGGGGCATAGCCATGGCGGCAATGTTCTTGCGATCGTGACTAGCTTACTTGCCAGCGAGCGAGAAGCTCGCGATAAATTTTTCCAAGCGACTCGCACTTTCTATCAGCCTTGGTTTTGGGGGAAAGTAGATTTGCCCATCTGGCAGCAGGTGCGTGAATTACTCGATAACGGCGAGCATCCCTTACGGCGCATGAAGCTGGACATCGCCACCTTCGGCACGCCGGTCCGCTATGGTTGGGACGACGATAGCTATGCGCAGTTGCTCCATTTCATACACCATCGTCCGCCAGAACATAGGGAGGAATACTTGGCGCCATTTCCTCCTAGTCTGGGTCGAATGCTGACAGCGGCCGATGGTGATTACACTCAGCAGATTGGCATTTGCGGCACAAACCTTGCGCCATTACCGCTAGCACTACGGACCTTCCTGGCCGATCAGCGGTTGGGGCGTTTCTTAGAGCGTGACGTGCCACGAATGCGACTCTTCAAGAGACTCCGTTACGGAATGCGAGTGCCCGACGCCGGGACGACACTGCTGGTAGACTATAATCAGGTTGCCGCGTGCATTCACCAACACCTCGCGGGCCATGCCCTCTACACAAGGCGCAAGTGGTTGCCGTTTCACTGCCAGCAGATCGCCCAGAGATTTTATGGAGGCTAGCCCGGATATTTCATCCGTTTCTGCTCCGGCAGCCTAAGTCCTTCCATGGCCGCGTTATGTTTCGGTCCGCAATCCTCAGCGCCCCTTTTAACAATAGAACTGGCAAACACGCCTGCGGTTGCAAACCTCACATGCCTTGCCA
>Ga0115002_10001996_pt1 | contig 27136 bp, 29 predicted proteins | sample ArcticOcean_MG_C_8_FD_89576 | JGI IMG/M metagenome (GOLD analysis project Ga0115002, IMG submission 89576) | Marine microbial communities from western Arctic Ocean - ArcticOcean_MG_CB11_86 | ecosystem: Environmental > Aquatic > Marine > Oceanic | place: Arctic Ocean: Canada Basin | collected... | reverse complement strand
AGTCCCTAAAAGTCGATCTGAACCCGTGGACCGTTGCATCTGAGCCAATGGCTCGGATTGGTTTCGTTAGCCCAACATCGGAAAGGATACCGCCACGCGCACCAGGGAAAATAAGATCGCTATCTTGGAATCTGGGTAGGCTTTCCAATACGGCTAGCGCATCGGCACACAGAGGTACGGTATGTTCCTTCTTTGTTTTCATCCGCTCGGCTGGAATGGTCCAGGTCTTATTAGCCAGGTCGATTTCATCCCAGCGGGCGCCTCTGACTTCACCAGATCGGGCCGCTGTCAGTATCGTAAACTCCAGCGCCTTCGCACCAGTGCCTTTGCGTTCACGCAATGACTGAACAAACGCACCGATCTCCCTCCAAGCAATTGCTTTATGGTGCTGAACTTTTTTGAGTTTTCCTGGCTTGGGCAATACCGCGTCGAGGTTACCTTGCCACTTGGCTGGATTGTCTCCAGTTCTGTATTTAGAAACGGTGGCATAGGCCAAAACAGCTTCGATCCGCCCACGGAGACGGGTAGCAGTTTCGGTTTTCTCTTGCCACAACGGCTCAAGGATCTTGAGAATATGTGGGAGTTCGACTGCATTAACGGGTAATTTTCCGATAACAGGGCTGGCATACGTTGCGATGGTGTTTCGCCATTGGTTTGCATGTTTTGGATTGCTGAACTCGGTGGTCTTCTTAATCAGGAACTGTTCGGCACACTCATCGAAAGTTTTGTTCGTTGCCTGTGCTGCAATTAAGGCCTTTCTTTCAGCCACTGGGTCGATACCTTGCTGGATCAACTCCTTGGCCGCTCTGGCTTTCTCTCGTGCCTGGACGAGGGGAACATCAGGATAACCACCCAAGCCAATGTCGCGTCGTTTAGCGCCAACTTTGGTCCTTAGAATCCAAGACCTGGCACCAGTCTTTGCTACCTGTAACTGTAGCCCGTTGACACCGCCAACAGCGTGCAGCCCTAGCTTCGTTAAACGCTTAACTTCAACGGCTGTTCGCTCTTTCGCAACCTTCGGCATACCATCTACCCATCAATCTACCCAACATAAATAATAGCATTAGGTGCTATTATTTGCGACAAGTTAAGACGGTAGAATTGATAAAAATGATTTAACTATATGATATAAAAGGAATAGATAGGTTGGGGTGCGACAACGTGAGACGGGAGGGTGTCTGCCTCTCTCTCCGCCAACATAAAAAGGGGGCCAAATGGCCCCCTTTTTTGTGGGTGGAGAGGAGGGATTCGAACTAGCGCGCGCGAGCAGCGCAGCGGCGAGCAAGTGCGTAGTCGTGCACGTTCGCGAAGCGAAGGTGCAAGGAATCCCTCCTCTCCGCCGATAGAAAGCGGTCCCTGCTCTTGGTAGAGAGTTGTTGGCGGTGGCGTGAAACGCAGGGTGCAGCAAAGCACACCGCCCAAGAGCGTCGAGGAGTTTTACAGTCTCGCGCTCCGCTCGACGGCTCGCTCCCGCAAGTCTTTGAAAAAGCGCTCTATCCAAAAGCTGGTTCAATTCTTGCTTCTCTCCGTTGCGCTACATGCTACATCTCTAATAATGGACCTTGCGCAAAATGAACAGACTCTCTCTGACAATCGGAGCCGTTGCGCTCAGCATCCTGGCCGCTCAGGCGACCGCAACGACAATCAAAGTCATGGATGGAAGTCATGACGTCAAGGCTGGAACTGTCGCCGGACATCACGGCCTCGATGGCCTCGGTCACACATCCAAGCTGCTGGCCGATTCCTCTGGGGGATGGGCGACCGCAATGGCCAGCTCGGACATTATCGTGGTCGAGCAGGATGCTGCGGATGCGGCAACGCTCGCCACTGTGGGCGCATGGGTGTCTGCCGGCAACAGGATCATCGTTCTCGGTAGCTTCGAGAGTGAAAGTGGCGATGACATTCTGGAGCACTTTATTGGTCCAGTGACGCTGGCTGCAGTCGGTGCGGCCCTGGAGCCGTTCGCCACGACGGCAGCCGCGACGGGAACGACCTTCGGCGACGACGCTGCGACCTTGTTCGGCCTATCGAGCCACCACGAAGTCACTTCTGCGCTGGGGGGTATCGAGACCTTCTATGCCGGGGCAGGTGACCCGATCGTATTCCGAAAAGCAGTGGGTGCCGGCGATCTTTTCTACATTGGTTGGGACTACTGCTGCGGTGGAACTGTTGCAGACGCCAACGATTGGTACGGCGTTCTCGACAGCGCCATCGGATTCGCCGGTGTTCCCGAGCCCAGCAGCATCGCGCTGGTCGGCCTGGCAGCCTTCGGTTTTGTCGCGTCCCGGCGTCGACGAACGGTCTAAGAACCTGGCACGCTACTAACGCGCGTTTCGCGCGTGTTGGTAGCTGGCCAATGTCCTGACTTGAACCGGTCCTCGTGGACCGGTTTTGTCGTTCTGGCTAGCGATGATTTCGTCGCCGATACTGGAAGTCGACCACGGCTCCGCTCGTGAACGTCGGTTCCACGAAGTCTCTGTGAATTTTCGACTCATGTGCAACGTGTCCTCGACCATCGCCGGGCAAGTCCGGTACAGTCACTCTTTTGCCACAGAAAATACCGATGTCATACCAGATCGTCTATTGGCCAGGCTTCACTGGCAGGGCGGAGCCCGCTCTTTTTCTGCTTGAAGATGCCGGCCAGCCGTACGAGATCAACAGCAACGTCTCAGAAGCCATCGAGGAACTAGCGCCGGATCACCCGGTCTTCGCGTGTCCGTTACTCATCGACGGGGACACGGTCCTTTCACAGACCAGCGTCATGCTGGAGTACCTCGGCAGCAAGCATGGCTATAGCGTTGATGTGGACGACACCATTGCCGCGGCCCAGTTCGCGTATAACGTGGCCGACATCTGGCGCGAGACCTACGATGGACGCCAGGACGACAGTGCCGACTATTTGAACGGCCGCTTTCCACGCTGGTTGACGGTTCTGGAAAACAGCTTCAGGTCTGCAGACGGTGACTTCTTCTTCAGCGATGACGCGCCTACCTGGGTGGACTTCCTTGCGCTCAACATCGTGACGCTTGCCGAGTACTGCTGGGGAGCCCCTGCAATCGAACAGATGTCCCAAAAGCCAAGGCTGAGCGCATGGGCCGCGCGTATGAAGTCCCGGCCAGGGATCAAAGCCTACCTGGCTTCGGACGCTTCATTGCCGGTCGGCTATGACGAGATCAGGGCCGCGGGATAGCATCGATCCAGTCGGCGCGCATGAAGTCCGGCAGCACTTCCAGGTCCTCGTTGACGGATCGCACGTGTAAGAGTCCGTCATCCCCGGACTCGAGCCTGTAGTGCCGCTATGTTTCGACGGGATCTCGCCTGCGGCTTCGGCAAGGTCAGTTAGAGACTCGGTGCGAGTGTAGCCGGGCAAGTTACCCGGCCGTCTTACTTCGTGGGCTGCTTCGCTGTAAGCCTGTTTCGCCGCAGGCTTCTATTCCGCCACAGGCCCTGCCTGATAGAGTTCCACGTCGTAACCGTCGAGGTCGTCGAAGAAGATGATCACGGGATTCTTCGGCCCGCGCACGCCAACGTGGCGAAGGGTTGATCCGCGCTTTTCGGCGCGTTTAGCAACGGTCTCCGCGTCGCTAACATTGAAGATGAGGCGTCCATAAGCCTTCTTCTCCTCGGGCAGCGGATCGTTGTTGAACTGAGCGAGGATCAGTGCCGCGCCTCCGCCAGCGCGTCCGAGACCGATTTCCAGCGGTTTTCCTTCGGGAGGATATTGAAAGGTCCGCTTCATCTCGAAGACCTCGCTATAGAACTTCTCAGCGCGATCGAGATCTGCGACGTTGATGCCGGTGCCCATAAGACTGATCTCGATGCTTTCGTGGCCGTCGCCCACGCTGCCGCCCACGTAGAGCGCGAGCGATAGCGCGGTCAAGAGAACCCCTTTCTTCATTTTTGATGCTCCGGATGTTGAGCGCACACCTTAATCGCGTCGGTCGTTAAATTCCAACTGGGCGATCTGGTGTGGCGTGGCTTAGATGTGCGGATATTCTGGCTCGCTTTCCAGGCGCTGGCACCGTCCATCGTACGCTGCGATGCTCAGTCTGCCTTGGTTTTGATGGACCGAAGGGGTCTTGTTGGGGGCATGCGAAAAGAGCAGAAAATTCCGGGGGCCCTGTCCAAAGATGGTTGCTGAATCTGACACGTGTGCCGGGTTTCAGCACCTATTTTTCTGTCAGCCGATGACATATAAGCGCGCCCGCTGTCTCTGACTCTCTGCGAAATCGTGACGTTTTCAACCTGCTACGGCGCGCAACGAAAACCGCCTGGCACCGCGCCGGGACCCGAAAGGATGCGAGTGAATCACTCGAATACAGAGGCCAGAAGTCGGGGTATCCCTCGATCCAGGACGACCGTCAGCACGTTGTTGTCTACCGTTTTGACGATCCTGCTGCTCGCACTCGGGACTGAGGTGCGCGCTGCGCAGGGGGCATGCCGGTCCGGAACTCAACTGAGTTCTGATCCCCTAGGCATGGTCAGCCTCAGCACGGTCGGTACAGACGTCAACATCACTATGCCCTAACTCGAGGAGGGCACCTTCGACTTCAAGCTTGATGGTCGTGTGGATGAGGCATTCTGGCAGCGTATTCCCGGGTACGACAACCTGACGGTGACGGACCCGGACACGATGCAGGCGCCGTGGTTCCAGACGGACATGCGTTGGTTCTACACCGACAAGGGTATGTACATCGGCGTACACATGAAGCAGCCACCGGAAACGTTGCTTGCACGCCTCTCAAGCCGGGATGAGTTTCCCAACCGTGATAGTTGGGCGATTACGCTCGACACGTCCGGGGCGGGCCTTTACGGCTATTGGTTTACGGTTAATCTCGGCGGGTCGGTCATGGATGGCAAAGTCGCGGCAGAACGCCAGTACTCGACCGAGTGGGATGGTCCCTGGGAAAGTGCGACCGTGGAGCTGGGGGATGGTTGGTCGGCTGAGATGTTTCTGCCCTGGTTGATGATGACAATGCCGGACAGCGATGGTGACCAACGCAACTTCGGGTTTTGCGTCAATCGCAGAGTTGCTTATGTCGACGAGCGCTGGACGTGGCCCGCGCTGCCTTTTTAGTCGCCCACATTTATGTCGGTTCTGGCCCAGATGCAGGCGTCAGGTGTTGGGCCGCGTCGTCAACTGGAGATCTATCCGGCCGCTTCACACACGATTGACGAGATTAGTGGCAGTGCGGAGTACCGCGTTGGTGCCGATGTCTCGTGGCGTCCCAGCTCCAATATTCAAGTGACAGCAACACTGAATCCTGACTTTGGCGTGGTCGAGTCTGACGAAGTTGTTATCAATCTGACAGCATTCGAGACCTTCCTTCCAGAGAAGCGGCTGTTCTTCCTGGAAGGACGGAAGGTCTTCCAAACGACACCCCGAAGCCGTGTACGCGGACCATCGGGCACCGGTTCGCGCCAGACGACATCAACATTCAGTCCGGAACCAACGACCCTGTTGAACACCCGACGCGTTGGCGGACCGCCGCGAATCGACATACCGAGCGGCGTCGACGTTGCGGGCGTCGAGCGTGGCAAACCATCCGACTTGTTGGGCGCGGTCAAAGTAACCGGCCAGAGTGGGCAGTTCAGATATGGCGCGCTGGCTGCGTTTGAAGATGACGTCCGCTTGCCTGGCGTGGTCGATGAAGGGCCCGATACGAGTCGGGGGTGAGGGCAGAGACTTCGGCGTCGCACGGTTTCTCTATGAATCGACGGGTGCCGGGCGTTCGTCGGTTGGCTATCGGTGGACCATGGTCCGCTACGCTGACCATGATGCGGTGGTGCATGGGGTGGATGGCCACTGGCTGTCGTCCAACGGTCTGTGGCAACTCGACGGCCAGTTGATGGCGAGCGATGTGGAGGACGTGTCGGGCAAACGGGGCCATGGCTGATATCACGTACAAACCGAAACAAGGGGTGGAGCACAAACTCACCCGCGACTACTTCGGCGACACACTTCTGGTCCGGGATCTCGGTTTCATTCGTAGAAACAACGCGCGCAACGTGACTTATCGGTACAGCCATTCCACCGGGCGGGGTCTCAAACGCTTGCGCGGTAAGAGCATTTCTACTGTGCTTAGCAACGAATGGAACATGGACGGACGCCTCGTGCGCGCTGGCTATTTCCTGCGCAACGCGTGGACTTTCAAAAACCTGAATGAGATCCGAACCGAGTTTGACTACTTCCCGGCGAAGTGGGATGACCGCAACAGCTTCGGCAACGGCGACTACAAGGTGGATGGCCGAATCGTGGTAGAAGTGGCTTTTGGCACCGACACTTCTAAAGTCCTGTCCCTGAGCGCGCTCGTGGGGATGCGTCAGGAGGAACTGAGTGACTGGACTGTGCGGACCGGTCTCGGTCTCACCTTCAAGGCGAATGACTGGTTCTCGGTTGATCTGGGCCTCAATTACTTTGAACGCAAAGGCTGATTGCTGCACCAGTTTGCCTATGGCAGCTCCGACGCCGCCCTCGATCGGAACATGACCACGTTTGACGCCCAGGACTTGCAGCCGCGATTGGCTATGGATCTCTTTCTGACGTCCAGGTAGCAGTGATGCCTGACGCTGCAGTGGGCAGGCATCACTGCAGACGAAAGAGACTTCTATGTCATACCGTCCAATGAGGGGAAACTGATGCGGCTGCAGCGCGCGCCGGGCGATGTGCGCAATGACTTCACGGTCTCGCGGCTCACCGCGCAATTGCGATATCGCTGGGAGATCGGTCCGCTGTCTGATCTCTTTTTGGTCTACAGGCGGGGCAGCAACTTGCCAGACCGGGTTGACGACGAGTTCAGCGATCTCTTTAGTGATGCTATCGACACGCCCATCGTCGACGTGTTCGTGGTCAAGCTGCGGTATCGGTTCGGGTTGTAACCCAATCGACAACCCGACGTGATTGTCAGGGCCGTGGGTTGACGAGGGTTTCGCGCTGCACGCCGTCTTCTGGCGATGAGTCGGTTGCGAGCAGACCTCGCTTGTTGCAGAAAATGCGCTTTACGCGGCCTTGTAGCCCCGCGCGGCGAGGAAATCGACAATGACGCCATGGGCATTGGCGGTCGCCCGCTCGATCGCCGTGCCGCCTGGGCTCGCCCAGGTCGGATCGCCGCCGCGGTCCAGAAGGAATCGGGCGAGCGACGCGTGTCCGCCCGCGCACGCGAAACCGAGTGCCGAATCCAGCGTCTGGGCGAGTGGCACTGGGTCGCGGCCTCCTGGCAAATTACCGGCGTCTGCGTTTAGCCCGCCATCCGTGTCAAAGTAACGTTCGACCAGATCGCGGCGCCCTGCGGCGGCAGCGCTCATCAGATTGCAATGTGCTCCCTGCTTAATCAGCAGATTGCAGACGTGGGTCCCACCGAAGATGGTCGCGTCCCACAGGGGCGTGCAGTTTTCTATGACGCCACCGTCGATGTCGATCTGTGCGTCGGCATTCAGCAACAGTGTCGCCAGGTCAACATCGTTGTTGCTGGCCGCCCAGTGCAACGGCGTTTCGCGAGATGTCTCGATCTTCGGATGCTGGAACCGTGCGTTGACGTCTGCGCCGCTCGCAATGAGCAATTGGGCGATTTCGAGGCCATTGACGCGGTGGCCGGGGTAATCGGCAACCGTGTGCAGTGGTGTGCGCTCATTGTCGGCCGATCGTTCATTCACGACCCCGGGGTTGGTCGCAACGACTGCGCGTGCGCCGTCCAGATCACCGGCCGCGATCGCCTGTCTTAATGTTTCGAGCATACGTTCCTCGCGCTGGTTTCGAGTTGTCTGGCGTTGATTGAATGCTTGAGTATCTGGTCAGGGCACGCGCATGGCAACCGTTCCGAGAGGCAGCGCAGGGCGGGCTTGTCGGCACCGCCGTCACCCACGCGAAAAGGCTCACTCGACCGGCAGTCGCATGGGCGGCCACGTACCATAGGTCAGTCGCCGCCAGATCCATTCAACCGGGCCGAATCTGAAACGGGAAAGCCACCAGGGGCTTAGGACCAACTGCAGGATCCAGATCGCCTAGCACCACCGGATACAACTGAGCCCGACTCAGTTCGCCGACGAGGCCAAAAGCCAGGCCGGTAAAGAGAATCGCGCAGATGACGGAATGCATCAGGTAATTGGTCAATGCCATTTGTCCGACGGCTGCCAGGCGTCGCTTTAGGTCGGCGAAAACGTCGCGCTTCATGAGCCATCCGATCAGGCCGATGTAGCCCATAGCGATGCCAAGCCGTCCGATGTGGTAGGTGGGCTGCAGGTCAATGAACGTGTTCATCATGTCGAAGTTTGAACTGACACCCCGATAAACCTCGTACCCGTTGACGACAATGCCGACCGCGAATCCGGCCGTCATGATCTGAACGCAGGTGCGCGATGCGAGTACGCCCTGAAGCACCTGCAGACGGCCATGCCGAGCAACATCATGGCGAGTGCGTCCCAGAGCAGAAAGGTTGGAACGATCGTCGCCACAACCTCGGTATTCTTGCCGGCATTCCAGGCGAAGGCGGTCGCATAACTCGTGCGGCGAGCGCTAAATTCGGCCTGGACGTCGCTCTCGTCGTACGCAAAGTCCTTGCTGAAGTCGTGCCAGATTGCCGCGTTGGCCGTAACACTCCGGGGCAGGGTGGATGGGTCCTCGGTCACAGCGATCAGGGCCTGCCCGTCCCGGCCTTCACGCATGAGCATGCCCAGGCCGGCGTTTAAGAGAGAGATCAGAAGGATCAGCGTGACAGCCATTGCCAAGAATCGACGGGCGCTCTGGTTGCGCACCAGGTACAGGGCGAAGCCGGCGTGCGCGTAGGTGAGGAGTATGTCTCCGTTCCAGAGGAGCAGATAGCCGTCTATGAGGCCGAACACAAGCAGCCAGAAGTTGCGTTTGTAGTGTTTGTCGCCACCCTTGGCCCGAGGGCCTGTCGCAAAGAGCAGGACACCGGCACCGAACAGGATCGCGAAGAGGCACCGCATCGCCCCCTCAGCGGCGACTTCAATCACGGCCCAGGCGACGACATCGACCGGGTTGCCGTCAATCAAATCGAATCCGGGGTTGGCGTAGGCGGCCGAATATAGTCCAAAGCTCAGGATGTTGAGCAACAGAATGCCGAGTAGTGCAAAGCCCCGAAGGACATCAAGCGATTGAATGCGTTGCGCGATCTGGGTGGGTTGCAGGACCCGTAGCATAGCAGTGACATCAGATTGATCCGGGTCACGTCTCGCCTCGCGTCGCGTCGCGTCTGCATGCGCGTGAGCATGAGTTTGCGCAAGGGCCGTGACTCGGCCGTACGATTTGCTAGAATCCGCGCCCAATTGACACATCCGGCCATCGCCATGAGCACTAGCATCTCGCCCCTCGCCCCGGCAGGCTTTCCTGCGATACCAGCCATTGGCGGTGTAAAACTCGCAACGCTGGCGGCCGGACTGCGGTATGCAGGCCGCGACGACCTGATGCTGGCATCGATGCCAGAGGGCACGACCGCCGCTGGAACCTTCACGCGTTCGCTCTGTCCCTCCGCCCCGGTCGTCTGGTGCAAGGGGCTTCTGCCAGCGGGACGAGCGCGGGCGCTGGTTTGCAACGCCGGAAACGCCAACGCGTTTACGGGTCTGGCAGGTGATGCATCCACGGCGCTAACTGCGGACGCGGTGGCTGACGCACTGGCAATCGCCACCAATGATGTTTATGTGGCGAGCACGGGCGTTATTGGCGAGCCGATGCCCGACGATGCCATCCGCGCGGCGATCCCGGGTTTGGCCCAGGGTTTGCAGGACGCGACAGCCGCTGACTGGGAAGCAGCGGGGCGAGCGATTACGACGACGGATACCTTCCCCAAGGGCGCCTGGGCCGAGATCATGATCGACGGCAAGGTCGTTCGGATCGGTGGATTTGCGAAGGGCAGCGGCATGATCGCGCCCAATATGGGCACGATGCTGTGCTTCCTTTTCACTGATCTGGAAGCGCCCGCTGACCGGTTGCAATCGCTGCTCCTCGAGTCTGTTGGCCGAAGTTTCAATCGGATCACCGTTGACTCGGACACGTCGACCAGCGACACGGTTCTGCTATTCGCGACGGGCGCAAGCGGCGGATCCCTCGGGACGGCGAACGAAGCCGCTTTCCGAGCTGCACTTGATGACGTGACTCTGGACCTTGCCCATCAGATCGTTCGCGACGGCGAGGGTGCAACCAAGTTTGCGGAGATCGCGGTTCGCGGCGCGTCCAGCGACCAATCGGCTGAAGTCGTTGCGATGGCAGTCGGCAATTCACCTCTGGTAAAGACCATGCTGGCGGCTTCCGATGCCAATTGGGGACGGATTGTCATGGCGGTCGGCAAAGCCGGGCAGCCGGCGGATCGTGATCGTCTCGCGATCTGGATCGGCGACGAACAGTGCGCTGCGGGTGGACAGATGAAAGCGGGCTACAGCGAGGAGGCGGCGACCCGACACCTGTTGCGCAGCGAGGTCAGACTCGCAGTCGACCTCGGTGTTGGCGGCGGCGAGGCCACCATCTGGACCTGCGATCTGACCCACGGTTACGTGGACATCAATGCGGGCTACCGGTCCTGACGGCGGCGACACATGATTGCGATCCCTGAACGGGCAGCAGACCTTGAACTGGTGGGGTACCTTGAACGTTGGTGCCTGACCCCGCGATCAGATGGGGGCAATTTGTACCTACATCACATTCTCGCGCCTGATCCCGACATCTTTCTGCACGATCATCCCTGGTGGTTTCGCTCCACTGTGCTCGCGGGCGGATACGACGAGCAGCTTGCAAATGGCGACATTGTGCGACGACAAGAGGGGGACTCAGGCGAGCACGCTGCGATGGACGCGCATGTCATCACGCACGTTGTGCCGGGCACCTGGACGCTCGTTCTGACTGGCCGAACGGAGCGCGAGTGGGGCTTTCTTACAGCAGGGGGCTGGGTGCACCACGACGCATTTGAAGGTCGTCGACATCTGGTTGCGATTACTCGCAACGATTATCGACCTGACTGATCGGCGAACTTGCAGGGTGCGCTGTTAGAAAAGTTCGCCAATGCTCTCACCCGTATGTATCCGCCGGATGGCTTCGGCGAAGAGCGGCGCCACTGACAGCACTGTGACCTTGGGCCCGCGCTTGCTCTCCGGCACATCGACGGAATTGGTGACGATGACCGATTCTATCGGTGCATTTGCCAGGTTGCTCATCGCGTCGCCAACCAGGACACCGTGGGTTGCACCCGCGATCATTCGACGCGCGCCCGATTTCTCGAGTGTGCGTGCTGTTTCACAAAGCGTGCCCCCGGTCGAAATTTCATCCTCAAAGACGATGGCGTCTTTGCCCGCAACCTCGCCGACGACTGACCCCTGCTTGACCTCTGTGTCCGAAACGCGCCGCTTGTCGATGATTGCAAGTGGCAGTCCAAGCCTGGACGCGAACTTGCCTGCACGCTTGGCGCCGCCGGCGTCTGTTGCGACCACCACCGCATTGCTCATGTCGCAATTTTCCCTGACATGCTGCGCAACGATGGGAATCGCCGTCAGGTGGTCCACCGGCATGCTAAAGAAGCCGTGCACCTGCTCTGCGTGCAGATCCATCGTCAGCACCCGATCAGCGCCAGCGGTGGACAGGAGGTCGGCGATCAGGCGCCCGGCGATGGAAATGCGCGGTGCGTCCTTCTTGTCTGAGCGGGCATACGAGTAGTAGGGGATGACGGCGGTGATGCGCCAGGCAGATGCGCTGCGCAGTGCATCCATGGTGATCAACAGTTCCAGAATGCGGTCACTCGCGGGCTCTGTGAACGCTTGCACCACGAACACGTCCCGCTCCCGAACATTCTCGTCGACCTGCACCGAGAGGTTGTCATTGGAGAAACGCGATTGCGTGAGCCCGCTACGGGGGATTCCCAAGTGGCCGCATATCTCGTCTGTCAGGCCGGTATTTGAGCTACCCGAGAAGACCCTTAACTCATGTTCCATCTGATCCTCAGCATCGGCAAGATGTTAGTTCTTTCCCCTGATCCGGAATCAGGACCCGTTAGCGAAACGTCACGCCGCACGCTCTTTCTCCCCTTAAGGCCGTCACCCGTGAACCCGTCATCGCTAAAAGGTCGCCTTCGGTAATCCCGCTTTCGCCAAAGCCCCATTTCGGCATATGGCACAAGTGCTGGCATCTTCAGGTGAAGACGGTGGGGTCCGCTCTGGCGCTAGACGCCGGTCCATTTCAGGCGTTCTTCGAGATGTCGATCAGGTCGATGTCGCCGTCTTTTTGTGCGTCGTTTCCGGTCGTCGGCGTCTAGGCGTATTGACTCAGAATTTGCGCGATCTCAGCTTCACCCAGATCCGTCGCCGTCTGCCACAGTTGTTGCACCTCAGCGACATCGGGGCGCACCTGCTCGGTCAGAAAACGGACGACGTCGATACTCGGCACGGATGCATTGACGGCGTAGTCGAGCAGCGAACGCTGCGCCACTTTACGGGTCAGTACGGCACCGGATGTTGCGATCGTCTGCAGCGTATTGATGCAACCCCAACAGCATGCAAGGACGAGGGGCCCAAGTTTTCGCGCAGTGCCTCGGGGGATGGGCGCGCCGCGCTCGATCAGCCAGCATGCGAGATCGTCTTGCCGTCGAACAATTGCATAGTCGAGGACACTGAGGCCGTCATCTTTGGCTTCGGTGAGCGTATCGGGCGTGCGCGTGATCATGTTGCGTGCCCGGTTGAGATCGCCAACCAGGATCGCCGAGAAGATGTCTGTGATGTCCGTGCCGGCCTCAATCAGCGGTTGCTGCCATTCGCTGGGTACAAACTCGATAATGCGGGTGCCCCGGAGCGCGTGCCTGACCTCTGCGAGGGCGGGGTCGTCGCGCAGCCTGGCATCGAAAGCACTGCGGTCTCGGAGTGCGATATCGATCCACACATTACGGCGCACGCCGCAACGGAGCAGCCACTCAACGATGGGCGTTACCTGCGGTCGCCAGGTGTCGAATCGACAGAGCCACGTGGTGTAACCAGCGGCGGAATAGCGCCGGCGATCGTTGCCGGTCCGGGTGTCGTAGAGGAGTTCGTGACGGTATTCCGGCAGTTCCTCCAGCATCTTCTGCATTGCAGGCAAATCACCGTTCTCGGGAAGTGTAACGGTGAAACGGAGGAAAGTTGCCTGGGGACACGCCATCCGCAAAGAATACCGCCGTGGCGGGTTTCGAGCCATAGACAGTGCCGGGCAAATGCAAAAAAAAGTGCCATATCTGTCTTGATCGGTTCATTTCCCTGAATGGAACGATTGGCTGGCGCGAGCATGACGTGATTCTCGGGAAACGGCTACCGATCTCCTCGACCGGATTGGTCTCTGGTATTCTGCGGCGCATCTAAAGCGATGCCAGTACGACTGGCGGGATGTGCTGACGTGAGTGACAACCAAGCCCCTGGGGACCGTGCGGATGACGATGAAGCCTATCGGGAGTCTTTCGATTCCATGCCGCTCCACGCCATGTTGGGCATCACGTTCATCGAACGCCGCCCTGGCTTTGGCAAGATTCGATTGCTCAAGACGGCTGACACACCAGGCGGCATCGGCGGCAGTGTCCACGGTGGCATTCTGGCCTGCATGGTGGACGTCGTGATGTTGGTGGCGATGTTCGCCGAAATGCGCGATGGCGAGGTACCTGCGGGTACGGCTGAGCTTGGCATCACCTACCTGCGCCAGACCCACGGTGACGCCATTTACGCGTCTGCGACGGTGGTCAAGCGCGGACGCACGCTGTCGCTGGTTGAGGTGGATATCACCGATGACGAGGATCGCTTGTGTGCCCGCGGTCGTACGCTCTACGCGTTTCGTAGTAGCAAGACCGATTAGGATCGACACCGCGCGCGACCTGGGGGACCACGATTTCAGAATCAGATCCGCTGCAAGTTCGATGGGCGTCTGAAGAGCAGCCGAAAGCGACCGAAAGCAACCGAAAAGAGGAGAGTGCGATGGATGAGTTACAGAAGATGGCGGGTGAACTTGGCGAACTGTTAAAGGCCCGCGGCCAGACGGTCGGTGTCGCGGAGTCGTCGAGTGGAGGACTCATCTCAGCCGCGCTGCTCTCGATCGCGGGCGCATCGGCCTACTATGCGGGCGGCGGAGTGGTCTACACCATGCAGTCGCGGCGGCGGATTCTGGATCTGCGCAAGTCCGATGTTGAAGGACTGCAGCCGCTCACAGAGGAGATGTCTGCGGTCTTCGCCGAGCGGGCAAGGACGACCTTTGATGCCACCTGGGGAATTGCGGAACTGGGTGCTGCGGGCCCGGGCGGCAGTCGCTATGGCCACCCGGCGGGCATCACCGCCATCGCGGTTGCCGGTCCCGTGCCGATGACAGCGCTGATCAAGACGGGGATTGATGATCGCGAGTCCAACATGTGGGAATTCACGCGCCGGTCGCTCGACTTGCTAAAGCAGGCCGTCGAAGCGAGCCCGGTCGATTGACGCTATCTGGCGGTGTCGTCCTTCTGCAATATCTGCAACGAACCGCCGCTTTCGTGCAGAAACAGTGAATACACGTGGCCGGCCTCGAGGCTGAAGGGTACCGGGCCGAGCAGCAACTCCCCATTGTGAGAAGCCGTGATGTACAGGTCGAAATCGGGCGGCGGCGTTACTGAAAAGCGCGACAGGAAATCCATATTGATCACGACCGGGACCGTCTGTGGCGTGTATTCCTGATCGGGGGTAACCACGAAGACGTTGTAAAATAAGTTGGGACTGGCGGCTGAGAACATTGTCAATTGAGGAATGGTCGCGATCGAGCGGTTCGAGTCTGGTCCAATTGTCGCGAATAAGGTGCGGGCGTCGATGTCGCCCCCGATAAGCAGGGTATTGAACGTGCCACGCGTCAGTTCGTAAGGCGTCCGGCCGACAACGACAGGCTCACCGGTTGGAATGGCCTCGAAACCGGAGATATTTGCGGCCGGGCTAAGGTACTCGGTGATTTCTCCGTTGACGGCCCCGTCGACGAAGCCAAGAACGCTACCATCAGAAAGAAACTGGCGCAGGTCCAGCGCGTCCGGATTGGTGGAGAAGTTGGCGATGCGAACGCCACCAGGAATGGACTCGTTCTGAAAACTCGCGCTTCCGGCGCCGAACAATTGCACAACCCGTGCGGAATGATCGCCGGGGCCGACGTAGTCCATCAGCATATTCATGCTGCGTGTCTGTGCGAAAGCCAGGAAGCTGCCGGAACTCCAGATCGGTTCGTTATCCCCGGCGAGGACGGCCTCAATTTCGTAAAACGCACTGCCGTCGAGGGTTATCAATTCGGAGTGTTGCCCCTGCCCCAGAGACTCTTGATGAACAACCTCGCCGCTCTGTGACTCCCTGATTGTCATCTGTACCGTTCCGCTAATGCGGGAGGCGGCGTGCACGAACTGTGTTTGTGACGTTGACCCGGACGGGACGTGTGCGGGGTTGATGACTGAAATGAAACGCGGATTGTCGAGCGTTCCCATGGCAATGACCGTGAGTTCCTCGGCATTATCGAGGTCAACCGTAAGTCCGGTGGCCAGATCCTGGCGTTGGTTGTTGGCGTCGCCGTAGAAGACGTCCATGTCGCCGGTTACGACGTTGACCACCTCAAAGCCTGGTGTCTCGCCGAAGTTGACCGTTTGCAACGTTACACCGTCGACCAGAACGATAATGACCGGAGATTCGGGGATCCCATTGAAGACGCGAGCCAGGGCGGCCTGCGGCTGGATCTGAGTAAATCCTTCCTCATCACCACACCCCGCGAGCAGCAGCAACGTAAAGAGGAAGAGAACCGGAAGTCTTCTCATGCGAAACGGGCGGGAATCAATAAGTTGGCGAAGGTACACGTAATTGCGATGAGAGTAAATTGGCAGGAGAGATGATTGGCGGGCTGTCCTGGGCCTGGGGTTGCTTCGCCACGAGGCGATTGCCGCTCGTTGAGGGTTCACGTGCCCTGTTCCTGCATCGGCCGCAGCGACATCAGGCCCGCGACACGGCCCCCGGCGATATGGCCCTGCGCGACATGGCTCCGGAGGCATATCGCCCCGGTGGCCCCAGTGAAATCAGGCACCGCCGTGCGCCGCCCCGAACGGTCCCGCAGCGCAATGGGGCAGGGTGCGTCGGGGTAGGGTGCGAAGGGGCAGCGTGTGTTCGGTCCGGCGCGTGGGTATCGCGTTTGGACCGGGAGCATGAATTTCGCCGGTGGGCGCGGGTGTGGATGTGGCGGCTGTGAAGGGTGTTGTGGCCGGCTGTGATCGGTGTTGTGAAGGCTATGAAGAGTGGCTATGGCGTGTCTGCATGGCGGGAATCTTGCGGCTGTTTCTTAGACCCGCGGGTCGTTGAACAGTTCGATCGATTGACGTACTGTCGACCCTCTTTTTGTTCGCAATGCGTCGTGGAGTAGCTAATGAGTGCAGATGGTACCTGGAACATCACGACCAATACCCCGATGGGTGCTCAGGAAGGCACGCTCACGCTGACCACGGACGGCGGCACGCTGACTGGCTCGATGGCCGGGCAGCAGGGCTCGATGGACGTGCAAGATGGCGCCGTCGACGGCGACAACGTGTCGTGGAAAGCAGCGATAACCCAGCCGATGCCGCTCACGTTAGAGTTTTCAGGCACCGTGGACGGCGACAACATCTCGGGAACGGTCAAACTGGGCGCTTTTGGCGAGGCGACATTCTCGGGATCACGCGCCTGAGTGACGCATTCAGACAGAGATCTTGCCGGGTGTAAACCCGGCGCTCTCCTGAACGGTCAGGCTCCCTCCAGGCTCAGGCGGTACGGGAGTATCCTGGCCTATTACTAGCCGCATACGACTACTAGCCACAGACGACCTAACCACGATTTGACGCCGTTTCGATAGCCGTTGCCGCCGTGTTCGGTGGACCATCGATTGGCTCCTGACTCCGTCTTGAGAATCCCACCGCCTGCTTTTCAGGTGTCTGTGTGCACGTGCACGATCGCGGTGTGACTTCGCCGGGTTAAATTACCGGGATGTTTGGTCGCCGCCTTGCGCAGATGGGTAATTGACCGATCTTCATCCCGACTCGCCACCGGTCTGTTCTATTGGTCAATCGAAGGGTGTGGCGACTCAGGCAACCTGACGTTAAATCGGAATCAAACTGATGACCTATCGTATCTTCGGCGCTGAACTCTCGCCCTACTCCGTCAAAATCCGCTCCTATTTCCGCTTCAAGAACTTGCCGCATGCTTGGCTGCCACGCAGTGGGGAGAACGCGAAGGTCTACGAGCAATTCGCCAGGATTCCCATCATCCCGCTCGTCGTCACGCCCGATGACAAGGGCATGCAGGATTCGACCCCCATCATCGAGGCCATTGAGGCGGATCACCCGATGCCTGCGATCCATCCGTCAGATCCCGTCGCACGTTTCGTGTCTGTTCTGCTGGAAGAATTCGGCGACGAATGGGGCAACAAGTGGATGTTCCACTACCGCTGGGCGCGCACGGCCGATCAGTTGAGCGCGGGTGGCCGGATCGCGCGCAGCATGTCAGGGCCCGATGACGCACGCCACGAGGCCGCTGTCAGCCAGATTCTCGAACGCATGACGGACCGCGTCTGGTTCGTTGGCTCAAATGAGCAAACGGCACCCCAGATCGAGGCGTCTTTCCGTGCGGCCATTGACCTGCTTGAAGTGCACTTCGCGGAGCACGAATACCTGTTTGGAGAGCGTCCTGCGTTTGGGGACTTCGGGCTCTGGGGGCAGATCTACAATTGCTGGACGGACCCGACCTGTGGCTCGCTAATCGAGGCCGGGCACCCGCATCTTTTGCGTTGGATTCACCGGATGCTGAACCCGGTCGTTCTTGGCGACTTCAAGGACTGGACCGCACTTGAACCGACGCTCGCGCCGTTTGTGTCGAGCCAGGTCGGCGATCTCTTCATGCCGTGGACGCTCGCCAACGAAAGCGCGGTGCAGGCCGGCAATGAGGAATTCACGGTCACGCTATCTACGGGCGAGTGGGTGCAAAAGCCGCAGAAGTACCATGCGAAATCCCTCGCGGTCCTTCGTCAGCGATACGCCGAAGCAGAGAGTTCCACGCTCGCCGCTGCCCTTGAGGCGATGGGTTGCCGCGAGGGGCTCGCTGGCTGACGGCAAGTTCCCCGCGGTAAGCTCACCGAGGGCAAGGTCGCTGACAAAAAAGGGAAGGGCCCCACCGCCTGCGAGGCCGAAGAGGCTTTGTGACGGAGTTTTAGACCCCCGCAACGCGACGGTCACCGGTTGGCGTGCCGGGTCGGTTGAAGAATGCTTGTTGGGACGCACCCCGGGGGGAATGGGTCGTGACGGCCCGCACCGCCCATGCACGCCAATCGGTGTAACGCGCTGCAGTGCCTCTTGAGGCTACGCGATTAAGTGCGCTTTTTGTCAAGCTGGCGCGGACTCGCTGGCGTGCAAGGCATTAGGTGGAATATCAGTAGCGTCTTGTCCTCCCGCAACGGCGGTCCCTTGCGCCTGGCGTATCCGGTTTCAAAAACAACACCTCTGACGCTCCGGCACCCTGGCATTGTGAAAATGACGGTACATCCCTCATGATGGAGAGTACCGTGCCGCTGGGGTTCTGATCCGAAACTGTGTTGGTGGGTCAGGCGACTAGTCAAGTGCGGGTCGCTTGCAAAGCGAAGCAACCCGCGCGGTTCAACGCAACCATGATGGAGTTCAAATAGATGGATACAAAACTGATCGTTCTTGCCGTCGGCATCTTTGTCGCAGTGGGGATCGGAATGAACTGTTATACAACGGTCCCTGCGGGCCACAACAAGGTCGCGACCCTCTTTGGTGAGGTACAGGTTGAAGCACTGGCCGAGGGCCTGCATATAGTGAACCCGCTGCTCGACTTCACCGAGTTTGATCTGCGTGCCCAGACGGAGACCTGGGAGCGCGTGCAGGTGCCGAGTCAGGACAAGCTGAAGACCTCGATGGATGTTTCCGTCACCTTTCACCTGGACGGTAGCCGCACCCCGAAGACGCTGACCGAAACGGGCACCCTGACGGACGTCATCGTTAAACACGTGACGCCGAAGGTCCGGAGTTTGCTGCGTGAGGCGGGCAAGTCGGTTGACCAGTCGCAGGATTTCTATCTCGACACGGTTCAGACCGAACTGCAATTCTACGTCGAGGAGGGCCTCACCGAGTACCTGTACCCGAAGGGCGTCGTCGTCGATGCGGTACTCTTTCGTGATATCACTCTACCGACCGTGGTGACAGCGGCGGTGGTGCAAACGAAGGAACGCCAGGAGCAACTTGAGCGGGAGAAGGCGCAGTTGCAGATAGTGGAGCAACAGGCGCAGCAACAGGTCAAGCAAGCAGAAGCGCGGGAGCAGGCGGCCGTGTCAGACGCGAATGCGAAGCGTACCCAGGCCGACGCTGAGGCGTATCGCATTAGCAAAGAAGCGGCGGCCCAGGCAGAAGCGAATTTGTTGCTGGCCAAATCGGTGACGTCGGATCTCATTAGATATAACAGCGTTGGGCGCTGGGATGGCAAGTACCCAACGACCATGATGGGCGGCGGTGAAGGTGTGCTGTTGTCGTTGCCTGCGACAGGCGGCAATTGAGGGTGAAAATCCTGCTCGGTTCTGCTCGGTATAGTTATCGATATTTGGAAGGTAAACTCTGCGGGGTTTTTGCGCTCATCGTCAGCGCAGCAGAGCGCTGACGATGAGCACCGCCGAGTAGGTGTACTGGATCGCTCTGTCGCCGTCGGTAGGCCCGGGTGCCTGCCGCACTTCCATTGAGCCGGTGATGATGAGGCCGCTCTCGAGTGAGACGTGCCAGGTTGACCCGACGGCACCCGGTGACGCCCAATCGTCGCCGCTGGTCCACTCCAGGCGTTCGAGTTGCAGGTTGAGTTGGCGGGCGACCTCGGACAGGGAAAGGTTTGCTGCGAAGTGCAACTCGTTCATTGCTAACTGCGGCGTCAGGCGCCGTTTGCCGCCCTCGACCTTCGTTGCCACCTCGGGTGCAATCAGGGTTGGCGTGATGTCAAAAGCGTCCAACCTGTCGGTACGGTAGTCGTACATCGCGTTCGCGCAGGTGGCGGGCCGATTGGGCGCGAGCGCGAGCGTGATGTATTCCTGGCGTTGACTGACTCGCAGCGTGCGAAAGTCCGCGTGGCAGAAGGGCGCGTTTTCGGGTTTTTGCCCCGGTGCCTGGTACCAGCCCGCGCTGGACAGGGCATTGGCCACACTCAGCGCCGCGTCGGCTTGATTGAGGTGTGTCGTGAACACCAGTCGGTCATATTGATCGGTGTTCAGGCTGCCGATGAGGCGCAGGCCGTCTGGAGCGAGTTGGCCAAGGTCTGCGGGCATGCCAGAACCGTCCGTGTTGATCGTGACGCCGAGCAACGCGGTTTTGAACGTGGGGTTCACGCAGTCGAGGGGATCGGTGGAGCCGTTTGCTTGGGCGTTTATTGAAACCGGGCTGATCGATAAGAGGCTGATCAAGACGACTCTGGCTAGTGAAGATCTGGCTGATGAAGATCTGGTCATCACAAAGCTCTCCAATACCAGATGGATCGCGGAGAGTTTCACCTGCGTTCCCGGGTTGAAAGGAGCGCGGTGTAATGTGCGCCATGGTGAGCGAACAGTTGCAGCGTCGCAGTTTGAATGCGTGCACCGATGCCCTTGCCTGCGGTGTCGGTAGAATGGCTCACCTCCCGATTCCAGACACTGAAGTGGCTGTTTGACACGGTTGGGCTGCCATCCTGAATCCAGCCTTGCTCGCGAATCTGGGCATTGAACCGCCTGATGATTTGCGGTGCAGGTACATAACTTCGGAAGCGAAGGCTGCTCGACGCAACCATCCCTCGCCCAGTTGTTTGCTGACCGAGTCGCTCAGCATCGGCGGCTGGTGTCAGGTGGGGGAGCATCGCGACCGGCGAGTTTTTGAAATAGTCCGCCTCGCAGTTCGGCCCGGTGACCTTCATCAAGCGGACGATGCGCGCCTCAACATCAACGTCGACATCGAGGCGTACGTTGCCCCTGCAGAATACGGCGACTGGCCGTGAACGAGGCTGGAAACCAAAGCGTGGCGCGGATGCCGGGCTGAAGCCGGCCTTGACAAGCGCTGCTTCAACGCCGGGGTTGGCGGTTGCTGACCGTAGGGCGAGCACCGTCCTCGAGGGATAGATGGCGGTACCGATTGGCTCAAGCTGGTTGGGCCATTCGACGCTGGGAAGTGTATTTTCGAGGGTTGGGTGGAACGTGACAGGTGCGCCGTTCTGCGCGACGAGGAAGGCTGCACGAATCGCGGGGTCAACGCAGTCGATCGGGCTTTCTGCGCCAGACGGCATCGAAGCGAGGCTTGTCAGTATTCCGAGACCGGCAAGCATGCGCCGCCGGTTTAGTTTGAATGGGTACAGCATCTCAACAATGCAGGAAGCGTGACTCAATCGGTCAACCGCGTTGCAGGCACGTGATCGCAGGAACCGGACCATTCGGCGGGTCAGCGGGCGATGCCCTGCATTTTGCTCGGATGGTCGGCTCTTCTCCCCCCGAGTATTGGGCAACGGGCACTCCATTGGTGGGCGTTGCGTGGTTGGCGCAGGGTGAGGAACTGCGAGTGATGGGTGGGCAGGGCGGATGGTGGGGGAGCTTGGGTGGGCAAGCATGAGTGTCAGTGGGGCGTGTCGTCTGAACCCTCGGCCATTCGCGCCATGTCTACCCAGTCCTGATTCGCTCCCTGGCCGTAGGTGCTGCCGCGCTGGGAGGACTTTTTTACCACCTCTCGATATAGCGCTTGCGCCTCTGCCTGCTGGCCGCGGGCCGCGAGCAGGGTGGCAAGTCGGCACGTTGGCTCTGGCCCACCGTAATACTCATGCAATGCCCGGTACTCGATGATGGCCGCCTCATGGTCGCCGTCCTCTTCGGTAGCGATCGCGTACAAGAGGTGCGCATCCGCGCTCTCGAAACCGGGATTGTGTTGTTTCAGGTCATCGAGAACTGCCCGCGCCTCGGCGTAAGCCTCACGCCCATGCTGGGCCCTGGCAAGACTGAACATCATTCCTGGATCAAATTCGTGATTGCCGTTCAGGACCTGTTGGCACAACTGCTTTGCTTCTTCGAACTTGCCGGCGTCGATCATGGCGTCCGCCAGGGTCTGGGCATTTTCGATGCTGTCCGTTTCGTCCCACGCTCGTGATGCTTCGACTAGTTCCTGATCCGGGTCGATTGTTTTGGGGGGAGGAGGGGTTTCGGCGAAACTCGGGCTGCGCGTGTTGCTGCGTCTGTTGCCGAGAAAGTTATTGCGGATTTCCGGGAGAATTTCGATCACAAGGTAAGCGATGGTACCCGCGCCCGGCAGCAGCGAGATGATCCAAATCCAGGTCGAATCTCGGCCGGTCCGGATGACATGAATGATGAGGGCGGCCTGTATGGCGAGCGAAAGAAGGAGCAACGGCATTGGCGCTAGTTCTCGTTCTTCATTGTTTTGGACCCTCAAAGCCTGCAGCGGGACGACCGCGCGCCAGGGAAGTCGCTCAAAATGAATCTTACGCGCATGGGCAGGCGTGGACATTAGACGGGAGGTGCAGCGTGTTGTGCAACCAGCGCGACGTAAGTCGTTGATTTAGTCGGGCGAGTTGGGTCCGGTGGACCCAGAGTGCAACGTGAGAAGAGGGAGCCCTCAGCCGCCGCTAGTCGAGCACCTTTGGCCAGTTTTCGTCCGCAGCGCGAATCAAGCGCGCCTTGTCGGCTTCCCAGGTCGCCTGCACGTCATCGTTGTAGTTGAGGTACAGCTTGCCGTCCTGGATCGTCCAGTTCTGCGGGTCACCGCTTGCCGTATAGCCCTGGCTGACCGCCCAGGCACAATAAACACCGTAGTGGGGGGCGTACTTGTTGGGGTCTGAGACGAAGAGTGCCCGATTGGCTTCGGTTGCGAGCAGCCATTCGGCACCATCATGCCGCGTGGAAATCGACTTCTTGCCTTCACGGGGCGCCCCATCGGTGAAGTAGGCGACCACATCATGGCCGCCCGCCGCCCTGTTGGAGAAGAGCGCGGTGTAGACCGGATCCGCAGCGAAAGATTGCGCCGGCAGCGTAACGGCCATCGCTGCAATCACAAGGCTCGTAAGACGGCGCCGGAATTCGGCTGTTTTGACGACTGGCGTTCCCTGTGAGGGCCGTGGCCCTATTTCCAGCCAGAGCGCGCATTTGGCCCACCGGTGGAGAGCGGGCCAGAGGGCCAGCGGAAGCCGTGGATCATCGCGACGTTGACGTCCTCAGCGGTCGCGACCCCTTCCTCGACGACTTTCATGGCCTCCCGCCGCGCGGCACCCATGACCCGATTGCCGATGAAGCCCGAATCGACGCCGGGGATGTCCTTGACCCTGACCGAGATCTTGCGCCAGGCGTTGCAGACGTCGGCGATCAATTGGAAGGTCTCATCGGACGTGTCTTCGGTATGGATGATCTCAACGAGCTTCATGATATTGGCTGGGCTGAACCAGTGCATGCCGATGAAGCGCTCCTTGCGGTTGGTGACGGCCGCAAGGTCGGTGATGCTGAACGTCGACGTGTTGGACGCAAACACCGCTTCGTCTTTAACGATCTCGTCCATATCCTTGAAGATGCGCAGCTTGAGCGGTTTGTCCTCGAGCTTGCCGGTGTCGCCGCCGCCGATCGCCTCGATCAGCAGATCAACGTCTGCGAGGTCGGCCGGGTCAGTGGTGAGGCTCAGCAAAGACACGGCCTGGTCGAACTCCTCCTGTGTGTGCTTGCCACGCTCAAGCCCGCTGCGGATGCCGAATTTGCCATTGATGAGGGTGTCCTCGGCCTTCTCGATGACCTCGTCCGTGAGGTCCCGCACGATCACGCGGGTTCCGGCGAGGATCGCATTCTGCGCAATGCCGCCGCCCATAACGCCAGCACCCAGGATGCCCACGGTCTTCACGTCTTCAAACTTCATATCAGCTCCGAATGTTAGTTAATGCAATCCCAAAAGATGACGCGCCGTCCGGTTGATCGGCGGCGAATATCTGGTCGGCCAATAGGCGCCGCTGCTGGTCCCCACGCGTCTTTTCGTGACCCGACGTGGTTGCGCCGGTGAGCCTGGGACAAAGTATGTTTTCACGACCGCCCGGTCAATGACGACGGTTAATCTGAACGCATCCGAACACTGGCCAGGCATGTCGCTCGCGTAGCCCCGGCCGCGCAACGCGTCCGCGTTGCTCGTTCAACTATTGCCCGTCTATTGCCCGTCGGCGTGGATCGGATCTACCCAGCGCAGTTCGCCGGGCGCCTCGATGACGGGGATGTCAAGGTTCACGACGACCGGGTCCTGCCCTGAGCGGACGAGAACGCAACTCAGCGGTTCGTCCTCGCTCGCGTTGATTTCCTGGTGCGGCACGTACGGCGGCACGAAAATGAAATCGCCGGGACCCGCTTCTGCAACGTATTCGAGGGCGTTGCCCCAACGCATCCGCGCCTTGCCTGACACGATGTAGATCACGCTCTCGAGATCACCGTGATGGTGTGCGCCGGTCTTGGCGTCCGGGTGGATGTGAACCGTGCCTGCCCAGATCTTCTGCGCGCCCGCCGTTGCAGCCGTGATGGCGGCGGCCCGGTTCATGCCCGGCGTTTGCGCGGTGTTGGTATCCAGGTGATCGCCCGAGACCACCCGAATGCCGTTGTCGCGCCAATCTGTTTCATCCGCCACCGACTTCACTCCGCATCTCGCCCAGAAATTTGATCATCGCTGCATTGACCTCGTCCGGCTTCTCTTCCTGCACCCAGTGGCCCGCGCCCTCGATCAGTTGCTTGCCGCGAAGGTCTGCGAAGTTCTTGTCCTGCGCCTCGTACGACAGTGACGCGAAATTGAGAACGGGATCGTTGCTCCCGGCAAGAAAAAATGCCGGTATCTGAATCTTTGCGCCCAGCAGCCACGGCGCAAGCGTCGGAATGCGGCTCATGTTGCGATACCACGACAACGGGCCCCGAAACCCGGAAGCTTCAAAAGATCTCACGTAGTAGTCGTGGTCGGCTTGCGTGAATGCTGCGCCCAGTGGGCCCGGTGCGCCGTCGCCAAACATCGAGTCGTCCCGCGACTTGCCACCGGTGCTGCCGCCGCCATTGAAGAAACCGACGGTGCGGTTGATGTCCCGCTCGAATTCCGTCTCGGCGACGCCGGGATTCTGGAAGTAGCGGATGTACCAGAACGCGTCATCCATTCCGGGCGGATTTACGACGCCGGGGCCGATCGGATTGTTGGGTACCGAGAGTCCCATGACCGAGTGGAATCGGTGCGGGTACAGGAGCGCGGCGTACCAGGCAACGATGCAACCCCAGTCATGCCCGACGAGATAGCACTTCTCTTCGCCCAGCGCATCGATGAGTCCGACGACGTCCGCGGCCAGTTCAAGGATGTTGTAGTCCTCGATCCCGGCGGGGCAGTCGCTGGCACCGTAGCCACGCTGGTCCGGAACCGCGACCCTGAATCCAGCTTCGACGAGTGGGTCAATCTGGTGCCGCCACAGGTACCAGCAGCGTGGAAAGCCGTGCAACAGGATCACCAGTGGTCCGTCGCCCTCGACGATGGTTCGCAGCGTTATGCCGTTGGTTTGAATACGTTGTTCGTTGCGGCCGGCGGCATCGAGCATGGATCTCTCACTTTGGTATTGGCAGTTCGTTCAGCAGAGGGTTGATGCTAACCCAGGCACGCGGAATAAATCTCAGCGTTCTGGCATGCAAAGGCGCCGTGAGGCGTCAACGGGAGGCATCAACAGGAGGCAAGGAAACGTGACCCAAGTTTAAGCGCGGCCGGGAATAACCGGATCGATAACAGGGTAATCTTGATCTGTGCCTCCAACGAAGGCGAATCACAGGGCGAATCAAAAATCAAAATGCGAATCAAAGGGAGTGACTGATGGCCGGGATTTCTCATCGGGTAGTGGACACGAACGGCATCAGCATGCGCATTGCCGAGGCGGGTAGCGGTCCGCTTGTCATACTTTGTCACGGCTTTCCAGAGTCCTGGTATTCGTGGCGTCACCAGATTGCCGCGCTGTCGGCCGCGGGCTATCACGTAGTTGCGCCGGATCAGCGCGGCTACGGCGGTACCGATGCTCCGGCCGAGATCGACGGCTATACGCTCCTGCACCTGGTTGGTGACATCGTTGGACTCGTCGCTGCTCTGGGGGAGGAGACGGCGGTCATCGTCGGGCACGACTGGGGGTCGCCGGTCGCCTGGACGTCGGCGATGATGCGGCCTGATGTGTTCACGGCCGTCGCCTCGCTGTCTGTGCCGACCTCGGAACGCGGTGCCGCGCCGCCGATGGCGAGTGCGGCCAAGGTCTTCGGCGATCGGTTCTTCTATCAGCTCTATTTCCAGACACCCGGCATTGCCGAGCATGAGTTGCAGAACAATGTTGCCGTCACGATGCGCAAGATGCTGGTTGGTGCGAGTGGGGCGCGGCCCCGCAGCACGGCGTTTGAACGAACGAATGCACCACCCGCTTCGTCGTTCATGCTCGAATTCATGGAGGACCCGGGCGACGACCTGCCCGCGTGGCTCACCGCCGAAGATATTGACTATTTCACCGGAGAATTCTCCCGGGGCGGGTTCCGCGGGGGCTTGAACTGGTATCGCAACAGCGATCGCAACTGGTCGCTTCTGGGTGCGTTCCAGGGCCGCAAGATCGAGCAACCCGCGCTTTTCGTTGCCGGCGATGCCGACGTTGTGCCGTTTGGTCCCGAGGCCGAGGCAGCGATGCGCAGCAAGGTGCCGAATCTCACCGCTGCGATTGTCCTGCCGGGCATCGGTCACTGGACGCAGCAGGAAGCCCCTGACGAGGTCAACGCCGTGCTCCTCGCATTTCTCGCTGGACTTTGACGGCCGCGCCCGTAGCAACCGGGCGGACGTCAGGGCATGTCATTGCCGTCCCCGCACGTTCAGCGACCGGTCAGGATAAAGCGGGACAATGACCCGAAATATTAATCGGGGGAGTTGGATGCGTGGACAACCGAAGGACCCCGTGACCATTGCCAGGCTGGTGTTGGTGATTAGCCTTGCGGTCGCGGTTGTAACGGCGGCTGCGCAAGAACGGGACCCTGAGGCTACCGCTGACGCCAATTCCGGGGAAGAGGCGCTTGAGGAGATCGTCGTCATCGGGCAACCGATTCGCGACGAGATTCCGCTCAGCATGACACTCACGGCAGAGCAGT
>Ga0115002_10001995_pt1 | contig 27144 bp, 24 predicted proteins | sample ArcticOcean_MG_C_8_FD_89576 | JGI IMG/M metagenome (GOLD analysis project Ga0115002, IMG submission 89576) | Marine microbial communities from western Arctic Ocean - ArcticOcean_MG_CB11_86 | ecosystem: Environmental > Aquatic > Marine > Oceanic | place: Arctic Ocean: Canada Basin | collected... | reverse complement strand
GGTCATGCTTACTTCCAACGAAATACTCGGCCCCGACGGTCGGATCGCAAAACGACTGCCGAACTACGAACACCGCAATGAACAGATCGCGATGGCCGAGGCTGTATCACGCTCGCTGACTGACGGCGGGCATCTAATTGTTGAAGCGGGTACTGGAGTGGGAAAGAGCTTTGGCTACCTTGTCCCAGCCATCCTCGCAGCAACCGGCCCGGATGACTCGCCAGTAAAAAAAATAGTTATTTCAACTCACACGATCAGCTTGCAAGAACAACTGATTAACAAAGATCTGCCGTTTCTTAACAGCGTTATCCCTCGCGAGTTCACAGGGGTGCTGGTGAAGGGGCGCAGCAACTACCTGAGCAAACGGCGACTCAAATCGGCGACCGACCGCTCGTTCAGCCTCTTCAACCAAGATTCGGAAATCGAACAACTGCGCGACGTCGGTCGCTGGTCCAACGAAACTAACGATGGCTCGCGAAGTGACCTTTCCTTTAAACCACTTCCTTCTCTGTGGGATGAAGTCGCCAGCGACAGCGGCAACTGCATGGGTCGGAATTGTCCAACTCACAAAGAATGCTTTTACTACAAAGCGCGACGCAGAGTTCATCACGCACAGATTTTGATCGTCAATCACGCTTTGTTTTTTAGCGACTTGTCACTCCGGCAAATGGGGATCAGTATCCTGCCGAATTACGACGCCGTTATTTTTGACGAAGCTCACACACTCGAATCGGTCGCGGGCAGTCACTTGGGACTTTCCGTTTCCTCGGGACAAATCGACTACCTGCTGAATAAACTATTCAACGACCAAAGCAACAAAGGGCTGCTCGTCCACGCCAAAGCCATGGACGCTCAACGCGAAGTGATGAATTGTCGTGATCGATCGGAGGAGTTTTTTAGCGAACTGCGACTGAAACTAAATTTGACCAGTGGCACTCGACGAGTTCGCGAGCCGAATCAAGTCCGCAACAATCTCAGTCAAGCACTTAGTCGCCTAGGGCGTTCAGTCGGATCGATCGCAGACGGAATCGATGAAGAATCCAAACGTCAAGACTTCGTTTCCGCGCAAGCGCGTATCTCTTCTCTCGCTGGACAACTGGACCATTGGGTCAGTCAAGAAACCGACGATGCGGTCTACTGGGTTGATGCTTCCGTCAATCGACGAGGAAGAGCGAGAATTGCGCTTTCGGGAGCTCCCTTGGATGTTGGTCCCGCTCTGCGACAATACCTGTTCGACGAGACTCGCAGCGTAATCATGACCAGCGCAACGTTATCCATTAAGGATTCGTTTGATTTTTTTCAGTCGCGTGTCGGACTTACGCAAACCGAAAAAGTACGACTCGACAGCCCCTTTGACTACCAAAAGCAAGTGGAGCTGATACTGCCAGTTGGCATGGCCGATCCGACGACGGAAAAACAACGGTTCGAAGATCAAAGCGTCAATTTGATGCGTCGATATATCGAGCGAACGGACGGACACGCGTTTGTTTTGTTTACGAGCTACGATGCGATGCGGAAAGCCGCTCGGGCTCTCACCCCCTGGCTGGCCAGTCACAACATCGCCCTGCTCTCTCAAGCAGACGGCATGCCGCGAACTCAAATGATCGAAAAATTCAAGCAGAACCCTCGAGCAGTTCTGCTGGGAACCGATAGCTTTTGGCAAGGAGTCGACGTCCCCGGCGATGCCCTGCGAAACGTTATCATTACCAAGCTTCCATTTAGCGTACCCGACCAACCTCTACTTGAAGCTCGCCTCGAAGCCATCCGAGCTGCGGGCGGCAACCCTTTTCGCGATTACCAATTACCCGAAGCCGTGATCAAGTTAAGGCAAGGTTTTGGGCGGCTTATTCGCACTCAGCTGGACGAGGGAATCGTCGTTATTCTCGACCCCCGCATTCGAACAAAACCTTACGGGCGACTCTTCATTCAATCGCTCCCCGAATGCCCGATCATTGAAGAATCGGCAACGGAAGAATCCGCCACCGAAGAATTCTACGACGATTCGCCAAACGAACCCGAATGGGATTAACGACGAGCAATCTCGATTGAGAAGCTTGCTATGACGATTCAATTGCTGCGACTAACCGAATTCGGCCGCAATATCTCTGTTCAGCAGAACCCACAATACGAAACCGGAAATCGCACCACCGATGATTGTGCCTGGGATCGCGACGATTAGACCTCCCAGCCCTCCCGTTGCAATGGCTCCAATAAACCCTGCTACGATGCTAAACGCGCCAAGCCCATAGATACAGATGGCGATGATGCGCCCCGTCTCGCTGCGCTTTATCAGCAAATAGCCCGTGAAACCGTAGAATGCGGCAAACAACAAACCGCCGAAGCCGACAAGAACAATGACGGCCCCGCCCGTTGAGGCGGCGTTTTCGATAGCGGCGTCATCCACTCCTGCTCCTAGGATTAGTGATATGACGGCCGATCCACGTACCATGAATACGAGAGAGAAAATAGCCGTCGATGCACAGCCCAAAAACATTAGCACGGCGACAACTGTAACCAAACCGCTGCGTTTGCCATTCCCCTTTTTCCGCCGCCGACCTCCTCGACCGCGCGTGCTGGTTCGAGAGCTTCCCGACGTACCCGAGGAATCACCAAAATCGAACGCGCCGCCGGATGCCCCCGATGCTGAATCGCCACCTTCAGTGAAGGGATCGCCAGCTGGTTTTGCAGGCGGATTGTCGCCGCCTAATCCTGCAAACGGATTATTGCTCTGGGCCGGAGGTGCTGGTGCCGGGGCGGCTGGAGCTTGAGGAGCGGCCGGGGCAGCTTGAGATGGCAGGAGTTGCGGATAGACATCGGTCGCCCATTGCCATTGATCCTCGCCTTCTTGTAACAACTGACAGTCGGCGGTCACTCGCCCTTCGGCTACCCAACCATCCATTTCGTCTTTGGGGACGGGACCGTAGTCGTTTCCGTCTTCAGCTTTCATGTACCAAGCGTCGCCACCTGCTTCATTCGCAGGCACGCGCACGACAGATTTGCACTGTGGACATTTGATCCGCTTGCCCGCGACATCGTCCGCAACTCGCAACTTCCGGCTACATTCTAAGCAAGTAAACTCTATCGCCATATTTTCTCATTACCACCGACTATAAATTCAGCACATTACGTGACCCTTACCCATTAAATCCTGCTACTGCCTTGGGGGCAACACTCTCAACGGCCTAAACCAGCCTCTTTCCTTCTATTCTATTCACTTTTCCCCGAAAAACACGTTAGTTGTGAAGGATATCGTCGGAGCGATATAATGACGCTCGCTACAGCCGCTCCAATTTGAATGTGCTCCACGTTCTTTGAGAGGGTCGTAACGATAATCCAAGTCAGCTCATAAGGAAACCTTCCATGAATTCTGTTACTCGACGCCGTTTTTTGGCCCTTTCATCCGCAGCCGCGATGGGTGCCACTTTCTTTGATGTTCCCGAAATCCTCGCTGCAGCAAAGGATCCGTTCGGTGGCTTTCCCATCGGCGCTCAAAGCTATTCGCTGCGAAAGTTCACAGCTTTGGAAGCGATCCGACATTTACAGGGAATGGGAGTTCATTTCGTCGAATTTTTCGGACGACATCTGAGCATCGCAGCCACTAAAGAGCAAATCGCAGAAATGCACTCGATCTTGAAAAAGGCCGAGATTTCGATCAGTGCCCACGGCGTCAATGGATTTACGAAGGACCACGAAAAGAACCGCGCCGTTTTCGAGTTCGCCAAACGGGCCGGAATCAAGAACATTACAGCCAATCCGCAACCCGACTCGTTCGACAGCTTGGACAAACTCGTTGCCGAATACAACATTCGCATCTGCATCCATAATCACGGCCCCGGAGCGTTGTACGACAAGATCTCCGATGTAGCGAACGCCGTGAAGGACCATCACAAACTCATTGGCGCTTGTATCGACACAGGACACTTCATTCGTACCAAAGAAGATCCAATTAAGGCGATCCACGAATTGGGCGACCGCGTCTTCGCACTGCATATTAAGGACGAAGAAAAACAAGAGAAACAATCTCACAACGTCATCATCGGAAGCGGACACTTGGACGTCGTCGGAATGTTCAAAGCCTTAAAGAAAATCAAGTTTCCCGCCGACGGCTCGATCTCATTGGAGTACGAAGCAAACCCGGACAATCCAATCGATGATATGAAGCAGTGTCTTGAAGTCGCCAAGAAAGCGATCAGCGAAGTCTAGTTTTCGAGTTAATTTGCAAACTCCAAGTTTAATACGACAAAACAAATCGCCAGCCAATCGGGCTGGCGATTTTTTTGTCTCGTCACAATCTTCGAAGCAAACCTGTAGTCGCTTGAATGCCGTCGCGCTACTTTGGCCGCTTAAAGTAGAAAATTGTTTTTGCGGTCGTTCCTTCCACCACTACCGTGGAAACGTCGACCAACTCCCAACCGGAGTCACCCATTTGGTTGATCTTCCGCGACAGATCTGCCCCACCGACTTTCGAATCGTTGTGCGTCATCGCAGCGTGTTCCCATTTCTGAGTGGCCTTTGGGGCTGGCTGGTTCGCAAGTTGACCTTCCGCGTTAAACACAGATACTGCCAATGCCAATATGATGCAGCAGCCCAAAACGGGAATTCCAAAATTCTATTTCATGGTGATTCCTTTTTGAATAGATCATAAATCGATCGAACGGGCAGCGACGATGCCAACCATAGTCCGAAAACAAATGCATCTCGAAATTGAAGCGTAAAACTATTTAGAGAGGATGTCTATAACTTCTGCCGCAGAAGCAACTCGAATCGGCGATTTGGCTACGTCCATTGCGCTCCATACGGCGTTGTGATGCTGGATGATGACTTGGCCACTTAAGTGTTCTCGATCTGCAGCCGTGTGCGCATCGCCAACCACGGTAATCGTGTATTCGCGACTTCCGGCTGAACGCACCGTGGTGTCAACGCAGAAATCGGTCGCCCAACCGACGATAAAGAGTTCATCGACGCCGTTTTGCTCCAAGATTTCTTTCAGTTTCGTGCCGTAAAATGAATCGCAAATCGTCTTGGCAACAATACAATCGGCTGTCTGAATGTCGAGCGAATCAAGAAATTCCCAACCGGGCTCGCCCTCGGCAAACTCCGCGCCATTTTTTTTGATTGGCGCAGAGTATGCCATACGAGAAAACCGGCGATCGAGACCCTCACTCGTCTCGTCAGCTGAATTACACACGCTCTTTACGAGCGACAGGCCAACAACACCCGCGGAGCCCAACAGCAGATTTCGACGGTTTAATTGCGACATTACGTACTCTCCTAAGTATTGTTGCAAAAAGCCGAGACAACTCGAGCGAAAGAGGCGAGCTCGCATGATTTGATGCGCTCAACTTGTTAAAGTTTCGAAAAGCGCGAAAAATGGGGTCTTCCAATGCCACTGATCCGGGTCGAGCTGAGGGGACTGAAAGAATTCGTCAAAAGCCGTCAGATGCGTTGGCTGTTTGACACCAACAGTTTGCTGCAAATGCATGGTGGTATTAGGTTTCCGGTCGGTTGACCAGTTTGCGACCCGTGCTTAAAGTAGAGGTTTACTGCATTATCAAACTGGCTCATCATGCGCGATGGCGAAATCTCGTCGTTTCGGCCGAATCCGATGGCTCGGATCAAGCATTGCAAACAACATCGCGTCATGTAAAAAACTACCCGTATAACGAACTACTCGTTTAACTACTCGATTAACGGACTACGATCGTAAATCTCACAGCAAGTTAGGTTCATCAATGCTGGCCAAGCGAGTCATCCCGTGTTTAGACGTCGACAAAGGTCGAGTCGTAAAAGGGACGAATTTCGTCAAGCTACGCGATGCGGGCGACCCAGTTGAGGTGGCTTCGCGATATGAATCAGAGGGCGCAGATGAGTTGGTATTCTTGGATATCACGGCTACTCACGAGGGCCGAGACATCATGTTGGATGTTGTCAGTCGGACAGCCGAGCAGATTTTCATGCCGCTGACCGTCGGAGGTGGAATCCGGACGATCGATGACATCCGAGACTTACTCAACGCGGGAACCGATAAAGTCTCGATAAACTCGGCGGCATGTCAGGACCCAGAGTTCGTTCGAGCGGCCGCGAGGCGTTTTGGTAGCCAATGTATCGTGGTAAATATCGACCCGAAACGGATAATGAAACGTAATGAAGATGGCACCGAAAGTGAAGTCTGGGAAGTGCACATCAATGGCGGTCGCAAACCGACAGGACTCGAGGCCGTTAGTTGGGCCCAGGAAGTCGAAGCGCTCGGTGCGGGCGAGATCGTGCTCACCTGTATGGATTGCGACGGTACAAAAGATGGCTACGACCTCGAAGTCACAGCCGCGGTAAGTGAAGCCGTCAATATCCCTGTTGTCGCGAGCGGAGGAGCTGGACACCCCGATCACTTGGCCGACGCCATCACTAAAGGCAAAGCCGACGCCGCACTCGCAGCAAGCATATTTCACTTTGGCGAATTCACCATCGAAGAAACGAAAAAAATAATGGCCGAGCACGGAGTTCCCGTCCGTCTCTAATCGCAATCAAACAACCCAACCATATATCTCAAAACTATAATTCATTAACAACGCTTACAAGCTCGGAACGTCGGAGAGCAACAATGTCAGAGAATGGCGATCAAAAAAACACCAGCGAAGAAGACCTCGATGAAATTGCCAAACGATTCCTCTCAAAGAAGGAAGAGTTGGAAATTGACAAACTCTTCCGTGCGTTGGTGAAGATTGAGGGTAGCGACTTGCACCTGAAGGTTGGGCGTCCCCCGATGGTGCGAACGCGAGGCGAACTGCGTCCGCTCAACCGTCCACCAATCGAAGCCGACGAAATGGTGAAACTCTTGTTCCCCATGATGGACGCTCGTAACCGTCGCATCTTCGATGATGAAGGCGGTGCTGACTTTGCCTACTTCTGCGACGTCGATGGAACCAACTGGCGTTTCCGAGTCAACTTGCTGCAGCAGCTCGGTCAAATTGGAATGGTCGCTCGACGTATTAACAACTGGATTCCCGACTTCGAAGGACTCTTCCTCCCGGCTTCACTCGTCCAACTCTGTGAATACGAACAGGGCATGGTGTTGCTCGCTGGTGTCACGGGTTCGGGAAAATCCACGACCATCGCCTCGATGCTCAACTACGTTAATCAAAAATACCGCAAACATATTCTGACGCTCGAAGATCCGATCGAATTTGTTTTCACCGAAGACAAATGCTTGATCAACCAACGCGAAGTTGGCCTCGATGTGAAAAACTTTAGCATCGGAATGAAACACGCGGTTCGCGAAGACCCAGACGTGATGCTCGTCGGTGAGATGCGTGACGAAGAGACGTTTATGACGGCAATCCACGCCGCTGAAACGGGCCACTTGGTCTACGGAACGATTCACGCGGCCAGCGCCGCGACCACGATTGGTCGTATTTTGGACTTGTTCCCCGAAGAGATGCACAACGCCATTCGTAGCGCGATCGCGTTTAACATGAAGGGAATCGTTTCGCAAAAACTGCTGAAGTCTATTCGCGAAGGGGTACCACGAGTACCGACCGTCGAAATCATGTACTTCAATCCAACGATTCGAAAACTGATTCTCGAAGGCGACGATCACAAGTTGCCCGATGCCATTCGAATGAACGCTGCCGAGGGCATGCAAGACTTTACGATGAGCCTCAAACAATTGATTGACGATGAGATGATTGATCGTCCTACGGCCTTTGAAGTGGCTCCCAATAAGGAAGCCCTCAAAATGGCGCTCAAGGGTATCAATGTCTCACAACCAGGTATTCTGTAACGCCACAGACTCATTTCATACATCGAACTGATACAACCACACTTTCGAGCGAAAACGCTCGTCCAAATAGAAAGCGCATCTACCTATGGGCTGGTTCGGAAAAAAGGGCAAAAAACCGCCGAGTGAAACGGGGCCAGCGATCGTTTTTGAGTCGCTTACTGGTGACGATCAGCAACGGCAAGCCAATACTATCGCGGTCCGACAGGTCGAAGCACTAGTTCCCGTCAAAGAACTAATGTACGACGCGCTCTCCAAACGCTCGACCCGCATCTTGCTTGACTACACCGCTCAATCAGTCTCCGTTCGTTTCTTGGTCGACGGCGTATGGCACAACTTGCCTGCGCGAGACCGCGAGACTGGCGATGCCATGTTATTCGTGCTGAAGCGTTTGAGTAATGCGATTCCGGAAGAGCGGCGAGCCAAGCAAACTGGAAAATTTCGCGCCGAAATGAACAGCGATCGAGTCGAATGCGAAATGACTAGCCAAGGCGTTCCAACGGGCGAACGAGTTATCATCGACGTTCTCGTGAAAACGGTCAAATACGAGACACTCGAAGATCTTGGCATGAGAACCAAGATGAGAGAGAGCCTCCAAGAAATGCTCGGCGGAAAAACTGGCTTTGTGATTTTATCCGCAATGCCAGAGGGTGGGCTTTCAACGACCTGGCAAGTCGGCCTTAGCTCCACCGATCGATACATGCGAGATTTCGTGGGAATTGATGACAAGGCGAACCCAGAGCCAGAAGTTCAAAACATCGACATGCAGCTGTTTGATCGGGATCTCGGCGAGACTGCATTGACGCCATTACATTCGATGATGCTCAAAGAACCCGAAGCGCTCGCTGTCCCAGATCTGTTCGACGGCAAGACAATCGACGCCCTCTGCGACCAAGTGAACGACAACGGAAAACTTCTCGTAGGAGCTGTCCGCGCCAAAGAAGCGGTTGAAGCACTGCTCCGCGTACTCCACATGAAGCCAACTCCCGTCAAGTTCGCGAAAGCGGTAACCGCCGTCGTTTGCCAACGCTTGATCCGAAAACTCTGCGACGCTTGTAAACAACCCTTTCAGCCGCAGCCACAGCTATTGCAAAGGCTCGGAATTCCAATGGGCCGAGTGCAGCAGCTGTACCAACAGTTCCAGCCGCCAACGCCCGAACAGCTGGAAGAGATGAACAAAGAACGAAAGAAGAAGGGCGAGCCCGAAGAGCCAGCCGTTTGCCCCGCATGCGGTGGAGTTGGCTATCGCGGTCGAACCGCAATTTACGAATTGTTGATCATCAACGATCACATTCGAGAAGCGCTGACAAAGAATCCCAAAATGGAAGTACTTCGCGATATCGCCCGAAAAACTGGCCATCGCACGCTACAAGAAGAAGGGATCGTTCATGTCGCCACGGGCGCTACGTCCGTACAGGAACTCCAAAGAGTACTAAGTCAATAGATTCTCGACACGAAGTAGTACCGGGGATGTAATCAACACGAGGGATTGTGATGGAAAAAGCTGAACAAATCGCGTTTTCTGACGCCGACGCCGACTTAATGCAAGACTATAAGTCGCTGAATGTTATTGCAGTACTCGCATTTCTTTTAAGCTTAGTAACCCCTATCGCGCTGATGAATGTCTTCTTCGGCGGCTTTATTGCATTCCCAGCCATCGTGCTTTCACTTTCCTCACTCTCTTCCATCAATAAGAACATCGATACACAAACAGGAAAATCCTGGGCAGTCGCCGGGCTGTTAATCGCTTCTTTCTTTGCCTCCTTTGGAATGGCTCGACACTTCTCGAGAAAATCAACTTTAGCCGGTCTTGCCCACAACTGCGCCGGAGAGTTCCTTGACCACCTCAAAAAAGGCGAACTCTATTCCGCACACCAACTGATGATTCACCCGCACGAACGAAGACACCCCAATGTTTCGTTCGAGCTATTCTACGAAAAGAATCCGGCCGCAAAGAAGAGCAAAGAAAGCGTCCAAAGTCGCTATCCATTAAGCCAAATCATCGCCGTTATCGACTCGACTAAAGAATCTACCGGCCAGAACGAATCCCGCGGCGATGTACAATTTGAATATGTCGGTGTCACCGAACTCTTCGAAGAATTGGGCTGGGAAGTGATCATCCTCCGATTCAGGATGAACTATGTTGAACAAACTCAAAACAAGACGCTTCCATTTGATATTATGGTCGGCAGACAGGAAACTAAAAACGGCCAAGCCGAATGGAAAATTCAAAGCGTAACTTCCCCTGACGAAGCCCGGTAGTTGGGCGACCCACTAAAATAGCCGACCCGATAGATGACCACAATCACTCTCGATGCCGTCGCCAACCACGCTCGCACCGTTACTCATATTGCCGAGTTTCTTGTTGAATTGCAAGGTAAGGCAACTGGGCTTACCCAACGATTCGCGGCTGTCGAACGAGGCTATTTTACGCCCACCGAAGATGACGAATTACGCGGCCTACTCGTTTCGTATTGGCACACTCGCAGCGCACTCTTCGACCTACTTGTCGAACTTGGATACGACTCCAATAGCCGTATCGCCTATCCCGACCAATCGGAACTTACCAGCCGCATGACGTTTCTCACCGCCTTGGCGACCGCCGTGGTGTTAGTCGATGCCGGTCGATTTCTGCGAGAGATTGTCGACGGAAATCCGTTGATTCGCTCTAAACTCAACGAGCCCGATGCAAGCCTTGGGATCGAGGCGGGCAGTTATGACAAGGTTCAAAAGTCGCTGTTCAAAACGAAACATGCGTGGCATCTGTACCATGCAATCCACTTCTTCGAACAACATAGAGACGAAATTAGCGCTCAAGCTACGGACGATCCTTTCCAAACTTGTCTTACCATCGTCGATCGACTGTGGCATCGCATGGAGGTATCGATCAGCCAATTTACTCAAGCGAAATTGAGATCGCGCGGAGCTCGACTACTGCGATCGGTGACGAATCAACTGTTTGGCCGAGCGATGTATGGGTTGCAAAAATTTGGCGGTATCGTCGTGGCCGATAAGTATCTCCGAATCGGTCATAAGCCCGGTCTACCCGCACATATCGAAGATGAATTGCTGCCGCTACTTCAGCCTGGCGATGTGCTCGTCGTTCGCAAAGAGTACGCGTTGACGACGTATTTCCTTCCCGGATACTGGCCGCACGCCGCACTCTATCTCGGCTCGACCAAAGATCTGGAAGAACTGGGACTGGCATCGTGCCCTCAATTCTCCAGTCGCTGGGACGAGTTTTCGTCGAGCGAATCGAGCCGGGATCAATTCGTGCTGGAGGGAATGAAGGACGGCGTTTGCATTCGACCAATGAGTTCGCCGTTCGGATCCGACTCCATCGTCGCACTTCGACCTTGCTTGGATAAACCGCAAATTGCTCAATCTCTGTCCCGTGGCATGACACATCATGGCAAGCCTTACGATTTCGATTTCGACTTCCGCCGATCCGATACTCGTTTGCACCGAAGTCGTTTATCGCAGCTACGACGGTACAGACGGACTCACCATTCCACTGAAACAACGAATGGGGCGTCCCACGTTATCCGGTAGCGACGTCATCGAATTGGGTGCGGAGCAGGAAGTCTTTCGACCCATTGCCGTCTACGCCCCAAACCTAGTTGACGAAGGTCTGATCGTCGGAGAAAAGTGCGTCGATGTACTTCGAGCTGGGCTCGAACAATAACGAATTACTGGAATTCGTTTGGGCGAAATACGAGGACAACGGTGCGATTGGCATTGGTCCCTTTTCATGTCGCTTCCAGCGGCTTGTGGGACCAAACGGCCAATTGCTCCACCCGCCGCATGGTCAAAGCAACAGAATTCCAGGAAGGCCCGAAAACAACGACTTAAGCGGTTTACATTCTTGCCTAACAAAGTTTGCTGGAAGAATTGGGTTTGCTAGAAGAATTGGCGGTCTGCAGAAAAACCTAATCGCGAACTTCGCCATTATCATTGCTTTCGTCGCCGTTTTCGTCGCCGTTTTCATTCGGGTCAGTTGGCACAGATCGCTTCGGCAAAGTCCCAACTTTCTGAGGCAGTCGATCTTCGGGGGGACTTTGGTTTAGAAATGCGTTGTGCAAGTGCCACTCGTCTTGCCGTTTTGTATAGACAACCATGACGTAATAGGTGGAAAACAAATTACCTCGACGCCAACTAAACGTCTCCAACAGATAGTAGTCGTGGTCGACGCTGCTACTGGGTGAACCGATCGCCGCGTGAACGTCTGAAGGATTCATCATCCCTTGAGCTTCGGTATTGATGTGTTGTTGATCGATCAGGCCATTCACCGTCTCGAAAGCAGCCTCACTTCCCCCTTTAGCCAGGAACCGGTCCCAGACCAGGGCGAGTAAGAGAACACCGAGAATACTAAATAGAGCGATTCGTAGTATGAGAGTAGCTTGCTTCGACATGAAGCACCTCGAAAGATTGAGATTAGATGAAGACCAGAGCAAAACGAAAATTGCCCCAAAAAGCGAACTAATAGTTTACTCGCGAAACTACCACTTTTCCAGCCTCGACTAACGGTTTTCCGATCTTGTTTTGCAAGCAGTAAGCTGTGTTCGATTAACGGTTTGCCTCAAGATTGAACCAACCAAATCGTAAATGCAATCAGCGTGGCAAACATGGCAAAAATCGCGAAGAAGCCAAGTAAGATTGGCCAAAGCCTAACTTTGACGCCCTTGAGGATTGCGCCGCAGTGCGGACACGACTTGGGAATCGGACGCTGCAGCTTGCCCCCACATTCACAAATCAGCTGCTCTCGTTGCGACATCGCTCGACTCCGCTCATTGCCAAATTCATCACTCGAATGCCTAATTCTCGCTTCACGTTCAACGACGATTTTATTTTTTGATATCGTTGGGCAATAAGTTACCAAACACGATGTCATCCAATGTCACTCCGTCGCCCGCATCCACACCAGGCCATCCACTGCCACTCACAATTTCAACTCGAGAGATCGCCGGGACAAGACTACCATTTGCATCGACCGTAATAATGCCTCGAAAGACCGCCTTGCCATCTGGCCCGCGAAAACCTGTTTGCTCGCCAATCAATCGACCGTCCCAACCGTAAACTCGAATGCTACTGGCTTTGATCCCTGGATAATCGACATCAATGAACGACGCGCCGAAGCCACCAGCCAGTCGAGGGTTTTTGATGGACCCAAAAGAAAACCCAGTCATATCTCCACCCGGGTTCTTACCGATCGGACCGGGCGAGTACGAATTTGGTTTCGACTGAGCCGGATACTGTGACGGAAATCCAAACGTCCGTCCAACGAAAAAACCACCACTGTTATCTAGCAGTAGACCTTTGTCGCTGTAATGATTCCACCGGATCGAAACATAATCTTGCATCGTCGTATCGACATCATCAAAATCGATGCGGACAACCTCTCCCAATCGCTGCTCGAACTTCTGTCGATCGTCATAGACTTCGATCTGCACCTCAGCTAACTGCTTAACCCGAGCCAGCTGACGGTTCTTCTGATAAACCATCGTCACAAGCGCACCGATAAGCATCAACACAAACGCGGTTTTCAAAGAAAAACGAAGCTTTCCCACAAGACATTCTTCCTACTGACTTACCAGATCCAAATCTTCACCCCTTCTCCATAGCCTCAAATTCTCCATAGTCTTAACACTATCTTACCCTCTATCACCCAACCAAAACAAACGTGCCTCCACAGTACCAATTTTCGCTTGGGTAGAATGTTCTAAACTGCACCGATGTTTAGCTCCAAGCACGAAAAAACGGCACTGGCGATCAATCGTCACCAGTGCCGTTGCTAAATTCAATCGATGTTATTTATTAAAGTGATGCGTTATTAAAGTGATGCGTTATTTAAGTGATGCATTACTTGATGTGATACACTGCTCCGCGGAGTCGAATGACCAGTTCCTCACCTTGCTTTTGCTTAGCGAGCATTGCATTATCGGCAGCAGAGTTTTCTTTCACTAACTTGAAGTAGTCATCACTAAATCGTTTCAGGACGATCAGTTTAGTTTTCTTGTCGTTGAGGTCGACGTCTTTCGCGTTGTTGGCATACCAGATATTGCCGCGGCGATAGAGTGCTTCGTTCCCAGCGACTTCAATACTTTTCGCGTCTGCAAATTTTGCGTCATCTAGTTTACCGCCAACACCGTTGCGTGGGCGACCAGCACCGGGCGGGGAAATACTTCCGGCCACGCTGTTATTGCGAGCTGGTGTGGGTTCGCTCGCTGGCGATTCAGCGGGCGTGAAAGCGTCCGAATCAAGACTTTCGGCTTCTTTGAACAGTTTCTTTCGCGATCGTTGATTGAATCCACCCTGTCCGTCAGCTTGGGCGAGTCGGTTCAATTGAACCCCGGCTCGACGAACACCTGTCGTTGCCAGCTCGCGAAGCTTCGTGTTTTCGTCTGCGAGGAACGAAGTATACGGAGTTAGTATTCCGTGCTTCGTTGCCAAAGCAACGAGCTCTTTGACCAACTCTTGGTTTTGGCCATTAAGGTCGATGTCGTCGATGATTTCACCAACTCGGCGAATCGCCCATAGTTTTTCGACAAAAGCGTGAGTCTGTTCGTTACTGTGCTTCACTAACTTGGCTGGGAAATGATACGTTTGGGACTTGTTCCCAACCTTACCGGTGACCACAACCTTTGCAGTTCCCGATTTACGGTAACGTCCGACCAAAACAAGCTGTTCACCAGCAAACAGATCGTGAACTTTCTTAGGATACAAACGGTTGACCGTTTTTCCATCTTGCGCTTTGGCACCCTCGACGTCGAAATCCAATTTGAGGTCAGTCATCACGGGCAAGCTGATACGACTGTAGAGTTTGCTGACGTGCTGTTCGATATCTTCGTCCGGTCGGACAAACTCGCTTTGACCAGCGTTGTCGTGCGAAATGCGATCGAGTAGTCGACTGTTCACGTCATAGCCAACCCCAAAACTGATGACCCGAGCGTTGTAGTCGTTTGCCGAGCGGATCTTGGCAGCCAGCTTGGCTTCGTTGGTCTCACCCGCAGTCGGTCGGCCATCCGTTAGGAAGATGACATAAGTTGGCAACGAATTATCAGCGACCATTCCCAACGCTGCCGACAAAGCACCGTCGATATTCGTGCTACCTGCGGCATGCAAACCTTCGACAAATCCCAGGGCCGATTTGCGAGTCTTCTCGTCGTAGCGTTGCAGCTCGGGTTGAAATGACTCGACGCTGCTATCGTAAGCGATGATGTTGAACATATCGCCTTCATTCAAATTATTGAGCACGAATTTCAATGCTTCACGAGCTTGCTCAATCTTCTTGCCAGCCATACTGCCGGAGCGATCGACAACAAACAGGACCGACTTTTGAGACTTCTCGTTCTTCTTGGCTTTGATTTCAGGGCTCGTTAGAACCAAGACGTATCCGTCCTCGGAATCGTTGGGACGGTAACTAATAACGCTGGCACTGACCTTCTCTTTGGAAGTGTCGTAGAAAAGGCGGAAGTCGTTTTGCGGAACGACGTTCTTGGCTACATATTTAACAGTCGCGTGATTTTCGTCAGTTCGCTTTACTTCAATGTTGTGCGTTGGGCTATAAACGCTCTTGATCTTGCTCGCACTGGAAATGTTCGCTTGAATAGAAACAGTTTCCACGGGAACGGAGGTGTACTTGGCCGTCGCCAGAGGGAATAAGAAATCGGTCAACCGATTCTCTTTTCGCAACAATTGGCTAAACCGCATCGAAACTTTCCGCTCGGCTCCGGGAGGCACTGGGAAAACGCTCGTTTTGAACATTCCCATGCCTATCCATTCCAACAAAGCTGGATCCTGGTTTCGGCGGACGTATCCTTCGTAGACCGATCGAGCTTCTTTGGCTGGCAAGAGCTTGCCTTCGATTTCGCGCCCGTCGACCATGAAGGTCAGCGAATCAATGGCACCGTCGTAGGGCAACGGAAAAACGAAACAGACTTCCATTTGACGACTGCCCGTATTCACGAACGATTGGGTCACTTGGACTTGAGCAACCTGATCTTGAATCCGGCTGTGAACCGACAATTCTTTGATTTTGTAAGACGCTGGCGGTGGTGGAGTTGGCCGGCGAATGACACGTGGCAACGGCGTTGGGCGATCTACGACTATCAACACTCCTTGCGCGAATGCAGATGACGCGAGCAATGCCGTTACTATTGTGGCAAAGCAAAGTTGAGTCACTTGTCTCATCGTTCCAGCCTTTCTACTGCGGATTCCAAAATCCAGCGATTCATTCAAATCTATGTGAAAACAGAGCCTATTGGTTTGGAGAGTGCAAGCTCCAAAATAACGACGACCGAGCGACCAAATAGTTCCCAAAATGACATGTTTGGTCGAATGATTGTAGAAATTTTGGAGAAGAGTCTATTCTCAATAACGAATGACGAGCATGTTTCTTAGCCCAATTTATCCGATGTACCCTTTCAACGACCAGAGAGGGAAAGAAATAGCTCTGTCGGGGGGCAATCCTCCTTCGCCAACAGTCTCAACAAGGTACATTTCAGCTGCGTTTACCCATCTGTGGATCATAGTGACCCGAAAACTACCTAAATCATGACGTTCATTACGGCATTCTTGTTCATTATTGGCTTTATCCTGCTGCTGGTTGGGGCCGAATTGCTCGTCCGGGGTGCCAGCACTTTGGCTGAATCCGCAGGAATTTCGCCCCTCGTCGTCGGCCTGACCGTGGTCGCGTACGGCACAAGTGCTCCGGAATTGGCGGTCACAGTTCGCTCAGTGCTCTCCAGCACCCCACAATCCGATCTCGCACTGGGAAATGTGATCGGCAGCAATATCTCCAATATCTTGCTCGTCTTGGGAATCTCCGCGATTGTCGCTCCGCTGACCGTTTCGCGACAGCTCGTTCGAGGCAGCGTCCCCTTTATGATCCTCACCTCCATCGGCGCGCTCGCTCTTTGCTGGGATGGCACACTCGACCAATCGGAAGGGCTCTTTCTATTTTTCGTTGCGATGATTTACACCGGATTCGCGATTTATCAAAGCCGACGCGAAACCGCTGCCGCGATGTTAAACAGCGAAGAGAATGAAGAAACTCCAACTGTGACTCGATCGCAAAAGTGGAAACGGTTTGGCATCCAAATTGGGCTCATGATCGCCGGATTAGCAATGCTATTGATCGGTGCCAATTGGTTAGTGGAGGGTGCGGTCAGCGTTGCGAAGTATCTCGGCGTCAGCGAAATGATCATCGGACTAACCGTCGTTGCAGTGGGAACATCCCTTCCCGAAGTTGCGACATCGATAGTTGCCGCCATGAGAGGTCAACGCGATATTGCCGTCGGCAATGTCGTCGGTAGCAACATCTTTAATATTCTTTTGGTACTCGGTATTGCGGGCGCATCCGCACCATCGCCGATCGTCGTTTCCGACGCGGCTCGCTTCTTCGACATGCCATTTATGATTGCCGTATCCGCTGCTTGCCTGCCAATATTTTTCACGCAATTTGAAATCTCTCGCGGCGAAGGCGCTTTGTTCCTAAGCTACTATATCGGCTACACGACATACCTGTTCCTCCAAGCAACCGAACACGATGCCCTGCAACCCTTCAGCACGATCATGTTCACGTTCGTCGTACCCCTCACCGCCGTAACACTTGTGTTCGCAACTCTCCGAGCGATGCGAAACAACCTCCGGACGATTAGGGATTAGGGATTAGGGATTAGGGATTAGGGATTAGGGATTAGGTGTTAGGGATTAGGTGTTAGGTGTTAGGTGGTGTTAGGTGTTAGCAATTAGGTGTTAGCTGTTATAGAATGGCGATTAGTGAGTCGTCGCCTCCACAACGGCGTCGGAAGATGACGGTCGCAATACTCTCTAGCGGTTAGCTTGATCGCCTCTGAATGGATTGATGATTGTCGAGTGATGATCGATGAATTTTGAAGTACAGAAGAAGCAGGAACGGGTCTCTTTTTTCGCTACCAGCTAAGGCAGCACAGAGGGGAGTTGTAACTGCTAATTGCTACTCACGTTGAATGCGCGGCAAAGATACGTTCCAATGGAGAAGCTCAACTGAATCGGAGGGGCTCCATGTCACAGACAATACAATTTGGCACGTTTCCCTTGTTTTTCAACGCGGCAGGGGACTGTCGGCTTCGACCGCCATATCCTGCGGAAACGCGGATTAAATCGTGGACCGAGGTCTTGCGACGGGCGGTCGACGCGGGTGGAGAGCAATCGCGTCCGGCTGCGGAAGCATTACTGAAACCCGGTCTGCTTAACGCACTTGGCGCCGGCTACATCATTCCAGCTCCATTTGATGTGCAAGTTGACTTGCGCCGAAACGGGCACGATGTCGCACTACAACATCGAATGCCGGACGATATCGACGGAGAATTTCTCGAACACTTTCGTCCTTTCCCCGACGGCCACGAAAAACGGCAGATCAAAGGCTCACCGTGGGACAACACACCATGGATCCTTAAACTGAAGGGGTTCTGGTACATCAAGACACCGCCCGGTTACTCCTGCCTCTTCACTTCCCCTCAGCTGTTTTCGTCAGAGAATCTTCCGCTGTATGCTCTTCCAGGTATCATCGAAACAGACCGATACAAAAACCTCATCAGCTTTCCAATGATTCCTCAACGCGATTTCCCACTTACGATCAAAGAAGGAACGCCGTTGGTTCAAGTCATTCCATTTAAGCGGACGGACTGGCGAGCGGAAATTGAACCGTACGAAGAGCCGGCTGGCGACGAAGTGGCGTAAGCTTCCAACTTGCGAGTAACTGGCTTTGCTGCCCAACAAACAAATCAGAATGTCTTCTTCCAAGAGGAATACGAACGTTGGAAACCATCAAATTCAAGTCGCATGGTAGGTACTGGAACGACGATGGAACTTGCCGTTTAGCGGAACCGATTCCCGCCAAAACGAAAATCCCCGATTGGTTTAAAACACTGGGCCGACAATGCCCAGCGGACGACGCTGGCCCCAGTGAACAAACCGTCAAAATGTGCCCACCATTTCTGGAGGCCATGGTTCACGGTTACGTCATCCCAGCACCATTCGATTTCCAACTCGACTTCCAACAAACCAATGACGGCAAACATCAGATCGTTCAAGACCTTTCCGCCGACATTGGCGATGTAGATCGTGATCACTGGAATCCCGTCCTGTCGTATCGACTCGGAGCACCGTTGAAGCCGATGGTGATGTACTGCCGATCCTTTTGGCAAATTCACACCCCTCCAGGATTCTCCTCATTAGTCGTCGAACCCTTCAATCACAATATTGACGAACTACCCTTCAAGGTGCTCTCGCAACTCGTCGAATCCGACCGAGACCACACGGACCTAGTCTTGTCACTAGTTCCCCGCAAACCGTTCCCAATCGCCGTCAAAAAAGGGACACCACTTGCTCAAGTCCTGCCATTCGGCCGCGAAGAATGGAATCTAGAAAGAGTTGGACTGGGAAAGGAAGTGATCGACGACATCTCCAATTTCCGGGATGCTTATTGGAGCTGCGAGAATCGAGAATTCGATGAGGGGGCGGACACGACGGATCCCCAACAAGGCTACGGCGCTTTTCATAAACTCGTCAAAGTACAAACGCGATTTCAATAACGCGATTTCAATAACGCTGGCCTAAAAACCGACTCGCAACGCGAGTCACCCTTCCCTTGGGAGGGTCGGAGACGGGGCTAACCAGATTGGGCTCCGGGGAGGGTTTATGAGCTACGCTAGACGTTCACCTGCGCGTCTTTGCGATTTGGAAAGACGCCGAGAGCTCGAAGTCTCGCGTTGGGCGCTTTTGTGCTCGATACCTAGCTGTAACGCCTGTGGCGTCAAGAATCAGAATGCGGAATTGACTCGAATCATGAATACTATCGTCCCTAGGGCGTTGCCGGCGTTGCCCCAGGCTGACATAGAGCCGGACCTTCGGCCCTTTAGGCTGGAGCCTGAAGAAGGAAGGATGTCGGTTCGTCCAGCGCACTTCAGAAAGCCTCTCCGGAGCTTAATCTGGTTAGCTCTGACTCCGACTCTCCCAAAAAAAGGAGAGTGACTCGCGTTGCGAGTCGGAAAGAGATGCTTGCTCTGAACACCAACCGCGTTATTTGCTTGCGATTGAACCGACGTTACCTGCAGATTTGAGATAGTCGATACGAGCTAAGATGTGCTTTTGAAGATCGCCGGACGTGCGACGTGAAGCCATTTGATAGTAGATCTTAGCCACACCGTGCTTGCCGTCTTTTTCGGCCGCTTTGCCTTGATTGATGAACTTCCAAGCTTCTTCGTTTTGCTTGGCTGCAGCCAATTGATTTTGGCGACGAATTTCCTCTACGTCGGGGACGTGCTTTTTCATCACCAAAGCCGCTTCTGCGTTACCAATCGGTCCGCGTCCGACATTCGACGACAAAAATGCCGCCTGGCGTTGAAGAGCTGGATCGACGGCAAAAGCATTGCCATTGGCACCTCGGCGCGATCGAGCTGCACCGAGTACTGCCTCGTCCATTTCATCTAAACTAATGATCGTTGCCGAAGCCCAGATGTTTCGAGTGCTGGCTTCACGACCAATCGCTTTATTCTTAAACAGGCGATTCGCACCAGGGATCTTGGAGAGCATCGGAACTCCACGAGTGCTACTGCCTTCGCGAAGACTTTTGACGCCACCCAAAAGAACGCTGCCTTGATCGGGAACCGAAACGGTTGTAGAGGCGGTGAACTGACGAAATGTTGGCAACTGAACTGTTTGCGCGTAAGACGATGCAGTGGCCAATAGCAACACTGCGACACCAAGAGCTGTTCGTTTTAACATCTTCAGATCCTCTTCTCAGCGAACTACATTTTTATGGTAATTCGCCTGTCTGGATTACCCCGTTGCAACACTTCAAGTTTATGCGAACTGGGAAGTTAGAACAACTCAATTCGTTGCTTCGACACCACCCAAATCGCTTGAGATCTCCACCAGTCCACAACTTCGATCGCGTCAAACACTTCCCTCAAAACACTTTAGCTGACATCCCAAATTTCAGAATCACCCAAACCCCCAAAAACTCGCTGGATCTCAAGTCAACAAGCGAAGCGTTAATCTAGGCAATTTTTAAGGTCTAAAGTGGAGCGCTCTCGGTATTAAGTAACTGTGTATGTGATTGCTCTGTTTTAATATCGGAGCTTTGAGACGTACTGCTCCCATTTCTTTTTGAACTGCTTCAAGTCCTTTTCACCTAACACCTCTGCCAAAGTTTGGTAGCCACCGGGGTCTTTTTGCGCGTTCTTGCGAAACGCATGATAGTAGTCCACCAGCTTGCCTTGCTCCTGTAAGTAGTAACAAAGATATCGAGCTTGCGAATAGTTCGTGCCGGGATCTTCGCGATAGAATTCGTTGGTGGTCGTACTGCACAACTCCTTGAACGCTGGTACGCGGTCGCTCGCAATGGCAAGTTGCAAAACTCTCAACCGCCAATTCGTCGAGCCCCAAATATGACCTTGGTTATCTCGACACTGTTCGTACAAGGATGCCAACCCTTCATTGAACCAAGACGGACACGCTGGGAAATTGGACGCCATAAACGGATGTACAATCTCGTGAACTAAAGTACCACCGCCAGTGGAAATATTCATCACCAAGGCGCGATGCGTCGGCGAATAGTAACCGTACGGCGTCCCAGGTTTTTCACCAAACAATTTGACAGTATTCGTTTCGTAACTCGCCTTATCCTTGAACAACCAAATATCGATGATCTCGTCTGGGTCTTCAGCGAAATAGTCTTTCTTGATCCGATCGACGGCCCATTTTACGGTTTGCAACGATCTACGTTTAACCGTCTCCAGTGACTCATCACCCACGACGACAAACGGTTTTTGAATGACGATTTTAAAATCTTCACTCGGTAATCGCTTTTTTAGTTTACGAATGTGTTGAGCAAAATCGGCATCGGTGTAGCGCGTCGAAATACGCTCGTTCACGACTCGACCTGGCTCCAATGGCATGCGGATAACCGACCATCGATCCGGCCGGTATTTCAGCGGCCAGAGTTCGATCAGCATCTCGCGTTTCATTCTCTGATAAGCGCCGTCGCGAATCGCTGGCTCGTGGTACAACACTTCGTCAGTGGAAGCGTCGTAACCCAAAATCAAGCGGAAGTGTTCAGTGGTATTCGGTTGGTCGTTGTAATGCATGCAGATAATCGATGGGACACCGCGCACTAGATCGCGATGCAAGGCTTGAAACTGAGCCTGCATTTCTCGTTCGGCATCCGTTGTATTCACGGAATACCATATATCGCCAAGCTTAAAACCAATCGTCTTTAGCGACGTGGCCAATTCCTTGGTGTAACAACCGCGGCCGTGGATTGGGTCGAGTCCCGACTTGTCAAAGACGTAGTCTTGATCGACCGTTCGCCCCAACTTCGCAAGGAACATTGCGGCGCATGCCTCGCCACAAAAATCCGGTTCCTGTTGTATGTGAGGAACCTTTGCGATCGCAACACTACTCAACCCGCTAACAGTGGGCTCCGCCGCCCGAACACCCTGAGGTGAACTCAAGTTTGACTGTTGCCAAAGCGTCAAACCTCCGACGATTACCACCAAAACCAATGGCAAAATGTAACGTGTTCGCGTCATTTCTTGTTCCTCCTCGAAACAGTCGGCTCGGCATCGTCTACACAGAAAGAGTTAAATCTGACGATTGTCACCGAGAGAGCAGTTAGGAAACCCTCGAAAACTGAGCTTTCAATAATCGATAATTGAACTCTCAATAAAACGAGTCGCCATGAGAATCATACGTATTCTTTTACTTTGCCTCCATAGAAGCATGTGTAACTAAATGGTAACGTGTTGGCTTATTCACTCCCAAAATCGGGGTAAAAGGACGTCATGACTGGTCAATCACTGCAATTTGCATCGGCAGTTTCTACCTTCCCTGAGACCAAAGTCGCAGTGGAGCAAACATGCCAGCAGATACTGGACAAGTTGGATGGCAGCGTAGATTTAGCGTTTGTCTTCTTCTCTCTGGACCACGCCTCCAATGTAGCGCAGCTAGCACGCGACGTTGCCAAAAAACTCGGCACTGCCAACGTCTTGGGCTGCACGGGTGAGAGCATCGTCGGCAGAGGACAAGAGATCGAAGAAGGTCCGGCGTTTTCGTTGTGGGCGGCGTCATTACCGGACGTCAAACTCCAGACGATGCAATTGCAGTTCGAGCGGACGGCAGATGGTTCACCAATTAGTGGCTGGCCCGAAGATCTCGAGGACAAATGGCCAGACGGAAGTTCCCTGCTGATGCTTGGGGAGCCCTTTACATTTCCAGCGGACGTTTTGTTGGAACGCGTCAATGAAGAACACGCGGGCGTTCCGGTGGTAGGAGGTATGGCCAGCGGCGGACACTCGCCCGGGATGAACCGACTCGTACTCGGCGAGCAATCGTTTACCGAAGGAGCAGTAGCTGTTTTGTTGTCGGGCGACATAGAACTCCGGACCATCGTCTCGCAAGGTTGTCGACCGATCGGCAGTCACTTCATTGTCACCAAAGCGGAGCGAAACATCATTTTCGAACTGGGTGGCAAGCCGGCTCTGCAGCAGCTCCAAGAGATCTTCGACCAACTCGCCAATCGCGAAAAAGCGATGGTTCAAGAAGGCCTCCACATTGGGCAGGTCGTCAGTGAATATCAAGACACATTCGAACAAGGTGATTTTCTCGTCCGCAATGTATTGGGAATCGAAGAAGATGGTTCAATCGTCGTCGGTGGCTATGTTCGAGTTGGCCAGACAGTGCAGTTTCACATACGAGACGGAGAATCGGCGGACGGAGAATTGAAACAACTTCTGGCGGCGACGCGAGACGACCACAGCGCCGAACCACTCGGTGGACTGTTGTTTACCTGCAACGGACGTGGAACGCGGTTATTTTCCGAACCACACCACGACGCACTGGCAATTCAACAGACCCTTGGCGATCTGCCGCTCGCTGGACTTTTCGCTCAAGGCGAAATCGGACCTGTGGGTGGACGCAATTTCGTACATGGCTTCACCGCGAGCATTGCGCTGCTGCAAAGAAAACGTCAGAACGAGCAGGTGTCGAATTGAGCAAGGGCAAGTTAAGCTCGCTACAGCCTACATTTAGCAGCTATACTTGAGCATACCCAAACGAGTGCGATACTCACAAAGGACAAGTTATGCGTATCCGATATCAACTCTTATGTCTGGCGGTCTTGCCTTTACTCCTCTTGGGAGCGGATAAGACAGACGACACACCACAAGCAAAAGTTCAGCTCCAACAGCTGCAAACTTATGTGGGACAATGGCGGGGCGTCGGACAACTACGTCGAGGCTCAACTCAGGGCGCCTGGCAAGAGAAGTCCGAATGGAAATGGTCGTTTGGAAAAAATGAGACAGCGTTGGTCTTCGAGGCAAAAGACGGTAAGCATTTCCAAGCTGGGAAACTTCAAGCTGGTGAAAAGGCGTCTGAGTATCTTTTAACGCTCACTACTGTCGACGATAAGAAGATTGATTACGGCGGGCAGCTTGATGAAAACGGCGCGTTGACCATGAAAGCGAGCGAGCCACCAGAAGGTTACACCGGTCCCACGAGCCTTGCATTTCGACAATTCGCTAAAGGCGATCGACTGGTCGTACAACTCTACAAGAGCTCATCGACAGGCCGCATGATTTCGATGGGCACAATTGGCTACACAAAAATCGGTAGCAACTTTGGAAAGGGCCTTACATACGTCGAGTGCATCGTGACTGGAGGTAAGGGGACGATTCCCGTGACGTATATGGGCAAGACCTATTACGTTTGCTGCGGTGGATGCCGTGACTATTTCAACGACGATCCCAAACAGGCGATCGCTGAATACCACGAACGCAAGGCTGAAGAAAAAGCAGAACAGGAACAGGAAGCTAAGAAGTAGGCCGCAAATATTAAGCTGCAAGTAAGCTCCCTGGGGCGCCGTTTATTGAGCACCCGTTAATTGCGCTCAGCCTAAATCCAACGCGTGAACACCTTCGCTACCTTCGTACTCAAACCAATAGATCGCAGTTGGTTTGTCGCCAAAGAGTGCGTTGCGATTATCGCCAAATCCGGTCGCTATCCAGCCCAGAATTTTTTGTTGAAGTTGACCCGCGCCTTTATGGAATGCAGCTGCGTCCTCTAATTCGTCTGGCAGATCCATGAACAGCTCTTCAATCAAGAACGAGCTGATCGTAAAGCAGGCTCGCTCGTTTCGTTGGTGAGAAAATCGGCCGTCAATTGGCGGTTGGGAATTGGGGTAAACGATCACTCGACCACTGTCGTACCAGAACTCAAGCCACCTGTCGCCAAGGACTATTCAGACGGCTAAAAAGATAGGGTACCAAGACAACGGCCAGCACGATCGAGATCGCAATTAGACAGCGTCGCTTTGTGAACATCTTGCGATTCATACGCCCTCAGCTAAATTGATACGCTTAACTGCTCACCATTTCCAATAGCTTCTGGACCGTACGCCAATTCCGCGCGGTCGCTGGTACGCCAAGATACTTCTCGGCGTTGGCCGCCAACTTGGACCGACCAATTCCATCTGGCGCGTGAAGATAAAACACCTTCTCTTTGAGCTCAAAACGCTCATTGGATGACTGAGCAGACGCCAGTGATTCTAGATCGGGCGAACCGGGTTTCGAAGAGAGAAAAAAGAAGTGGAGCGATTTTGGGTCCGACTCCCCTTCCGAAAACGGATTGGACGAAACCGCTTTCTGGAGCTCACTCGACCCTAAAAGCATCACTTGCGGCCGGAAACCACTGCCCTTCTCAATGCAAGTTGCTATCGCGGCCGACAACTTCTCCGCCGATCTTCTGGTCGAGTCGAAAACAACATTCCCACTTTGAATGTACGTTTGGATATTTTTTAATTGGAGCGATTTTAACTGCAGAACCAGCTCTTTCATTGGCAACTTGTTTCTGCCACCAACGTTTATCCCGCGAAAAAGTGCAATCCAGCTCGTCATTACTCGTGTTGTTCCTTCCAAATGGCGAAAAATACAGCCAACGCAACACTAAATGCTAGCACTGCCTGATAGCCAACTTCCGGCCAGTTCTTTGCAGCTTCCGTAAACTTGCGCCGTTCATCATGTCGAAAGTAGATAACTAGCGAAAGAGAGAAGTGCTATCACTTTTCTCGATTATCCTCTCCGGTCCTCCAACGGTTAAGGAATGCCCGCGGTGACATGGCTATCAGTGATCATATACGACAACGGTGACATCCAGCAGTTCGAGAATACGCTGGCTTCAGTGCTTCAGAACATTCCTGAAGACAGTGAGCTAATTGCCGTAACTCGGGGTGACTACACAGATCCGTACGATATTGGCGACGAAGTCCGTTTCGTTTCTGCTCCCGAGAAGTCTCGGTTGACGGACGTTTTGAATTCGGCGATTGAAGCAAGTGGCGGCGAGATCGTTCACTTGTTGCAAGCGGGTGTCGAAGTCGAAGAGAACTGGACGGATTCGGTCGACGAGCATTTCGATGACTTCGGCGTGGGCAGTGTATCTCCATTGCTCTTCAGTGCTGAAGACCAAACTCTCTTGGCGAGTGGGTTGCGGTACGGTGCTGGCGGTTCGCGAAAGATCGCGGATGGCGGTCAAAAAATCGAGAATGCGGGACGTCGTCCGGTCGTTTCCCCAACTCTAACAGCGGGATTTTTCCGTCGCTCGGCATTAGACGAAGCGGGCGGATTGAAAAACGTCTGCGGCGATTCGTTAGCCGATATTGACTTGGGTATGACACTCAAAGCGCTCGGCTATTCATGTGTCTGCGACCCAAAATCACGAGTAAGTGTAGGACGCCTTGCAGAGACCAAACAAAGTTTCATGCAAGGGTTGCGAACTCAGCGATTGTTTATGCGACACGCGCCAACGGTAGGATGGTTAATTGCCTTAATTTGCCACCCGTTTAGCGTTCTATTGCAAAGTATCGATGCGATTCCCCAACCGGGTGCAATAACGCATTTGCTCGGTCGACCGTGGGCCTGGATCGAGTTCTGGAGTTATCGCAGTTTTCATCAATCGCTGAAGACGGTCAACGATGAACCTCGACTTCGCCTGCACGATTCGGATGCCGCGGCAGACGAAGAAGCTGAGATCGAAGATGTGGTCGAAGATGTGGTCGAAGATGTGGTCGATGACAGAGACGAGTACGACGATGAAGTCGTACACCGTCGCGCCGCCTAAGCTCAGTTAGCTTTCGTTCACCAATTCGTTCATTAATTCGTTCATTAATGCGATTTACTCTGCCCAGACTTGCGCGAGTTCTACGACAACTTCTACTGCCCGTTCCATTTCGTCGAGGCATGCCCATTCCAGTGGGGAATGCGGGTTGTGTTGTCCAGTGGAGAGGTTGGGAGTTGGCAAGCCTTTTTCTGTTAGCACGGAACCGTCTGTACCGC
>Ga0115002_10001992_pt1 | contig 27166 bp, 21 predicted proteins | sample ArcticOcean_MG_C_8_FD_89576 | JGI IMG/M metagenome (GOLD analysis project Ga0115002, IMG submission 89576) | Marine microbial communities from western Arctic Ocean - ArcticOcean_MG_CB11_86 | ecosystem: Environmental > Aquatic > Marine > Oceanic | place: Arctic Ocean: Canada Basin | collected... | reverse complement strand
CTTTAACTTTGGTATCTCGGCCCGAGTCGGTGGTGCTAACGAGGACGTCTTCATTGATAACTTCGTACTGTCACTCGGAACACTCGGAGCACCTTTCCAGATCACGGAAGTGACCAGAGACGGGACTGAAGTGAATCTAACATGGGCTTCAAAACCTAACAGAATCTATCTGATTGAAAGGTCCGAGGACATGGAGAACGACGCGGACGACTCTAACCGTGACGGAGTTGTCGGCTTCTGGGAAGAAGTCGATGATGGAGTCGAAAGTGAAGGCGATACGACAACGTTCACTGACGAAGTTCCAGAAGATTCTAAAAAAATGTTCTGGAGAATAACAGACATGGGTTCGGCCAATTAGGCTAATACCCTCTCAGAAAACAAATAACCTATATTATAAATCTCAAGGGGGAGGGCTGTCCGTGAGGGACGGCCCTTCTTATTTCAATCACAAAGTTGTAGCAACCCCAATACTGGAGTAAAATATGAAAAGAAAAGCTCCTCATAAAAACCCTATCCAGCTCTTAAATACTGTGAAAACTCAAAGACTGATCCCTCTCCTTCTACCATTCTTATGCTTCATGCCAATCGTGCCAGTCATAGCTGAATCTTATGAACAAGACTTCAATGGCTTTCCAAACGGCACCACTGAACTTGGTGACGGATCGATCATTACAGGCCAAGCAGCAAGTATTGTTGATGGCCGGTTACAGTTAACCCAGGACGGAGAAGCATTAGGATTTTCAAGCTTTTCAGTTCCAGCCATTTCAGGATCTTCACAAGGGTTCACCATTACTTTCGATTATGAACTCTATGACGGTCCTGGCAGCAATGATCCCGCTGACGGCTTTTCACTAAATTACGGTAACGCTCCTATGGGTGATCCGGGCCAAGCAGAAGAGGGAATGGTTGCTCGTCCAGGAGTCACTGAGAACTTATCTTTTGAGGTGGATACATGGAGAAATGGTGATGCGGAGCAAGGAGTTAATATCTCTGGAATTGCGAACGGAGCAGACGTTGGGCAACTCGCTTTTGAGAATGGAACAATCCTTAATGACGGGCAACGAGTTCAAGGCAGCATTGAAATGAGTTGGGATCCCGGGGCCGGGGCCTCGTTCACCACCACAGGAATGAATACAAATGCAAATTTCACGGGGATTGATACTGCTGGATTTAATCCTAATGATGATCACACATTTATCATCTCAGCTCGTGTCGGTGGTGCGAACCAGGACCTTTTCATTGATAACCTTATTATAAGCACAGAAACAAATGAGCCTGTTAGGAACGGGAATCTCTATGTGAGTGAGTTTTGTGCAAGGAATGACAGCACACTGGAGGACGAGGACAAAGAAACTTCGGACTGGATAGAAATACACAATGGAAAAGATTCAGCCGTTAATCTAGAAGGCTACTTCCTGACAGACAATACCGAAGATTTAACCAAGTGGGAATTTCCCGCTGTAACACTTGGTTCCAACGATTACCTGATCGTATTTGCGTCTGGAAAGAACCGCAGAGATCCCAACAGTGAACTGCACTCGAACTTTTCTCTAGCAGGTGAAAATGGTCAGCTCGCTTTCATTGCAGCAGACGGGAAAACTATACTCAGCGAATTTAATTATGAAAAACAGGTCGAGGACGTGAGTTACGGAGAGCTCGGGACAGAAAGGACGTTCGGATACTTTGATAATCCTACGCCAGGAAGTGCAAACCGAGCCCCCCAGTTTCCGAATCCGCCTGGCGAAGAACTCCAATTTGATAAGCCCGGTGGACTGTTCAGTGGGAGCACTACTCTCCGCATTCTCATTCCTGAATCACCGAACGCAGTCATCAGATACACAACCAATAACAGTGTTCCCACATCTTCCTCCACAGTATATAATGATTCACCCTTCACAATCAGGGACACGACTACGATCCGTGCAAGGATCTATGAGCCTGGTAGACCTCCAAGCGACGTAAAGAGTAGAACCTTCATTGAACTGAACTCTAGTATGACCAATTTCACTTCCGGATTGCCTATTATTGTAGCAGACACGAACGGAGCGAACATCGATGATGGAAATAGAAATTTTCGTTTCTCATACAACGTCGTCATTGACAGGGACCCTGCTGACGGATTCGCCCACATGAACGGAACTCCCGACTTTCAAGGAAGAGGAAGCATGCATATCCGTGGGCAAAGCTCATCAGGATTCGCTAAAAAGCAATATGCATGGGAAATTAATAATAATGAGGGGGAAGACAAGGACGAGTCCATACTCGGTATGCCCAGCGAATCAGACTGGATCATTCATGCACCTTATTCTGATAAGACCCTCATGCGTAACGTACTCACATACAATCTGGCCAGAAACTTATGGGGAAATCAGGGCGGAGTGAGGACCAGATTCGTTGAGTTATTCGTTAATACCCGAAAAGGAAGTGACGTATCAATGAGCGATTATCGTGGCGTTTATGTGCTCATGGAAAAAATCAAAATAGCCAAAGGAAGGGTAGAAATCGATGATCTAGAAAATGACGTCACTGATCCAGAACTGATTCAGGGAGGGTACATCTTCAAAAAAGATAAAGCACCACGTAGCCAGCCCTGGTCAACTGCCGTTGAAAGGGTGCCTCTGGACATGCACGATCCTGAAAGAGTCAGTACAACTCAGTTAAATTATCTAAAAGGTTACATCAACGATTTTGAACGGGCCCTGCATGGAGAAGATTTTGAAGATCCACAAGTCGGCTATAATGGATTCATTAATGTTCCTACCTTCATTGACAATCACTTATTTGTTGAATCGTTCAAAGAAATTGACGGTTACAGGATCAGCGCCTATTTCGTCAAACCGAGATACGGAAAAATCCGTGCGCTTCCCGTATGGGATTACAATTTAGGTCTGGGAAATGCCAATTATCTAGGCGGAGAGAATCCTAGAGGCTGGTATTATCCCCAAGTAGGTGGAAGTGACTACTACTGGTATCAGAGGCTATTTAAGAGCAGAGAATTCAGATTAGCCTACTGGGACAGGTTCTGGGAACTTAGGAGAAGCACATTCAGTGACGAAAACCTCATGAACCAAATTGATCGTTGGGACGCTGAACTAGATTTGCCTAATGCTCAGGGAGAATCCGCAGTGACACGCAATTTTAATAAGTGGAAAATCCTTGGAACTTACCTCTGGCCGAATGCCGGAGGCTATCAGTCAAGACGCACTCATCAGGCAGAAGTCGACTGGATGAAGAACTGGCTCAGGCAAAGACTTGATTGGGTAGAAACTCAATCAAGAGGCACATCAGAATCCAACTCAGATTACGCCCTTCCACCGGACTTCAACAAGTTAGGGGGCGAGGTTAATTCAGGATTCAAGCTGCAGATATCTGATCCGAACAAATGGTCAAGGTCAACTATCTATTATACTATTGACGGTACCGATCCAAGAGTGCCAGGAAATGCAAGAGGCATTGTTACTACATTCATTACTGAAAATTCAGATTGTGAAGTATTGATTCCTTCCGAAACAAACGGAGGCAGTTCACTTTCCATTGCACAATGGACAAACACTTCTTCCCCTCCTAACAGTGATAACTGGACGATAGGGAAACAGGGCGTTGGAATCGAGAGAAGCCCTTCCGGCACTTACGATCCTAATATCGGAGTCGATGTTGAAAAAGAAATGTACCGCATCAATCCGACTGCATATATTCGCGTACCATTCAATATAACTGCCAAACAGCTAGAAGGACTCACTCAGCTCACCCTTCGGGTTAAGTACGATGATAGTTTCGTAGCATATCTGAATGGAGAAGAAGCCACGCGTGACTCAGCACGTAGTCCGGCAGATTTAGCTTGGAACTCAAGAGCAACTTCATCTCATAGTGATTCTGAAGCTATGACCTTCATGGAATTTGATATGACACCTCATATCGAAGGATTAAATGCAGGTGAAAATATATTGGCTATGCACGGATTGAATGCCGGAGCAAATAGTAGTGATGCTCTATGGAGATTTGAACTCATCGCAACAGCAGGTTCAGGGAACAGCCCTTCCCCAAATGCTTACGCTTATGAGGGTTCGATAGAACTTGAAGGTGGAGTCGAAGTCAGAGCGCGGACATTTGATGGGGCCGACTGGAGCCCGGCAACTCAAGCGCTCTTCAAAGTAAACACGTTAACCGCATCCAATAATAACATTGTTGTCTCTGAACTGAATTATCGCCCTGCATCAGCAACGAACGAGGAAAAAGAGGCCGGCCATGAAAGCCGAGGAGACTTTGAATTCATTGAACTAATGAACATTCATCCGACTCGTTCAGTTAACCTCGAAGGAATCGCAATCAGTCAAGGTGTTGATTTTACTTTTGACAATAGACTCAGCGCTGAAGCTCTCGTTCTTCCTCCAGGAAAAAGATTAGTCATTGTAGACAACGTCGAAGCTTTCAATTTCCGATATGGAAACCCAAATGTAATCATTGCTGGAAATTTTTCAGGGAATCTGAGTAATGACGGAGAACGAATTATCATACTTGGAGAATCAGGAAGTACTATCAAAGACTTTACTTACAACGATGTAGAACCATGGCCAACTTCAGCGGATGGAGAAGGTTTTACATTAACTCTGATAGACCCGACAACAAATCCTGATCATTCAAAAGCAACTAGCTGGCGTGCTAGTAGCTATGTTGGAGGAAGCCCTGGCCAAGAAGAGGCTGCAGGATTCAACGGTGACCCAGAAAAAGATGAGGACCAAGACGGTCAAAATGCCTTCCTTGAATTTGCCCTTGGAACAGATGACGCAAATTCAAATTCTCGAAGCGCTCTATCTGTTAGGATCGAATCTATAGACGTTAATGGACAAACAGGACAATATGTAATCTTTGAGTTTCAGCGAAGCTCTAATGCTAATGGTATTACTCATTTGATCCAGACAAGTTCAAATCTCAGAGAATGGAACGAATCATCGGACCAGTTCAGTTTAGTTTCCACAATCAACAATGATGACGGAACAGAAAAGGTAACTTATCGTTCGAACGAGCCTTTCAGTTCTCTCGGTAATGCTTTATTTTATAGATTAAGCGTTTCAAGCAATTAAGAACCGAGGCCTTTTGAAAGAGCATTAATCTCTTTGGAAAATGCATGCAGGCTCTCAGAGAGAGCCTTTAGAGTAACAGTCGAATTTTCAGGGGGGCTCAGGTTTTTTCCTTCTTGATTGAACTGATCAAATGGCCCCTTGAATGCTTGTGCTGACTTCATCGCATTATTAATTAAAGAACGGATCTTATCAGCTCGTGAATTAGGGATCTGCTCTGCAAGACCTATTAAACCAAGGCCTAGAACCTGTAACTTTCCATCCAAACCGACATAGGCACCAGCTGCCAGATTAGATATCCCTGCAACGGTATGTAAAAAATCAAAATGCGTCGTGTCACTGAATGTGGATTGCTCCTTAAAAGTTGCACTCTTAGAAATTATAGACCCAATTTGGGACTTGGCCAGATCATCAGCCAGAAACGATACCATTCCTAGGATCTTTATTATTGCTTGGTCCGAAGGCATCGACTCTAAACGCGATCTTAAATTATTTTTACTCTCAGTATCCCACTCAGATACCAGATTCTCCAAGTCTTGAATTAGAAGATCACAGCAGGTCAATAAATAATCTGCTCGGCGCTTGGCCAATTCTGAATTATTTTTATCATAGTCTTTGAATGAACGTTTCCCGCTTGATTCTTTATCTAAATCCTCCCCCCACAGAAGAAACTCAATGACATGGTACCCAGTAGTAAAATCTGATTCACCTGCCTTCAAATTCATGCTCCTAAGCAATTCAGAAGTAATGGTCGGGTACTTCTCTTTGCTGCTAATTATATTTCCTCCTGCCATTAAGCAAGTATAATCAATATGTCCCAGATCAATTGGCCAACCGTTTAACCGATTAGAAATGTCAGACCCAACTTTCCCGGATTCGGCAATTACATGGGAAAATCCACTCTGCAGAAAAGGTAACCTTGCCCGCATCCAGCTCACCTTTGCGAGTAGATGCGTTTCAGCCTTCGGATCTTTGACGAATGCAGAAACAGCCTCCTTGAGAGCCACCCCCTGAGAAAGCGCTGACCTAGAGGCAGCCTCCGCAATATTGGAATAATTGGAAACAAATAGCTGCTTCGCCTCACTAACATTCTTTGGGACTGGTGCCTTAAGAATTAATTTTGATTTTCTAGGGGCAAAGAGCCCATCTTGGGCAGGACTTGGCAAACAGTTAATATGGCATAAAGTTGTGCCTATAATTAAAGAACGGAGTAAAATTCTGAAGTTCATATTCATGTCTTTAATAATATGTTTAAACTGAAGCATGCAATCACGGCAGTTGCCATACTAAACTCTTTTTCCTGCTCTTCAAATAAAGGGCCTGATAAAAAAATCTCTATAGATGAATCTGTCATTGAATTATTTGATGGGAAATCTTTGGGAATTTGGGAGGAAATTCAATTTGGCAAAGAAAACGATACTAAAGTACGGATCGAAAACGGGAAAATAATTTTCGACCGCGGAGACCCTTTGACCGGCATAGCTATCAATGATTCCAGCTTCGAACCGCCTGATGATGAATACGAAATTATAATAAAAGCACGTAAGATTGATGGGCGGGATTTTTTTTGTGCACTAACTTTTCCAGTTCCTGAAAAGAATTCATGCTGCACCTTTGTAGCGGGTGCATGGGGAGGACAGGTCACAGGGTTATCCAATATTGATTATCTCGACGCAAACAAAAACATTACTAGAAGCACTCTGAATTATGATCATGATCGTTGGTATACAATTAGAATAGAAGTCACGTAAGGAAGAATTCGGTGTTGGATAGATAAAAGATTAGTCGTTAATTGCCTCATCGCAGACAAACACATTTCCATGCGGCCTGGCCCAATTGAAAAATGTCAGCCTTTTGGACTGGCAAGCTATGATACTAAAGTAGAATTTGAATCGATCTCTTTAAGAAAAGTTCTCATCAATAACTAATCGATGGCTCCATCACTTTGCAGATCCAGCAATTATGTATTAAGAGTTAAAATACAATGAGTGATAACACTTCCATAAACCCGGTCCATTTTCGGGAAAAAATTCGGAGAATCATATTTGATCACAATACTCCCGCCTCTAAGGGATTTGATATTGTATTGCTTGTTTTAATCTTTCTCGCCGTTTTCGCAACGATGCTTGAAAGCATGGAAAATATTCGCAATCAGCACGGTGATGCACTCAGGGCAGCAGAATGGATCTTCACTATCTTATTTATGTTTGAATACGCCGCACGAATTTATTCAGTAAAATCACCATTCAAATACATTCTAAGTTTTTATGGAATCATCGACCTGCTCGCCTGGATACCTCTATGGATTACCCTTCTTATGAATGAAGACAGCGCTCATTACTTGGCCATCGTAAGAATTTTAAGGATGCTGAGAGTATTCAGGATATTCAAGTTAATTGATCTCATTGGTGATTCGAACCGACTCATAAGGGCCATGCGTGATAGTAGCGGGAAGATATTTGTTTTTCTCTTTTTTATTCTGACACTTGTCACAGTAACGGGCTCAATCATGTACATTGTTGAGGGTTCTCAGAACGTGAAATTCAGCAGTATTCCTACAAGCATTTATTGGGCAATTATAACTATAACAACCGTAGGATTTGGAGACGTTGTTCCTATAACGGTAGCAGGAAAAATAATCACCTGCATCATGGTCCTCATTGGTTATGCAATCATTGCCGTTCCTACCGGTATAGTAATAGGTGCCATGAGAGATTCAAAGCGCACAGCAGCTAGTGGTCGATCTTGTTCAGAATGTAGCCGGGACGGACACCACGAGAGTGCTGTTTTTTGCTATCACTGTGGTAGTAAAATTGACAACTCATAAAATAAATATCAGTTCAAAGCGTCTTTAAATACGCATAAAGATCCGCGAGCTGATTAGCCCCAAGGTCCAGAAGCAATCCTTCAGGCATAAGTGAATTGGACCAATCCTTCTGTTCAATGATATCGGGTTCATTCAATCTCACTGTTCTCCCTGAACCTGTCCTTACTATGACGCCATCGGCAGAATTAAACGCGATTCTTCCGATGTGCTTAGTCCCATCATTCATAGTAAAAACTGTCGCCCTGTAAGCAGGTGGAACATTAGCATTTGGCGCTATAATCGAACGGAAAAGATCAATCGGTGATAATCTCTTCGAAATACCCGCCAGATCCGGACCCAATGCATTTGCAGAAAGATGGCAAGAAACACATGCTCTTTCTGCAAAAATTTTCTCTCCCTTTTTTAGATTCCCTATAGTCCAATCAACATCAGATAGGAGTGCATCCCAATTGACCTTGGAACTTGGATTGTTCGTCCTGAATGAACTGGGAATCAGAGGATAGTTTTTTACAAGCCACTTAGTAGCCTCATTCCTATCTTCCAATTTTTTTCCAGCAAGACGGCTGATTAAAGGTAAACTAAGACGCATATCAGACACTCCAAAGAGTGCTATTAATTCTTCAGGTTCAGCTCTCGGGCCAAGAACTGCCAAGGCCTCAATAGATGATGACACTGCGCTTTGATCGCTATAATTGAGTGCAGCCAAAAATAAATGACGATCCTTTTCTGCAGGCTCCTTGGACAATTGGATTACGACAGCAGCTCTAAGAGAAGGGTTCTCTGCTAGGACCCTGAAAAGTGGAACTGAACGTGTCAAATCAAGAGCAGAAATAAGAGTGATCAAATCAGCTCTCCAACCATTCTTAGGCTCTTTCAATGCGGCTAAAAAGAAAACTTCAGCGGCCCTACTACGGAAAGGCTCAGGAAAGGCTGCGGCAATTCCGACATGATTGGATCTGGCTAAGAATGAGCTCTTGCACATGTGTTCAAAAATTGGCCCTCGTTCTGCAAGGCCTGCGATCACTTCATTGAGTCTATCAATGTAAGTTTGCTTGGATCTCACCTGCTTGCCCTGAACCTTTGAATCGAGATGCAGGATCGATTCGGATATTTGCTTAGCTGAATCAGAATCCAACCTCGATGATAATCGGGCCAGGCAAGCAAGAAAATGAAAGTCCTCCTCGGGTCTGGAATCTTTAGTAATAAAACTCAATATCCTTGCGGAGGAGATGGGGTGGGAATCACGCAACATGGCAATGAGTCGGGCAGATTCTCTTCGCTCATCTAAGTCCAGAGAATGTAACAGAGCTCGAGACGAATTACGGGCCATGACAAGCAGATCATTATGTTCTTTATTAAAAATTTCATCAGTAGAGAGTTCATACCCAGTGAAAGATTCTTTTGATGGACTCTTCAAGTTCCAATCACCTAAGGCTTTCATCAACAAGCGAAGCGATCTCATCCTATCTTCTATAGGTGCATGCAATAATGTACTATCAAGATGCCTAGCCACGATCATTGCTTCTTCAGATTTAAGTCCGAAATTTAATTTTTCGGAACCCTTCTGGATGCCTTTCAAAATCACTTTACCCATTCTGATAGGCTCTGCCTCAGGCCTCGGATCTTTATGTCTGATATGATAAACGGATCCGGTCGTGCCTCGACCACCAACCGAAAGAAAAATTGAACCATCGGATCCCACTTCAATATCACTTGGAGCAAAACCATTAGTTCCTGAGGATTCTAGAAAAGTATCAGTAACCGGAAAGCCAACTTCTTCAATGAGGCCAGTGGCCTGCGTGACATAGACCTTGCCAAAGGTCCAATCACAATAAAAAACAGCATCATGATAATGTTCTGGAAACGCTGTGTGCCTGTAAACAGCGACTCCTGTCGGTGATCCCCTCCCAATATTAACTACTGGCTTTACGCTATCGTAATAATAGTCCGGTCTTTTCCAGCCTCGCTTCCAACCTGATAAACGCCAACCATGATGTGCACCGTCCTCTAGCCTATAGAGCCTAGTCGGAGAGTACCATGGAAGGAAAAATTCCCTCTCACAATCACTGTCATAAGTAAATATTTGCCCCTCACTATTAAAATCGAAATCATAGGGATTGCGTAATCCATGGCACAAGAGAGTAGAGTCCGAAAGGTTTGAAGAATAACGAATCAAGGCACCACCCTCTAATTGTGAATATCCCTTCATGTCCTGATGGCCAGCAAATTTAGAATCGTTCCCTCCAATTAAATATATTCTTCCCTGACTATCCTTTCGAATGGCATGGATCCCATGTTCTCCGCCTCCAAACTTACCTATCCTAAAAGGTTTAGAATCAAATTTACCGTCTCCATTCTTATCAATGTAACGGTTAAAATATCCTCCTTCTGTCGTGAGCAGAGTCCTTTCATCCAGAAAAAGCATGCCCATTGCGCCGGCACTGGATTTAATGAGTATGGTTTCTGTATCTGCTACCCCGTCTCCATCTTTATCGGTTAATCGCTTAATATAACCTCTAGATGAAATCACAACAGATCCGGAAGGATCCAAAGTCATTGAATAGACATCCGGTGCAATTACTGAATCAGCATAATGAGTAATCTCAAATCCTGGAGCAATTCTCAAACCAAGATCATTAACAGGCACCAGCTCAGCATGTGCCTGACTAATGGAGGCAAGTGCAATGAGTAAACGGATCTGCATCACTAGATATATTAATGCTTGTAATATAAAAAACGAGTCCGATCTAAGAAAACAGCCTCAACCTTTTCTTTAAGATAGCCAAGGCTTAGCAGGAACAGATCCTCGAGAACGAGAACGTTTGTAACCTCCCCCATTAGCGGCCTGCCAAGCACTAATGCGACGAATAAGTTCTCCCGTGGACGAATCTCCTGATGCGGTATCCACAAGGATGCTTGCCAAATCACTATCATATCGGATTATATCTTCGGCAAGTTCTCTGAGACTATCTTCTTGAGCAGATTCCTGAGCATATATCCAATCGCTTGGATCATCATGGGCATCAGGTTTGTCTCCATTTAATTCTGAAGACATGTCGAATTCATTTTTATCAATATTTTCCGGACTGTTCGATCTTGGGTTGGGCATCTTATGTAATGTGTTTCTTGGATCTATTGATCCTCGGATTTTGAATCCAAGAACGTAGATCCCTTTTCTATGTATTCCCTGATCGAATCGATTAGTAAAAGGTTCGCAGTCTCGGCAGCATTCTTACCGAACATCCCAGTCTCGGTCATTCGATCCAAGTGTTCGCGAACCCTTTCCGTTACAGAAACGGTCAGTTGCACAGAGGAAATCGCATTTTTTTGCCGGGCCATCGAGATAAAAATCCAATAATAATGCCATTCTTTTCTCATTTGTAAAACATTTTTTTGATAATTATAGCAATTTTGCTTTATCTAGAGCTGAAAGGGCAAATGACCGAAGTTTATAAAACTTTTAGGTCTGATCCGTAGTAGATCGTGGTTCCAAATGTTCAATAAGAAAATAAATAACGATTTATTCTTATTGATGACCACCATTTAAAAATGCACTTCAACTCGCTGAAATGCTACTCGAGCGAAATGTGAATCAACTAAAAGTCAAACTTGCCAGGGTCATCAAGATTATCAAAACGGCCTGCCCTGTCATCAGTATCACGGACGATCTTCGCTTCGGGCAAAGCTTTGCGCAGAGTCGAAAGCCCATTAGAGGTGACTGCAGTATTCCAAAGGTACACTGCCTTTAAGTCTCGATACTTTGCTATGATCGGCATGCTCGCATCCGTAACTTTTGTACCATATAAATTCAACCATTCCAAAGATTGCAAGTCAGCTAAAGCTTCTATCCCCTTATCACCAATTTCAGTTCGATTAAGATTCAAATGAGTTAGTCTTCCCAGTTTTCCTACATGCTTGAGACCCTCATTGGTAACCTTGGTTCGACTAAGATCTGCTTCAACTACATTGGCTGCTATATGCAGAATCTGTTCTATCTCCTTATCTGTTATTTTGTAATAAGTCGAAATCCATTCAACTGATAAGTATTCAGGAAGAGTCGCAGAAACTGGATTGATTGTTGCTCCTAAATCTTCAAGATAAGCTATCGCATCAGCGTTCGGTTCCCTAGCTGGCATACTCTTTACTTTTCGTGCATCAAGGTCAGCTGGAATTTTACCCAATGCTCCGCCAGACCCTGAACTGAATTTAGCTCCATCATCAATCCATTTCTTTATTAAGGCCACTTCCTTAGTCGATAAAGGGCTGCCGTCATCTGGAGGCGGCATTAAATCATCAGCGTTCTTAGGCAATGATACACGTATGTAAAGCTCGCTATTTGATGCGTCTCCAGGCTCTAATACTCTACCCGAACGTATTCCTGTAGGAGTGTTTAAGACAAGGCCAGCTTTTGGCTTTTTATCTGATTCCTTCTTCTTGGCGGTATGACAAGAATTACACTTTGAGGCCATGATCGGGGCAATGTGTTTCTTGTAATCCACATCTTGGCCAAGCCCTATCAACTGCAAACACATGAGAACAGTGAAGCTGATAGACAAATTGCGGAAGGAAATATTCAGCATCATATCAATGCAAAAAAAGAAATTATTAGGGATTTTTTTCCTTTTTTACTGTAATCTAAAACTAAGCAAATACCTCTTTTACAGGCTTAGCCTCATCACCAATAGTAAATGGGCGACCTGAAGGAGAATTTACTACTTTTTCCGTAGGTAGACCTAGAGCATGACCAATCGTAGCATTGAACATTCCAGGGGTCACAATGCCTTCTTTGACAGTGTGTGCCTTACGGTCAGTTTCCCCATGAACAAAGCCACCTTTAACGCCTCCTCCTGCCATTAAGCAACTAAAGGCTCTAGGGAAGTGATCCCTACCGGTATTATCATTAATTTCAGGAGTTCTTCCAAACTCAGTTCCAAGTGCAACTAACGTGGAATCCAAAAGACCTCTTCTTTCGAGATCGGATATGAGACCTGCGAGAGCAGTGTCCAGAATCTGACATTTAGACTCTACTGATACAAAGTTGTCGTTATGAGTGTCCCATCCACCCATGCTCACTTCTATGAATCGAACTTGATGCTCAACTAACCGACGCGCTAATAAGCATCCCTGACCAAATCCGTTTTGACCATAAAGGTCGCGAATCTTGATATCTTCATGATTAAGATCAAAGGCCTTAAGGTCCTCACTCGTCATGAGCTTGATAGCTTCATCATATAGACCGTGGTAGGTTTTGATTTGCTTTTGTTTAAATTTTCCATGAAAAGTTGTGTTCATCTTATCAGCCAGCTCAAGGCGACGATTAAAATCGGGCTCACTTACTGAATGTGCTCTCTTAGAATCCTTGAGCCCATCGTTCGCATTGCCGAGTGGAACACCTCCATACTTTGCACCCATGAATCCTCCAGTTGCATTCTCCGCAGAACCTCCAACCGATACGAATCCTGGAATCGTGGTATTTCTTCGACCTGATAATCTCATCACCCAAGCTCCCAATGCCGGATGCACAATGGTGCCACGCATAGGATAACTTCGATGAAGAAGGTACTGACCCTGCTCATGCGCTCCCTGATTGGTCCTCATTCCGCGGAACAGAGTAATGTAATTCATCATGGCCGCAGTCTTAGGGAGAAACCCCGAAATTTGTATGCCATCAGCACTAGTATTTATTACAGGGGTTGGCCCCTGAACCTCTTGATTTTGAGGCTTAGGATCAAAAGTATCTAAATGGCTCATTCCTCCAGACATATTCAGAAAAATGACACTCTTAGCCGCACCACGGCGCATCGGTGGAGCCGCAGCAAAAGTATCGTTAGTTGCAACTGTAGCTCCGAGCATTGGCAACACACTCACTCCCAAGCAATTCTTGGCAGCCCCTATCATGAATTGTCTGCGACTTACTTCGTCGCTTTTATTAAATATGGTTTTATCTGGCATTTGTCTGTGACGGTTTATTTGTTTATGTCCTAAAATTTTTCTCTAAATTAATCACTGAACGAACATGAATTCCGCCGTGGAAATTAAGGCTGATACCATATTCTCCGGGGCAGACGCTCCATTCAATTTAAATTCCTCAATGAAAATTTCTTTCTCTAAAGTCGTAGGTAATCTTGAAAGTATACTTATAAAGGCACGGTTAATTTTTTCCTCATCAGTTTTACCCTTCTTCATTACGCGAAAAACTTTGGCGCTACCATTAGCTGTAATGTGTCGCTCAACGTGTCCGTTCAAAATTGAAAGTACCTGAGTAACATCCGAATCAGTACTTGAATTCTCAATCACTTCACGGTTCGACTGGCCAAACTGTCTCAGGAAATGGCCATTAGGCATGGGTGATTTAAGTTCAGAAGCACGCATCTCATCTCCGTACTTCTTGCTGGCATTATAGGCCACCATCATCATCTCCATCTTTTCGCCACCCCCCTTACTGCCGCCTTTATCTGCATTGATCTGGTCGTGCAGTTTCTTTGTATAATCCCAAACCTCTCCACCTGTATCAAAGGCCATCACATCGTTGTAAAGATCCTTCATTGATTTCTTACCAACGAGTACGGGCCTTCCCCCATAAATGATAGCATCTCCTCCGTATCCGTTTCCTTTCCTCTGGTCCAGCTTATCAATCTTGAGCGTCAATAGAGAATCCCAAATCTGTTCAGCGCTCAAACGCTTTAATTGACGACCATTGAAATGGTAAGCGGTCCGGTCAGGATGTTGAATGGTATTAGGGCTCAATTGAAAAGCATAACTCTTATAGAGAACCTTCTGAAAAGCCTTAAGATCATAATCAAGATCAACTAAAAGCTCCTCAAGGTAAGACATTAAAGATGGATTAGATGGTTCAGAAGCAGAACTAAAGTTATCAAGTGGTTCAAATAAGCCAGTCCCCATTACCCTCTTCCACATTCTATTGGCTATGACCTTTGTGAATCGTGGATTGTCGGAATTCACTAGCCAATCAGCAAATTTCTGGCGGGCCTTGCCTGAGTCAGTGCCCTTGGATCTGGTACTGACCTTAATCGTTTTACCAAAATGACTTAGTGACTTGGCTCCTACCCTCTCACCAGGCTCCCCATCGCGATACTTATAATCCTTCGGCAGCTTAATGGTACCTGTTCCTGAATCACTAATTGAAAAATCATAAACCGCATATCTAACTAGCCGGGACACGTCTCTCAGCCCCCTGCTGACACCATCCATATCTTCCTTGTCTTCAAGGTATTCTGCCAAATGGCTCTTTGAAGTCTTAATCCCATTCGTAAATGCAGCCATCTGGTAAAAGTCCATTTGCTTCCATGAATCGAACGGATGATTGTGGCACTGCGCACATTCGATCCGAGTTCCCAGAAATATTCTGGTCGTGTTGGCCATATTGTCCTTCAGCATGCCCTTATCACGAACATAATAACCAACGGCCCCGTTCTGCCATCCTCCTCCAGTAGCAGCAACAAGCTGATGGACCATCGTTTTGTATGACTTGTTTTCGGCTATGGAATCCTTAATCCATTTTATGTAAGGTGCCCCGGAAGTATTCTGGAATGTGTCAGTGGCCCTTAGTAAGTCCGCCCACCAATTGAACATATGCATGTTATAGCCATAAGAACTTAACAAAAGTTCAATGAGTTTGTTTCGCTTCTCAGGATCGTCATCATTAAGAAATTCCACAGATTCTTCGTAAGAAGGAATACGACCAATTACATTAAGATATGCTCTTCGGAGGAACTCGGAATCGGTAGCCTTTCCGAGTGGCCGTATCTGCTTCTTTCTGAAATCAGCGCCTACGAGTCTGTCGATCTTTTTTGATGCTTCAATTTGAAATTCAACTGATTGGCTCTTGGAAACAGAACCTGCCCTTTGAGCAAGTTGTGAACTTGCATCTAGAATAAAAAAGGCAGTGAAAAACGCCAGGGCAGTGCTAATCCTTATCTGCTTCATTATGTTATAATATAGCTTATATTGCGGGTCATCTGCAACCAAAGAATAAGTTGCAACAATAAATTGAATATTTAGCTTTCTTAAATATATATCCTTTTAAAAAAAGCTGGAAATACGGGTGATTCTTTACCTTCCATTAACCCCTTATGAACGGTAACTTCCAACCCCCGTCACCCGCAACACGGATGTCACGCAATCCAAAGCCGATTCTTGCTAGGAATAATAAAACCAAAGTAACTAGAAACAGTTTAATAAAAGGAACAATTTCAAAACCCATCATGGCATTGCTTTGGTAATAAGTCAGTGGGGAAAAAACAGCCCAATTTTCAAGTCCCTTAATGGCCTTAGCTAAAGTAGTAATGATGTAACCTGCTAATACCAAGATGCCTGATATCATTGCAGCAGACGAACGAGACGGCACGCACATACTGAGTGCCAAGCTGAAACAGGCAAAGAACCAAGTCACAGCAAAGACGGACAAATATGGAAGCAACAATTGGAAAGGAGGAAAGTTCATAGATCCTGCCTTAGCAACGCCTATCCACAGACCCAACCAACCCAGACCAATAATACACAAAAGACTAGCGGTGAAAGAAATGACCCTTCCCCAAAAAAGCTGTCCTCGACTGACGGGATGCGCGAGCACAAAATCAAGAATCCCCCTCTCCTCATCAGCTGCCAAGAGCCCACTCCCCGACACCGATCCGTAAATACCAAGGATAACCGGAAGAAATGCAAAATATCGTAATGATATAAATCCTTCAGGAGTAAAAATCTGTTCAGCCTCATCACCCCCTATGAAGCTTTTGACCAATGGCTTTAAGTTCTCAAGGACTGGTCGTAGTTGCCTCTCATTTTCTGCAACCAAATCATAGAAAGGAATCGTTATAATGCCTAAAAGCATTAGAGGAATTCCCCAGCCTATGATCGCCCATACCGATCGACGAAAAGAATATCTGGTAATAATATAAAACTTATTCATTTCCTTTTCCCCCCAAATGATCTCTTTCACGAACTTTTCCATAATAGGAAAGAAAAACCTCCTCAAGGTCAGGCCTCCCAGTCTCGATAGACTCTACATGATATCCAGCCAATACCTTAATGAGTTCATCCATTTCACCATCAACAATTAATTTTAACTCACGACCATCCGAACTTACCTCGTCCAAGAGAATACCAGACAATGCTTCTATTTCTTCAGTACGCACTACTGTATTTTCTGCAAACATCACTTTCATCTTCCAGGCCCTTCCAGACAAAAGTGAACTCGTTTCTCCAACTTCAACAATCTGGCCCTCCCTTATAATTGCAACACGGTCGGCAACGGCCTGAACCTCGGCAAGGACGTGTGAAGAAAAGAAAACCGTAGCCCCCGAACGACGTGATTCCTTGACCATTTCAAGAACAGTCTGCTGAATTAATGGGTCCAGCCCACTCGTCGGTTCATCCAGTAAAAGGAGATCAGGACAATGCATAAATGCAGCAATAATACCTACCTTTTGTTTGTTACCTTTTGATAGATTCTTTATTTTCGACTTAACATTCAGATCCAACCGATCAGCAAGTTCCTTAGCCCTTATGTGGCAATTCTCACCTCCTCCACGAAGTTCCCTCAAAAATTCTAGAACGGAATGCACTGAAATGTTCTCATCAAGTCTAAGCTCACCTGGCAAGTATCCGCAATACTCACGCACTGCAACTGGATCTGATTGAGGATTCTTTCCAAGGACAGAAACTGTTCCTGCATCAGGACGAATAAGGTCAAGCATACAACGAATCGCGGTTGTTTTACCGGCACCGTTTGGACCGAGAAATCCAAAAACTTCACCTCTGTTTACAATCAAATCTATTCCCTTAAGAGCCAAGAAAGATCCATAGGACTTTGACAGATTATTTACATGTATTGCGGGATCAGATTCCTTATCGTTCATCAATTAAAAAAAATAGTTCTTGGGTCCACCCAAAGACGAACCGAATCATTAGATGACACTTCATCAATTTTCGGAGCCGTCACTTCAATGACACTAGGATCTTGAAAATGTTCAGGCTTAGTTTCTGGATGCGGCCAATAAATAAGCCCAGTGACACACTTACTCAAGCCAACAGAAAGACTTATTTCAAAGAAAGAAAAGTCTTCGGCCGGACAATCAGAGTGCCATTTAATATTTTTAAATGTATAGGTCGGATTGACAGGATTTGGTTTTAAGGGAAATATCGAAATATTAATCGTGGCTCGATAATAACCGTTCAAATTTAAGCCATTCCTTTCAAATATTGGCCACTGAAGAGCAAGAGTGCCTTCAGGAAAACGAGGATCTCCAGCCCGTCCAGAAGCGACGCCATGCCCCTTAACTATTTGTCCAGAAATAATATCCATCGCGTTCAAACCCGATCAAAGGATTCTGATTGAGCATAATATCCAGATTCTTTTATAACGGAACATGGTTTTGGTAACGGCTATATTTGATTTAAAAAGGGATTAGAATTGGCTCCAACAAAATGCACTAATGATTAATTGAAATCAATGGGCTAAATCCCATTTGTATTTCAGTAAATCTTCCCGGAAATTAATATTATGTCTCAGCATCAAGTCATACTGAATTGGGAGCGTCAAGGCGCTGATTTTACTTATAAGAACTATCCAAGAACACACACTTGGGACTTTGGAAACGATGAACTCGTGAAGGCATCTGCTGCCCCCGATTTTCTTGGAGATCCTTTGCTTGTCGATCCTGAGCAGGCGTTTGTAGCATCATTAGCAAGTTGTCATGCCCTTACTTTCCTCGCGCTCTGCTCATTACAGAAGATCACAGTAAACTCTTACTCTGACAAGGCTATCGGATACTTAGAAAAGGCAGAAGACGGTAAGCCATGGCTTTCTAGGGTAGAACTAAATCCCTCAATAGATTTTAAAGAAATGGAAAAATGTGACCCTGCAACCATAAAAAACATACATCACAAAGCTCACCTTGAATGCTTCTTAGCACGCTCAGTAAAAACCCAAATAACAATTAATTAGAAATTTATGAAACCCACATCCATTAAATCAGCGCTCTTGTCCATTGAACCTAATTGGTGTTAGTCTAATAATATGAAATCAATATTTTATCTCTTCATTACGGTTTTTTGCCTGAGTTTCCTTTCGCCTTCGCTACAAGCTCAAAATCTGGTCTACGAAGGAGCTTCCGGTATTGGCAAAGGGAAACATATTGTTTTTATTGCAAGTGACCATGAATATCGTGGCGAAGAAACATGCCCTGCGATTGCCCGTATTCTAGCTCATCGGTTCGGTTTCAAATGCACCGTACTTTTTGGATTAGACAATGATGGTTACATCAAGCCGGGTTCTTCAAATATTCCTGGTATGAAAGCCTTGGACAATGCGGACATGATGTTTCTATTTCTAAGATTCGTAGCTCCTGATGACGCATCAATGAAGCACTTTATCAGTTACCTTGATCGAGGTGGACCGGTCCTCGGATTGCGCACAACAACGCATGGCTTCAATGGGCTCAAGGGCAAAAACAGCAAGTACAATTACAATTCACGAGACAAGAGTTATGACTGGGGATTTGGTCGTCAGGTACTAGGTGAGACCTGGAGACCACGTGAAGGCGCTGGACATTATGGAAGTAACCATAAATTCAGCACACGAATGTTCGTGGTTCCGGAGCAAAAAAATCATCCTGTCATGCGCGGAGTGAAGAACATGCACGCGATGGCTGGAGCGTACAGTGCAGTGCCTATCGAAGGATCTGTTATACTGGGTAAGAATCAAGTTCTCGATTCAATGAAACCGGACGGCAAGCCCCTTCCCAATAAACCTCCTAGCCCCTCAATTTGGGTCCGTACCTACAAATCTGCTTCTGGTAAAGAAGGACGTGTTTTTACCTCTACGCAGGGCGCTTCTGAAGACATTATTAGTGAAGGTGTCAGACGCTGCATTATCAATGGAGTGTTTTGGTGCATGGGTCTTGAAGAAAGCATCAAGGCTGACATGAACGTCGGTTTTGTAGGCCCGTACCAGCCAACAACATTCAACTTTGGAGGCGGACGAAAGAAGGTAAAACCAACAGATCTTGCAGGCTTCAAAAGCCCTATAATGCCAAATAAGAAGTAGATACCTCTTATTTTTGAGCAACACAATGCGCTAGCTCAACTCAAATAATATTTTCTGTAACGCACCTTTATCTTAATAAAAGGTGAAAATCACCTATGCGTTAACATTGGATAGGAAGGAAAATAAATCCTCGTAAATGCTTCAAAGAATAACACAGCTCATCCTTTGTGCTCTCACGTCATTGGTAGTATCAACTGATGCGTTAAGCATAGATGCCCAAGGAAAAGATATAAATTCTTTGAGCAAACGTGACAAAATACGTGCCTCTTCACTTTTTAAAGACTACGAAAAATATCAAGGCAACCATAGAAAGCGTACCGAAATTATTCGCCAAATGATGGACCTTGGTCGTTCCGTAGCAAAAAAAATGTTTGATATTCTTGACCGTGAAATTCGCAAGAAGTGGCCCCTATATCAGGAAGAATTTACCAATAGTGCTAAAAAAACAGGAATTAAAAAAAATACTGTCAATGTCAGGAATGAAATCGCTGCACTTCAAATTAAAGTGCAAAGCCTTAGAAGCATGGGGAAGGGATTGACCAAAGAACAAATAATTCGAATCGGTGATCCGGCATTAAAACGTTTGCAAAAACTCAAGATAATCGAGATGAAGGAAATATTTGCTGTCAGCTCAATGCTAACTAAGCAACGGCAGGAGATTATTGCCCTTGCAGGGCAACGAGCAATCTGTATCGACCGTTTAGTTTTACGAGAAGATGAAGCTGAAACTTTCGGATTCAAAGAAATCTCTGCATACGAAAAATTGACCGCTTCCCTGGCATTGGGACCACCGTTAGAACATCTTCAAATACTCAACCTAAACGCGAAAATCAATAGGGCCGTTCCACCAGAAGAAGTTGCAGCAATCCAGGACATGAATCAATACAGGATCCTCATTGGATTAAGACCATGTCTCCTAGATCCGAGACTTTGCCTGGCTTCAAGAGAGCATTCCAAAGACATGGAAGAAAAGAAATTTTTCTCACACACTTCTCCTATTGAAAGAAAAAAAACTCCCTGGATAAGAGCAAAATTGGCAGGAACCACATCCAATGCCGAAAACATATTTAAAGGAAATAAAGAGGGTCATGCTGCAAACCGTTCCTGGTGGCATAGTCCTGGTCATCATATAAATATGTTAAGTCCTAATGCGAAACGCGTAGGAATGGGAGTTAATGAAAAGCATTGGACTCAAATGTTTGGTCCCTAAGAAATAACTATCAATTACAGCTCTAATTTCGTACTCGCCAAAAACAATTCAATTATAGTAAAATGTTCATGATGAAACTCTTACAGTTATCTTTCTTGTGCTCTCTCTTATTGAGTATGAATTCTCTTATCATCCAAGCTCAGACAGACGATTTTGATGACGGGAATGACAAAGGTTGGACCAGATTAAATACCTTGGCAGCAGCTGGCGTTCCGGCAACATGGGGTTTTCCTAACAATAACTCATATAGCGTTGCAATGGAAGGTCACGGCATTGAACCAATTGGTCAACCAAGAGCTGGGAGCCTCAGGGAAGACGCAACCTACTCTGACTTCTATGTAGCAGTAGATATCATATTTGATCCAACCATTGATCAGAACATGGGCATCCTTGCACGTGTCAGCGAGATAGGCCTGGGAACACTGGACGGATATGCAGCAGTATATAATCCAAGGGACGCTGATCCGGGAGGCAAACTTTATATTTCCAATATTAATGACGAAGCTGGGACCACCATCGGCGAGGCTGTTCCTGAAGAGGCGCTCGGTGAGAATTTGAGAATCGTTTTTAGAGGCAAGGGTCCTGAACTGACTCTGGAACTCTACTCACAGGACGATCTCCTGAATCCAGTAGCAGTTGCCGAAGCGTTTGATGAAAGCCATGAATCTGGAATTGTCGGAGTGTTCAGTGTTTCAGATGGAGTCACTATACCTATCGACGTGACCTTCGATAACTATGTCGCAGCAGAGGAAGAGCCTTATCGTTTCGAAATGATTGGTGCCACGATAGAGGGTGGCGAAATGACTATTGAATTTTACAGTAAACCGGGACTCATCTATTCAATCGAAAGCAGCAATGACCTTACGCTTTGGGAAGAAATTGATGATGGTATCGAAGGCGCGTTAGGAGACCGGACCAGTTTTACAGTCGATTATGAGAAGGAAGTCTCGAAGTTTTTTAGATTTAATGCGCTGGGAGAAAATTAATTAGACGTATCCTTCCCAGAGCCTTCAATAACAGGATTAATAAAATCAAAAGAACTTACCACTTCATCAAAGGTTTTTCCTTTCCCAGTAAAAACATAAATTCTTCCAAAGTTCCGCACGATAATTCGCCTCATCGTACTTTCATCATTGTCAGAATCATTCGTTATTTCAAAGGTGATGGCACGTTCAGTATCAATGCTGAGGGTTCTTTCTGTTCCATGAACTAACGGCTTTCTTACTTCCTCTATCCAGCTCGGTGCATATGTCGCTAATTCCAGAATCGGAAAATCGTTGCCCGGATACTCAAGTCGCAAAACGATATCAGGCTCTCCGGCAACAGCTCTGTCCTCAACTTTAAGGTTAAGTACGCGAGGGTACCGAAGAGTAAAGCGTAGGGCTTCGTTATAATATTGCTCCAGACCGGGAATCGATGCTCTCGGATCTTTGGGTTCTAGGGTCTCACAACCCAGAAAAAACAGTGGAACCAAAGTTACTAGAAAGTATAAGGCTCTTCTAAAATTCATCTTCTTCATCAAGCTTCTTTGCCTCAGCAATTTCCGTAATTTCTAAATGACGTATCTTTATATTTTTATACTCTGCGGTAGTGCGAAAAGTGGACAAACCTAACGGCACCGATTCTTCGATCTCTCCAAACCTCATTCCAATTTTTCTCCCCTTAATACCAACGTTAACAATTTTCTTTTCTTCAACAAATGCTTGGAACCGGTTATCAGTCACTAATAAGCGTAACTTATACCACTTGCCTTGATCAAAGTCTCTGACGGTCATTGTTGAATTCTCCATTGCATCCATAAAATCGATGCTTGAAATGCCGCAAACCGACCCGCCCCATCCTCCAAGAACAAAAGAAGCATGAGTTTTCTTATAAGGGAAAGTCAGGCAGCAAAAGAAATCTTCACCTTCGACTCTTCTTGCCTCTAATGATAATTCATAATTTACTGTTGGTAATTTTTTCTTATCAAAATTGTCAATTCTGATACCACTCAGAATCTCTCCACGAGTGACTCGCAATGCACCTGTTTCCGGATTCACCTTAACCTCACCTATGCCGGCATAATTACACAACTTCCAACCTTTTAGTGTCTTGCCATCAAACAGAGGAATAACTTTTTCTTTAGATTCTTTTTTTGATGTTTGCTCCGGCTTCTCCCCTTCGGCAAATAAATTCAACAAGGAAAAAAGAGCCGCGAAGATCACGACTGGAAAGGTTTTCATTTTCATTTTCATTTCAATTAGTAATTTAAGCACAACTGCAGTGGCGTGGAAGAACAAACAAAGGATCTAACTAAAAGCATTCTCAATCACTTTGACGGTCTTTAAAATATCTTCTTCACTATGTGCCATAGAAATGAAACCGGTTTCATAAGGTGAAGGCGCAAAAAAAACTCCATTATTTAAACAATAATGAAAGAAATTCTTAAAAGAACCTGACTCAGCAGCAGCAGTTGCCGAACTAAGATCATTGACCGGAGAATTAGTAAAAAACAGGCAAAACATTGAACCTATTCGATGGAAAATGTATTCTTTGCCTGATTTTGATAAGGCCTCACGTACACCTTTTTCAAAAAGAGCACCGCTTTCTTCCAGCCTTTGCCATCCTTGCAGCTTATTCAACTCTTTCAGCTGAGCCAATCCAGCTGCCATTGCAAGAGGGTTACCCGAAAGTGTTCCGGCCTGATAAACTGGACCGTCTGGTGCAAGCTGATCCATAATTTCAGCTTTCCCGCCAAAGGCACCTACTGGAAGTCCACCTCCAATCACTTTTCCCATGGCAGTGAGGTCAGGAATCACTCCATAAAGTTCTTGGGCACCACCCTTTGCAACACGGAATCCAGTCATCACTTCATCAAAGATCAACAAAGATCCATGCTCCTTTGTGACCTCGCGTAAGAATTCAAGAAAACCCTCTTCAGGAAAAAATAGACCTGCATTAGCCGGTATCGGTTCCAGAATCACTGCGGCAATGTTGTCACCATGAGCTGAAAAAATCTGCTGAACTTTTTCCGGATCATTAAACGGTAAGGCAATGGTCTCAGAAGCAAATGCCTTAGGTATGCCGGCACTGTCAGGCTCACCATGCGTCAAGGCACCACTACCTGCAGCCACAAGTAAGGAATCAACGTGGCCATGATAACAGCCCTCGAACTTTATTATCTTATCACGCCCGGTAAAACCCCTCGCCAAACGGATTGAGGACATTGTTGCCTCAGTCCCACTGTTAACCATACGAACCTTTTCAACGGACGGAACCCAATCCACAATAATTTTTGCCATTTCAATTTCAAAAGGATTAGGAGTACCAAAGCTAACGCCTCTCTTTGCTGCCTCATGAACAGCCTCTATCACAGGCACCGGAGCATGACCTAATATCGCTGGCCCCCAAGTACCCACATAGTCAATTAATTCATTATCATCAACGTCCCACAATCTGGAACCCTTGGCAGCACGCACAAAGAACGGGTCCCCATCAACGTTCTTAAAAGCTCTGACCGGAGAATTAACCCCACCAGGAATCAAACGTTTCGCATTTTCAAATAGCTTGGATGATAGAAAATTTTCAGGCATTTATGAGTAAAATAATGTTCTATTCTAGTGATTCCTTACACTTTATCTCGTCTTCTTTAAGCTGCATTGCGTTTTATCGGATAAAACGCTACAATTCATAAACCATGAGGCATTATCGATCACGAGCAAGCGCGCACCTGATCATATTATTGCTAGGCACATGCTTATGGCCAACAATTTCTGAGTCAATTCCTTCTCGGACTAAAAGTAACCTAAAGCGTGAACCGGGAGCAATTTATCTGGAGGATTTCAGCAAAGAAAAAGTTGAACTTCTTGCAATTAAACAAGAACCCATTTACGTCAGCTCTCAACGCAAGAAAGCCATAGGCCAACTAAGAAAAGGTAAAAAAGTCACCCTCATTGCCATGACAGAAAAACAATATCTGATCAGAGGAATGGCGCTCCACGGACAAGTCAAAGGATGGATATTTCCAAGTGCTCTGCAAGGACTAGACAAAAAGTTTTCTGATAAACTGCGCACACTCTACGAAAGAAAAAAAATAGTTGATGAATTAATACAAAATGAGCAAATCGCTCTTGGAATGAATACTGATGAAGTCGTTGCCTCTATGGGGAAACCTTCCCGGAAAAATTCTAAACTTGATCGTGGTGGACGAATAGACACTTACGAGTACTCTACCTATGAGCGCGTTGCTCAGTATCGGCTCAGACGCGACTCCCAGGGCAACTTGTTCCGCCAGAAGTATTACGTAAAAATGGAAACTGGTAAGCTCTCTGTAAAATTTAAGAACGATATCGTCGAAAGCATCGAAGAAACTGAGGGGAACCCTCTCGGAGGGGCAGACCTGAAAATTGTTCCTATCCCAATTGAGCTTTTTTAGTTAAAGGGCTAATTGTCAAGCTATGCGTCTTAACTCGCATTAATATAATTAAATCCGATTGCTTAATTTCACTGCGATTTAAAAATCTGTCGCATCCAATATGGACAATATTAATGTTTCCATAAACTAATTATAAATTAGCATTATATTATTTATATAGCGTTGACAATGAAAGACTTTTACCTCTGTATTTAGTATACCTGTTAGGTAATTTCTGTTATTTCAGTATAAACTGAAATACATGAAAATATATAAATCATATAGAGATATAAAAAGTCATGAACCTCCTCAACACACTCAAAATTCCTATTTTGTGCGCTACTTTTTTTATAGCGCTTAATCTAATTACGATTGCTCAGATCCCCGATCCTTTCCTTTATTACGACTTTGAGGATCCTGAAGGAACTCAAATCGTAACAGACTCGAGCGGCAATGATCGCGAAGGAACTGTCACCGGAAATGTAACTTTTGGATCTGATGGAGCTCCGGACGGATCGACACCTGCCGCCGCAGCCCAGTTCTCGGTCGGAGGCACTGGTTACATTGCAGTCAACAGTGTTGATGTGCCTGTTGACTTTGGCAATAGAGATCAGGGATTTGAAGCAAGCTACACAATGGCCTGCTGGATCAAACCGGATCCGGCATCTTTCAGTGGTGATCGTTTCTACTTTGGACAAGGGAGTCAGGGGATTCATCATGGATTCAGAGATGGTAATCTTTACCACGCACACTGGGCGTCGGACTTCAGTGGCCAACAAAGATTAAACCCAGACGAGTGGGCTCACACCACTTTTGTATATGATGCGGATAATAACCGCGGCGCCATTTACGTGAATGGTACGTTCGACTCGGAAATGAATAATCAGCAAGGACCTAACGGAGGAGGTCAATTAATCATCGGAGGCAGAAACGGTGGAGGGGAAAATTATGTTGGTCTTATCGATGACCTGGCCATATGGCAGGAAGTTCTGAATGATGAACAGATCGAGGCCCTTTCAACAGGCGTAAGCCCTAGCGGAAGAGGTAATACTGACGAAGACGAGGACGGACTCCCGGACTACTGGGAAGACAAGTTCGGTCTGGACCCTGAGGACAATGGTTCAATCGATAAAAACAATGGTCCTGAAGGTGATCCGGACGAGGACGGGCTCACTAACGCAGATGAACTGGAAAATAAAACGAATCCCAAAAAAGCAGACACGGATGATGATGGACTCGCTGACGGTGTCGAGACAAATACCGGCACCTATGTCAGCGCAACAAATACTGGCACCAATCCAAAGAATGCGGACACGGACGAGGACGGACTCATTGACAGTGTTGAAACCGGTACCGGTAAATTGGTAGATAAAAATGATACCGGAACGGATCCGAACAATGCCGACACGGACGGTGACGGTTACTTTGATGGCGGTGAAATTGCTGGAGGAACCGATCCTAATGATGAAAACAGTAAGGGAGCGATTTCCGCGCCAATACTTTACTTAGATTTTGAAGATAGTGCCGTTGATTTAAGTGGTAATGCTAACGACGGAGAAGTTAACGGCGATGTGACCTTTGATGTTGAAGG
>Ga0115002_10001991_pt1 | contig 27169 bp, 21 predicted proteins | sample ArcticOcean_MG_C_8_FD_89576 | JGI IMG/M metagenome (GOLD analysis project Ga0115002, IMG submission 89576) | Marine microbial communities from western Arctic Ocean - ArcticOcean_MG_CB11_86 | ecosystem: Environmental > Aquatic > Marine > Oceanic | place: Arctic Ocean: Canada Basin | collected... | reverse complement strand
TCTTCAACGAAGCATCTGCGCCCATCATGTCCCAGAACGCAGCTTTACCGGCGGCGGTAGCGATACCGACACCCGACGGGCCACCATTTACATCATTAGTAAGGTCAGTCGATTCTGAGTGACCCGACAGTGCGCGAATGCCGCGAATTTTTGCCTGCGCCATCGCGGGATGATCTGCAAGACCGTTCTCTTCGAGAATTGTTGCCAGTGCACCGGCACCGCGGCGGAAGCCAAGCGCGTCGATGGCCAGCATCGAAGCCTTAGGGTCGGCCTTGTACTTTTCGTCACCAGTTTCCTTGTGCTTCCGGTCGAGCGCCTCGCCCATGAGCATCCACATCGCGTAAGTCACCGGGGCGTTATGCCCACCGGCGAGCATGAACTTGTCGGAGAACGGGTGCTTCGGTCGACGGTAGTCGAACGTCATGCCACCATTTTCAGGTCCCGCCAGGTGGCTCGAAACCACGTACGGCGTATAGGCGGTTCCGCCACCAAAATGACCCGTTTGGTGATAGTTGCACATCAACACAAAGGTCATATTGATCAGGAACCCGAAATCCTCGAGTTGCTGCTTGTCATAATCCGGGAGTTGTACCGTTTTATCGGTCGAAACTCGATCCGTTGCTGATGTGTGAATGGTGACGGTTGAACTACCGCTGGGTGACATACGCTTTTTACTCCAGTTAGCGCCCGTGTATGTGTAACGCGGGAGCGCGATTCCTTAGCGAACTCTGCGAACTATTCGCGGGCGTCAGAATATCTGCGAAACGCGTTATACGCCAGCCCGAAAGGGTCGTATCCGGGTACTATCGCTGCGAGATATTTCAAAATATCCAACGCGGCTGGAACAGACTCATACAAAAAAGCGCGTTCGTTATAAAGATAGAGACCAGAAAAATGACCGAAAACTCATCATCACAAATCCACCAGAATTACATCGGTGGCAAATGGCAGGACTCTATTTCTGGCCAGATATACCCGGTAATGAACCCGGCTCACACATCTCAAGTAATCGGCAAGTTCCAGTCGAGCCTCCCGCAAGACGCCGAAAACGCAATCGCAGCTGCACACGCGGCATCCAAAGATTGGGCAAACACCCCCGCTCCGCAACGTGGAGCGATTCTCTATAAAGCGCTCGACATCATGGCCCGACGTGCAACCGAAATGGCAGAGGTGATCACGATCGAAGAAGGCAAGCCAATTGCCGACGCCATGGGCGAAGTAAAACGTGCGATGAACATCATCGAATTCGCCGCCGGTGAAGGTCGACGACTTCACGGCTACACCACACCTTCCGAGCTGCCCGACACCGTTGCGTACACCGTGAAACGACCCATCGGCGTCGTAGCACTCATCACCCCATGGAACTTCCCGCTGGCAATTCCAGCATGGAAGCTCGCACCCTGCCTGATCGCAGGCAACACCGTCGTCTACAAACCCGCTTCTGCCACACCGCTATCCGCAGTAAAGCTGGTCGAAGTATTCGAAGAAGCCGGACTACCACCGGGCGTGTTGAATTTCATAACGGGTCCGGGCGGATCGGTTGGCAACACGCTGGTCGAAGACCCACGAGTTGGCGGAATTTCCTTCACGGGTTCAACCGAAGTCGGCACCGCAATCACCGCTCGCGCCTCGGAACTACTCAAGAAAGTTCAATGCGAAATGGGCGGCAAGAACGCTGCAATCATTCTGAACGACGCCGATCTCGACAAGGCAGTTCCTGGTGTTGTGCAGGGAGCGTTCGGATCGACGGGTCAACGCTGCACTGCCACTTCAAGAGCGATCGTCGAGGACGGTATTTACGACGAATTCATGGAAACGCTGTTAGCCCAGACCACGGCTCTTACGATCGGCGATGGCATGGACGAATCGAAGGACGTCGCTCCGCTGGCGAGCAAGAATCAGCTCGATACGGTGTTGGAATACATCGGAATTGGTACTGAAGAGGGAGCAAAACTGACGTTCGGTGGACACCAACTCCAGGACGGCGAACACTCCGAGGGCTACTACGTCGAGCCAACAATTTTCGAAGACGTGAAAACGGACATGCGCATCGCCCGCGAGGAAATCTTTGGTCCGGTACTAAGCGTGTTCAGGGCGTCCGATCTTCAGGACGCAGTTGCCATCTCCAATGATGTCGACTTTGGGCTATCGTCCTCGGTCTACACACGAGATCTGGTGCAAGCACACGAGTACATCAACACTGCCGAAACGGGAATGGTCCACGTGAACGCTCCCACGCTGGGCGGCGAGGTTCACCTGCCGTTCGGCGGGCTCGGTGCATCCGGCACAGGTCAACGTGAGCAGGGATCCGAAGGGTTCGACTTCTTCACCGAAACCATCAGCGTCTACATCGACCACTCAGCCGGAGCCAAAGAACGCTCAAGGTTTATCTAGGCCCATTTCGAACAAGTCATCCCATGACACCCGGCACGAAATAGGTTCTCCCTCCCAGACTGGGAGGGAGTTAGAGGGTGGGTCGAAAGCCCGGCAAAGCCTTAATGAGTGATTACTTCGTAATGCCCAACCAGCAAGACTTAATCACCTAGTACGGCCGCGACTTCGTCAACGCCAACGAATATGTGGCTTTTCCGGGGTGAATCCTGACGGAGCCAAGCTAGATAGGATCGGCAAACAACTCAACGTAAGATTCAAATCGAAATTTTCGATTTCGGCGAAACCCGGTAGTCTCTTTCAATATGCCTATTTGCTCAAATTTCGAAACAAGCGAATTTGCCGTCGGACTCGATACTCCTAACTGCTTTCGAATGTAGGCCACATTCAACACGGGTTTGTCGAAAGCGATATCAAGCAAATCCATCTGATTCTTGCCACCGCCCTCGCTCACAATTTGATTACGGAGTGTCTCTCTAAGCCCAATGATTTGTCGAGATGTATTCGCTGCCTCGATCGAAACAGTTGCCACACCTCGCAAGAAGAACTTTAGCCAGCCTTCCCAATTTCCATCCGTGCGGATAGCCATGAGCCGGTCGTAGTACTCCAGTCTATTAAGTTTCAGGTAGTGACTTAGGTATAGCAGCGGCAATCGCAGCATCCCGTTTGTCACCATTAAAAATGTGATTAACAATCGCCCGACACGTCCGTTGCCATCAAGAAAAGGGTGGATCGTCTCGAATTGGGCATGCGCGATTCCGATCTTCACGAGCGTTTCGAGCCCGTCGTCTGCATGTAAAAACGATTCGAACTCGTTGAGCGCCTCGCTCATATTCGGCACTGGCGGTGGAACATAACGAGCATTCTCAATCGGCTGGCCTTCTGCACCGATCCAGTTCTGGATTCTCCGAAACTCTCCGGGTGTTTTGTTCGAACCACGCCCTGTCGCCATAAGCTCAGCATGTATCTCCTTCAGCAATCGAAGTGAAATTGGCAATGTCGCCAATCGATCCAATCCAGAATTCATTGCCTTTACATAGTTGACTATCTCATCGACATCGTCAGGAATACCAGAAAGGTCGGGGTCGAGTTCGTATGACAGCACATCGTCGAGTGTGCTCTGCGTACCCTCAATTTGCGAACTAAGAACTGCCTCTCGGCGCACATACATTGCTACAAAATAATCTGGATTTGGCGTCTGCAAGGTAGCGCTGTCTAGTTGACCGACCGCTAGTGCCGCAGATTCGACCAATTTTCGAAATTCACTATCTCTATTTAGCTCTGGAGGAGGAGTAAGCAAAACAGGAATAAATGCACTAAATCCCCCAGTTTGCGGTACGAAATTTCCAGCTCTGTTAGAAGCGATATTGATTACCTCTATGTTTCGATGCGCTTTACGATGTCTAAGAAATCTTTTTCATAATTAATTTAAACACTATTTATTTAATTATAGCCTAAAAAAAGAATTTATAATTAGAAGTCAGGAACTACCAAGATTACTGATGAAGTCATAATTCAAAATTTATGATGTTTTTTACTTACACAACCAAAAACAATTCCATAGTTAACGGCGCTACAACATATGGATCGACACCAGAAAGTCAGAAATATCAACATCACTCACTAAAAAATAAATCAACTGAAGACTCAATTAAATTCCAAAAATCCCCAGCACTCGTTTAATCCCCAATTTGCGCCTTCCGCCCATCGCGCTCACAATCGGTCGCTGTCTTGCGCGCGCATACGCGCAGAACTTTTAAGCATTCAAAGGCGCAAGAACCCGCCAGCGACGGATTTCTTGCTCCTCGTTTCTGACAGCTCTAAATAAAAGTATCTCGATACCTGAATGACTAATCCACCGGCTCCTCGGAGACTCGGCGCACTCATGCCGACCCGCCCTACGAGCTTCATGCCCTTCGCTGAAATACGCACCAACGTCATCTCCGGAATCGTCGTCGGAATCGTCGCCCTCCCCCTCGCAATCGCCCTCGCCATTGCAGTCGGCGCACCGCCCATCGCAGGCCTCTACACATCAGCCTTCGCCGGCGGGTTCGCAGCTCTATTCGGCGGCTCCCGTTACACAATCACCGGGCCCACCGCCGCACTAGTGCCTCTCCTAACCGGAGTCGTAATCAAGTTCGGAGTCGAAGCCCTCCCCATCGTCGCCATAATGTCGGGCGTCCTCCTGTTCGTTATGACCGCACTCAAGCTCGGCAAGCTAATGAAGTACATGCCGGGACTCGTGATCATCGGCTTCACAGCAGGCATCGGACTCTCCATAGCGTTCGGCCAACTTGCCAGCTTCCTCAACGTCACAGGAATCGACCCTAGCCACGAACACTTTCACGAACGAATGTGGGATCTGATCCAGCACCTCAACACCGTCAGTTGGACCACTCCGCTGATCGGACTATTTGCGGTCGCCCTCATGCTCGCCTGGCCATTCGTTCAAGATTTTCTACCAAAGCTGAAGAGCATCCCCCCAACGTTCATCGCCCTGATCGTAGTGTCCGTCATCGTGTTCTACATCGACCTCGACACCCCAACCGTCGCCACCCACTACGGCGATCTTCCCGGCTCGTTCCCGAAGCCGACTTTCGCCTGGTTCGACCTCGATCTAATGTTCAAACTCATCCCATCGGCGATCGCGGTGTCGATCCTTATGGGAGTCGAAACCCTGCTCACAGCCGTCATGGCCGACAACCTCGCTGGCACATCACGCCGCCACAAGCCAACTAAGGAATTGTTCGGGCAGGGCGTCGCAAATATCATTAGTCCCATCTTCGGCGGTATCCCAGCAACAGCCGCCATCGCCCGTACCGGGGCCGGCATACAGAACGGTGCAACGTCACGACTCTCCGGCATCGTTCACGCCGTGTTTGTTCTGGTCGCGACAATCGGACTCGGCAGCCTCGTCGGCCACATCCCGATGACTGTTCTTGCGGCAATCCTGATAGTCGTTGCATGGCGAATAACAAGCGTTCCTGAACTGATAAAAATGGCGAAGACGGCCCCCCGACAGGACCACATCGTCCTCTTCTCCACGCTAATAATCACCGTCACGGTCGATCTCACCTACGCCATCGCCGCGGGCGTGTTTCTCTCGCTTATTCTTCTGCTTCGACAGCTCACTTCTATCGAAAGCGCAAGCGCGCTCGAACCCGACGACAACGGCCAAATCCGCCAGGTGTCCGCCGAACTCGGCCGCATCATGCAGCAGCGCAAGGACATCATCTTCTTCAACGCTCAGGGCCTGATTTCGTTCCACTCGGCATTCGAATTCGAACGGCGGCTTCTCGAACACGACACCCGCCCACTGATCCTCCGAATGAAAGATGTGAAATACATCGACACCACCGGTCTGATGACACTCAACAGCATCATCAAAGCCCGTCACGATCTCGGAGCGCGGGTCATGCTCTCTGCGATTCAGCCAGGCGTCTACAACAGCCTCAGGAAGTTCGGTGTGCTTGATTTCGTAGGAGCCGAAAACGTGTTCACCGGCACCGCTCTCGCCATCAAGAGCGTCTCAACCGCCGAGACGACGCCAGAAACCACGAAATCGGCTGATGATTCCGCTATCGCTGATCCTCAGGGTGAAGCTAACCCGGCGTAGTTAGCCGTCGCCAACCGATCTCACCCGTAATGCTCGAAAGAGTAAGCACTGCGCAAACAGGCAGTACCGCTCAATCTCAATTCAGCGTCTCCTAGCAGCGCGATGCTCGCGGCGTTACCGGCAAACCAGCCACCGTCCGCTCAAACATCGCAACGAATTAGCAGGCCAATTTCCGACCGACCGCGCCGTCGGAGAGCCCCACTGAATCCCTCCACCCGCCACAGAAAAACACCCTACTTAACCACCTATATGGCTGTTTTTTGGTGAGAACTCGCACGGAAACGGCGGCAATCCGTAACGTTTAGTTAACCTTTGAATCCGGGCGACGTGTACAAAAGAAGGCTGTTTGTAAAATATTTCACAGTCGTTTAAGTTTCTATGCAAGAGCTCTCCATCCCAGCACGAATTCGAGTTGAAGTCCTCGCCGGACTCACCGTATCGCTGGCTCTAGTTCCAGAAGCCGTTGCATTCGCATTCGTCGCAGGAGTCGATCCGCTCGTCGGACTTTACGCAGCCTTCATCGTCGGCCTCGTCACATCAGTAACCGGCGGCCGACCCGGAATGATCTCAGGCGCAACTGGCGCACTCGCCGTCGTGATGGTCGTACTCGTGAAAGAACACGGGGTCGAGTATCTATTCCTCACAGTAATTCTCATGGGCATCATCCAGATGCTCGTCGGGGCGCTCAAACAGGGTCGACTCATCCGAATGGTTCCGTATCCGGTAATGCTCGGATTCGTGAACGGACTCGCCATCGTCATCTTTCTCGCACAGCTCGAAAGCTTTAAAGTCGAAGGTCCGAATGGCACCGAATCTTGGCTACCGACAAACGATCTCGCTATCATGCTCGGGCTCATCTGCGTCACCATGGCTGTGATCTACCTGATCCCGAAAATCACAACGAAATTCCCTTCAGCACTCGCCGGAATTCTCGTCGTATCGGCAGCCGTGATCTTCGGTGGAATCAACACTCCCACCGTTGGCGATCTATCAAGCATCTCCGGATCTCTCCCAACGTTCGGCGTTCCCAATGTGCCACTCAATCTGGAAACCCTGTGGATCATCCTTCCCCACGCCTTCATTCTGGCTGCAATCGGCCTGATCGAATCTCTACTTACCGTCTCACTCATCGACGGCATCACAGATACCAAAGGTCAGAACAATCGGGAGTGCCTGTCGCAGGGGGCAGCAAACATCATCACCGGCTTCTTCGGCGGTATGGGTGGTTGCGCCATGATCGGCCAGAGCATGATCAACATGAAGTCGGGTGCACGCTGGCGACTCTCAGGAGCCATCGCCGCACTTTTGCTGCTCGCTTACATACTTGTTGCCTCGTCGCTAATCGAACAGATCCCGATCGCCGCGCTCGTCGGCGTAATGTTCGTCGTGGTGATCGGCACGTTCTCGTGGTCAAGTCTCAGGATTATTCGAAAAATTCCGGTCTCTGACGCCTTCGTAATGATTCTTGTGTCTGCAGTAACGGTAGCCACCGACCTTGCCATCGCAGTTATCGTCGGAGTCATCGTCTCGGCACTGGTGTTCGCCTGGAACACAGCCCGCTCAATCTACGTCGAAGAGAGCGTCGATAGCGGACCCGACCGTAAGGTGTACACCCTGCACGGCCAGCTATTCTTCGCCTCAATCACAGCATTCCGAGATCTGTTCCACCCACCGCATGATCCGGTAGAGGTCGTTATCGATTTCCAGCACTCACGTGTTTGGGATCACTCGGGCATCGAAGCGATCGTCGATCTCGCTCGACGCTATGAAGCTGCCGACAGAAAGCTTCATCTCCTCCACCTGAGCGAAAACTGCCAGCGAATTCTCAGCAAAGCAAACGTCATCATCGATACCGATCCCGAAGCCGACCCATCCTACCGAGTCACCGTCTCCGGCCTCGGCGGCTCCGACAGTGGGCACTAAGCACAGCACACAGGTCTTACTTAGTGCGAAGTGCTAAAACTCTCACGTCCCGAGCGAAATGCATCCTGAGCCTGTCGAAGGGTTAACGCAGCTGAATGATCCCAAGCGGTAACTCGCACGCCCTGTCATGCTGAACTAGATTCAGTATCACGCCCACCCTTCAACAATCATTCGACTAAGGTCCCAGCACGAGCATCGTTCAAGCCGCTTAAATCAAAAGAACGACAACCGCTACAGTCGTCGCTCTTTCATCAATTCTATTCGGGTCAAACGAGCCGGTTCACTTTTTGGTTATCACTTTGTGTTGCCGTCGCTGCTCGATTATTGAGAGCGATTTCCGGCTTGTGTGGTTATTTTTGTAACCAGCTCGGTGATCCCTGTAAGCCGCATACAGCTATCTGCCGCTGCGGCTTTATAGACCCTTATGTATTACCCACCCAGATCTGTAAATCATTTTCGAACCCCCCTGAATCGAGTTGGTTTGTCCGCTGATCTGATTCTAGATGATTGCCAATTCAAACCGGCAGTACAGTCCATGAAGACCGTGTGAAATTTTTACCCACTTACGTGACCTTGCCTTTTCAAAGATCTTACAAATCACCGATAACGATCATGTGTACTCATCAAATATTGGTCATTTGAAGCTACCTGACCCTCTGCCAACTCATTAACAGAATTGCTGCACGCCTAGATTGGCATTTTGCGTCCGGCGTGCTTCCGCGCTACGGCTGCGCTCGCGGCATTGTCGAAGTTAGATATTCGGACTCCATCGTCGAATTGTTGAACCTCTTGTCCCGTCTTGAGCCCTTCTAAGAACGCTACATTGTTTTTGATGCAGGCGGCACGAATACGTTCGCGGGCTTCGAACATCTGGGGGTGCCACCCTTCGCCTTCCCAGCGGTCGAGTCCCATCGCCATCGCCATGTCTCCCGGCCCCCACTCGGCAAATGCGATGCCTGGTACTGCTAGTGATTCTTCTGCGTTTTCGAGAGCCCGAAGATTCTCAATCTTTAGTCCGAGCACCAACTCGCCGCTGGGGTTCAATGGCCATGGGTCGGCTTTGTCGACGTACTCATTGCTGGTGACACCCCAGATTTCCGCCGGGGCGCCCTGCCCACCGACACCACGTGTGCCTACACCGAGCTCAGTACCAACTCCTATTTGATTGCGTGGAAAACGACAGACCTCCACGAAAGCCTTCACAGCAGCGGCGGTCTCCACGTGACAAAGCAAAATGCCATGTACGCCGCGACCAAGTATTTGGCGGAACTGCCAGGTGTTGTAGCGGATGGCTTCTTCGCTTTCGCCGATTACGGGTGCTTCCACGATGACCGCGGGAGTTCTGTGACCTGATCGAGTTGGACCACCAGCAACAAGTCCTCTCATGAACTGATCGAGTCCGGCCATATCAAAGGCACCGTGTTCCATGCCGATGTTGAAGTAGTCAGCCTCGGTCGCGGACTGGGTCTTGCCATTTTCGTAGGTGAGTTCAAAACCGGAGTGACTTCCAGAATAAAATACAGGTTGATCTTGCGATAGCAATTCGATCACGCGGTTGATGCGAGTCATGGTTTAGATTCTCCGATGTTTGTAGAAATCAGGTCTGTCCGATGCGTTATATCACCGAAGGAAACCGATTGCCCCACGCCCCTGGAGCGCGCGAGCAGGCTGCGAGTAGCTAGTCAGGGTGGATAAGGTTGTCCACAGCTGCAATTGCCTCATCGGCATCAAGCGCCTGAATCGGAGGGCGTACAACCATCTGTGCTCAAATCGCTCCAAGCTCCACAAAATTGCCACTGCGCACTCACCACATCCAAACATAGAATAGTCATCATGCCCCTGTAGCTCAGTGGATAGAGCAATGGTTTCCTAAACCATGTGCCGCGTGTTCGATTCACGCCAGGGGTACCATTTTCAAACTAAAAAACGTCCCGATTCATTCGGGACGTTTTTTGTTAGACGCATCGATAGCCGCACTGGCCAAGCCCCGCAAAATAGCACACACGTACTAGTGCAACTAGTACATCCGTACCTGCTGAGCCGCTGTGCCAGCAGTCCACACTGATGTCATCGGCAAACGACGTTGCAGTCCACTGCGGTGATCCACACAGGTGACACCTAACATGCGATTATCACAGTAGGCCAATACGCCCTCTTTGCCGTTTTCATTTACACACCCAACTCGGTAGCGAACGGGTAACTTGCGCAAAAGTACGATAGAAACGTATGACCGAAGAATCTCAAAATAACGACTCCGACCAGATCCCTGCCACTTCCGGCCAGCGATCCGACGCCGAGGTCACGCCCACACCGGCACCCGTCGCCAACGACCAGCAAAACTGGCTCAAGTCACGCGTCGCCAAATGGAGCGAATCTGGCATCATATCGGACGACCAATCTGAAGCCATACTCAACTACGAAGCCGTCCCAGAAGAACCGCTTCGGCTCGGCCTAAAGTTCAACCGCCTGATCGTCGTACTATCCACCCTCGGCGCCATCCTAATCGGAGCAGGAATAATTTCGTTCGTCGCCTCAAACTGGCAGGGCATGCCGGCAATCGCCAAGCTGGTGTTACTCATTGGCGGTCAGACCGCAGCCTACGCGATCGCCTACCAGATCCAGTTCGTACGTGGCTACCCCCGCATCGGTGCAGCGATCATGTTCACAGGAGCCGCATGGTTCGGTTCCAACCTATTCCTCGTCGCACAGAGCTACCACCTGCCCACCGACAATCCCGACATTCTCATCTTGTGGTTCATCGGCATCCTACCTCTGGCATATATAACGCGATCAAAATCCATCACCGTGATGGCAGTAAGCATATTTGCCGTCGGGATCACGTGGAAGATAGGCAATTGGGCCGACAATTCCGAAAATGCCTTCATAATCATCGGAACCCTCCTGCTCGCATCGGCAGCAATATATGCAGTCGGAATGCTTCATCTGGGACGCGAGAAACTCAAGTTCCATGCAGGTCCTTATCTCGTGAGCGGAGCTTTACTGGCAATCGGAGTGACGTACCTCCTCACGTTTGAGGAAAATTTCCGAAGCACCGCAAGCCGAAGCATTATCGAATCCAACTCCGCAACCGGTGCTCAATATGCGCTGGTAGCGATCGTCTCCATCATCGCCATTGCAGCACTCGTCATATCCGACCGGTTCTCTTCGCAAATAAATCGATCCTTGTTCGCACGATTCGCCGAACCGGCTATCGTCGCCCTGGTAGTTGCACTCGGCTGGGTTCTGGTTACCCACCTGGCCTATTCACCAATGGGCTACGTCGTCATCTTCAACCTGCTCTTGATTCTCCTGATCTTCGGAACAATTACGCTCGGCATCGTGAAAAAGCGAGAAGCCCTCGTGAACGTCGGAATCATCTTCTTCGTGATCGATCTCTCGACCCGCTATATCGAACTCACAATCGACATGCTCGACACATCGCTGGCGTTCATCGTTGGCGGTCTCCTGCTACTCGGAGTCGGCTACACAATGGAGCGTGCAAGACGAAAACTTTTGATCCAGTTCGGGATCAAGGAGGTCAGCCATGACTCCTAAGCTCAAACGACTCTTCATAGCGGTCATCGTGATCCAGATCGTCTTCCTGCTCGGAATTGTCGGGTACAGGGAATCGATTCTCATCAGCGGCAGAACAGCGGTACTTCAAACCGTTCCCATCGATCCTCGCGATCTGTTCAAAGGCGAATACGTAACCCTGCGTTACGAGATCAGCACCCTCGGTGTGTTTACGAACAACCCGCAAGTAAAGCTATACCGCCTCATTGGCGATATCACTGAAGGCGACACCGTGTTCGTCGAACTACCAGCAGGCGAAAACTTTGACAAACGATTGCTTGCAGTCCAAGCAGACGAGCCGACCAGCGACGTCGATCTGTTTATCAAAGGCCGCGTAACGTCTAGCAAATCCGGCATCATCACCGTCGAATACGGCATCGAGCAGTACTTTGTACCCGAAGGAAAAGGACTCGAAATCGAACAGGCCGACGAGGTAGAAGTACGAATAAAAATAAACCGCTCGGGCACAGCAGCAATCCAAGAACTCATCGTCGACGGCGAGGTCTGGCGACCGTAGCGCTCGTATAAACCAGGTGTGTGACGAGTTCACCAAGGTCAAGATTCGGCGCGATTCCTCTACCGCAACCACACTCAACACCGTAACGCCTGCGGTTATGGTGTCGGGCGATGACCAGCACTCAACGCACCGAACATCAACGAATTTCGTACATCGACCGCCTCGGAACGAGGTTTTTCGCAACTTCTACGCAGTTGGAGCGAGGAGCCGTCACGTTCCGCCTTATCGCAGCCGTGCCCCTAGCACTCGTCATGTTCTCAAGCCGAGAACGACTCCCGTACTGGGAATACGCAATCGGGGCTATAGGAATCATGTTTGCCGTAAACGTCTGGTTGAACCTCGCTAACAAGAACCAGCGGATATCGCCGAATCGTTCAGCGTTGATCGGCTCAGCGGTCGATACCTTGCTACTACTACTGGTTTCCAATCTGGCGATACGAGCCTCAGCCGATATCAACAGCACCAGCGAGATGTGGCTCGTCTTTCCACTCGTGATACTGACCTTCGTCTACCGAGCAAAACCCATCACCGGAATCGTCTACTCGGTACTCCTCACAGCATGGTACTCAGCGCACATACTCGCCTTCTTCGATCCTGCCGACCGCGCAGTCACCGAGTTACCGATCAGGGCGACGTTCTTCGTCCTGATGGGCGGACTCGCCGCTATTCTCGGAAACAGCCTCCGCCAGCATGGATCGAACGACAGCTAATCGAGACCAGTCTTAGCCCATCTCGGCGACCGCGACCTCGCGGTGTTCAGTACCGCTCGTGATAGCTGCCATTTGGAACGACAAAACCGCCCGCGCAAGCTCTGCCGACATATCAACAGGAACGCCGTTGGCAATGGCGTCTGTGAACTCCTCGCCGCCCACACGGAACGACTCTCCCCAATCCACTTCCATATCCGTGAAATGTCGAGTCTCGCCATCCCGAAACAGGCTTACCGGTGGTCCATCAAACAACGACCCGGTACATCGATTAATCCAAACAATCCCCTTCGTACTCACTATTTCGATCATTTCGTCGTCAGGGTAGTACTTGGTTGGAATTTCCAATTCAGGAGCCCGAGTTACCGACCATGAGCCGAATCGGGGTGCGCCATCAAAATCGCCCTCGAACTGGAACGTAATCATCGCTGGCGATCCCGAGTTACGCCCGTCTCGACTCAAGCTGAGATCGCTAAACGAATGAACACGCTCGACAGGACCCATGAAGTAGTAGATCGACGCTGCCATGTGCGCACCCATGTCCAACAGAGCCGGTACACCACCGCTCTGGGTCGGATCTGAACGCCATACATTGGCTTCTTCATGCACCTGCCACCCACCGACGCCCTTGCCTGTTAGAACGTTAATCCGGAACGTAAGAGGGTCGCCTATTTCACCTTGATCGATTAGGCGTTTCGCCACACGAAACGGCTCGTAGCTCAAAAAATTATCGAACACACGGAACACGACATCCGCCTTATTGGCAGCCTTGAATATCGCATCCGCTTCGCTCAGATTTACGCCCATTGGCTTCTGCAGCGACACATGCTTACCCGCCTCGAGCGCAGCAATTGTCACCTCTTCGTGCAAGAAGTGAGGAAGAAGAATCTCAACCGCATCCACTTCCGGATCAGCCAGCATCTCTCGATAGTCGCTGTACGACTTTTCTGCGCCCCACTCGCGCGCTCGAGCCTCAGCACGGCCCGCCGATGAATCAGCGACGGCAAACAATATTCCAGTTGGGTTATTTGTGTACCCACGGGCATGAAGATCCGCAATCTGACCCGCTCCAATAAACCCAACCCTGACATTCGACATTCGGTAGCCCCCGGTAGTAAAGAAGTCGTTAAGAAGTAGTTACGAAATTCCGAGTCGTCTCCAGTGCTTACCCGATCTTGGGCAGCACTTCCTTCGCCAGCACCGACATCGATTCGTACCAGGCGTTGTACGGGTCCCACTCGTGGCCCATCGCAAGCAACGTACCGAACCCGCCAAGCTCACCTTGAAGGTCATTCAGCTTCTGTGTCACCTCATCAGCGCTGCCCACGATAAACACGTTGTCGATCAGGTAGTCGATCGTCACGTCTGAATCGGGCATGTCAGGATCATTCTTGAAAATAGCCAACCTGCCCTGTTTCCCGAGCATCGGCAGGAAGTACCCGTTGAAATCTCGGGCCAAAGTACCCTCGAGCACCATACGCCGCGCCTCGGCAGTGGTATCAGCTATAAAGACCTCTCTAGCGACGCGCCACAGTGAGCGGTCCGGGGTCATACCAGCATCCCGTGCACCCTCTTCTATCGAGTCCCAGTGCGTTTTGATCTGTACCGGAGGAGCAAGATTGATGCTCATGGGGATCCAGCCCAGTTGACCAGCCATCTTGAGAGTCGGCGAATTTGGAGAAACGCCGGCGACCCCTATAGGCGGGTGTGGTTTCTGGAACGGCTTTACATGCGCGCCCAGCCCGATATCGTCCTGACGTTCGGGAATCCGGAACTTCCACCACTTCGACTCGTACAACCCTGGCTTCGGATCGTCCCATATTTGCAATATCGTCTTAAGCGATTCTCGCGTGAACTCCCCTGCATCGACTCCACCATCTTGGTCGTAGTCGAATACCTGCGTGTCGCCCGGAAAGCTGCCCGTTCCGATGCCCCAGTTCAATCGACCCTCTGACATGTGATCGAGCTGTGCGATTCGGTGCGCAAGAACAAACGGATTATGGTTGGGCATGCACGTCACACCCGTTCCGAGCCTGATGTTCTTAGTGAGCCCAATTGCCTGCGCGATGAACAACTCCGGTGAAGGAATATTCTCCCACTCGGCTGTGAAATGCTCCCCGATCCACGCCTCCTGATAGCCCAGTTCATCTAGCTTCACGATCTGATCGAGATCGGACTTCAGCGTTTCGGTCATATTCGCACCCGGTGGGTGCAGAGGCATCGTGAAAAAACCAAGGTTCATTGTGTTGTCCAAAAAAATTCGCTAGCTTACTGATGGGATCACTGCGGCGGAAGCCTACAGTCGAAACACGCGTAACTCAATACTCTCCTTGATTTTCATTGCGAGGAGGAACGACAGGTTCACCCACCCATTCCCAAGCCAAAAAATTAGCCCGTTGGATTTCTCCAACGGGCCAATTCGTTACTCACTAACTTAAAACTCTTACTTGCCGTTCTTCTTTTTCCACTCTTCGTACTCGGGACGAGCTTCATCAGAGAGTGGGTAGTACAGACGCAGATCGCCACCCTGTTCAAGCTTCTGTCGGCTGAACTCTTCCCATTCAGCATGAACCTTGCCCTTCTCGGCAAGCTCTTCAGCAAGATGAATCGGCACAACAACCGCACCATCGTCGTCCGCAATGATGATGTCGCCCGGAGCCACGAAAGTACCTGAACAATTCACATCAACATTTACCGCATACGGGAACATCACCGTCTGAGTGTGATAGTTCGGCGTAACACCCTTCAACCACAGCCCCATTTCGGGAGCTTCGGGAAAGTCACGAATGCAGCCATCAATAACTGCTCCGATTCCACCAGCGCCAACAAAATACGTAAGCATCATGTTTCCGAACACGCCGCTATCCATGCTGCCAAGCGCATCCACAACAATTACGTCTCCCGGCTTCGTGCCGTAGAGTGCATGCCTGTGCAACTGAGTCTCTGGCTCAACATACTCGCCTTCGGGGTACTGATCCTCGCGCTTCGGCATGAACTGGAGAGTCAGTGCGGGTCCAACAATTTTCTTACCAGGAGTGAACGGTGTCGGTCCTTGAATGAATGCATTGTTGATCCCCATCTTGCTGAGATCGCCAGCTGCCGTCGCCGAACTAACATGCTCGTATAGCGCATCGATCAATTCTTTTGACGGTCGATTAATGTCCTGAATATCTTTGGGATCTTGCATTGAAATTCTGAGTCCTCGTTCTTGAGTTCCTGGTTCTATTCCAGATGATTACTTTTGGGTCGGCATCTCCAAGTTAGATCGGCAAGCCACTCATCAATAAATGCCTAATCTCCGCAACGCTTTCAAATATCGAAAATGCGACGTGTGAACACTAAACACCGATTCGCCATACCGCAAGCCACGATAGGTAAGACAAACCCGGATCACTATCGAACGGTGGTACTAATGACCATCCCATTTATACATGCCACAGCGATCGTGCCCCATGCAAACAAAAAAAGCCCACTCTCGGGGCAGGAGAGTGGGCTCTTATGTTGATGATCTGGAAGCCATTGGCCGAAAATTGGATCGGGGTACGAATCCTAATCAGGCTCCAGTTCACACATAAATCGTTCGTGGATTTATTTCAGATCCATGATCGCATCGAGACGAGCAGGGAGTGTCCTCTGGACATTCAACACTGAACCGCTCTGCGGACTCAAAGTGAGCGTGAACTTGTCGTTCTTGCCGAGAATCGTGCCTGTCGAAAGAATACCGTTCGCACCGTTACCATCAGCCGTCCAGTAGCTCGTGGCAGTACCCGACGATATCGCCTGAGTCGTGTCACGAATCAGCAACCAAACGCTAATCTCGGCTTTTTCACCCACTTCGAGCAAATTGTCGGAATTGTTAGTGCCAAGCCAATCGACACTCCATGGAACATCCGCCATGAACTGGTTCTTGTCGTTGAAAGCAATAACTGTCTTGTACTCAGCACCAGTGGAAATATCAGAATCGGTCAGCGCACCGTTCGCTGTGTAAGGAGGAGTCAGGTCGACCGGCTCGCCAGATACAGCGTTAGAAACAATGAACGACACCTTGTAGATAGTGTCCGTCCCGCCACGGTCGGCCCTGTAAGCAACAACGGAACCACGTGGCTCGAGCGAACTCTTTGTCTCCTGAATGCCAGCGAAGACGGTCTCTTTCGACCTCTCCGAAGTAAAAATACCTGTCGATAGCACGGTGAATGCAAACACCGAAGCTACGACAACGAATGCGATCAGGATGATCGCGGTCTCTAGCCCGGTAATACCGCGCTGAGAGGTTTCTCGGTCGACTTTCATAAACATAAGGTCTGGCTCCTCAACCATTCTCGGTCTCTATGACCAACCCGACATCCGCATTAGGGATGTATTCAACGTGGCCACTCATCGGTCGCTCCTCGCAGAAGCAGTCCGGTGACCAGGCCGTATACCAATAAGTTAACGCCTAGCCAAATTACCTACACAGCACCAAGGAATCACCCAGCCGCACCGATGGGTTCACTCCCAATGTGGGTAGTCACGCGACCATCTCTGGCGGGCTGCCCCGGATTCGACATCCGTTGAGAACGAACAATGCAATGCACGTATCAGCCAGCCACGATTTCCGCCTATTAAAGTGAGCCGCCATACGCACCAACTAACTCGTATTTTCGCCAACGCACTGAACAATATCTGGACCCTCACACAAATCCAGTAACAGGGCATCACGTGCGCTATTTTGACCAGCCTAGGCATGCCGCCCACATGAAGTGCCTCTTCAAGCCCACCAGTCGCTCAATTGCAGCGCCCACCGAACTCTTATCAACACTTTTGTTGTGCGTGCTGATAAGAATACGGCGGATTCAAAAAAGCCCCCTCTCGGGGGTGCGAGAGGGGGCTAAATCAGAAGATTTAAAAACCGGAAACCAGAAGTTGGATCGAGTTATCTATCCTGTCCAGATTCCAAATCAGACCGGCATTACTCTTGAATTACTGCAGATCCATAACAGCGTCGAGGCGAGAAGGAACATTCCTACGAATAGTCATATACGCACCGGCAGGCGGGGTAATCTTCAGCGTGAACTGGTCATGCTTAGAAAGGATCGTTCCGTTAGAACGCATTCCCGGCGCACCGTTGGCATAAACAGTCCAGTAGCTAGTAGCGCTGCCCGATGTAATTGCCTCGCTCGTGTCACGAATTAGCCACCAAACGGTAATTTCGGCTTTTTTACCCGCTTCAAGCAAGTTATCGCCACCGTTGTTCCCAAGCCAGTCGATAGTCCACGGTACGTCACTCAAGAACTGGTTGCTATCACTGTAAGAAACAACTGTGTTGTATTCAGCCCCGCTGGAAATATCAGGATCCGTCCCTGTGTCGTCGAACGTGTACGGGGGAGTCAGATCAACCGGAGCTCCGCTTACAACGTTGGAAACGATGAACGACAACTTATAAATAGTGTCTACGCCACCGCGGTCTGCCTTGTAGGCAACCAGCGAACCACTAGGTTCGAGAGCACCTTTAGTCTCTTCAACACCGGCGAAAATTGTCTCTTTCGCCCTCCCGGATGTGAAGATACTCGTAGATAGAACGGTGAATGCAAACACCGAAGCTACGACAACGAATGCGATAAGAATAATCGCAGTCTCTAGCCCGGTAATGCCGTGCTGTGACGGCCCCCGTGCATCTATCTTGAACATGAGGTCTGGCTACTCGACCAGCCACGGATTTAGCCTCAAAGCCTAGCCCGTGTATGGCATGTAATTCCTGTGGCCACTCCACCGACGTGCTTTTAAAACAGTCCAGTGGCGAGGCCATACATCAATAGTTATCACTTAGGGAATCCACCTACTGAGCCCCGAGGAACCTCCAACCTGCTCCGATGGGTTCACTCACAATGTGGGCAGTTACGCGATCGCATCTGGCGGACAACCCGCTACTCGACACGCCACCGAGAACAAACGACCACGTTTCACTGTTGATCAGCTAATTTCGCAGTTCATGAAAAAAAGGTATGAGCCGATGGATCGCGCCATAAGTTTTCCCGGAGGACGCGCTACCAGCCAGGCTCTATGTCACAGCCCAGTTGCAAAACGCGAAGGGCGTCACGGTACATTTCTGCCTGCGCCAGACCACACAGCGTCACGACACCCTTACCTGTGTTGTGAGCCTCCAGCATGATCAGTGAAGCATCAGCCGTCGAAAGTTCAGGCAGCGTTTTCAATAACGCCCAGATCACGTAGTCCATCGAATGATGGCTATCATCGAACAGCACTACAGCCCAGCGATCCGACTTACCCGATGACCGTTCGTGAATCTCGGCCGGCGTTACCAACCTACCCGCATCCGTATCAGCTAAATCGCTCACAACATCAGCATTCCCAACAGTATTGACACCGTCCGAGATCAAGCACACGCTTTGGCAGCAATCTTTTACGAGCGGCCTCGAGTGCTCTTCAAAAACACCGTCTCCTTCCTCTGGGAAGGAGTTCGAAGTAGGGTAGATTGCAGTAATCGACCAGGGGCGAATGTCCGGTTCACCTTCCTTCGGGAAGGGGTTAGGGGAAGGGTAGATTGCGACTCGGAGCCGAGTGACCCTGTTACGAGCGCGACTAACGCCACGCCCGGAGCTAAGTAACGCCATGAAAATCACCGACATCAAGCCGTTCCCGGTATGGGTCGGACGCCGAAACCAGATGTTGGTCAAAGTTGAAACTGACGAAGGCATATACGGCTGGGGTGAATCAGGTCTTTCAAGTAGAGAACTCGGCGTCAAAGGCATAGTCGAACACTACAGGGAATTTCTCGTCGGACGCGATCCCATGCAGCGCGGCGCCCTTTGGCAAGAAATGTATCGCAGCCAGTATTTTGAAGGCGGCCGCACCCTCACCGCAGCCATTTCCGCCATCGATATAGCGCTATACGACATCGTCGGAAAGAAACTCGGCGTCCCCGTTTACGAACTTCTCGGCGGCAAGCAACGCGACTATGTACCGACCTTCGCTACCGGTGGAGGATCGAGCCCCGAAGAGATGGTCGACATGGCACAGCAAATCATCTCCGCCGGGTTTGATTGCTTCCGGTTGCATCATCAGTACCAGCCCGAAAAAGAGAACGTATACGAACCCCGCGAGGCGATCGCACTATCAGCCGAAGGCCTGATCAAGGTACGAGAAGTACTCGGCCTTCGACCCGTCATCGGCTACGACTTCCACCACCGCCTGTCCGACGCCGAAACCATATCGTTCTGCCAGATGATGCCCGAACACACACTCGATTTCCTCGAAGAACCTATTCGAGACGAATCGCCCGAAGCCTACGAAACCCTTCGAACCATGACCAACATGCCGTTCGCCATCGGTGAAGAATTCGCCTCCAAATGGCAATTCCTTCCCTACATCGAACGAGGCCTCACCAACTACGCACGTATCGACATCTGCAACATCGGCGGAATCACCGAGGCGATGAAAGTAGTCGGATGGGCAGAGGCTCACTACATCGATCTCATGCCGCACAACCCGCTTGGCTCGATCTGCGTCGCCGCAACGGCACACATGTCGATGGCATCGGCAAACTTCTCGTGGCTCGAAATCAGAGAATCCTCGGGCGAAGATCTCAACTTCTACTCAAAGGAAATCTACCCGGTACAACCAGAAATCGTCCCCGGACGTGTAACCGTGCTCGACAAACCCGGACTCGGCGTCGAAGTAGACGAAGCTTCGCTTACCGAACCATTTCGATTCCAACAAAACGAACCACTACGCCGAAAAGACGGATCAAAAACCAACGCTTAAAATTATTCAACACGCACCAATAGTTCTCCTTCCTCCGGGAAGGAGTTAAGAAAAAGGTAAACGCACCGGCAATCAAAATGCTGCCATCGCTCGAATCCTGTCCTGTCCCCTTCCTTCGGGCCAAAGGCCGAAGGCACGGGCTAGGGGAAGGGTAGATTACGATGAGCGACCAAGTCATTCGATGACGCCCGGAGCTAAGTAACGCCGTGAAAATAACCGACATCAAGCCGTTCCCAGTATGGGTCGGCACCCGCAACCAAATGCTCGTCAAAGTCGAAACCGACGAAGGCATATACGGCTGGGGCGAATCTGGCCTTTCCAGCCGAGAGATCGCCGTAAAAGGCATCGTTGAACACTATCGAGAATTCCTCGTTGGGCGCGACCCGATGCAACGCGGAGCCCTCTGGCAAGAGATGTACCGCAGCCAGTACTTCGAAGGTGGGCGAACTCTCACAGCTGCCATATCTGCGATTGACATGGCCCTCTACGACATCGCCGGCAAGAAGCTCGGCGTACCCGTATATGAACTCCTCGGTGGCAAGCAGCGCAACTGGGTTCCGACATTCGCCACGGGCGGCGGAAACTCTCCCGAAGAGATGGTCGATGTAGCCCAGCGAATGATCGCTGAAGGATTCGACTGCTTCCGCCTCCACCGCGACTACGAACCGGAAGAAGAACAGGGAATCTACGAACCCCGTGAAGCGATCGCAAACTCGGCAGAAGGCCTCATCAAAGCACGCGAAGTCCTCGGCACACGACCCGTCATCGGCTACGACTTTCATCATCGTCTATCGGTCGCCGAGGCAGCATCGTTCTGCCAGATGATGCCCTCGCATACCCTGGACTTCCTCGAAGAACCGATCAGGGACGAAACACCTGAAGCCTATGAAGAACTCCGCAAGCTAACAAACATCCCGTTCGCACTCGGTGAAGAGTTCGCCTCCAAATGGCAGTTCCTGCCCTACATCGAACGTGGGCTTTCCAATTACATACGTATCGACATTTGCAACGTCGGCGGAATCACAGAGGCGATGAAGGTTGTCGGATGGGCAGAGGCTCACTACATCGACCTCATGCCGCACAACCCGCTCGGCCCGATCTGCGTTGCTGCCACCTCGCACATGGCGATGGCGTCGGCCAACTTCTCATGGCTCGAAATCAGGGAATCAGCAGGCGAAGACAACGGCTTCTACTCGAAGGAAGTCTTCCCCGTTCAACCCGAAATCGTCCCCGGACGAGTGACGGTTCTAGATAAGCCCGGCCTCGGTGTCGAAGTCGACGAAGCAGCACTCACTGATCCATTCCGGTACTCAGAAATGCCACACCTAAAACGAAACGACGGATCACACACCAACTGGTAATCCGCCCCAACAAACGTAATAGAAACAACAGTCCCCCTTCCTTCGAGAATGGGTCAAACGAAAGGTAAATGCTCCGACACCAAGTCAAGCCAGCAACGTCCGCCGCCTGTCCTGTCCCCCTTCCTTCGGGAACGGGCTAGGGGCCGCGTCGCAGACGACCCCAAGTCATCCTATGACGCCCGGTTCAAACGAGATTGCAGCGGGGTCCCAAGTGCGAATGCACGCCCGGACCCTAAACGAAAGACGAGCGACCAAGTCGTTCGACGACGCCCGGAGCAAATAACGCCATGAAAATCACAGATGTAAAACCATACGCAGTCTGGGTCGGACACCGAAACCAGATGCTCGTAAAAATCGAAACCGACGAAGGCATTTACGGCTGGGGCGAATCGGGATTCTCCGGTCGCGAACTCGGCGTCAAAGGAATCATGGAGCACTACCGTGAATTCCTGATCGGCCGCGATCCCATGAGCCGAGGCGGACTCTGGCAGGAGATGTACCGCAGCCAGTATTTCGAGGGCGGACGAACGCTCACAGCTGCAATTTCCGCAATCGACATCGCCCTCCACGATCTCGTCGGCAAGAAGCTCGGCGTGCCCGTCTACGAACTTCTTGGAGGCAAGCACCGACACACCGTTCCGATCTTCGCAACCACAAGAGTCCCCTACGGTCAGGAAATGATCGACGAGGCAAAAGAGTTCATGGGTCGCGGTATTAGCGCCTTCCGACTCGGCTACGACAAGATGGACATCGAGAAAGGCGGTCTTTTCGAGCCGCGCGAATCCATTGCCAACTCTGCCGAATGGCTGATCAAAGCACGAGAGCAGCTAGGAAATCAGGCTGTCATGGGCATCGACTATCACCACCGCTTGTCACCGGCCGAAACCGCCTCGTTCTGTCAGATGATGCCGACTCACACACTCGACTTCCTCGAAGAACCGATCCGTGACGAATCGCCAGAGGCATACGAAGCGCTTCGCAAGCTAACCGACGTTCCATTCGCTATCGGCGAAGAATTCGCATCGAAGTGGCAGTTCCTTCCCTACATCGAACGCGGAATCACCAACTTTGCACGAGTCGACATCTGCAACGTCGGCGGTTTCACCGAGTCGATGAAGGTCGCAGGATGGGCAGAAGCTCACTACATCGACCTCATGCCGCACAACCCGCTCGGACCCATCTGCACGGCAGCATCCGTTCACCTCTCCGCCTCAGTGCCGAACTTCGCATGGCTCGAAGTGAACCTCGATCGGGCTGAAGACACCGACCGAAGCGTCTTCACCGAGCAAGTCGAATTCAACGGCAGCGGCTACGTAGTCAACGACAGACCCGGACTCGGTGTCGACGTCGATGAAAGTAAACTCACCGAACCCTTCAAATTCTGGGAAGCTCCACACCCCCACCGCGGCGACGGCTCCCACACCAACTGGTAAACAACGAAATTCCTCTCCTATTCCTTCTCCCAGCGGGAGAAGGCTAGGTTGAGGGAGAATTAGTCATACGAATTCATTGGTAGAGCAGCGACAATATTTGTGAGCCAAGAGTTTCACAAACATCACCTTCGAAAACTCCGTTTCCGTCCAACGACTTCTCCCTCACCTAAATCCTCTCCCCATGGAGAGGACTTCAACGCGAGGGCACAAACTCCCTGTTACATTTGGTGCACTCGAACTGATCCCAAAAGTGGAAGGCTCACAACGGCAATGGCTGTATCGATCGATCTCTCTGGAAAACGCGGCGTCATCTGGGGCGTTGCCAATCAACGCAGCATCGCGTGGGCCATCTCTGAGCGACTCGCAGAAGCCGGAGCCGAACTGGCGTTCACCTATCTAAACGAACGCCTCAAGGCACCCGTGGAGAAAGCAACAGCCGGACTCGACAACCCGATCCTCCTCGAGTGCGACGCCACCAAGGACGATCAAGTCCAGGCCGTCTACGACCACATCAAAAAAGAGTGGGGCGAGATCGATTTCGTGGTCCACTGCATCGCCTACGCCGATCGAGACGACCTCGGTGGAGACTTCTCCGCCACGAACCTGCAGGGATTCCGAACGGCCCTCGAAACCAGTGCCTACACGCTGATGCCTGTCGTCGGAAAAGCAGCACCGCTATTCGGTGAATCAGGTGGATCGGCAATCACCCTCACCTTCGACGCCTCGCAGCGTGTCTACCCCGGCTACAACATCATGGGCACAGCGAAAGCCGCCCTCGAAAACGAATCCCGCCAGCTCGCAGTAGAGTTCGGCGACCGAAACATTCGAGTGAACGCTATTTCAGCCGGACCGCTCCCAACGCTCGCCGCACGAAGCATCCCGGGCTTTAGGGACATGACTCGTGCCCACCGAGAGCGCGCACCGCTGGGTCGGAACATCAATCACAGAGAAGTCGCCGACACAGCACTATTTCTCCTCAGCGATATGTCGAGCGGAATCACCGGAGCCATCATCCCCGTCGATGCCGGCTACGGAATTATTGCTCTCTAGGGCGTTATAAGAAATGCCTTCTAGTCCTGACTCTATCGAACTCGCACCCGGCCTCTCCGCGTCCCGCACCATCCTCGTTGAAGGCTCGAAGCTATACAGCCCAACAGGCAAAGACGAACACTCCGTTCTATCCAGCCCAGCGATGATCATGGAGATGGAAATCGCCTGCGTCGAAGCGGTTCAAGAAGTAGTCGATGCATCCGTAGGATTCCACGTCGATGTAAAGCACATCGCTCCCGCCCCCGCCGGAGAAACCGTCATAACGACGGCCGAGCTGACAGAAATCGATGGCAAAAAACTCAAGTTTAAAGTCGAGACAAAATTCGGCGATATCCTCGTTGGAATCGGCACTCACCGCCGAGCCATCATTCGGTTGTGATTCGGTACTCGCCGACTAACATCTCGCTCACCCCACTCGCACAAACCCGTATAAAAACATCTGACAGGTGAAATACCGGTTCCGTGTACGGTGATCTAGTCACGTGCGTCGCAACCAGCACGCATCCATTTTATCCAACTAGAGAGATTCCGTACTTACTGTTGTGAGCAACAGCCAGCCACACAATCCAAATCAGCCGCCGGATTCACAAGCGAATCTAGGCGACAACGAGTCTCCCCCAGTAAAAACTGACGATCAGACTGGCGATCAGGGTAACGACGTTCTGTCTCCTGAAATCACCCCGCCTCAGCGCAACTCGCTCACCGTCGCTGAGCTGGCAGGACTCGGAGCGTCGAACAACTCGACCACCGTATTTCGACAAAACGCCGCACGCACACTCCGCAGCGAACTAAACGCAGATGCTGTGCTCATAATCGACTACACCGATGCGTTTGGCGGAAAAGTTGTGCGGGCAGTATCGGGCGTCGATACATCGGTAATCGATTCCGAAATCTGGCTCCCCGAATGGCTCTCCCCGGTCGATCTCGACTCGCCAATGAAAATGGTCGACGTCGATCCCGCACGATTCACAGCCATCACCGCAATGGATCCAGAGTCTGAATTCAGATCCGCAGTAGCGATCGCCATCCCAGGAATAACCGGCTCAGCCGGCATCATCACCGCCCTCTCGAATCAGCCCATCGATTTTAACGACGCCCAGATCGAAAACGCAAAAATTATCGCAAGCCTGCTGAGTTTTTCAGCCTCACGCAGGAACGCCCTCGACGTCGCTCAAAGAGACGAATCTCAAATTGCCGCTTCCCGCCACATCGCTCGTTCCAGCAATTTCGGCACCTCCGAAACCACCCAACCAAAATCTCTACTGGGCAAAATATCTGACCAGCTAATACAGTTCTTTGACTTCGACGTTATTGCATTGCGGGTTCAATCCGACGGCGAGTTTTCTACTCAGGAGTCACTGGGCGCCGATCAAAACCGCAGCTACTCGTTCCCAAAAACCAACAGTAGCTTCGACGAACCCTCGATTGAATCTCGCTCCACAGATTTTTCTGTAGCCCTCACGAATAACAGCAACTCCCCTAGAGTGGGCGCACAGCACGGAGCGAGCGCACAGCACGGCGCTGGTAGGCAACACAGCCAAGACTCAGCGTGGAAATCGGCGGGCATCGAATCGATCCTCGCTATCCCTGTGATCAGTTCGACAAACATGGTCATTGTGCTCGGATCCTCAAGGCCCGCTGCCTACACCCCTGAATCGCTCGCAATCGCCAATCGATTCGTTCCCGCCCTCGCCGCAGCATTCGCCGCAGGCAGCGCCGCACCAGTTGAAGCAGTGTCTCTATTCGCTGGTGGATCGAATGTCGCTGAATATGTCGAATCGATCGCTTCAGCAACCGAAATAGTCTCAGCCTGCGGAGTCATCGCAACTCAGATCACCAATCGAACTGAAGCGTCGAGAGTCAGAATCGGATTCATCGACGAAGAAACCGGTCGGGCGCAACTCGGATTCGATACCGAATCATCGAACGACGCCCTCGACCTTGCATGGATCAGCCCCGACGAAATCGAAATACTCGTCGAGGCACCAGAAAACGACCAGCCGTCAGCGCGCTACGCCACCATACGGACACCGATCAAAGTGTCGCGCCGCCCAATCGGCTACGTCGAGGCAACCAAAAACGAACTCGGATTCGATGAAGCAGACCACACTCTAATTAAAGAAATCACAGCCGCCTGCGCCACAGTAATCGCGACACTGAGACAGCTCGAGCAGTCGCAGGCAACGCTGAACAAACTCGAGATGCTTCAGCGAGTAACCGAGCAAATCCGCTCCGATACAACCGGATCGCCACTACAGAGCCCTAAAATCGCTTCTTTCATCAGAAATTTGTTCGACGCTGATTGGATCTACTTCGGAAGCGTCGATCACGAAAACGACCACGCAACCACAGAAATCACCGATGGCCTCGACGTTCCACAACTGGCTACAGGCGTACGCGTCTCACGACGCTCGTTGCTGATCCCATCGACTCTGGCAGTCGCTGGCCCCGTGATTGTCGATCTCGAATCGGCTGCGCCAGGTTTTCGTGCATCCGGTCGCTGGATGTACCGCGCCGGGCTACGATCCGCCGTCTGTGCTCCACTTCGGCTCAACGGCGCCGTAACCAAAATGTTCATGTGCGGCTCTCGCAAACCGACAGGCTTCGGGTCTCTCGAAAAGAAAATTGCACAGGCAGTTGTTTCGGAACTCGAACTACCATTGAACGCGTACACAACTCTAGCTCGAACCTGAACGGTACCAACCCATCAGGCTCGGCCCAACTTGTGCTGGAACAGCTCGGTCCAAACCTGCAATCGATACTGAGCAACGCGTCCGCTCTGGTGCTCACAATCGATCAAGATGGCATCGTGACCGAAGCTACCGGCTCTGGAATCG
>Ga0115002_10001984_pt1 | contig 27198 bp, 18 predicted proteins | sample ArcticOcean_MG_C_8_FD_89576 | JGI IMG/M metagenome (GOLD analysis project Ga0115002, IMG submission 89576) | Marine microbial communities from western Arctic Ocean - ArcticOcean_MG_CB11_86 | ecosystem: Environmental > Aquatic > Marine > Oceanic | place: Arctic Ocean: Canada Basin | collected... | reverse complement strand
GCCGCATTCGCGGCACGCTGTATTCAGCAGGCGTTCGCTACGCTCACACCTGCTGAACACAGCGAGACAACTTGACCCCGATTCTCTCACTTGGAGTGGTACAGAGATTGGGAGTAGGTCAGTTTTCCTTCTCGTATCCTTTCTTCCTCACCTGGGTCATACCGAGAGAGACCGACTCGGTGAGAGATCGTGACGACGAAATTTGCGAATGGTGCGTGAAAAGTATTGGAGCCCGTCGTCTGTTCCCATTGGAGTTCCCTCGCTTTTGTCTTCTTGAGGAGTAACTCGACCAACTGCAAATGTCTAAGGTCGGACATCGCATCAATTCCCAAATCGGTTTCTCAATTGAGTCTGGCTTTCAATCGGGCCATCTTCTCTCTCGGAAATCAAGTCGCTGGAATGGCAAACTTGCGAACAGAGACGAACATGACAACCGATTTGGTTGAGTGACGCAAGGACTGAACACCGAAGTCCTGTTTCACCGCCCCAGCATCAACCGAAACTCTCGATCTAGAACGTGATGCTTCGGCCGCTCTCGCATCCCCCATCTCTCCGGCCGACCGCGAACGTCCACCGCCCGCAGCCGGCCGGGATGGGTTTCTTGGGTCGTCAAAGCAAGTAGGGTGCGTCGCGACGCACCCTACTTGCTTGCTAGAGCAGTGTGGGTGGTCAGTGGCACCCGCGCGATGACCGAACTCGACGCCATTCACGCAATCCGCAAACTCAACGTTTGACGCCGAGTTTCTCGGGCAGTAACATATTCACAACGTTCAATATGGCAACTCATGATGGGTTGCTGCGAACAGGCTATGACAGCCCCGAATGCGATCGTCTTTGCGCACTCGGGGTTTTTCGTGCGCTTCGGGCGTGCGTGATGGTATGGAGTTTGTTCTGTGTTCAGGCGTCTTTTTTGTGAATGAGGGCGCATCAGTTTTCTTGAATCTGCAGCAATGGAGAGTAGGCAACATGCGAAAATCGAAGCTGGTTGGAGCCGTAACATTGGTCGCCTTGGTGTGCTGTTTCGGGCTGTTGCTCGGCTCGGCCGCCGACAAAAAAGAGAAGCAACGTGCCGCGAACTCGCATCAGTTGATGGAAGGCTTTGTGGGGCCCAACTGCTCAGCGCTGGGCAAAGCGTTGAAAGCAGAGAAGACCGACTGGAAAGAAGTCGCCTTGCGAGCCGCCATGCTGAACGAAGGTGGTCATTGCCTGATGGACGATGGTCGCTGCCCGGACGCCGAATGGGCCAAAGGCGCAAAGACCGTTCAAAAAAGTAGTGCCGTAATCATCGACCTGGCGGCCAAGAAGGATCTCTCGGGCGCCCAAGACGCCTTTAAGGTGCTCACCGCCCAAGGTTGCAAAACCTGCCACGCCAAGCACAAGAAGTAAGCCCTTGCATCCGCAGATCTGTGTAGACCGAAAGCCCGGCATCGGAAGATGTCGGGCTTTTTCTTGTTGTGATTCAGGGCCTTGGCAATGTCTGGAGAACTCACGTTAACCCGACGTGTTCCGACAAGAGTCAGCACGTCGCAGGCAGGGATGCTTTTTTTGGGGGAAATTGCCGCCAACTTCGCCAAGTGTCCCATCGGCTGGTCTTGAAGACCGAAGACGACGGTCCGTTGGGGAGATTGACTGTAAGGGTCAGACCCACAGATCTTGTGATCTTCCTGTTTTCGTAGGGTCTCCGGCCCTTTCTGAGGTCATTGACGAACGCCTGCGGGCCGTGTATCGTCAATGCGTTCTACGTCGTTCCAGTGCGACCGGCGTGCGCACACAATGGCAGCTGCGCAACGGCATTTTTTGATCTTCCGCCCCGCCCGCCCATGTTTGAAAAACTCAGCAAGTCGGTCTCGCGATGGCGGGTGGTGATATTCCTGGCCTGGTTCGTGCTGGCTGGTGGAATCTGGGCTGCTGCCCCGACGTGGGACGACGTCGTCGAAGACGGCGAGTTCGCGTTTCTTCCCGAGGACGTTCCCAGCCGCCAAGGCGAGGAACTCTTTAAGCGGGCCTTCGCCAAAAACCAAAATGCGGAAAAGCAGGATGGGGGGGATAAGGATCTCATCGGCAGCAGCATTGTTGTTGTTGTTCGTCGCGTGCCCCGGAAGGACGGACTGACAACCAACGACAACATGGAAGCGGCCGGTCGAAAACCGACCGAGAGCGATTACCACTTCATCGACGAGATTCTCAAGCCGGCCATCGAAGAAATTGCGCGTGATGAAGGCGGTCTCGCGCACGGCGCCCAAGACGAGGAACTTGATGCCAGTCGCGATTCGGCAAGCCGATCGGTCATTGCCGCCGTCCGCACGTTCAGCGATCAGTCGATTGGTCCGTTACTAAAGAGCAAGGACTCGCAGGCGTCGCTGGTGTTCGTCGAACTGACGACCGAGTTCTTCGAGAAACGCAATCGAAAAACGATCTCCAAAATCGAAGACCTCATCAGCCGTGATGGCGACTTGCGTAAGGGAGACCTTGGGCGGGCGGGTCTGATTCCTCCCGGCCTCGACGTGGCGATTAGCGGGTTGGCGGTTGTTGGTCGCGACATGAAACTCGCTGCCGAGGAAAGCGCCAACGCAACCGAGACGGCTACCGTGGTGCTGGTTGTCTTCTTGTTGTTGATCATTTATCGGGCACCTGTGCTGGCCTTGATCCCGCTACTGACCGTGGCGATCGCCGTGCATGTGGCCAAGGCATTGCTGGCGTTGCTGGGTGAACGGGAAATCCTCGACTTGTTTTCGGGAATCGAGATCTATGTCACTGTGATCCTTTACGGTGCCGGCGTCGATTATTGCCTGTTCCTGATCTCGCGATACAAGGAAGAACTCGATACAGGGGCAACCTACGAAGACGCCCTCGTGCGTGCGGTCGGCCATGTCGGCCCGGCGTTGGCCGCCAGCGCGGGGACAACGATGGCGGGCATCGGAATGATGGGCGTTGCCAACTTCGGCAAGTTCCAGCAGGCCGGCTACGCGATCGCCATCAGTCTGGTTGTTGTCTTGCTCGCGTCGCTCACTTTCACACCCGCGTTGATTCGCCTGGCGGGCAAGTGGGCGTTCTGGCCCAAAATCCCCACCGAACGGCTGGCCGTCGCCCCTGGTTGGATTTCTCCAACCAGTTTGATGTCGCGATTGATGGGAGGCGGCTGGCTTCGCGATCTGTGGGAACACGTCGGCGTCATGTTGCGCGCGCGCCCTGGAACGATCTGGCTGACCAGCCTGGCCATCATGATGCCCTTCGCCATCGTGGGCGTGGTCTTTTACGACCACCTCAGTTACGGACTGCTTTCAGAGCTGCCCAAAGAGTCCGCCAGTGTGCGCGGAGCCGAGGCGGTCAAACAACATTTCCCCGCCGGATCCACCGGGCCGGTGACCATTCTCATCGAGAATCCGAATGTCGATTTCAGCACGCAGGACGGGCGCGACGAAATCGAAACGCTGACGGCTGCTTTGAAGAAACGTCGTCGCAAGTTATCGATCGCCGACATCCGCAGCGTTTCCGAGCCGTTGGGTTTCTCGGTCGCCCAGGAAGAATCTAAAGCACCGACGTCGGGCGGAATCTTCGGAGCCATTCGTCGAATCGGTCGCAAGGGCGGTCAACTGCTCAAGGCGCGACAGTATTACGTCAGCCAGTCTGGTGAATCGGCCGACCATATCACGCGGATCGATGTCGTCTTCGAGGACGACCCGTTCTCTCGTAACAGCATCGAACAGCTTGATCGGTTTGAAGCGGAAATCGATCAACGTATGCCCGAATCGCTGGCCGATTCCGAGGTGTACTTCATCGGGGCCACGCCCAGCATTCGCGACCTCAAGCGGGTCACCGACGGTGACCAAGTGCGGGTTGATATTTGGGTGGTGGTGGCGGTTTTCGCCATTCTGGTCGTCTTGCTCAGACGCCCGGCCATTTCCGCCTACCTCATCGTCAGCGTTTGTTTCAGCTACTTGGTTACGCTGGGTTTCACGTTCGTCGTTTTTTGGGCAATGGATCCGGCCGGCTTCTCGGGGCTGGATTGGAAAGTGCCCATGTTCCTGTTCACAATTCTGATCGCGGTCGGCGAAGACTACAACATTTACCTCATCACACGGATCGACGAAGAAACGAAGCGGCACGGGGCGATCGAGGGCGTGACCGTGGCACTCTCGAAAACGGGTAGCATCATTTCCAGTTGCGGGTTCATCATGGCGGGAACATTCTCGTCGCTGCTGTTCGGTTCGCTCACGGGCATGCATCAACTCGGCTTCGCTTTGGCGTTCGGCGTACTGCTCGATACCTTCGTCGTGCGACCAATTCTCGTTCCCGCCTACCTCATCCTGTTACACAGCGGCCGCTTCGGTGTGTTCGGCCGGTTACTGGGTGAAGCGGAATATCGCGCACCGCAGGTGACAACAACCACATCGATGAAAGTCGGCAGAGATACCTGAACCGCCCATTCATTCGGAAAGACAACACGATGATCGTCCCCCCTTTGTGGAAAGCGATGGCCTGCCTGTCTTCTCTGTTCGTCCTCGCGAGCAATTTCGCACAGGCTCAGTCGTCGTACCCCGGTTGGCATCGCAATTTGGAAGCGGCTCAGCGTGAAGCAGCCAAGACCGGCAAGCCCGTGTTTGTTGTCTTTCGGTGTGTTCGCTGACCGGAATGCTGGCTATGGGATGGGCAGGTGGCCCATGACGACCCCGACATCGCCAAGCTGCGATCCCAATTCGTCTGCGCGCGAGTCACAGGCCTGAATCGCATCGACCTTAACCGCTTCCAGTTCGATTACGACACCACCTGGAACGCCTTCTTTCTTGATGCGAAGCTGAACATCTACAGCCGCTACGGTGGTCGTGACGAGGGCGAACCCGAAGACCGGATCAGCAAAACCTCGCTGATGCAAACCATGCGCGAAGTGCTCGCCGCCCACGCGAATCGCAAGTCAAAACCCGCCCCCGGTTCACCGCCGGTTTTCCAACCCGTCACCGGCAAGCCGTCAACGCCCAATGACATCCCGCTGCTCAAGAAAAGTCACCAAGGGTGTGTGCACTGTCATCAGGTCCGCGAATACCGATTCCTGCAATGGACACACGACGGCCAATTCGACCGCAACAAACTGTTCGCTTACCCGCTACCCGAAGGCATCGGCATCCAGTTCGATCGCAAGCACGGTCACAAGATTTCCACGTTACTGAAAGACTCGGCCGCAACGAAAACCAAACTCGAAACGGGCGACGTCGTTGTCGCTGTCGATGATGTGCCGACGCATTCCGAGTACGACGTCCGCTGGGCGCTCGGCCGGGTGAAGAAAGACGCGAAAAGCATTCGCCTGCTGGTTCAACGGGATGATCCGAAAAAGGTTGTCGAAGTCTCGCTGAAACCGACCGGCCGCTGGCGGGAAAGCGAACTAGGCTGGCGAAAGTCGATGCGCAGCGTACCGCTCGCACGGGGATTCAGCGGCTACCTGCTCACCAAATCCCAACGCCGCGCACTGGACCTTTCGCCCGACAAACTGGCCATCAAACTCACACGCTCACGCGAGAAAGGCCTGGCATTAAACCTGGGCTTGAAAAAGGGAGACATCATCCTCTCCCTCGACGGCCGCGACCACGAACGTTGGTACGAAGAGTTCCTCTCCGACCTCGTCCGCCTCTACCAGCCCGGCGACACCGTCAAACTCACCATCCTACGCGACGGCGAACGCAAAAAGCTCTCGGGCAAGTTCCCCAAGTGGCAAACCGAAGAAACCTCGGTGCCGTAACGGAAGCCGGTTCCTCACAACGTGCCACCCAATAGTGAGGGCAACAGGCGTCGCTTTGCTCAACCAGCAGGAATCACCAACTCCGGCAGCGATGACGAACGGCTGTTCGGCAGTGGCGGGTTGTCGGCGGGGCGGTAGGTGAGGACGGCGGAGAACTTGGGGGTCTCAGAATTGTTCTGGTCAGCCGCGTGAAAGGTGCGGCAGTGAAAGAACAACACGTCGCCCGGTTCCAACTCGGCATAGATTCGACCATCGAGAAGCGGTGCGTTCTCGGGTAAGTCCGCACGCAGGAATTGGGATTCGTCCAATTGCGAGCGATCAAATTCCATACAATGCGTGCCGGGGATCAGTTGCAAGCAACCGTTCTCGGGACGTTCGTTCCCCAGTGCTAACCAAACGCTGATCAGTTCGGGCCGCTCGAACGACCAATAACGCACATCCTGATGCCAACCGGTCTCGCTGCTGAACTTGGGATGCTTCGTCATCACGCAGTTGTGGTGGGCCAACGGCATGACAAGATCAGGGCCGAGCAGTTGCCGCAATCGTTGCACGAGACCCGCATGCATGGCCCATTCGGTGAAGGCCATGTCGCGGGAGTGGGCCTGTTTGAGACGTCGCACGGTGCGTCCGCCGGCGGCATCGGCGGCAACTGGCGCACCGGGGTACTGCAAGTCGGCTTCATACTCGATCGGCGGAACAAATCGCGCAAGGCCGTCGCGGGTGGCGGCGAGCATCCGCGAACGCAAACTCTCGTCACACAGGCCACGCACGATCGCATACCCATCGCGCTGAAACTGTTCGACTTCAGCGGGGGTAAAGTCGTTATCGGCAGGGGTCGATTCCGCAGGCAATTCGACCGTAGGGAGAGACATCGTGGGATCTCAAGAGTCTGAGGACAACAGGACGCAGGACCAGCTTCCATCGTCGCGGGCCGGAGAAAAATTGCAAGCAGGCCAGCCTGGCTCCCGCTCCAAAAAGGAAAGGAATCTGCCCGTGATCGCCGTTAGAAGTGTTGATATCGGACTCGGCCGATGCAAATTCCTATTCATCCCTTGGCGGCCTGTATAGGATTTGCCAAGGCGTTCAGCAACAATAGAGGAAGCAATCGGCGCACGGCGTCGATTCCACGGAGTCTTTCATGGTCGGTGATTCGAGCAAGATGGCGAAACGAACTTTATCCTCACTGTTCATTCCACGCACCGCGATGTCTTTTCGCATCGTGGCGAGCGTTGTGCTGGGAGTGGCTGCCTTGGGATTGGGGCTCGGCGTTTTCCTTTGGTTGGCCTCGATGAAGCAGGCTCCCACGGCCCGCTATGTGGCGGCGAAAATCTACAACGTGGACGTCTTCGATGTCGAACAGGCCGACCTGCGGGAAATTATCACCGGGTTCGGCGTTCCCCGAGCCGACCGGGAAGTGGTTGTCTCTGCCCAAGTGTCGGGTGAGGTGCTCGAATCGCACATCGAGGAAGGACAACACGTTTCGGGGGCGGAGGTGAAAGTGGGGTCCGCCGGCCAATCCGACCGGTTCGCGGGTGACCTGCTGGTTGTGATCGATCCGGAAACTTACGAAGATCGCGTTGCCCAGGCCACGAGTCGATTGGAACTGGACGATGCCGAGTTGAAACAGTTGAAGCAACAGGCCGCCAACAACGAGGTTCAACTGGCCAATGCCCGCGCAGACTACAAGATTGCCGAAGAAGACTTTGAACGCGTCAAGCAGGCCCGTCGCAACAACGCCATTACTCCCAGTCGTCTGGCACAAGCACAACTCGAATTTCGTGGGTACGAAAACACGGTTCTCAAGTTCACGAACGAGCAAAAACTGTTCCCGCTCCGCAGCGAGGTTGTCGAGAAACGCAAGGCGAGCAATCGGGTCGATCAGGCGACGGCCCAACTCAACCTCGACCGCACGCAGATTCGCCCACCGTTTTCGGGATGGCTCAGCGAAGTGATGACCGAACGCGGGCAGTACGTTCGGGTGGGCGAACCGCTACTGCGGCTGACCGACACATCGAAAGTCGAGATCCCCGTTGCCCTGCCGATGAGCGATTTCGCGCGCGTGCAACGGCTGATACAACGCAAAGAACGTCCTCGGGTTCGGCTGCTGCACGAAAGCACGGGCAACGTGTGGACGGGGATCGTCGAACGTGTTTCTCCCGAGGCCGACGAACTCACGCGGACGGCAACCGTCTACGTCGTTGTCGACAATGCCGAACAGACCACCCCGCTGTTGCCCAAAAACCATGTCGTGGCCCGCATTGAAGGCCCGATGCTCAAGAATCTGATCGTCCTGCCGCGAGACGCCATCCGCAACGGCGGCGTGTTCGTGGCGAAGAAAGACCACGTGACGTTTCGCCCGGTCACCGTCAAACGCACGCTGCAAAACCTGGCGGTCATCGAATCGGGGCTGGAAACCGACGAGCGCGTGTACGTGGTGCTGACCAATCTCGACGTCCTCCATGAGGGTGCCAAGATCGAGGTTCAATCCCACCGCGACCTGGACGACGAACTCGACCGGCAACGCGGGAAGGTCGCACGCCCGCTGGTTGCTGACGGCCGTGCCGCCGAAGACGGTGCCGTCAATTGACGATCGCAGCGAGACACAGTCGTAACGGCCTGATTCGCGTTAATCGTCCGTCGCGTCCAGCCGCACGTCGACGCTGCGACTGTGGGCGGTGAGCCCTTCTTTTTCAGCCATCAATCGCACCGCGTCGGCATCGGCGGCGAGAGCCGTGCGGTCGTATTGAATGACGGACGAACGTTTCAGGAAATCGAGCGCGCACAGGCCGTTCGCAAACCGAGCCGTGCCGCCGGTCGGTAAAACGTGGGACGGGCCGGCCACGTAATCGCCCACGGCGACCGGCGTGTGATGTCCAAGAAAAATCGCTCCCGCGTTCTGTACCTGGGAAAGCATGGCTTCGGGATTGGCCGTGGAAATGTGAAGATGCTCGGGAGCCAGCAGGTCGGTCAGTCGCGCGGCTTCGGCTGCATCGGGGGCGATAATCAACGCTCCGTAATCTTCCAGACTTCGGCGTGCCAATTCACCGCGTGAGAGTTGTGCGAGTTGCCTATCCAGTTCGGCTTGTACCTGCTCAATCAACGGCGCGTGCCACGTGATGAGCACGCCCGAACCGGGGCTGTGTTCGGCTTGGGAGATCAAGTCGGCCGCGACGAATTCGGGGGGAGCGGTCTCATCGGCCAACACAATCACTTCACTCGGTCCGGCAATGCTGTCGATGTCGACTTCGCCGAACACGTGTCGTTTCGCTAACGCCACAAACAAATTGCCCGGCCCGACAATCTTGTCGACGCGCGGGATTCCGCTCACGCCATACGCCATCGCGGCCACCGCCTGTGCTCCACCGACGCGGTAGACCTCGGTGATACCGATCTCGCGACAACAGGCGAGCAAGTCGGTGTTGTACCCGCCGAACTCTGTGGGCGGCACGACAATAGCAATCTCCGTCACGCCGGCTGTCAGTGCGGGAACCGTCGTCATTAAGACCGTTGAAGGATATGCGGCCGCTCCGCCGGGAACGCAGATCCCAACTCGCTTCAACGGCAGATACCGCTGACGCAATTCGACCCGTCCGCCATCACGATCGCGCACGACACGCACATCGTCGGGCAGCATCGCCTGCTGAAACTCGGCCACGTTGTCGCGAATTTGTCGCACGACGGTGAGGTAGTCGGCATCGGCGGCCGCGTGGGCCTGGTTCAACTCGTCAGCCGAGACTCGCATCGTTTCGGGCGTGAGTTCTTTGCGATCGAGTTTTTGCGTGTACTCCAGCACGGCGGCCAAACCGTCGCGTTGCACGTCGCCGCAAATTCGCTCGACGACTTGCTGCGGCGAGAGTGGTTCGCCGAACAGTTCGACCGTTCGCCGCCGACCCGCTTCGGAAACCACGTTGCCCCGCGGGCTAAGTTTCTCGCGCAATTCCGCCAGCGACTGCTCGGCGTCGTCTTGGCGACAGTCGATGACCGTCATGTTGAGGGAACTCGTACTCATCTCTCTTTCACTTGTTCGGTGTGCGTGATCGCTTCATCCTAACGCATCGGAGGCCGCAGATCACCTGACCCTGGCCTTCGGCCGAAACCGAGAAAGCTCACCACTAAGACACCAAGACACAAAGAGGCCAATCACCGCGAGAAACAAGAAACCGAGATGGAGAAGCAAACAGCCCGGATTTTTGGATGCCTCTTTTTGTTTTCTTTGTGACTTCGTGGTGACCCCTAGCTCGGTTGCTTCGGATAAGGCCTCCGCGAAAATCCGCGTACGCAGTCAGCGTGCTGCCAGGCCTGCGGGCAATTCGACTTCATATACGACTAAGAAACCGGTCTTTCCTCGATTCGGGTTGATAGTTAACATTCGCACCCATTTTCCACTTCTGGAGTGATCCCATGCAGCGGTTTTCAATTCTCGCGGTGATCGTGCTTCTGACTAGCGGATGCGGGACAATCGAAAATCTAAACACCGACTCGGAACCGTTCGGCGGGGCCAAGTACGATATCGATTACGTGATGCACGGCAGCGGGAAGATGCCCGTGGAAGACGCGCTCGTGTTCCGTCCGATTGCTGCCCTCGACACGCCGGTCAGTCTGGTTGGCGATTTAGTCACGTTGCCGGTGACTCTTGACACACGGTGGAATTCCGGAGGGAAGGCGGGAAGAGTTGTTGGGCCGGGGCGACTCTCTGGTACGGGTGAGGAACAGGGCAGCCGAACACTTTACCAAGGCTCCGACGACGACCATCACTTTTTCGTCGTGCGAAAAGGCGAGTCGAAACGTCACTTGCGAGTGAAGGTCGATGAAGCCGAGATTCGCCCTGCGGCCTTCGATGTTGGGACAGATCAAGAATTTGACGTGGCGAGTGTCGACGACAAAGTGATCCGCCTCTTCGTGCCGCAAGATCAGGATCGTTGAAGTTCTGCGGACGTCCTTCTTGATCAACAAGCTGGGTGTCGTCAGGAACGATTGTGAATCGGGGACGATCAGGAAAAACCACGAAGGCAGAAAGACACGAAGCGTCTCAGGGAATGTGCTGCAGAGAGCCGGTGCAATTCGAGAAACGAAGAATGGGCCGCAGGTGAACACGGATGAACGCAGATTTTCGCGGATGCAATACAGGTCTCATCTGCGATGATCCGCGTACGAAGTCAGCGTGCCGCCAGGCCTGCGGGCAATTCTTTGTCTCTTCGAGTCTTGTGGTTTGATTCATCGAACAACGTGGTTGGCCATCATCGATGACGACACCCCAACAGGCTCAACCAACAAGCGTTGCTCGATTTTCCCCGTGCGGTGGGTTAAACTTTACTCAGGTAACGTTTCCGTCACGGCGGCGGGAACTGTGTTAGAAATTCCGCGAGGAGTAGACATCAATGAGAACACTGGCAACGCTGTTTCTGTGTGCCGCTTCGTCGGGTGGCCTGTCGGCCGCCGAGTTGAAGCCGGGCGACGCAGCCCCCGAATTCGAGCTGACCGGTAGCGACGGCAAGACGTACAAGCTGTCGCAGTTCAAGGGCAAGCAGGCGGTTGTGGTCGCCTGGTACCCCAAAGCGTTTACCGGTGGCTGAACCGCCGAGTGCAAGTCGTTCCGTGAGAACGGCAAAGCCCTGCGTGCGTTCGACGTCGCTTTCTTCACCGCCAGTTGCGACACGGTCGAGCTGAACACCAAGTTCGCCAAATCACTCGACCTTGATTACCCCATTCTCAGCGATCCGGGCAAAGACGTCGCCAAAGCCTACGGCGTGGTTCATGCCAAGCGACAAGTCCCCGAACGCTGGACGTTCTACATCGGCAAAGATGGCAAGCTGCTCGCCATCGACAAGAAAGTCAGCTCAAAAACGCACGGAGCCGACGTGGCCAAGAACCTCGGCAAGTTGGGCGTTGCGAAGAAGAAGTAGTCGACTGCCAAACAAAGTGTGCTATTCAACGGACAAGCCGAATTCATCGGCTTGTCCGTTTTTTCACCACAGAGGACGCAGAGGAGCACAGAGCAAAGACAAGGTTGTGTGAAGCTAAGCGTTGTCGGAGAACTCAAGTTAACCCGACGCGTAAGCGAGGGACGCAGGACAATCGAGCCTACTCTTCAATTAAATACTCCCTACGTTTTCCCTAAACAATCCTCTGTGTTTCTCTGTGTCCTCTGTGGTTCAATTCCTTTGTCATGACGAGTCGCCACAATCCACAATCACTTGCCGCAACACTCCTTCAGGTACCCCAACGCTTCGTCCAGTTGAACAACATCAGCGAAGCGGGCTTGGATGTCGTAGAGTGTGAAGACATGCGCGGCGGCGGCGCGGTCTCCGCAGCAGTCGCCGATGATGATGGGCTTGAATCGCAAACTTTCCGCATCGGTCGCCGTGGCGCGAATGCAGGCGGACGTGCTGCAACCGGTGATGAGCACGGTATCGACGCGTTGCTCGATCAGGTAGCCGGCGAGGTGCGATCCGGAAAACGCGCTGGCGCTGTCTTTCTCGATGATGAGATCTTCGAGGTTCGGCTTTAAGCGATCGTCGATGGCGCAGGCGTGTGCGTCCCAGTCGCGAAACGTGGTGGAACGATCGGCCGCCGACTTGAACGGCTGATCGCCGGTTTTCGGTCGGTAAGGGCTGGTGGTGTAGATAATAGGAACACCAGCGGTTCGGGCAGCGTCCAACAGTGTGCTGGTGTTTTCGACCGGCTTGTCGAGACGCTTCGTGCCGCCCGCGTAGGCGTCGTCGGTCCAGCCATTGGCGAAATCAACGACAACGACGGCCGGCTTCTCGCCAAAACCGAAGCGGCCCTGGAAGATACCCCGTTCCTCGTAATAGTCGCCGATGGACTGCATGGCGGCTTGAAGCTGCTGTTCGGCGAGTTCGTCGGATTGCGTCATCGGATGTCGACCTTTGGGGATCATGAGTGCGGACGATGAACGGTTGTACGATTCGAGGTGCATTGATTGCCGAAATGAATTATCCTCAAGGGGTTGCGGCAGGTCAAACCAGCGGCAGGGCAGGGCGGTTTTCGCCGTCTCCCCAGCCGCCTCGCAATACGTAAGGTGTTGGATTTGGCCTTTTGCCGCGTCGTGATAGGTAAGGGGCGTTGCGCGCGGCCTTTGTGTGTGATCGCGTGTGATTGCCAGGTGCCGAATAAAGAACCGTGGAGATTCTCGAATGAGTCGCTCACGCTGTATTGCGTTGTTTGTATTTTCCTGCGTCGCTGCTGTGGTGTACTGGTTGTCGAGCAATTCGTCGGCTCAGAATCGCATCATCATCAACGGTGGTGTGATCATTCAAAACGGGCAAGGTAAGAAGACCGATCCCGAGCCGAACCTGGCTGGCTCGCGCACGTTCGTCACCGACCGAGAAGTCACCGGTGCTTTCCGGGATGCGCAGTCGCTTCTCAAGGAAGGCCAGTACGAAGACGGCTTGGGCATCTTGCAACAAATTCTCGACTCGCCGGAAGACCTGTTCTTCAACCCCCAGGTAGAGGACAAGTCGCATTACCGAAGTATCAAAACCGAAGCCCACCGGCTGATCGCACAGCTACCCCAAGAGGGGCGTGAACTCTACGAACTGCAAGTCGGCAGTGCGGCGGCGCAAATGCTGAAAACCGCGTTGAACGATGGCGACATGCAACGGCTGGCGGAAGTCGCGCGGCGTTACTTCCACACGAAGGCCGGTTACGCGGCCATGTATCGCATTGGAGCGCAGCACCTCGATCGCTCCGAACCGTTGGCCGCGGCGTTGTTCTTTGATCGTTTGCGAAAGATTCCGCAAGCAAAGCGCGGGCGTGAGCCGATGCTCTCGCTGAAGGCGGCCGTCAGTTGGGGACGTGCCGGCATGCCCGAACAGGCGGTGCGCACGCTGGTCGATCTGAAAACGTCGCTCGACGGGAAACGCATCTCGATGGGCGGCAAACAATACGGCCTGTTCGCCCGAAACGAAGACGCGCTAGGCTGGCTGGTGTCCGTGTTAGGGCAACAGCAACAGTTCGCGGCGATCGGCGAAGAGCAATGGACCATGTTCCGCGGCAACGCATCGCGAACCGCTTCCAGCGCGCCGGCCAATCCGCTCTGGGAGCCTCAATGGTCGTTCGAGTCGTTCTCGGCTCCGCTCTCGGCCATCGAAAGCTCCAAGAAGTTTCCCGAGGCAATCACCACATTGGCTGCCCTTGTTGAAGAGAAGCAGAAGGCCAACCGCCCCTCGCTGCCGGCCACGTATCCGTTGGTCGTAGGCAATATCGTCGTCTTTCGCACCCTAAGCAATCTGCGAGCCGTCGACTTGAAAACGGGCGAATTGCTTTGGGAATCGAGCGTGATCGACCCGGCGTACAAGCACTTAGTTCAAGACGGCACGAACGCGCAAGCAGGGCGGAAGGTCAATGGCCGAACCATCATCAACGGTCGTGTGGTTAACCAAACGCAAACGCCGCTGAAACAATTCATCTCGCAACGCGCCCATTCCGATCTGGCTTCAGGAACACTCTCCAGCGATGGCAAGTATGTGTATTCCCTGGAAGACTTGGGATCTGGCGGGGCCTATTACAATCCGCGCGGCGGGTCTCGGCCGGTGTGGGCGGCGAATACTTTCAACAAGCTGATGTCCTTTGAAGTGGCGACCGGAAAACTGAAGTGGGAAATCGGTGGTCCCGCCGGTCAGAGTGCGTTAGACCATGCGGGCCTGTTCTTTCTCGGGCCGCCGTTACCGTTGGCCGGTCGGTTGTATTGTCTCGCGGAGGTTGCCGGTGCCGGCGAAATCCGGTTACTGGTTTTCGAGCTTGATACACAAGTCGTCGAACCTGCTACACAAGGAAGTGCTCCGCGTGAACTTGTGCAGCCGAAACTGGTCTGGTCGCAACCGCTGCTGCTTCCCGAAACGCAGTTGTTGAGCCATCCAATACGACGACTCGCTGGGATCAGCCCCTCCTATTCCGATGGTGTGATGATCTGCCCCACCACAGCCGGCGCGGTGGTGGCGGTCGACTTAGCACGACGTACATTGATGTGGGGGTATCGCTATGTCTCGAAAGTTCCCGCAGCACCGGGTGGTCGTCGGAGGGTGATCTTCGGCATGAACGGTGTTCAAAACACGGCGAACGACGCGGAAGGGCACTGGCAAGACGCCGCACCCACAATCGCCGAGGGACGCGTGCTGCTTACGCCGCGCGATTCCGACCAACTGCACTGTCTCGATCTCGTCGACGGGCGCGTGCTCTGGCGGAAAGCCCGAGGCCAGTCGTATTACGTGGCCGCCGTACAAAACGGCAACGCGATTGTCGTTGGGCGAAACGATGTGCAAGCCTGGAAACTGACCGACGGCACACCGGCTTGGCGAGAACCCGTTCCCATTCCCGAACCGTCGGGGCGAGGATTTCGCACCGATCGCTTCTACCATCTCCCGCTGTCGACTTCCGAACTGGCAACGCTCGACCTCCAAGATGGCCGACTGCTGGTGCGATCGAAGGCCGCAGAAGGGCAGACCGTTGGCAATCTGGTTTCTGCCGGCGGGGTGGTTATCTCGCAATCTGTCGACAAGCTCACGGCTCTCAAATCGCTCGCGCAGATCGACAAGGAAATCGCCGCCGGTTTGAAGAAAAACAGTGGCGACGCGCTCGCCTTGGCGAAACGTGGAGAGTTGCATTTGCACCGTGGTCGCGAAGAAAAAGGTCTGATCGACATACGCCGTTCCGTGGAAATACAGCCCACGCCCAGAACAAAATCGCTGCTCGCCGAAACGCTGCTCGATGGACTGCGCCACGACTTCGCCACCTATCGCAAGCATGCCGAAGAAATGCGTTCGCTCATCGATGACCCGACCGCCAAGTCGCGGTTCCTGCGACTGCATGCCGCCGGTTTGCAGCAAGTCGGTGAATTGGAAGCGGCGTTCGCAGAGTATCTGCGACTCGCCGGACCGGAAATCGGCAAGCCGCGACTGGAAAAAACGAACGCATTGCTCGCCTCGCGCAGTGATCGTTGGGTCCGCCCGCGCATTCAAGGACTGTACGCCGCAGCCACCGGCAACCGCCGCGCCGGAATGCTGAAGGCGTTCCAGGGTGAATTGAAGGCCGCCATCAAGAGTGAAGGCCCCGACCGTTTACGTCGTTTCATTGCCGGCTTTGACGGCTTGCCGGTTGCCGACGAAGCGCGTCGCGAACTCGTTGCCCGGCTGGACGAAAAGCAGCAGGGCCTCGAAATCGAAAACCTGCTGGCACGATTACGCGACTCGAAAGATCCCGCACTCGAGGCCTTCGCCACAGCGAAGTGGGCCTCTCTCATGATTTCGCACGGTCGCCCGCAAGACGCAAAGCAGCTCGTTGGCGAACTTGGATCGAAGTATGCCGACGTGGCCTGCCTCGACCGCCGCACCGGGCGTCAATTGGTCGACCAGTGGTTAGCCGATAAAAAAGTGTTCGCCGCGCTGGCCGCGCCCAAGCCTTGGCCGGCAAAAGATCTCGCCGCGACATCCTCTCCACGCAGCACGGGCATTCCCGTAAGCTATCCGCTGGAACTTCTTTCCGCCGATTTGGATGAGTTCCGGTCCTGGTCTTTCGCAATGGATCAAACTCGCCAAAAAGTGATCGCCTACGACAGCAAAGGGCAGCAGCAATGGACCGTTTCCATACTTGCCAATGGTCGCACCGTGCGAAACATTTATGGAAACACCATCCAACTACGCGGCCACTTGGCGGTTGTTGGTTTGGGGACGCATTTCGTCGTGATCGATACCCTGCATTCATCCGGCAGCCCGCGTATCCTGTGGAGCCGTGACCTGACCGACGGCAACCCCAACAACGTGCAGATGCGACAAATCGCCGTGGGAGGTGTGGTTCGCATGATCGTCCAAGATCGCTACGGTCGACGTATGGGCGGACTGGGAACGGTCACCGACGACCACATCACCTATCAAGTCGGCAGCCGGGTTTACGCGGCCGACCCGCGAACCGGCGATGTCCTTTGGGATCGAGGCGGAATCACACGCGGCAGTTCGGTCTTCGGCGACCAGCAATTCACGTTCGTCGCGGCATCAGGGTCGACTCAAGCCACTGTACTGCGAGCGTCCGACGGCGAATACGTCACGGCACGCACGCTACCGACCGGTCGCGAACGCATTGCGATTGTCGGACGCCGCGTACTCGCCTCGTCACGTGACGATGGAAAAGGCCAACTTGTCTACACCGACCTCGGCACCGGAAAAATAATCTGGAAACGCGATCATCACGAACGAGCCATCGTGCGCGTTGTTCGCTCTGAAAATATCGCCCTGTACGACCCCACCGGGCGGTTCCTGCTGCTTGATCTCGAAACGGGCAAACCACGCGTCGACAGCCCCATCGAAATCGACGCGGCGGTCAGCCAAATCTACGTGCTTGGTTCGCGAGACCGGTTCACCCTGTTGACCTACAACCCGGCCGTCGGACCCAAGGGAGTTCGCGCCAATGCGATCGGGTACAACAACCCAATCGTCAGCGGATTCGCCTACGGTTTCGATCGAGCCAGTGGCAAGAAAATCTGGACAACGAAAATCGAACAGCAAAGCCTCGTCCGCGGCCAACCGCAAAATGTGCCGTTCCTCGTATTCACCGTGCGGCGGAATCAATTCAATCGCGGTCTTGGTGGGGTTCGTCGGAACGTCAATCAAAACGTCGTGCAGATTCTCGACAAACGTAACGGAAAAATTGTGTTCGAGCAGAGCGGTACACAAACCATGTTTCCGTACCACTTACGAGTCGACAATTCCAAGCAGACGTTCAACCTCGACTTCTCCCGGCTTGGCGTCGCGTTGCGATTCGATGACAAACCTCTCTCCAAAGCCAGCACGGCTCCCAAATCGGAACCGGCGAAAAAAGACGTCCCGGCGAAGCCCGAACCGCAGGCCAATAAAAAACCCAAAGCACCAGCCGACCCAAAGTAATCGACTGACATGAGTCATCACGGAAGGAATGCAGGACGATGAGAACTCGATCTCAGTGTTGGTGGTGGGGCGGGCTGTGCGCACTGTTGTCTGCCTCCCTCTGCGGGTGCGGATCGGATGGCGACAACACGGCCGACGAAGATCAGCCGACGAAAGCCGCCAAGAAAACGGTCGGCCCCGCTGACATCCCACTGCCCAAGTACGATACCGGCACGCTGAGGGTCTACACCCAACAGGCAGGGTTCGTTGTTGTCATCGACGGGGAACCAGTGCGAAACGCCGACGGCGAACTGCTGACGACACCCTGCCGTGTCACCACCACCAAAGGCAATCACACCATCGTTGTGGCCAAACGCGAATTCCAAGATGCCTCCGCGCAGGTTTCCGTCTCCGAAAATGAAAGCGAACTCGTTCTCGAACCGGTCGCCGACCTGGGTGGTGAGAACAGCCTGCTGAACGCTCCCTACTGGAACGCCGAAGTCGGCAAGCCGATCGCGTTGGAAACACTCAACACACCTGCGAAAGAACTGGACCCCTACATCAGTCCCGATGGCACGACGTTGCTGTTCGTTTCCGATCGCCGCGAAGGAACCGGCGTCTACACCGCATCGCGTTCCAGCGCGTTTCACGCCTTCGATGAACCGGAACTACTGCAACTCAGCCGTGGCTCCGACCTGCCCGCCACTCCCAGCGTGACGGGCGATTCGCTAACCGTCGTCTATGCCCTGCCTGCAAAAGGGCGCGTGCGTGCGTTGCAAAAAACGAGCACTCTAGGCGACTACGACGAAAAAACCGCGATCCGCTACACCACTAGCGACACCGCCGTTTGGCCCGCTGCACAAATCCTCTCCGACGGGCTCCGCCTGTATTGGACCGAAGTCGACAACGGGAAATCGACAATCTATTCCTCATCCCGCAAATCGACCGACCTCCGCTTTAGCAAGACGTTCATCGTCGCCATGCCGGGTGGGTTCCCTTGCCTGTCGCATGACGGACTACGACAGTACGCCTTCGACGGAAAAACGCTGGCCCGCGCTCGTCGCAAATCATCCGGCGTGAAACTTTCCGACACCGAAACCATCGCACAACTCGATTTGTCGAACTACGTGAAGTCGGCCGATCGTCGTCAGTATTACGTCTCCGATGACGAACAATGGATGTTCTACGCCGACGACCCCGCCTCCGGGGGCGATTTACACGTCGTCCGTTTCGCCGACCATCGCGGGTGGGGACATCAGCCGACGGGCGAATCCATCGCGCCCCGAACGGTGGTCGCCGAAGTTAGGCCCAAAAAGAAAGATCCCGGCAGCGAAGACTTTGTACCCGATGTCTTCGTCGACCCCCGCATTCTTCCATTGGCCTACACGAAGCATTGGAAACGCTGGCGGGAACTTGTCGAGGCGCGCCAGTACGCCGCGGCCGACACGCTCACTCGTAAGAATAACGTCGACGCCGAATTTTCAAACGAGAAGAATCTGCTCGCTTGGGATCTCAAAGATCTCAGCCACATTCAAAACTTCTGGAAAGACGTCCGCAGCGGCATTTCTCAGTTGAAGCCCGAAGAGCCCTTCCGAATCCGCGGCGCGCGGCTGGAATTCGTCCGCTTCGAGAAGGATGTACTCGTCGGATCGCTCAGTGGCAAGGAAGTTTCCAAACCAATCGTTGAGCTAAGCCCTGTCGACCTGCTGCAGTTCGCCGACAAAGTCATCGACAAGAACGATCAGGCGGCTCAATTGCGGGCCGGCATGTTTCTGTATTTCGACCCCAAGGGATTAAAACGGTCGACGGATCTTCGCTTTGAACGCGCCGGTGATCTGGAAGGCGATTTCATCGAGCGTCTGGCGGCTCGGATTTCGCAACAGGCCGAACACGAGTTCGATCGCGAGAACTATGGGCCGGGGTTGGCGTTTGTCAGGCAGCTACGCGAATTCGCACCGAGGTCAGACGCTGCCCGCCGTGCCGATCAGCTCGAACAAGAACTCTACATCCGCATGAAATGGCAAACTGTCGGGCGACGGCAATGGAAACAAGCGCAGCCCGGCGAGTTTATCGCTGAGGCCGGCCGCGTGGCCGATTCGTATCTCCTTTCGCCAAAACGCTACGAAAATTTTGAGTTGCGACTGGAATGGAAAACCTCTCAGCCGCAACCGCTCGGCGCGGGTGGAGTCTTCTTCCGGTATTCCCGACTCCCCGGCGAGCAACCTTACACGGCGGACGCCGCCTTCAAAATTCAGCTCTCCAACGATTACGGCGTCCCCGCCGACAGTCGAGCCACCGGTGCGCTGTTCGGCGAATCCGCTCCACGCATTAATGCCGTGCAACCGACAGACAAATGGAACGCGCTTGTTCTGAGGGTGATCCGGCAAACAACCACCGTCACAATTAACCGCCGTAAAGTGCTCGAAACGACCGCCGTCAACGAGGAGATTCCGCTGAAAGGGTACATCGCTCTCGACGGCATCACGGGCGGAATCAGCTACCGCAAAGTGCTCCTCATGGAACTCCCGTCAGGCGTTCCCAAAACCTCGGCCAAGCAATAAACCCCAGAGAATGGCGACGCCACAAGGCGAGCGGTGGGCGTCAGCCCGCTGTTTTGTTCAATCGAGATGTCGTGCTCCAACGCCAATTGAAATAACAACCGGCTGACACCTTGGCCACGCGTCGGCAATCGCGATCGTTGACATTCGGTTCGTCCTTTGCTTTAACTGGTCGATACCGAACTCTGCATGCAACAAGGAATTCATCATGGCACGCCCCGTTACGCTATTCACCGGCCAGTGGGCCGATCTGCCGCTGGAAGAGATTTGCAAAAAGGCCGGGGCCGACGGGTTCGGTTACGACGGGCTGGAATTGGCATGTTGGGGCGACCACTTCGAAGTCGACAAGGCACTTTCCGACGACACCTACTGTGCCCTCAAACGCGATCTGCTCGAAAAATACGACCTGAAACTGTTCGCCATCTCCAACCACCTCGTCGGCCAGGCCGTTCTCGATAATATCGACGAACGCCACCAAGCGATTCTCCCCGAATACGTCTGGGGCGACGGTAACCCGGCCGGCGTCAACGAGCGGGCCATCGAGGAAATGAAGAACAGCGCGCGGGCCGCTCAGAAACTGGGCGTCGATGTCGTCAACGGATTCACCGGGTCGAGCATCTGGCATCTCATCTACGATTTCCCGCCCACGCCCCGAACAATGATCGACGCCGGCTACGACTTGCTCGCCGAACGTTGGAACCCCATTCTCGATGTCTTCCAGGAATGCGGCGTGAAGTTCGCCCTGGAAGTTCACCCGACCGAAATCGCCTTCGACATTTATTCAGCCGAACGCACGTTGGCGGCACTCGATGGACGCGAAGAATTCGGGTTCAACTTTGACCCCAGCCATCTCATTTGGCAGGGTGTCGATCCGGTCGAATTCATCCGCTGTTTCCCCGATCGAATCTATCACGTTCACATGAAAGATTCGTCGGTTACCCTGAATGGTCGCACCGGCATTCTGACCAGCCATTTGGCCTTCGGTGATCCGCGTCGCGGTTGGGATTTCCGCAGCGTCGGCCGGGGCGGTGTGCGATTCGAGGAAATCATTCGCGCCTTAAACGCCGTCAACTACACCGGCCCGCTCTCGGTCGAATGGGAAGACAGCGGCATGGACCGCGAACAGGGGGCGAAGGAAGCCGCCCAGTTCTGCAAAAATGTCGACTTCAACCCGTCCGGCCTCGCCTTTGATGCCGCCTTTGGCGATTGATCCTGAATCACAGGACAAAGTCTCCGCAGTCGACACGTCTCGGCTGCGGATGCATCTTTCGACGATCGGTGTCGTTGCGTACAATGAATGCACTCGGCCGTCATTCGACGGTGAGGAAGGTCGTTCATCTCATCGAGAGTCCACGATGTTCGCTACGGACCGTTTGAAACATGAGTGCTCGACGCCGTCATCACGGTTGGTTGGCGTAGCCGTCGTGCTGTTCGCCACCCTCTTGTTCGCACCTTCTCCGGCAGCCGCACAACGAACCAAGACGCGGTCGGCAAAGTACCTGCTGATCGTCCACCAGAAACGGCATCGAGAGCTGCAAGCAGAGCTAACGACATCGCTGGAAAAACTCGCAATTTCCTGCGACGCAAAGGGACTCTCCGCAGCGGCTACGCAAATTCGCAGCCTGGCGGCTCCCATCGATGCCCAACAGGTTCGGATCGACTCACTCCCTAAAACGGTCCAGCCGGAACTCCCCGCGAACCTGCCCGCCGATGAACGTTACTGGCGAACCCAATTGCAACGGCTGCAAGCCGAGTATGCCAAGGATGTGTACCTGCTGTCGCGGCGAGTGTTGAACGCGGGCCTCCCCAGCTACGCCTTCTTTCTGATACGCGAGGTCGCCGTTCGCGACCCCGATCACAAGTCGGCTCGGCGATTGCTCGGCCAAGTCCGTTTCGGCAAGGAGTGGATCACCCCCTTCGCGCGCAGCATGCTGGCCAAACGATATATTTGGCATGAGAAATTTGGTTGGCTACCGAAGAATCGCGTCGAACGCTACGACAAAGGCGAACGCTACTTCAAGGGGCGTTGGATTTCCGCGACGCAAGAAGCCGAGGTGCGACGCGACTTCAAGAACGCCTGGGAAATTCGCACCGACCATTTCCTCGTCCGCACGAATCACAGTCATGAAGAAGGCGTAGCCATCGCGAAGAAACTCGAAGCCTATCACGGCTTCTTCTTCCAAACGTTCGCCAGCTTCTTCAATACGCCCGAGCAAATGCAGAAGCTGTTCGCCGGAAGCACATCCGGCATGCGTGCGCCCATTCAAGCCCAGCCGCATGTCGTGCATTACTACAGTAATCGCGACGAGTACAACCGCGCGCTCGTCAAAACGATTCCTCAAATCGCCATCACCAACGGCCTGTACTACACCACCGATCGCACCGCTTATTTCTATCACGACCCCAATGGCGAAAACGATCCCACGCTCTACCACGAAGCCTCTCATCAGTTGTTCTACGAAAGCCAATCGAAAGAACGAATGGTCGCCGGCGATGATCATTTCTGGATCATTGAAGGCATCTCCTGTTACCTGGAATCCTTCCGTCCCGAGAAAGATCGCATCACGGTAGGCGACCCGAAATACATCCGCTTCCATGCCGCCCGCCATCGTTTCCTCGTCGACAAATACTACATCCCCTTGGGGAAACTCTCGGCCATGAGTATGCGAGATTTCCAATCCCACCCCAACATCTCTCGCAATTACAGCCAAGCGTCAGGCTTGGCCCACTTCTTCATGAACTACGACAATGGCCGGTACCGCGACGCACTCATCGAACACCTCTCGCAACTCTACATCGGCTCCAAACGACGACGCGCCCAAACGCTGGCCGAACTCACCGGCAGCTCCTACGAAGAACTCGACCGGCAATACGGCGAGCACTTACGCGCTATGCAAACCGCCATCGACAAAGAACGACAACAACCTCAACGACAGCAGCCCCAACGGTAGCAGCAACATGAGTATCCCCCGGGCGACCGTGCAACGCGCGTTACGCCATCTGCGACGATCCGATCCCGTCATGCGCGACGTCATCCGTCGTGTCGGCCCATTCCAACTTAAACTCCAACGCGACCGCTTCGGCGTGCTAGTGCGCTCGATCATCTCGCAGCAAATTTCGACATCCGCCGCACGCACCATCCGTGCCCGACTCGAAAACCTTGTCGCCCCCGAACCCACGTCACCCGAAAATCTGCTCAACCTGACCGATGCCGACCTCAAATCAGCCGGCGTGTCTCCCCAGAAACTAGGCTACATTCGCGACTTGTGCGCGAAAGTCAGCGAGGGCGAAATTACACTCCGCACGATCGGGCGCAAATCGGATGAAGGCGTGATCGAAGAGCTTACCCAGATTCGCGGCATCGGACGCTGGACCGCGCAAATGTTCCTCATGTTCTCGCTCGGCCGACTCGATGTGTTGCCGCATGATGACCTGGGCATTCGCTCGAACATCCGCACCATCTACGGCCTCGACGAAATGCCCAGCAAGGCCATCTGCGAAGAACTCGCCCAGCCCTGGCGACCGTATGCGTCGATCGCCTGCTGGTATTGCTGGCGGCATGGCGATCTGGATTGAAACTCGATCTGGAGGAAATCGCTCGTCACTTCGTCATCAACGCCAGCGGATTCTCCCGCGTTTTCAACGGCAGTTCCACGCGGTCTCCGACACGGGTCGATTCAAAGCAAGCGGCGATCATCTCCGTAATGCCCCGGGCTTCCAGCACACCGCATTTCGGTTGCCGGTTCTTCTCGATCGCGTCGAGAAAATCGAGGATCGCTAGCGTATGACGCGCGCTGTATTGCGGACCGGTCAACGGTTCCGGTTTGCCGACGCCTGCGGAAGAAACCGATTGCCAAGCCTTGCCCGATCGCCCCGGTGACCACCCACCATCCAGCAGCACTTTCACGGAAGGCAACGTCCCCTCTAATAATTCGAGCACACCCTTCGAGCCGTGAACTTGCAACCCGTATCGCGAAGGGCGACCGGCCGCGTTGCGATGCGAACTGAAGTAGGCGGTCGAGCCGTCCGGCATTCCGAACATCGCTTCCACTCCGTCGCCGGCCAGCGGCCCGATCTCCTCGGCTCCGTCAATCACGTCGGCCTTGGTGATCGGCTTGCCGTTGCTGGTCACGCGGGCGTAACACCATTTCGGGCCGCCGCCGATCGCACGAATCATATCCATGATGTGTGTTCCCAACACCCACAAATCTTCCCCGCCGCCACGACGATCTTCCTTGCCTCGCCCGCGATATTCCAACACCGTCCCCAATTGCCCTTCGGCAATCAGTTTTTTAATCGTGTCGATCAGCGGGCTGTAACGCGTGGGGTGCGCGACGGTGAGCTTGACCTTCGTCTTCTCGCAGGCCGCCGCGATGGCATCCGCTTCGGCCACCGTTCTGCAAAGCGGTTTCTCCATATAAACATGCACGCCCCGCTCGGCCGCCGCCAACGCCATACCCGCATGCTGATCGACCCAGCGCGGACAGATCGCCAGAATGTCGGGCTTGGCCTCGTCGAGCATCTTGCGAAAGTCGGCGTAGGTTTTATCAACCTTCAGCCGTTTCGCCGCGGCCGCACGTCCGGCGTCGTTGTCGTCGGAAACCGCCACAATCTGCGTTTGCGAGACCGCCTGCCAAGCCGTGTCCAGGCCGTGTCCGTAGTTTCCGCGACCGGTGCTGCCCGCAACCGCCACTCGATAGGTCTTCGGCATGATGTGTCTCTCGCGTGTGTTGGAAAGGCCAGTCTAACCGTTTCTCGTTCGCCACTCCACCACTTGCTGAAAACTCGCCCTACTGAAAACTCACGCCAGCTTGGCTATCATGACGGGCGAGCTTGGGCTTTGTCGGAAAGCGCATCCAAGGTCTGAATCATAACCCGACGCGTCAGCGAGGGGCGCAGGACAATCGAGCCTACTCCCTGCGTCCCTCGCTTACGCGTCGGGTTAACTTGAGTTCGCCGACAAACTCTAGCGATCGCAGTCACTCCATCACAGGGAAGAACAGCACGATGAAGCTCGAAGGCAAGAACGCACTCGTCACCGGAGCCTCGCTGGGCATCGGCCGGGCCGCGGCCATTGAACTGGCACGCGAAGGGGCCAACGTGGCCATCAACTTTCGTTCGCACCGAGACGCGGCCGAGGAAGTGGCCGGCGAAATCGAAAAGCTCGGACGCCAAGCACTCCTCGTGCAAGCCGACGTGGCCGACCAGCAAGCCGTCGAAGAGATCGTCGCACAAACGGCCGCCGAGTTCGGCAGTCTCGATTGCTTCGTCTCCAACGCCGCCTACAGTGATCGCGAATTAATGATCGATGCCGACATGGAAGGCTTTCGTCGCACGATCGACGTCACCATGTGGGGCGCGTTTCACGGTGTTCGCGCGGCCGCTCAGCAGATGGTCAAACAGGGAGACGGCGGGGCGATCACCGTCGTCAGTTCGCCGCACGGCGTGATCCCCATTCCCACGGCGATGGCCTACAACATGTCCAAGGCGGCCATCGATCACATGGCCCGCACGGCAGCCATTGAACTCGCCGAGCATCGTGTGCGCGTGAATCTCGTTCATCCCGGCTGGATCGACACGCCCGGCGAACGGAAGTACTTCACCGACGAACAACTCCAAGCCGGCGCAGAAAAACTCCCTTGGGGACGTCTCGGCCAGCCCGAGGAAATCGCCAAGGCCATCATCTACACCCTCAGCCCCGACGCCGACTACATGACGGGCACCACCTTCACCATCGACGGCGGCGTGAGCCTTCCCTGGTGGTCGAACCGAGCCGAGGGTGGGCAATAGCTGAAGGTTTTGACCGCAGAGGACACAGAGAGGCGAGGAACATGCTGCGTCCGATCACAGAATTCTCGCTTGAGGAGCATGCCGGTCCGTATGAAACCTGGCCGGGAAAGTCGGCACTATATGCTGACACTGTTCCAACCGATTGCACCGTTCCGGGATATGTCATCGAAGGACAATATTCCTGGGATGGTGGTTTCTTGCTGATTACTTCATATGACTGTCCTTCCGAGGAATCGCAAGAATTTGTTCTTCTTGACAGCAGTTTTCAGTTTCTTTCTAAGAAGTCTCTGGGGGTGATGCACGGTTCGTATCTGCTGATGAGTCACCAAGTCGTGAGCGATGATGGAATCGAGTTGTTATTCGCTGGAGGCGAGAGATGGCGATTACAAGTCAGGCCAGGAAAGTGGCCAGCATGTCGTCGTCTACGATTACAACGGCAGAGTTCGGTCTGACGACTTCTTTCTATGACACCCCCCGTTTCGTACTATGAAACCGGACCACTCAACACATTTCAACGAGACCACCATGAACCGACTCCACGTCACGCTCGCCTGCCTCTCTTTGCTGTTGCTCGCGTCAGATTCCCCTGCCGCCGACAAACCTAAATGGATCCAACTCTTCAACGGCAAAGACCTCACCGGTTGGACGCCGAAGATCAAAGGGTACGCGGCGGGGGAGAACTTTGGGAATACGTTTCGAGTAGAAGACGGCCTACTGAAAGTCTCGTATGAGAAGTACGACAAGTTCGATCGGCGGTTTGGGCATTTGTTTTTTGACCAGCCGTTCTCGAACTATGTGATTCGTGTCGAGTACCGGTTCACCGGGGACCAATGCCCGGACGGGCCGGGTTGGGCGATTCGTAATAGTGGGATCATGGTGCATGGCCAGACGGTTAAGAGTATGGGCAAGGACCAGGACTTTCCCAATTCGATTGAAGTGCAATTGCTGGGCGGGAACGGCAAGGATGACCGGGCGAACGCCAACCTTTGCACGCCGGGCACGCATGTGGTGTTTGACGGCAAGCTGCTGAAACGCCACTGCACCAACAGTACCAGCAAGACCTATCACGGTGAGCAATGGGTGACGGTGGAAGTTGAAGTGCGCGGGGGCAAGTCGATCAAGCATGTCATCGACGGCAAAGCGGTCATCGAATACAAGGCCCCGCAACTGGATGATGGCACCATCCTCACCGGCGGCACGATCTCGCTGCAATCGGAAAGCCACCCCATTGAGTTTCGCAAAGTGG